>Ga0172382_10005199_pt1 | contig 19531 bp, 18 predicted proteins | sample Leawel138RmetaG_FD_122245 | JGI IMG/M metagenome (GOLD analysis project Ga0172382, IMG submission 122245) | Leachate microbial communities from a municipal landfill in Southern Ontario, Canada - Leachate well 138R metaG | ecosystem: Engineered > Solid waste > Landfill > Unclassified | place...
ACGAAGAAAAAATAAATAAAATTTTAGAAGATAGTTTATGTAATTACTCTTTAAGAGATATAAATGAAGATTTAAAAAATCACTCTATAAAGGAAACTCACCAGACGAAAGGTGAAGAAAAAATAAAATTAAATTTTTGTGGTGAAGAAGAACTACAAAAGCTAAAGAGATCTCTAAGTTTAAGCGAATCGGAAATAGATATTATAATAAAGCGAAGAAAAGAAACTCCATTTAAAAATGCTGTAGAATTGATTTTATTTTTGAAAAAAAAACCACAAGAAGTAAAGGATTATGAAAAATACTTAGACTTTTCTTTAAAAGAAAAAATTATTGATGGAGACAAATCCAAATTCATAATAAAATGTATGGAGGATTTTAATCCGACTTTGGAGATTTAGGAGGAATTTATGAAAGGTGAAAAATTGATAATAAAAATAAAAAAAGACGGCACAGTAGAGGCAGAAACCATCGGAATAATGGGAGAGAAGTGTTTAAATTATATGGACCCCATTTCAAAGCTTATCAACGGAAAAATTGTAGACTCTAGATTCACAAAAGATTTTTACGGAACAGAAGATGTTTCAGAAGAAGAAATGAATAATATAAAGCCTATAGAAGAAATAAGAAATAGGTTGTAGGCATAATATGAATTATGAATATGAAATGTTGTGGCATAATACAAAAAATATTTTTCTAGAGCAGATTAGAGATTATATTAAAAATTTTGAAAAAAACGAACAAATGTTGTGTTTGAATATGGAAGAAACCATAAAATCATTTATGATAGACTTTATACACTATTTTTACTTTTTCGATCACCCTCTATATTACGAGGACAATCATATAGTAAAATGTAAACTTGAACAACAATCTAAGTTATGTTTATATAAATGGTGTTTTATTTTGTCTATATACAATGAAGAAACAAAAGAAAAAATAAAGAATATAATAGATTCTTTGAAAGAAGCCAAATATAACCAACATTATGACAATGATATAAATATATATGATGGGTTTTTTTATAAGGAAAGTGATGTTTGTGAAACCTTGGAAAACTTAGAGTATGAAGAAGGTTATGATTCTTTTTTTGATCCCGAATATTCCGATAGTTGGACCGAAGATAAATACGAATTATTTAAAGAATTTTTCATCGAGAGTATAGTTCGTGAGTTGTTTTTTATAGACAAAATTTTGGAAAGTCCAAAAGAACCGGAGATGTATTTATCTCGAGGACTAAACGAAGAAAATTTAAAGAAATATAATGAAGCTACAAAATTTATATTCTCTATAAATATATTAGAATTGCTATCAAAGTGTTCCGGTGTCTGTGGTTCGTTTTTAGAAAATCATAATATTATACTACTACAAAAATTTAATATTATAAAGGAATCTATAGAACAAGACAAAATTGGCGGAAACTATTTAATAGGCTTTATAAAAATTTTAACATTTATGGAAAATGTGCTATTAAGCAAATCGGGACCTTCCAAAGGGGGGATTTTGAAAAAAGAGATTTGTGGTTTCTGGGAAACCATGGATGCATCATACGATTATATACTCAAGAAAGACAAAATAAAATTGTTTGACGAGATATCTGAAATTTTGAAATTTTTGGGATTTAACGAACATAAGAGTGTCGATAGATTTATAGAATTTATCATTTTGTTAAACAAACTCAGATCAACAATAGATCTCATTCTACTAGATAAAGAATCAAATGTCGAACATTTCAACGAAAAGGAAATAGAAAAAAGTAAAAAAATATATATAAACGATTTGGATTTTAAAGATTTATGTTTGAAATTCAACAAAGACGATGCAAAAAAAATAATAGATTTTAGGCCTATAAAAAATAAAATACAACTAATGAGTTTACTAAATAAAAAACCACACGAAATTGATAAAATGGATTTGGATGATATATGCTTCGAAAAACAAAAGGAGGTTGCGGAATCTAAAAAAGTAGATATCTTGAGTAGTATGGTAAAAAACAATTTTGTGTTAGAAAATTAAAGGAGGGATTTTTTGGAATGGAGTTGAACATAAATAATATAATATGGGAAACAAAAGTAGAAGGACCTGGAAATAGAACTGCTATATGGGTTCAGGGATGTAACAAAGGCTGTAAAGGTTGTTTTGCAAATCATACGTGGAATGACGGAGAAAAACACATATATAAAGTTCGAGACATAATATCAAAATTGGAGATGATGGACTCTGTAGAAGGAGTAACCATCTCTGGAGGAGAACCAATAGAACAAATAACTCCTTTATTGGTTCTTATGAAAGAAATAAAGAACATGAATAAAGGAATTATCCTATTTACAGGAAACACCAAAGAGGAACTAAAATCTCACATATACTATCCACTTATAGCATCATATGTCGATGTCATTAAATGTGGTCCTTTTGATATTAATACAAAACAAAGTAAGTATCCTATGATAGGTTCTAGCAACCAAGAGTTTTTATTTTTTACAGATAGATACTCTATAGAGGACTTCGAAAAAAACAAAGTCGAAGTTCGAATAAAAAAGGATGGAAATGTTATGATAAATGGAATGGAGAATGAAGGAAGGTATTTTAAGCCTAGTTTTATAAGAGAACAAAGAACTCTCTTAAATTATAAAGAGTTCAAAAATACAATTTTTTATAAACGATGTGATAAGTGTCAAAACAAAACAAAGAGTGGTGTTGTTGCAGAAGTAATCGACAAAAACAACCACAAAATAAAAAAGATATTTTGTTGTTCTTGTTTTTCTGAAGATGATTGCTTAGATATAATAAATATTCAGTTGGAGGATTTTTATGAATAAAGAATCTATTTTTAAAAGGCTTATAGAATTGTTTAATGAAAACGCAGAAGAAGATACACAAATGTCATATGAGTATGACGAAGAAAAGCCAATAAATTTTTTAAATGAGTTACCGTCTCTGGATAATGTTGGTTGTATATCCATGATAATTGTAATAGAAGATGGATTCTCAATCGACATAACAGATTCTGAAGAAAGAAAATTTATAGATTCTTTTAAAAATTCCAACAAACTTATAGGGTTTATAGAAGAAAAGCTACAATAAACCAATTGTTTTAAAAAAAATAATCTCTATATATATTATTATTTTGTCATTATTGGAGTTTAACAAGGCTTTCAATAATGACAAAAATATTTCGCCCATTTGAAATGGGCCATTGGGAGGATTCTTATGGACAAACATTTTGAGTTTGAAAAAGAAGAAACAACAGCAACAGAAAAGGAAGTTAATAATAACAATAAAGAAAAAATGTCCTTAATGGGGAAATTCTTTGAAAAAAGAAGATTCTCGTATGCGGACATGTTTGTAGTTTCTATGGTTATTTTAATTGTGTGTGCGTCATTAATGTATACAAGAGAAGCAGAAATCCACCGAGAGGTGGAGAGATATGTGGAAGAGGCTTTAAATCAACCAATCTATGTTGAAATAGAAAGAGGGATTTGGCCTTTTAAAAAGGCAGTAACACACAAAGCATACAGAGGAAAACAATAAATCTTTAAAGTGTATTAAATAAAAAGGGGTTATTTATAACCCCTTATTTTTTTTTATTATACGCGAACAAGTTTTGATATATTGGGGCGTCAGCGGACCGATATATCTATGACTAATAGGATAGACTGGTCGGGCAGGGAGACACTAGCTCGTTAACAGGTGAAGAGTCTCGGGTATATGTAGGGCTGGGATGACATATACTAAAGCCTTTCCGGAGGGTGTAAGGAGACGAAATTAAGACGATTGAGGATAGAATATTATAAATTCATCTAATATAGTATCGTCTGCTTCTTTAATGGTTCTACAGCATTAAAGTCGTATAAAAAAGGCTACTGTAGTTTTTATTTTAATGGGAGGAATTAATGTTCAAAAAAGATGAGAGTAAGGTTATATTCGAGAATCTCTTAGATAGCTTAGAAGAGGATATCCCCGATATAAAGAAATATGCCAAAATAGTCAATAATCCACTTTTAATGGAGCGGTTGTAGGTTCGAGTCCTACCCCTACTCACACCAAATTTAATATAAGGATAGGTAGCTCAAGCGGTAGAGCATTAAAATGAATCTTGTAAAAGATTCTAACAGCAATAAAAATTTTTCAAAGTTAATGAAAAGATGGGAAGTTCGAATCTTCCCCCTATCCACCAAATTTGGAGAGATGTCCGAGCGGTTTAAGGAGCCAGTTTGCTAAACTGGTGAGTCAATTTTTTGGCCCGTGGGTTCAAATCCCTCTCTCTCCGCCAAAAATAATAAAGGCACCAACAGCAAACAAACCATATAAACTTTTTATCTATAAATATGGTGCCTTGTATTATTTGTTTTATTTTTAGACACAAACAGCAAACCATATATACTATAATAAATTATATGATTATAATGTGTCTAGAAAGCTACACCCTAATATTATATTAAAGGCACCAACAGCAAACCAAATATCTATCAGGCGGATAAAAAAATGGTGCCTTGTATAATATTAAAAACATAAAACAAATAAGGAGAATATGATGAATAAATTTGTATCTGCTATGGAAAAAGAAGAAAATGTGACATATACAGAAAATGGAGCCATAACAAATAAATCCACAATGAATTATTGTTTAGATTTGTTTGCTTTGGGTTCTTCTTGTAGAAACTTATCAAACAATGATAAGAAGAAATTATTAATAAACGCATTCAATCAGGACCCTCTTAAAACGATGAAAATATTGTTTTATATAAGAGACATAAGAGGAGGTTCTGGAGAAAGAGATTTCTTTAGAATGGGTTTGATTGAATTGATGAAAAAAAATAAAGATGCTGTGGAGAAAAACATAAAATTGGTTCCCCATTTTGGTAGATGGGACGACCTATATGTTTTTCATAATACACCACTGTGGCATAATACAAAAAATATTTTTCTCGAGCAGATTAGAGATGATATAAAAAATCTTGAAAAAAACGAACAAATATCACTTTTGGGCAAATGGCTAAAAAGCGAAAATTGTTCTTCGAGACTCAGCATAGAGCTAGCAAAGGAAACTAGGAGGGCATTTAATATGTCTTCTAAAGAATATAGAAAAACACTATCAAAGCTAAGAAATCATATTAATTTGATAGAAACAAAATTGACAAAAAGAGAATACGCTTCTATAGATTATTCTAAGGTTCCATCTAGAGCTGGATATATATACAGAAATGCATTTATGAAAAACGACGAAACAAAATATAAAAAATTTCTAGAGGACGTCAATTCTGGAGAGAAAAAAATGAATGTGGGGACACTATATCCTCACGAAATAGTCCAATCCATTTATCAAGGGGAAGAAACAGAATCACTAGAAACTATGTGGAAAAGTTTACCCGACTATATAAACGAAGAAAATAGAAATGCTTTAATTATAGCAGATGTTTCTCCTTCGATGAATGGAGTTCCAAAAATGGTATCAATCGCAATGGCTTTATATTTTACAGAAAAGTGCGAGGGAACCTTTAAAGATTATTTTATCACTTTCTCAGAAGAACCGGAAATCATAAAAGTATTAGGAAAAACCATAGTAGATAAGATAAGAAATATATCAAGAGCAAATTGGGGAGGAACGACAAATCTCCAAAAAACATTTGACTTGATATTAAATATGGCAATAAAAAATAAAGTTCCAAAAAAAGACATGCCAAAAATAATATATTTAGTTTCAGACATGCAATTCAACCAAGCGGATAAAGACGACACAAACTTCAATATAATAAAAAAGAAATACAAAGATAGTGGTTATAAAATACCAACTCTGGTTTTTTGGAATGTAAGAGCCGAACAAATACAGATGCCGGCCATGAACGAGAAGGGTGTTGTATTGGTTTCTGGTTTCTCTCCGAGTGTATTCAAAAGTACTGTTACCGGAGAAACTCCAGAACAATTCATGGATAGTATCATAGAATCAGAAAGATACTCTTGTATCACAATTTAAAAGGGGGCGTTTTTGGATTCGACTAGTTTAGGAGATATCCCATTTGCAGGTAGAGTAGCATCTCTTAAAAATGCATTTAAACTTAAAAGCAAAAAACAACGTAGTAACACCTAACTTCGGGGCTATGGCTCTGGAAAACGCAGCCTAATAGTATGGTTGCTGGGCTGTAGTGTGACACCGATAATACTATAGCTCAACTTAATCGGTTGCAGGGAATTAATTTAAAGAGATTATATAATTCCCTTATATGTTATAATCTCTCTCATAGAAAATATTTTTGTTGATTTTATACTTTTATGAGAAAACAAAAATCAAATAAACCTGTAGCATATTGGGAGTTTATTAGGCTAGGACGCGGGTTCGAATCCCGCCGCCTCCACCAGCGAAAATGGAAGAAGTACCTTAATAGGAAAAGGTCAGTATTCTGGAGAAGAACATAATCGTTTGTTCTTTCGAAAAGAAAAACCACCCTCTGTGTTTATCAACACAGTCATCCAAACCGGAACAATAGATTAAATCTTTCAAACAAACGATCGATTTACATCTAGTGTCCGCCACTGATCTCTGTAGTATAAACCAAAAGAGTGTGGTGTTAGTGGTTCGACTCCACTCTTCTTCCTTTATTATACACCTATTGTGTCTGGCGAGACACAATAGTATCTGCGATTAAATTTAATGGGCCGCTAGCTCATCCGGTAGAGCACCTGCCTTTTAAGCAGGGTGTGACTGGTTCAAGTCCAGTGCGGCCTACCATTTTAATATGAAAGGAGGGTATAATTTAAGCTCGGTAGTAGCGTTGAAGTAAAACCAAAATAAAATTTAAATTAAGGAGAAATGAAAATGAGTAACAACAATAACGAATTTAACATCGAAGGTTTAGAAAGAGCTGAAGAAAAAGAAAAAACTGTAGAAGAAACTACACCAACGGAAATAGCACCAGAACCAAATACAACCCCAACTCCAACGACTACAGAGAAGACATATACTTCTCCTAGCAATAACCAACCTAGAAAATACCACAGTGTTTCCCCGATAAAAGATTACATGGGGGAAAGATCAATTGAAAGGTTGAGTAGAGTTGTTTCTCAGAAAGAAGGAGAAACAACAGAAAAAAACGGAATTCGCTTAGAAAGAGGAATACCATTAATGAGGGTTGGTTTTACAACAAACCCTAATAATTTGGCAAAATCAATCGCATATAACTCGGAAAAATATACAGAAATGTATATAGACGCAATTCAACCAAGTGCGGTTGGTGTTTCAATAAAAGGGATTATAGAAGCAAGGAAGATCTTGGCATCTATGGGTAGTAAAACCATAAATGCTGATTTTGGTGAAGAACCAATGGCAATACGAGAAGATATTTTTGTTGGAGTTAGATTTAAAATTTCAGTTGTATAGTTAAAAAAAAGAAGAATAGATTCTGACATTAATACATTCATTATATTAATAGTCGGCTTCTATTCTTCTTTCTAGTTTTCGGAATATAAAATATAATTTATTTTCCCATTTTCTTTAAAAAACTAGGAGATAATAGTGTATACAAATGGTTTAGAATTATTGGTTTATAACAACTTAAAAAATGAACAAATCGAAATTTTCAAAGAGCTGAATTATCTGGAGATTGATTCTGCCTATAACATGGTTCCAAAAAGAACAATAATGGAAGTATATCTTTCCTATAGAAATGACCTCGATAAAATAAATAATCAAAGAATAGAATTGAATTATTTTGAAAACCCCAAATACAAATATTATATGGAAAATTTATCAAACATCCTAAACATAATAGAATCTGAAGTCGGAGTTTTGAACGATTCATTGGTTTACAAACATACAAAAGAAAATGATGATTTTATATTAAATAATTCTATAAAGTTTGAACAACTATTTTCTGTTGTGAAACAAATCGATGATGTAGATTCTGATAGATTTTTTAAAAATAAGATTACAAATAAAATATTGGAATATAATGAAAATCAAGGACACCCAAATTACGATAAAGTTTTTGTCAAAGCAGACGGAAAATGGTCAGACAATGATATATACTTAGAATATAGATTGAAGTTTGATAATGACGAAACATTCAAGCAGAAAAAATTTTATACAACAATATTTGATAAATCAAATTCTGTTACATTAGAAGATTTATCTTATAAAAACAATCAATGGATCCTGACCAAAGGCTATGTGTGTTCTCGTAAATTTGGTATATACCAAGAAGAATTAAATTTTTATAAAAGTTTAATATCATTCATGAATAGAAACATTACAATAAATATGAATGAATTGGATAATTTAGACAATATCGTTATTCCAGAAATGAAGGGAGTTTTGATAAATGACAAAAGATATATTTTCGAAGAATCGGAAATACCAAATAATTCATTGAGTGATGTTATAACAGCACTGAATATAAATACAAATACAACGATAATTCCTATAGATTCAAATATAAACAAAGTATTTTTTGGTTTCTTTATAACGAAGTATGATGTTGGATCTGATATTTTTGATGGAATAATAAAAGAAAGGTCTTCTATGGGACTAGATGACAGTAGAGTTGAAGTTAATAGAAATGTAATTAATATTTTGTAGTCTCCTTTGTCGAAGAATGGGTATAATACTATAATGGAAATGAATCTATTTAAAAGAAAAACATTCATAGTTCCTTTGGATATAAAAGGAATGTTTTATTACTTTTTTAATAGAAAAAAATATTATATAAAAAAGGAGTTACACGAAATACCGCACGTTTTTTTAGATTTTTTATATTTGGAGATGACTATAGTGAAAAATCGTTTTGGTGGTTTAGAAAGAGAAATAACAAAATATTATAAAATAAATGACGGTGGTAGCAATGAAAAATAACACATTTATGAAATTTTATCACGATATGATAAGAGAAAATTCTACAAACGAAAAAATTTATATATTGGGTGAATATATGAAAAGTCTAATAAACACAAAAGAGAGTAGCCATTTCCTGAATATATTCAATTATATTTTAAATCCACACAAAAAATTCTATATAAAAAAGTTTCCTACTAAAATCGATTTGGATTTAAAAATGCTTGATGTTGATATTGACATCGATGAAGAATTAAATGTTATATTTCGGTTTTTAGATTCTTTAGAAAATAGAGAATTTAAAAAGAAAGATATTTTAAAGAGAATATCGGAGATGTGTGTTTCATTTTCTCCATCATCCATATTGATTTTAAAAATGTCTCTAAATAAAAAAACAGACTTTGGGGTAGGGGCAAAGACAATAAATAAGGTTTTGAAAGAATTTAAATATGTAAATAACCTAATACCAGAGACTTCCATACAATTGGCAAATAAATATGATGATAAAAAAACATATAACACAGAATTTTTTTATTGTTCTCCAAAATTGGATGGAGAGAGATGCTATATTTCTAAAAAAACAAATACAATTTTATCAAGAACCAATAATCAATTTTTTGGTTTTGATCACATAAGAGATATATTATTGGATGTTCTGAAAAAATTTAAGCTCGATCTCATAGATGGAGAACTATATAGACATGGTTGGAAATTTGAAACTATTCACAGCGTTATTTCAAAAAGAAAAAATTTATCGGAAGAAGATATAGAAAAAAAAATGCAAATATCTTTTAATATTTTTATAGTTTTCAAAGAGGAAATGACAAGAGTACAAGAAGCACTAGCCACCATGGAAGAAATAAAGGAATATTTAAACTCAAAGGAAGAATATAAAAGATATGTAACTGTGGTTCAAAATTTTGAAATAAAAAATGACGTCAATGAAATAAGGTCTACGACAGAAAAATTTATAGAAAATGGATTTGAAGGTTGTATGTTGAGAAACCCAGAAGTTCCATATGACTTCAAAAGAAGTGATGCTCTTTTAAAAGTTAAATTATTTAAAGAAGGAGATTTTGTGATCTTAGACTTTAAAGAAGGAGAAGGAAAGTATGAAAATACACTGGGCTCTGTTCTAGTGAGAGGATTTGTGGAAGGACACGACATATTGGCTTGGGTCCCTGGCTTTGACGATGAATATAGGAATTATGTTTGGAGAAATAAAGAAAAAATAAAAGGCAAGATCATGGAAGTCAAATATTTCAACTTAACTTCTGATAATTCATCTCTGAGACACCCAAATTGCATCAAAATAAAAAATCTATTTTCCGATTGAGGTAGAAATGTACATTTTAAATTATGACAAAAGGATGAAAGGACTACCAGAGGTATACAATCCTTCATACGAAGAGTATGATTCTGGTGGATTGTATTCTGTGGATGTTTTTGGACCTGTAGAAAATTATAAATGTGCTTGTAGAAAATATGGAAAACCAGGCAGCGTTTGCCCGAAATGCGGAGTCAAACACGAGAGTGCAAATGTTAGAATTACCAATATGGCTAAAATAAAATTGCCTTATCCAATTTTACATCCATTTATATTATTTAAGCTCGGAGAAAAGTTGTGTTATTTGTTAAAAAAACCGGAAAAAATTATAAACAAGGAAAAGATACAAAACTTTAGTGATCTTCATGAAATAGTAAAATCTTTTAATATGACTTCCTCTTTGGTTTCTCAGTTTGAAAAAAAAGGAATGTTATATGTAGAAGAAATACTGGTTGTTTCTCCATCTTTTAGACCTAAAATGACTTTAAATGGAGAAGAAAAGCCAGACGACTTATCCATGATTTATAGATCTATTATAAACACATCAAATGCAATACGAGAAAATCCATTAAAAGATATAACATTCAACGACTCTATATATTCACTATATAAAACCGTGTTTAAGTTGTTATCAGAACTTTCAAAAATAATACCCAAGAAAAATGGTTTATTGCGACAATTTATTTTGGGTAAGAGATGTGATTTTACTGCTAGATGTGTGATTGTTCCAGATCCCACACTAGACACGACGACAATAGGAATACCCTATAAGGTCCTTGTAGATTTATTGAGACCATTTATAATACACGAATTGGATAAAGACAATAAAATAAGAAACACCGATAAAATGTTAGAAGATTATAAAAGATATGATATGGAAAAAAAAGAAGTGGAGGCAATAATAGATAGAGTTTCTGAAGGTAGGGTTGTAATAATAAATAGACAACCAACACTTCATAGATTTGGAATGAATGGATTTTATTTTAAGGGACATTCGGACTCTGTTTTAAAAATAAATCCAACAATAGTAAAACCATTCAATGCCGACTTCGACGGAGACCAGATGGCAATATATATGCCTATGACCAAGGAGTCTCAAGAAGAAGTCAAGAGAAATATGGTTTTTGGTTATGAAAATTATTTGGATCCTGTGAGTGGAGATATAATATTTAAATTTGATCAAGATGTTATTTTGGGTTTATATCAGTTATATAAGACCGAATGGGGAAAAATAAAACTAATAAAAGAATATGGTTTTCCCGATATGGAAAAAATAAACAGTAAACTAGTTAATAAAATTTTAATATCTTATATGGAGAATAAAGAAAAAGAAAAGATAAAAGGTCTTATGGATCTTTCTTTGATGTTCTTGACATACAACCCCATAAGTATACCACTAGATTATTTTTATTTTGAAAACATATTAAAAGAAAAGTCTTTTATAAAGGATGCAGACATATCTTCTTCGATAGAATCTGAAAACAAGATAGTGGAAAAAGTAAAAGGCATTTGTAAACTATATGATGTGATAGAATCGGGATCCAGAGGTTCGTGGAATAATATAAAACAAATGTCTGTCAGAAGAGGATACGTTTCCGATGCATTTAATAATATTGTAAAAACACCAATAAAACATTCCTTGGTGGAAGGTTTAAATGAAGAAGAAGTTTTTATATCTTGTCATGGTGCAAGAAAGGGTCTGATAGACACAGCCGAAAATGTGGCTTTATCCGGTCATTTAACGAGGAGATTGGTTTACTTGGGTTCAAATTGTAGATCGTCAGAGACTGAGGATTGTGGAACTGAAGAATATTTAGAAGTAGAAATAACTCCTTATAACAAAAATGCATTTATCAATAGGTGGATGTTGAATGAAAGTGGAGAATTGATACTAAATAAGTCTTCTTTGGATAAGTATGAGGGAAAGGTTATAAACTTTAGGAGTCCTATACACTGTAAAGACAAATCTGGAATTTGTAAAATGTGTCTAGGTCCGATATTTGAAGGTTCTACAAAAACAAAACAAATAGGCGTTCTTTCGGCACAAACCCTGGGAGAATTGTCCACTCAGTTGGTTTTAAGAACATTCCACTTTTCAGGCTCGGCTTCTTTCGACAAGGAATCTAAAAATAAAGAAAAAAATAAAGATATATCGAATGATTTATCTGCTGTTTTAAAAATATTTAGTAACTCCTACCCATATAGTTCAGAAAAACCAACACACAAAGATATAATAAAAGAGTTGTTCACCATATACCAAAGACATAGAAAAGATATAAAACATGTTTTTATAGAAATAATAGTAGGAGAAATGTTATATGTTAATCCAGAATCAATCCCCATTCAATATAGGTTGATGAAAAAGGATTCTGTATACAACCAATTAACTTTGAATTCTTCTATAGGAATTAACAATCCTATTGTAGCGATATCATTTGAAAATTTTTATAAAAACATATCTAGAGTTGTTTCTAAAAGAGAAATAGATAAAGAAAACATACTATTTAAAATTATAACAAGCAATTTGATTTAGTATGGTTTCGGGAGGATTGGTTGATTGACTTTGGTGTTGTAGAAAATAACATTAGACACGACATATCTTTTGGGGATGTTTTATATATCATAGGAAAAAATATTTCATCCTTGGAATTTATAGAGTCGTTTAATATAAAAAAAATAGATCTATATAATGATAAAATAAGGACCCTTGTTTGTAAAAGAACATATAGAGAGAGATATGAGCTTTCATTTGTTATAAGAAATGGGAGAGGAAAAGTTACAAAGACGTTTTCTATGGACGTACCCAAAATATTTAATGGTGGTATGGTCTGTCTAAATGATTGTATAAAGATACCATTGATACAATTCGTAGACAATCACATAGAACCATTGAGCTCATCGATGGTGAAGATATTCAATAATATATTTGAAATAAAAATAAACCACAATAAAACAAAAAATTCATACAATCTCTTTGTTTCTAATAAAAACTTAAAGTTTGCACTTCTTCCTATTTTGGTTGTTATGTGTGGCGGTTTTGATAAATTTCTAAACAAATATTTCTCTAAAATAAAAATAGAAATCAAAGATAAGTATTTGAAACGAGGAGAAAACCTAACAGACATTTTATCTATAGACGAGGGAGAAAGAATACCGAAGGGATACATAAATAAACTCGGCATATTTAATTTTAAATTAAGTATGAGCGAAAATAGAATGCTAAATAAAATAGACATAACGAACTTGAATATGTGGAAAGCCCTAATAAGAATCAATGGTATTGATTTTGTAGAGTTGTTTGACATCAGCAACAAAATAGATATTTTTTCTATGGGCTCCTCAAACAATATATTTGATGCATTTGAGTACCTAACATCAGATAGCATAACATCAAATAAAACAGAAATAAACTCTTTGTTGAAAAGGAATAGAAACAATATAGACCATAAAAGAATAAGGATATATGAAATATTGCTGATCCCTGTTTTAGAAAATATATTCAAGATGATATTAAACAGAAGAGGGATAAAGGCAGATTCAAAAACAAATATAGATTTAAACAGAAAAATAAATAAGGAGTTTAATACACTATTTCAATTATACGACGAAGAATATAGCGTGACTTCTATATTATACAACTTCAATAAGGTGACGTTACTAGGATATCAGAATATAGATAAGAGTATGGTAAACATTCATAGAAGAGTTTTACATGACTCTTATTATAAGAAATTGTGTCCAATAGTAACTCCAGATAGAGAAAAGTGTGGTATAATTTTAAATTTGAGTGCGGGATATGTCCCCATGGATTCTTCCAAAAAAAGCACCATTTTGGATTTCATTAAAGTATCAAAATAGTGTTTCTTCCATTAAATATGTTTGTAATAAATATTTGGAGGATTTTTAATATATGAAGTGTGATAAAAATATTTTCCCAACGCTAGTGGTAGACAATCATAGAAAGCAGATTTTTGGTCCTTTCCCATCTAAAAAACAAGCAAAACATGTATCCAAGATTGTTAGAATGGTTCCAGATCATTTCGAGAACGTTGATAGCAAAGGAAAAAACGTTAAATTGGTTCCTTCTGAAAAAAAGAATGCATACATAGAAAAGGGATTCAAAGAATCTTGTTTTAGAAAAATAAAAGATGTAAACAAAAAACTTAAGACTAAAAATACAGTTAAAGTGGAAAAGAAAAGTCTTTTCTTTTAGGAGTGGAAATGAATTTAAATGAAAATTTGGTAGTATCCCACATAATTGCACTCACACCATTTTGTAATACGGATGACCAAATTAGATTGCAGATGGCCAACTCCCAGACAAGACAAAGTCTATTTGTAAAGGATCTGGAGTTTCCATATTCTTCTACTGGATATGAAAACCTTAGTAACTATGCCACTGTAAAATCAAAGTTTGATTCTATTAGAATATTTTCAGATAATGATATAGTAGTTTTGAAATATAAAGAAAAATCAAAACATAAATATGAAGTTTTTTTGAAGCTAGATTATTGGGTAGACACCGAAAAGGAAGAATATAAAGAGGGAGAAGTAGTATTATATCATTCATCTCTTATAGACCAAAAGTACATCAAATATGGTGTAAATGCACACGTCGCTTTTATGCCTTATTACGGATATAACATAGAAGATGCCATTGTTGTCTCGGATTCTTTCGCTAGAAGAATGGAAGCAACGAAATACGATTCGATAAGATTTATAATACCATCAAAGTACACGCCGGTATCATTGGAAAAAGAATCTTACAAACCCATTCCTAGTATAGGAGATTTTTACCAAAAAAACGAACCTATCTCTATAATGGTAAATTCCGAAAAATTCCAATCTTTTTTTTCAAATAGAATAATCCGAGCTCCAGAAAATATGGAAATAGTAAACGTTAAGATATTTCCGAATAAGTGGTCTTCCGGAAGATGGGATAACTATGTTCAAGGCTGGATACTAAAAAACAAAAAAATAATAGAAAAAAACAAAGAAATAAAGTCCATATTATATGATACTTTATACTATAAAGAAAGTTTTGTCGGAGAATTTAAAAATGATAACGAATTCTTTGATGGAGTTTTAGTAGAAATAAAATATAAATATAAAAAGTCTCTGAAGATAGGAGACAAATTGGCCAATAGACATGGGAATAAAGGTGTTATATCCAAAATAGTTCCAGAAAAAGAAATGCCTACTGTAAACGGAAAACCCTTAGATATCCTATTAAATCCATTGGGTGGTATTTCTAGAATGAATATAGGACAAGTATATGAGATGTATACCGGAAAGATAGTAGACATAATAAAAAATAAAATCGAGACGAAAGAAGAAATATTTGATATATTAAAAACTATATATGTCGGAACCAAGTGGGAGGATATATACACAAAGTATGTCGAAAAATATAGCGATTTGGATATTCAAATTTTAAAAGATAATATAACAATATACGTTCCTCCATTTTCAGATGTTGTAACATACAATAAAATATATGAAATTTTATCGAAATATATCCCGGGATTTGACTTTAAAGATGATGTAGAACTTAAAGGAAATAAAATATCTGGTATAGCAACGGGGTATATTTATACTATGAGGCTACACCATATAGCGGAAGACAAAATGAAATCTACGTATTCAGAAGAAACCACATATAAATATAAACAACCAAAAAAAGGACAGAGAATTGGGGAAATGGAAGAATGGGCATTTTCCACTTGGGATGCTTATAATAATATGAGAGAATTGGATATGAAATCCGATAATACAGAAGAAAAGGAACAAATGATTTATAAAATAATAGAATCTGGAGAAGTTTCTATACATGAAATAGAACCTAAGAAGAAGTATTCCGCCAGAATACTATCACAACTTTTCAATGTATTTGGTGTGGAATTTGGGGAGGAATGAAGGTGCAGAACCCAGAAATCAAAGAGGCTATAAAACGAGAAATATCGATGATACTTGATAAGTATTTGGGTGGAAACGAAGACGTTAAAAATGATATATCTTCGTTTTTCGATGACGAAAAAGATAAAACTACAGAAATAGATAAAATAAAATTTGATACAATAAACTATACCAGTGTGGAAGATGTAAAAAATTCTTTCATTCGACTTTTTAGAAAAACAATTTCTAAAGAAGAAATAAATAAAACTATAGCAAATATACTATCTATATTGTTATATGACGACCTCAAAGAAATATTCTCGGAAGAAGAAAGAAAATCATTTTCTATCTTATTCAACGAGGTAGTAATTGAATATATAATGGGAAGAGCAAATAATAGATTAGAACACATCCAACCCGATAAACTAAAATTGTCTTCATACTCTTTGTGCAAAAACATAAAGGATAATTGGGATTCTATAAGTCCTATCGTGTCCGGCTTGATGGAAAATAAAAGTTTAAAATACAAGATGTTGTACGTTATATGCCTGATAATAGAATTTAAATTGGTAGAATCCCCAAAAGAACATACATATATACACACAGAAACATATTTCAACGTATTGTATATAACATATACATATCTATTGATCAAGATATTTAAAAATCCAGAGGATATAGCAACAGAATTGAATAAATTTTATGATTCTACATTTAGCAAATTTAGTTCCTGTGATATAGAATCATTTAAAGACGAAATCAATAAAAAATATCCAAAATTTATTGGTATTGTTTCTACTAGAATAAATTCACTAACTAATATAGAAAACTTTAACTCATATATAAACAAAACAAAATCTCAATTCATTTCAATAACAACAACACAAGACCAAGAAAATAAAGAGGAAGAATTGACGTCGGAAGGATATCCATTTTCAAAAGAAGAAATAGAGAAGTTGTCTAAAAAATTAAAGAAAAATAAAAAGTATTTAGATGAGGATCTAGAAGGACTATCCGAAGAAAAAAGAGATTTTGTTAAGAAATTAAATTACTTCGTAAACAAAATTCATATGGATATATCAACTTTCTCCTCTTTGGATGAAATAATGGCCTTCTTAAGTAATATAAGCCCGTCTCTATATGAATAAGAGGTGATTTTATGAATGTCATAACTCCTACAAATGATGTGTGTATGAATATTCTGGAAAACCACGGGGCGATATACAACAAAGTGTTTTTTTCAAAACACCAAAGGTATGAATATTTTAAAGATAGAATATTCAAAGAGAATAGAAATATTGTGGATCAATTTTATTTTTTGTCCAAAGACAATAAAATATTGATTCCCGACAAACTGTACTTGTCCTTTTCCGAAAAAACATCTAATATGTCGGTGTATTTACCTGAATCGTTCGACAACGAAATAGACATAATATATCTCTTTTCTACAAAGAAATGTATAAAAATATATCAGGTGATTCCGATAGAGTTTTCTTTAGATGGCATTTCATTCAAAACATATTACACAACACACACATCATTTGATGTTTCTGATATTGGCAACAAAAGAGATTTGAATTTAAAAATGGATAGAGATGAAAACATAATCAATAAGATAATAGATTATGTTTCTAATCCCACAAAAATAAACGAAAAAGATCTCTATATTTATTGTAAATCCATAAGAATTGGGAAATTAGAAACTGATCAAAACATATTTTCTATTATTTCCCATAGGTTAGAAAGTTCTACGAGCACAAAATATTTAAATGGTGCTCTAAAGGGAATGAATGTTTTGTGGAACGGATTGGAATCAGAGGCCACTAATAGAACAACCAAAACAAAATCATTCTCAAAATCAGGAGATATATTAAGTTCTTTGTATAGTTGTGATACACTAGAAAGTGAATTAGAAGACTATGATATCGATGAAAGTGCACTGGAAGATATAAATCCTGATTTATTAATAGAACATATAAGAAGGGGATATTGATGTATATTGTGAAATATAAGTATCATGTTGAAATGCCTCCTCGATCGAAGGAGTATTCTACATTTATCAAAGATTCACTACAAATGAAAAAGATAGAAGAATTTAAGACAGGAAAAATAAAATTGTTGCTGTCTCCTATAATACAATCAATAGAGGAAACTCTGCTATTGCCTATTGTAGACTTCGACGTCACAAACGAAACACAAAAAAGGGCTTTATTTAAAAACCATTTTCCGACACTATATTCTAGAAATAAAAATCTGTATAGCTTTTTTATGACAAATGGAGATGGTCTACATATGTTCGGCAACTTTTTGATAAATATAACAAATATGCCCATAAGTGAAGTAAAATCAAAATTAATATCAGGATATTCTTCATATCCATTTATAGACTTCAGCATAATAAAGGATACACCATTTACAATATTTGGTTATGATGAAAAGACAAATAAAACAGCATTTAAGATAGAAGAACCCAATGACATTTTAATTGAAAATGTAGGTCTTTTAAAATCTAAATTGACTACAAACAATATCAGAAACTGGTTAAATAATTTAATTAATGTTTCCGATATTTATAGTATTGGAGATATAAACAAATGGAGATTAAGGTAACTAGAAATGGTCCGTTGATTTCAGACATTAACTCCCTAGGCTTAAATAAAAACATTTCTATAGAAAAACAAATAAGGGAAAGATATCCCTCTTTATACTTCAATTCCATTGCGTTTAATAGATCTTCTATGGAAAAAACATATACAAATATAGACGCATTTATGATATATAAAGAAAAGATCTTATTCCCCAGACATTTCGATTTTAGAAATAATTTTGGAGAAATAGATATCGATAAATCTTCAATATCCAAAAAGGAAAATCCACATATAAAAGAAATTGAAATAGAATCTAAAATATCTTTGAGAAATGAAATACAAAAAGAAGCGTGTAAATTCCTCATAGAAAATGAAAGTGGTTTATTACAATTGCCTCCGGGTAAAGGAAAAACGGTAATAGCCATACACGCATTATGTTGTATGAAATCAAAATCTCTTATAATCGTTGATAGAGATGATATAGCAAGTCAATGGAAAGATAGTTTTTTAAAGCACACAGATATACTTCAAAAGGATATAACATATTTTGTGAACACAAAAAAGTTTAATTCTAAAATCAATATAGCAACAATACAATCTCTGATACCGTTCACAAAAACACCAGAAAAATTTATGAAGCTATTCAAAATGTTTTACGAATCTGGGATAAGATGTGTTGTTATAGACGAAGTTCATGCCATAATAGGACCAGAGGTATTTACAAATGTATTGTTTGGTCTTCCATCAGAAAGACTATATGGCCTTAGTGCTACGCCATTTAGAAGAGATGGAAGAGACTCTTTGATACAACATTGGCTTTCTGAAAACTCATATACAAACGGAGATTTTGATGTTCCTATAAAAATCAAGCCCATATATATTAACGGCATTCCAAATGAA
>Ga0172382_10005201_pt1 | contig 19529 bp, 20 predicted proteins | sample Leawel138RmetaG_FD_122245 | JGI IMG/M metagenome (GOLD analysis project Ga0172382, IMG submission 122245) | Leachate microbial communities from a municipal landfill in Southern Ontario, Canada - Leachate well 138R metaG | ecosystem: Engineered > Solid waste > Landfill > Unclassified | place...
GAGGCGGCGGCAACGGCAATCAGCTTGATTGAGGTGAGGGATATCAGCCCGCCAGGCGAGCAGGCAACGCTGTTCTGCTCCGAGCCCCAAACCGGGTTCACCAGTGGCCTGCCGACGAAAGCGCCGAAGCCCGAACCCATCAATCACTGGCAGCGTGCAGTCCAGGCCATCGACGAGGCCATCATTGATGCGCGGCACAATCCCGAGACGGCACGCTCGCTGTTCGCGTTGGCTTCCTATGATCGGCACGACCCAGCTTCCCTGGAACGGTTGCGAGCCACCTTCGTGAAGGAAGGCATCCCGCCGGAATTCCTGTCACATTACGAGCCTGATGGACCCTTTGCATGTCTTAGACAGAATGACGGGTTAAGTGACAAATTTTGACGACCTTAACTTTCCGGCGCACACTGTCACATAATCGAACGTATATGTGACAGGTGAAACATGCTGATCGGCTACATGCGAGTGTCGAAGGTGGATGGCTCCCAAGCCACTGATTTGCAGCGCGACGCGCTGATTGCCGCCGATGTCGATCCGGCGCACCTCTACGAAGACCAAGCATCCGGTAAGCGTGAAGATCGCCCCGGCTTGGCAAGCTGCCTGAAGGCGTTACGGCCTGGCGATACCTTGGTTGTGTGGAAACTGGATCGCCTCGGGCGTGACCTGCGCCACCTGATCAACACCGTCCACGACATGACCGGACGCAGCATCGGCCTGAAAGTACTGACCGGGCACGGGGCGGCCATTGACACCACGACTGCCGCTGGCAAATTGGTCTTCGGCATCTTTGCCGCACTGGCCGAGTTCGAGCGCGAGCTGATCGCCGAACGCACTGTGGCGGGCTTGGCGTCGGCGCGGGCGCGCGGCAGGAAAGGCGGCCGTCCGTTCAAGATGACTGTCGCGAAGCTGCGCCTGGCGATGGCCGCCATGGGGCAGCCGGAAACCAAGGTCGGCGACCTGTGCCATGAACTCGGCATTACGCGGCAGACCCTGTACCGACACATTTCCCCCAAGGGCGAATTGCGCCCGGACGGGGCGAAACTGCTCAGTCGCGCATGATTGGACCCGCGCAGGCTGAATGAACGCAGGTGTGAGTCATGAAGTTAAGCGTTTTGCCCACACTGACCACAGAACTTCGCCCCCGCTTGCAGCAATGCTCCGCATTGCTTACACACGGCGGGAACAAGCGACATGCCGCACTGCTGGCAAAACCGCGCGCCTGGGGCGTTTAGCGTTTTGCAGCTCGGGCAACCAATACCTCCGTTCCCACCAGATGGCGGTGCGCCGTTGCCGTACCCGCCACCGCCGTGGTGGCCGTCACCGTGATGGCCTCCGTGGTGTCCGCCATGATGTCCACCAAACAGCCTATCAAAGATACTCATCTGTATTCCCCTATCAATGTTGAGTGTTTGAACGCAACGAGTGGCGCGCAGGATCGATGTCAATGATTCAGATTGATCACTTCCGCAGCAGCCTCAATCCGTTGCCGACCACCAGCAGACTTGCACCCACATCGGCGAACACGGCCATCCACATGGTGCCCAGGCCGATCAGGGTCAGCACCAGAAATACGGCCTTGATGCCGAGCGCCAAGGTAATGTTCTGAATCAAGACCGCACGGGTGGCTTGCGACAACCGGACGAAGGTCGGAATCTTGCGCAGGTCGTCGTCCATCAAGGCGACGTCGGCCGTTTCGATGGCTGTGTCGGTGCCCATTGCGCCCATCGCGAAACCGATATGAGCGCGTGCCAACGCAGGCGCATCGTTGATGCCATCGCCGACCATGCCGACCGTGCCTTCGGCACCGAGATTTTCCACCGCCTTCAACTTGTCCTCGGGCAACTGGTTCCCGCGTGCCTGGTCAATGCCGACCTGTTGCGCAATGGCCTCGGCGGTGTGCGGGTTGTCGCCAGTTAGCATCACCGTTTTGACGCCTAGCCGGTGCAGTTCGGCGATGGCCGCGCGGCTACTGTCCTTCACCGTGTCGGCCACGGCGAACAGGGCCAGTACTTGGCTGTCGTCAATCAGCATGACCACCGTTTTGCCTTGACGTTCCAGTTCGTCAAGCCTCGCTTCCAACACCGGGGAACAACGATCGAGTTCATGCACCAAGCGATGATTGCCAAGGCAATAGGCTTTGCCACCGATGACACCGCGCACACCGCGCCCGGGCAATGCCTCGAAGTCTTCGACACTCTCCCGCGCAATCCCGTGCTCGTTTGCGGCATGGGCGACAGCCTGCGATACCGGATGATCGGAGCGTCCTGCCAGGCTAGCTGCCAGGCGACGGCAGTTTTCTAGGGGGACGTTGCCGCGCAGCTCGAAGTCGGTCTGTACCGGCTTGCCATGGGTGATCGTGCCTGTCTTATCGAGAGCCAGCCACGTCAACTTGCGCCCCTCTTCCAGGTAGACACCGCCCTTGATCAGGATGCCATGACGGGCGGCGGCGGCCAGCCCGCTGACGATCGTCACTGGGGTCGAGATCACGAGTGCGCACGGGCAGGCGATCACCAGCAGCACCAGTGCCTTGTAGATCCAGTCATGCCAAACACCACCCATCAGCAAGGGAGGCAGTACGGCGACAGCCAGCGCGAGCGCGAACACGATCGGCGTATAAACGCGAGCAAACTGATCGACAAAGCGTTGCGTCGGCGCTCGCGCCCCTTGTGCTTCCTCGACCGCGTGGATGATGCGCGCCAACGTGCTGTTGCTCGCTGCGGCGGTGACCCGGTAGTCGAAGGAGCCCGATTCGTTGATCGTGCCAGCGAACACGGCATCGCCTTCGGTCTTGTCTACTGGCAGGCTTTCGCCAGTGATGGGCGCCTGGTTCACCGATGAGCGACCGCGAACGATTTCTCCGTCTAGACCGATGCGCTCGCCGGGCTTGACGCGGACCACGCTCCCCACCGTGACAGCCTTCGCGTCCATTTCCTGCCAAGAGCCGTCCGCTTGCTGCACCGTCGCTTTCTCTGGGGCCAGTTGCATCAGGCCCTCGATCGCATTGCGCGCCCGATCAAGTGACCTGGCTTCGATCAGTTCAGCGATCGTGAACAACACCATCACCATCGCCGCCTCCGGCCACTGGCCCAGTGCCAAGGCGCCCGTCACGGCGATACTCATCAGGGCGTTGATATTCAGGTTGCCATTGCGGATGGCCACCCAGCCTTTCTTGTAGGTGGACAGACCGGACGCCAAGACAGCAAGGATGGCCAGTGCCGCAGCCAGCCCACCTGGCAAGCCTGCCCAACTCACCGCTTCCGAGGCTATCGCCGCGGTGCTGGCCAACGCCAGCGGCCACCATGGTTTCTTTCTCTCCTCGACGGCGGCCAACTGGCCGCTGGCATCTGGTGCCTCGGGCTGAAAGTCGAGCGAGCGTATCGCATCCAGCACCGACTCCAAGTCACCCGGCGCATGCACCACCGTCAGCACGCGCTGCATCAGATTGAATTCCATGCTCTTGACTGCCGTCATGCCCCCCAGCTTTTTGCGGATCAGCGCCTCTTCTGTTGGGCAATCCATCTGCATGATGCGGATGGCGGTTCGAACGCTGTCCGCTACCGCCACCGGTGCAGCCAAACTGCCAAAGGCAATAGGAGCGGGGGTGCAACAGTGATCGCCTTCGTGGTCATGATGGTGATCGTGTCGGTGGTCATGGTCGTGATCTTGGCCGTGACTGTGAGGATGGTCGCCATGACTGTCCCCAAGCCCAGGGTTCTTGGCGTGATCGTGGTCGCAGCAGCCGGCCATGGTGAAAACTCCTTGTTGATGGCGTATGCTCCGCATTGAACACCCTATAGCAACTACAGGGTCAAGCACATCGGAGGACGAATATGAAAATCGGTGAACTCGCACTGGCGGCGCAATGCACGGTGGAAACTGTGCGCTACTACGAGAAGGAAGGGTTACTTGCAGAGCCAGCACGCACCTCGGCCAATTACCGCAGCTACGGTGCCGCCCACGTCGAACGCTTACGTTTCATCCGCAATTGTCGTGCGTTGGACATGACCCACGATGAAATCCGCGCGCTGCTTGTTCTAATAGAACAGCCAGCCAGTGATTGCGGCGGCGTGAATCAATTGCTGGATGAGCATATTGCTCACGTAGATACGCGAATCGCGGAACTGACGCAGCTCAAGCAGCAGCTCGGCGAACTGCGCCAGCGCTGCCAGCACGAGCAGGAGATGAACGCCTGCGGCATCTTGAAAGGGTTGACGTCGATGGAGCCGGAAGCTCGGCAGGAAAAGCATACGCACTTAGGATGAGCAGTCCGAAACGTGGCATGTAAGACAACTGCCGGCATTGCGGGGGGTGTTTATCCGAGGCTTGGTTGGCAGGTGCAATCGGCTTTTGACATTCCGTGCATTCGTCTTCTGAAAGTGACAATTACAACTCTAAACTGACGCTATTGCAGTGCGAAATCTGACGTCCAGTTAGGGTATACCTTAAGCAGACAGGGGTGTCGTCAGTCGCAATTAATGTGAGCCGAAAACACCCGTTGATTGTGCGCACGCCGTTTTCAATTGCAAGCTGCTACAACTAACGTACGATTTTTCCGTTTTTTCAAAGTGTGGAATTCAAATTCACAAGGGACCCCTATTTTCAGTAAAAATTTCTAATTGGCCACTTATCTTGGCCTCTTAACATAGTTTTCCGATCCACTGAACCTCAGAGGCCGAATTTGCGTGATCTCAATGCGCCGCCACCCACTCCCATTTTCTTTCATTCTCTGAGGTGACTCGAGTCGCAATGTACGTTAGAGAAAGGAGGTTGCCTCAAATCAATTCGGAGGCTAGGCCCTTAAGCACGGCTGTAATAAACCGCGCAGTTAGGGATGCTGATACCATCGGTACCGTTCGTCCCCTAAGATGCGCTGCTGCGGCTGGCACGGTCGGCTTGGTCGCGCCCCCTCCGTGCTTAATCCAGCCGCTGACGATGTCCGCAATAGGTACTCGGGCATCGGGTGCCGCAGTCCAGTCGAACATGGGCAACTCAAGGGTGAGGACTTTTCCCTGCATTGCTTGGCGTAGGGCGATACCTGCTGCCTCTCCTTGGTGAACCCCGATTTTTCTGGCTGGAAAGAAAGCATACGTCCACGGTCCAAGGCGGTTAGTCCAGTTGACATAGTCGTGCAGAGCAGCACTAGGGGGTAAAGTGTTAGCAAGAGCCAGTTCCACCTCAGGCAACCTTTCATGAGCATACAGATAGGGATAAATGGCGAAGGGGTCATTATGCAGAAGTAATACAGCATCGGCCGAAGACGCAACTACAGCCGATCGTAGGGCTGCTGCCCTTTTCTGGGCAACATTTATCGGTTCGTTGACGTGAGCGAACTCAGCTTGGTCTGTAAGAAGCTGGAGCCAACCATTTTCTAGAAACGTCAAAACCGAGCATGGAAGAGGAAAACTATGGGAAGCAGGAGGTGGATCGATCGGCCCAGCCAACAATAACTGCAGTCTCAGATAGGAAGCAAGCGACGATGCAAGAGGACACAGAGAAGAACCGAGTGGTTCGTTCGCGTGGGGGAGTAGACCAACTAGTACGATCGGGTCGTTTGGGGAAACCACGTGACGAACTACTCGCAAATCGTCGTGCTCCGGCCAAGCGTAATTACTTGACGTATCTTCATATATATCATGAAGATGGTCTACCATATACTGTAGCCACCATCAACGACGAGGGTGTGACCAGTGACATGCTCTGACATCGCAGATGCAAGAAACAGTAAAGGCCCGTCAAGTGCGTTGGGAGTGCCAATTGTGCCAGTCGGCATAAAGCGGAGCTGGAACTGCTGGCCGATATCTGACCGGAAGTACTCGTCGTTCTTAGGCCCAGCCAGATAGCCTGGAGCCAAAGCGTTAACCTGGATGCCACGTGGCGCGTACTCGAGCGCCACACTACGAGTAAAACCAATCAGTGCCGACTTAGAGGCTGCATAAGCGGAGACAGTAGGGACCGGGTGGTTAGCCAAGACAGACGATACATTGATAACTTTACCGCTACGGCGATTCCCCATTGCAGGCATAATCTCGCGGCATAAACGCACCGCCACGCGCAAATTAATCTCAAGCATTTCTTCGAGCACTTCGTCTGAAGTGTTAGCAAGTGAGTGAGAGAGACCCGTGCCGACGTTATTGACTAAAACGTCTGGTACAGGGTTTAATCTGCCAACGACCTGGCAGAAGGCTGGATCGGTAAGGTCTCCTGCCAAAAACTCATCGAGAAATCCATCCGTCCGTAGCTCGTTGAGCTTGACATAATTCCTGTCAACGCCAAAGACTTCAGCACCGGCGGCACGGAATACTGCGCATGCTCGTTCGCCCACACTACCTGCGGCTCCCGTGATAAGCACGCGCTTTCCGATAAGGGAGATGAGGTTCGATAAGAGGTTACTGTTCGACTTTTGTTCAGAAAGGTTCATGAAGCGACCTGCCGTAGCGTAGGTGAATTGACATTGTGAGAGTGGCGAAGAGAAATAAGGCCCCGGTGACTGCCGCCAGACCGGTGAGCGACAGCACAGAGGTCAGTACTCCCAAGGCAGGGGCCACGACTGCGAAGCCTATGGTGGTAGTTGTGGACACGACGCTCATTGCCGTGGCCTCACCGCACTCAGACATCTCACGGAGCAATCTCTGGCGAAAACGCGGCAGAAGTCTCGCCTTCACCGCTTGTAGACATATGGCTGCTATTACGACTATCGGCAACACTGTAACTCCAAGAAGAATAGCTGCAATTACGGCAATTGCTCCTACGACGCGCAGATCGAGCCCTGGACGCAGTCCGTGGACAACCAACGCTGCGGCAAGTGCTACAACCGCCAAAAGAACTCCGACGGCTGATGCCGATGAGCCGCTGGCGATTAGGAAGAACGGCAGAAAATAGAGAAGCACAGAAAAGCCCGTCCCCGCTGCCACCATGGCGAGAAGGTCCATGCGCAGCCCCGCACTGGTATGGATGACAGTAATCATGTCAGCGGCCCGACGACGGAGGCTACGCCGATCGTCCCCAAGATCGGCGGGAAAAGTCGACGTCCGCCGGAGGTTTGGCACCGTGAAGAGACCCACCACACAGAGCAATTGGGCGATACCTGTGGCGATGAACGGGAGTTGGAGAGAAACAAGCGATAGCGCGGAAGCTAGCCCATATACTGCGGCAGTCCAAACAAGGGCTAGCTTCTGGAATAGTTGTTCGCCCTGCTCGAAATCCTCCAGGGCTTTATCATGGCGCAGGATGAGTCCAGCTAATCCTGCGTCAGCGCCTTGTGTAAGGGCAGCAGCTGCGGCGAAGAACGGCTGAACGATCCAAAAAATTGCTTGGTTTGCCAGTCCACCAAGCAACAACGAAGCCACTCCCTCTAAAAATGCTCCTGCAAGAAGTGCCTGACGGGGTCCAATCCGGTCAGCGAGGTGTCCGGCAGGGAGATCGAAGACAACGATTAAGATGCAGAAGACTGCTTCAACAGTTAATAAAAGACCGAGTGAAAAACCCAGATGTTCTGCGTAGAGAACAAGATAAGGTACAAAGAAATAACTTTTCAGAAACAGTCGGACAACAAAGAGTCGACGCCACCCCGGCGATGCCGGAAGCAATCGGCGTGAGGGTGGATGGGGCACAGAAAACTTCATAACCACTGCACCCCATAGTTTCTCTCCAGTCGCATCAAGGAGAAGGCTTTAGTGCTGACTGGCCTTCAATAGCTGCCCAACTTCCGGGCTGTTCCGCCTCAAGCCAAATCAGCTCCTTATAAATCTTCTTATAGTAGAAGCAGTGCTCAGATTCCCGGTCCATCCGTTTGAAATGAGTATAGCTCTTATGAACGCAACCACCGTGGCACATCTGCTTCCAAGTACAGGTAGAGCACTCCTCAATCTCATCAACGTGTCGCTGTCGCAAAGCCTCTACGATCGGGCTTGTTTCGGCAATCTCGCGGATTCCTACTTTCGCAATGTTGCCAACTAAGAATTCTGGCTTCCCAACCATTTCCTCGCAGGGGTATATGTCGCCGTTTACGTCGATCGTCACCATGTTGATGCCAGCACCGCATGGGTTGCGCATACACATATATTCACGGCGAAAGGAGCGTAGCGAACCAATCTCACCCGCTAACAAATTCGGAAGAGGCGTGACTGTCTTACCCTGACGGCCGAGAGCGGCGATGTGACGTACTACCTCAAAGTACGAGTCGAAATACTTATCGCCAGTAAGCCAGCTTTCATTTCCCGCTTTCCCGGTCTTGAATACAGGCAGGAAACGGATGCTTGCCACGTTCAATTTGTTCATAGCGTCGTACATTTCGACCATACGCTGGCGATTGCCCTCATGCACGACGCAGACAGCATGCACGGGGACACCGCGCATCTGTAGCCGTCGGATGCCCTTAACTACCCCGGAATGGCTTCCTTTCCCACGCTGGTCTAAGCGAAAATCGTCGTGGGTGTCAGATGTACCGTCGAGGGAAACTCGCACAACGAAGTTGTGTTCAGCGAGGAAATCACAGATATTCTCACGGAGGTTATAGCCATTGGTCTGGATAGAGAAAGCGATTTTTTTATCAACTTGTGCATACTGTCGCGATGCGTACTCAGTGATTTTCTGAATGTCGGACATGGCCATCGTCGGCTCGCCACCGTGAAACTCAAAGGTGGACGATCGGGTAGGGAGGTCTCGCATCTCATCAACCACACGCTCCATGTACTCTAGCGGTAGCCGTTTTTTTGAAACGCCATCTTCGATGGTATAACAGTAGGTGCATGCTAGGTTGCACCAGTTGTGCATGTGAAAGATTGCCAGTACAGGGTAAGTGTTGTGGTCGGTTCGAGGTGCTATGATTGTAACACCATCCATCCGGCTGCTCGACGTACCTACAACGGTATCATCAAGGCTGATAAGCCCACGTTGCAAAAGCTTTTTAATAACGTCAACTGCGTCCTGTTGTCGCGAGTCTCGCTCATAGCAGGCAGATGCCTGTTTAACGGTGACTACGCCTGACGCTGAAAGCCAGTCCAGCAGCGCGATCTCTCCAAGGTTACCTGTGAGAACCCAGCCACCGGTAGCGGGAGCTACTACTAACGTCAACCCATCACGCGCCTCTGTCACGTAGCGATCAGATGGTCTGATAATTGACTCTGGAGTTATTTGCAGGCGCACTTATCACCTGTTTCCTAATTAATTGGGGCTATTGAGTTTTTCGAGTTTTTGCTACTCACGGGAAATGCAATAGAAATATCGAAAGGCGATACTGGATGCAGCATCATACTTATCCAGTATCGCGTCTTCTAAATTGCTTCAGGTAGCAATCCAATTGTCTTCCACAGTTTCCTCGACATCTTCGAGTTCGACCTCAGAAATTTCCACCTCTGCACTTTCCATCTCATTACTATTCATGCTGATAACCTCCTTTCAGCCTATTGGATTGAGTTGTGGGTTGGGTTCCTTACAACCCCCAACTGTTACAATTCATAACCTGTTAATTTATCATTGTCAACTTAACGTGCATTGCGACTCGGATAAAATGCTGGCTGTTGGTCTGCCGATTTAGGTGCCGTCAGTCGCAGTTAATCTGAGCACGCCGTCATGGATTGCAAGCACGACTGGATGATTGCGAGCATAGACGCAAATAATGTGAGCACGAAGACCCGTCAGTTGCAGTTAATGTGAGCCGAAAATGCCCGTTGATTGCGAGCACGCCGTTTTCGATTGCAAGCCGCTACACGTAAGCGCGGGCGGCTCGCGAGTCGAATGTGGCGACGGGAATATCCTGCAGCAGGTCGTCCAAAGCCGCCTGATTGGCAAGCTGATTTTCTGCCGAGCAGGTGATGCCGTATTCAAGTTCAGCCAGCGTAATTGCTGAAATAACGACATCCCCCACAAAACATGCTTCAAATTTTTTTCGTACCGATGGTGGTTGCCATTTCATCAGATAAATACAGATGTTGGTGTCGAGCATATATTTCGGCTTCATAATGCTTCGCGTTCATCTTCCCGGTTGTCACCACGTCCATTTGCCATAAAATCCGAAGAAAACCTGGCAAATTTCTCAAGGACGTTGCCCATACGCCGCTGCGCCGGGCGAATGCGCAGTTCATCGCCATGACGCTCTATGACCAGCTCCATCTTCCAATTCTTGAAGGCCAGTTCCGCCGGGATGCGGACGGCCTGCGAATTGCCATTTCTGAAAATTTTCGTGATCACTTGGTCCCCCCTCCCCCATTTTACCTATGCCCGGTTCTATTCTGGCCCGTTTGGGTAGCAATGTAAATACATGGATGTACATGAACCCTGTCACCCGCTTACAGTCGCCTGGACGAGTAGCGTCATTTGTACTAACATAGTGACCAACGTACACCGTGAGGACGGTTGCCAAAGCAACCGAGAATACTGGGTTCTCCAATATCTACATAGCCATAGCCTGCTGAGTGGTAACTTTCTATCGCCGCAACCTCGAATTGGGAAAACACATCCATAAAATAGTATCCAAATATACCTATAACAGATATTATAGTATTCATTATGGATACTTTGCCTAACAAAAAGCTGCAGCGGACTGAACCGGCTCATGGTCCATCCCGCCGCATGGAGTCCTCCCTGCGGAGCCTTGCCGAGCGGCTGAAACGCGCCCGCAAGCGCCGTGGATGGTCACAAATCGAAATGGCCAGATTACTGCAGGTGAGCATTGTTACCTACCGCAAAATGGAAAAGGCGGACCCGGGGACCGCCATTGGCACCTGGGTGGCGGTTTTGTCTTTACTGGGGATGCTGGGGGACCTTGATAACCTGCTGTTGTATGACCGTGACTACCAGGGGGCGGCCCTCGAACAAAGCCTGCGTAACCGCCGTCGATCCAGAGGCGTTTCACCCAGTGATCTAGCAGATAGGCTATGAGCCGCTCTGATTTCTGAAAGTTCGTCGGGGAATGGGACAGCACGCGATCCTTCGCTGGATCATAGACACATATCCGGTTATGATTATTTCTAGTTTTGATGACAACTGGAAAGATTTATAACTGGATTATTCAATGTGATCGACATACTCAAAGAAATCTTCCTCGATTTTCAAGATATGGATCTGCCTACCGGCATAGCCAGGCAGGTTTCTGTCTCACATATGCCCGGTAAGGCTACCGTTTGCATTGGTGTGCGGCGCAGCGGTAAATCGACTTCTATGTTTCAGCTTATGAAGAAATTGCAGGATACGGGGGTTGACCGGCAGAACATCCTTTACCTGAATTTTTTCGATGATCGCCTGCACAACCTTCAACACGACAAATTGGCGGTGATTCTGGAGGCTTATTTTTCGCTCTATCCAGAAAAAAAGAATGCGGAGAAGGTGTATTGTTTTTTTGATGAAATTCAGGTGATTCCTGGTTGGGAACCCTTTGTGGATCGGTTAATGCGTACGGAAAATTGTGAAGTGTACATCACCGGGTCATCGGCGCAGATGCTTTCAAGAGAGATCGCGACCCAGATGCGTGGCCGGGCAATTTCCTGGGAAATGTTTCCATTTTCATTTTTGGAATTTCTCGATTATAAGGGAATCGACAGTGCCGGTCCGCTCTCCACCAAAAAACGCCTGACCATTCAAAAAGCATTGATCTGGTTGAGCGCCATGATATTGCCCACCCCAAAGCTGTCATTGATCTCGCACACTGGTTGATGGACAACATCGGATCGCTCTATTCCATCAACAATCTGACCGGTTATCTGAAATCCCTGGGGCACAAGGTACCCAAATCCGCCGTAGCCGATTATCTCGAATGGTTCGATGATGCCTTCATTCTGTTCACGGTGCGTATTTTTGACGCTTCGTTGGCCAGGGTGAACACCAACCCCAAGAAAATTTACTGCGTCGATCATGCCCTGGTGACGTCAATCAGCTCCGGCATTTTAGTCAACTCGGGGCATCTGCTGGAAAACCTGGTGTTTACCGCGTTGCGACGGCTAACGCCGGATATTTATTATTACAAAACCAGGATGGGCCGGGAGGTGGATTTTATCACCGGTCGGAAAGGCCAGTCCCGCATGCTTGTTCAGGTGTGCGAATCAATGGCCGATCCGCATACCCGCAAACGGGAAACCACTGCACTGGCCGAAGCCATGTCCGAACTTCAACAAGCCCAAGGCATTATCGTAACGCGTAACGAGGAAGAACAAATTCCCGTCTTTTCAGGTAAAATTGACGTAGTCCCCGCTTGGCGTTTCCTGCTGAACCATTCAGCATAATGGTTTTGTTCTATATGCCAGTGCGCGCCTCAATTATCCACCCAATTTTCCACAGTCAGGCCGGGGAACACACAATTGGCTTTCTTCACGGGTCGTAAGGGGGCTGTTGATCTAAACCCAATGCCTCACGTTTCTTGACGATGGCGGCGGCGATGGCGGCGCCGAGGATGTAGGTACCGGCCCGCAGCGCCTGGAGGAGCCATGGGGGGATGGTCAGCGCCTCCGGATGGTGAACGGCGAAGTCATGGAGGAGTTGGGGGTCGATGTAGCCTGAGACGGCTGCTCCGAGGGTCACCGCCGTCACCAGGGTGACCACCCAGGCGCGACCGCGCTGGCCGAGAACGGCATAAGCCAGGCGAAAGGCGATGGCCCCGAGCAGGGCGCTGAACAAACACTCGATCAACAGGATACGCAGCATTTTCAATTCCTCGGTGAACTGTGTTGAGAGAATGTGCGCATCACTGCATCCGATGCCGGAACAGCCATGCAGCGGCCGCCATGGAACACAGGGCGATAATGGCCAGGGGCCAGTATTGGGGCAAAAGCATGGGGATGTTGTCCCCTTCCAGAAAAACGCCGCGCACAATCACCAGAAAATAGCGCATGGGATTGAGATAGGTCAGGTATTGCACCACTTCGGGCATGTTGGCGATGGGGGTGGCGAAACCCGAAAGAATGATGGCCGGCACCAGAAAAATGAACACGCCCAGCAGGCCCTGCTGCTGAGTGACCGACAGGGAAGAAATCATCAGGCCGATACCGACTGCAGCCATCAGGAACAGAGCCAAACCGAGGATAAGGGCAAGGATACTGCCGACAAAGGGCACCTGAAACCAGAACACCGCCACCAGCACAATAAACAGTCCTTCCAGCGCACCAATCACAAAACCGGGTATGGCCTTACCCAGCAAAATTTCCACGGGACGCATGGGCGTCACCAGCAATTGATCAAAGGTCCCTTGTTCCCGCTCCCGGGCTACGGACAAACCGGTGACCAGCAGCGTCACCACCAACACCAGCAGTGCCACAATACCCGGCACGATAAACCAGCGCGACAGCAGATTGGGGTTAAACCACGAACGCACTACCAGTTGTGCCGGCGGTCTTCCCCAGTGGTGTTCCTGCGCCCAGCGTACATCGAAGTGCATCAACACCGTATTGACATAATTCAGGGCCAGGGTGGCCGTATTGGAGTTGCGGCCATTGATGATCACCTGCAAGGGCGTGGGATGATGCATGAGCAAATCGCGGGTAAAGTGCGGGCCGATATTCAGGACGAGCAAGACTTTTTCATTATTGATGAGCGGAGCAATTTGTCCTTCGTTTTCAATGGTTGCAACCTGCTTAAACGCGGTGGATCCCTGAAATTCGCCCAACAATTGCCGGGAGGCAAAGCCACTGTCCTGGTTATAAACCGCATAGGGAATATGGCTCAGGTCGTAGGTAGCGGCATATCCAAACACCAGCAACTGGATAATCGGCGGTCCTATCAGTACAAAACGGCTTTTTTTATCGCGCAGGAGCGCAAGAAATTCCTTGATCACCAAGGCCCATATGCGTGCCAGCATCAGTCTAACCTCTTGCGCGAACGTCGCCAGGTAACCCCCAGAAAAAACAGGGCCATCAACAGCAAGGCCAGACTATTCCAGAGAATGATGGACCACACATCACCGACAAGAAACACCGTCTGCAGGATGCTGACAAAGTAACGGGCGGCAACAATGTGGGTCACCAGGCGGATAGGCGCAGGCATCGACTGGATGTCAAAAATGAAGCCGGACAGAATGAAGGCCGGTAAAAAGGTGACAATGATGGCAATCTGCCCGGCCACAAACTGGTTGCGGGCCGCACTGGAAATCAGCAGACCCATGCCCAGCGCCGCCAGCAGAAAAAGTGCCGAACAGACCAGCAACACCCAGAAACTCCCCACCAGCGGGACAGCAAAAAGCCAGACGGCCAGAGCCACCGACAACAGCAGACCACCCATACCCATGATGAAATAAGGTATCAATTTACCGAGCAGAATCTCGGCCATGGTGACCGGTGTAGCCATCAAGGCTTCCATGGTTCCACGTTCCCATTCCCGCGCCACCACCAGCGCGGTCAGCAAGGCGCCAATGAGTGTCATGATGACGGCAATCAGGCCGGGAACCAGAAAATCGCGACTGCGCAAGGCTGGATTGAACCAGATGCGTGGTTCGGCATTGATCGGGATAATCAGCGGCTTGCCCGCATTGAGGGCGCGCTGTTGCAGCCAGTTTTGCCAGACACCCTGCATATAGCCTTCCATAATGCGGGCATTATTGGCATCCACTCCGTTGACCAGCACTCCAATGGGCGCCGTTTTTCCCTGAATGACCTGGCGACTGAAATCAGCACGCAGCCAGACAATCCCGTCGGCCTTACGGTCCATGACTGCCTCCCGGGCCTGATGCAGACTGCCGTATATTTCCGGCGTGAAATACGGTGAATGTTGTAGCCCACCCACAAATGCGCTGGTTTCTGCGGTGGGTTGGTCCACGACAACGGCAATGGGGATATGACGGGCATCCAGCGAGACACCGTAACCAAATAAAAACAGCAGGAATACCGGCAGGACAAAAGCAATGGCTATGGCCGAAGGGTCGCGCAAAATCTGGATGAACTCCTTACGAATCAGACCGCGCAGACGCTGCAGATTCATGAGGATCTCCGGATTTGACTTTCGTGATGCTCAATCAGGAGGATGAATGCGTCTTCCATGCTGGGGTCAGGATGTTCTTCGCTGCGGGCCTGGGCGCGTACCTGTTCGGGACTGCCCTGGGCCAGCACTTCGCCGAGCGACATCAGGACCAGGTTGTCGCAATATTCGGCCTCATCCATGAAGTGGGTGGTAATCATCACCGTCACCCCGGCTTCTGCCAGTGCGTTGACCCGCTTCCAGAATTCCCGCCGGGCCAGGGGATCGACGCCGGAAGTGGGCTCGTCCAGAAAAAGAATGGGGGGCTCGTGCAACAAGGCGCAAGCCAGAGCCAGGCGTTGTTTGATGCCCAGAGGAAGCTCATCCACATTGACGTCGCGATAGTCTTGCAACTGGAACTCCCGCCGCGCCCAATCCAGTCGCTGCCGTCGCGCAGCCCCGCGCAAGCCATAGGCTGACGAGAAAAAGGCCAGGTTCTGGTTACAACTGAGATTGCCGTAAAGAGAAAACTTCTGGGAGACATAACCTATACGTGCCCGCGCCTGGGCGCTGGCGTGGCGCATGTCCACCCCGGCTACACGCAAAGTGCCCGATGAGGCGGGGAGCAGACCGCAAAGCATGCGGAAAGTCGTACTTTTCCCGGCACCATTGGCCCCTAACAGGCCAAATATCTGCCCTTTCTGAACGCTGAAACTATTCCCCTTGACGGCTTCGAAATGCCCGAAAAACTTGCAGAGATCGTGCACTTCAATGACGGTTTCCGCTGTGGATTCCGCCTTGGGTGGCACCGGAGAAGTCGGCTGCGCTGGCTCTGCCGCCACCGTATTGCTGGTCACCGGCGAATCAGACGTGGACGTTGCAGCACCCAGCAAATCCACAAAAGCATCCTCAAAGGCCGGAGCCACTGCTTGCCAGTTCTCCCCTGCCCGTGTTTCGGGCTGGGTCGTGGTCCGGCAAAGCACCCGCACGCCATTGGCAAGAATACGCGCATCCTGAATACCCGGACGGGCTTGCAGGGTTTCGCGGAGATGTCGCTTGCTGGCCGTTTGCTGGCTCACCAGAAAACAGCGGCCTTGAAGCGGCGCACTGAATGCCGCCGGAGTGTTCTTTTTAAGCAATTTACCCTGATGTAACAGAATGATTTCGTCGCAGCGTTCGGCCTCATCAAAATAGGCCGTACTCATCAACACGGTCAGGCCTTTTTCGCGCAAGCCCTGAATGATTTCCCAGAGTTCACGGCGGGCAATGGGATCCACGCCCACGGTCGGTTCATCCAGCAGCAACAATTGCGGCGCCCGTAATAGGGCACAGGCCAGACCCAGCTTCTGTTTCATTCCGCCGGACAGGGCTCCAGAAGCCCTGGCGCCAAAAGGACCCAGCGCCGTCAGCTTGAGCAACTCCTGCTGGCGGCTCCGCACCGCCTCGCGACTCAAACCTTGTAAATCGGCAAAAAGATCCAGGTTTTCCTGTACGCTGAGTTCTTCATACAGACCAAAACGCTGAGGCATGTAGCCGATCTGATTCTGAATCAAATTGGCCTGACTGCGGGTATCAGCACCCAATACACGCACGGTACCGCTATCGGGCAAAAGCAGACCCGCTGCCAGTCGCATCAGGGTCGTTTTGCCCGCACCGTCCGGCCCCAACAGCCCGGTGATACTGCCTGCCTGCAAAGTTATCTCCAGATGATCCAGGGCCGGCACCCGCTCCTTGCCACGGGCAAAGCTTTTACTGACATCAGCAAAATGCAGCGGTGTAGCGGCTTCGCTCACGACTCAGTTTCCGCAGGGATGTGCAGACAATTTTTGCGGAGGATTGTTTTGCAGGGAAACATGCACGGTAACGGGCATTCCGAGACGCAGCTGATGTTGGGGATTACAGGCATAAACCCGCACCCGGTAGACTAGTTCGGTTCGCAATTCGGTGGTTTGTACGGTCTTGGGCGTAAATTCTGCGGTGGGTGAAATGAAACCCACCCAGCCGGAAAAGGTTTTGCCGGGGAAAGAATCACTTTGAATATTCGCTTTCATGCCCAGGCGAACCTGACCTAGTGCCTTTTCGGGCAGGTAGGCACGTACCCAAACCGGATTATCCAGTGCCAGGGTAAACACCGGCGTCTGCGGAGAAACCATATCTCCCGGCTCCAGAATGCGGTCCTGGATCACGCCGGTATCGGGCGCATAGAGGCGCGTATCCACCAGCTCGCGCTGCGCTAAAGATAAGGCCGCTTTATCCGCCTGCAGCACCTGCCGCGCTGCCGCAATGTCTTCCTTACGCGGGCCTTTAATCGCCAGAGACAGGGCCTGTTGGGCATGTTCGGCATTGGCGCGGGCCGTCTTCAGGGCAGCCGCCGCGTTATCGGCGCTTTGTCGGGAAACATATTGCTGGGCGGCAAGGGACTCCTGGCGTTTCCAGGTACTTTCAGCGTTGACCATGGTCGCCTGGGCAGCGGCAACCTGGGCGCGAGCTTCGGCAATTTCTTCGGGACGGGAACCGGCCAGCAGGCGCGCCAATACCTGTTCCTGAGCGGCAACCGCAGCGCTGGATTTATCTACCGCATCCTGAAAACGCACAGGATCAATTTCTGCCAGTAACTGGCCTTTTTTGACCCGATCGCCCTCCTGGACCAGGAGATTGAGCAGCCGGCCATTATCATCAAAGGCTGCCTGCACCTGACGGATATCGACGTTACCAAAAACGGTTACCTGATCGCTGGGTGCAGCCGGTCGGGTTTGCCAATAAGCGACTGCGCCTGCAATGGCCAGAGCCACTACCGCGATAATGATCACCTTTTTTTTCTGGATAGCCATGCGTTGAATACTCCTCGGCTGAGGTGTTATGGGTTGACGTTCTTGACCAACAAGGCATTGATAGCCTGCAGGTCCGCCATATTGATTTGTCCGGAAGCCGCCTTGAGCTGCACCCGGGCAATTACCTGATTGTAGAAAGCGACGTTGTAGTCCTGCTCGGCCCGCACGTAGTCGGTGGCGGTGTGCAGCAGGTCGATGATGGAGCGGGTGCCCACTTCATAACCCTTGCGCGTTCCTTCCAGGGATAGTTTGGCAGAGTCCACGGTTTCTTTGGCGGCCTTGAGCTGCGCTACACTGTTTTTCAGATTGAGAAAGGCGGTTTGGGTGTTCAGGGTGACTTCATCGCGCACATTGGCAACATGATCGACACTGGCTACGGTTTGCGCCTGGGCTTTTTGCACGGAGGCGGAAATGTTGCCGCCTTCATACAGGGGGACAGACAAGTTCAGGCTGACGCCGGCCTGATTCATGACCAGCCCCGGAAAAGGATTCCCCAGGGCATGCTGGGCTACGCCCTGCAGGTTGACTACCGGCCAGCGGGCGCGCTGATGGTATTGGACTTCCTGCTGGGCGGTATGGAGTTGGGCCTGGGCCTGATGCATCAGCGGCTGATCCTGAACAGCACTATGCACCCAGCTCTGCATGTCATCGGGCTGCGGACCCAGGGCCTGATAATGGCCTAAAGGTTCCAGCACGCCGATGGGATGATGGGTCAGGCGCTGTAATTGTTTTTTGGCTATTGCCACCCCGTTGCTGGCCTTGATGAGATCGGCTTCGGCGGCATCAACCCGGGCTTGGGCTTCACGCACGGCGATAATGTCTCCCGTGCCTATTTTCAGGGTGGCTTCGGTTTGCCGGTAAATGCTTTCCAGCAGTGATTTCTGCTTTTGCGCCACCCGTTCCTGGGCCTGGGCTTCCAGTACCCCGAAATAGGCCTTGGCCACCTGCAGGGCGAGCTGCTGTTCGGTGTAGGTCAGGCCGGCAGCGCTGGCCTGTATGCGTGAGTCGGCCTGTTTCAGCGCCATCCAGGCCTGGCCGTTGAATACGGATTGGGTGATATTGACGCTGTAGCTGTCGGACAAATAGGCGCGATTAATGTCGATATTGCCAAAGCCGGTAATGTCGGCGGTATTGAAGCCCACCGCTGCACCAACCCCCACATGGGGCAGCAAGGCTGAACGCGCCAGGGGCTTGTCCTGCATTTGCGCGGCCAGTTCGGCGCGGGCCTGGGCCAGTACCGGGTCGGTATGGTAGGCCTGCTGATAGGCGTCAATCAGGTTTTCTGCCCAGGCAGAGCTTGTACCCAGAATACAGGTCGCCACAAGGGAGGACCAGAAAATGCGACTAAGGCCCATTATTATGCCCTTATTAAGATAAGTGGGTGCTAAAATAGCGGATCTGCATATTTCCGTCAAACCATTATCCGGCGCAACAACACAACATGGGCGTTGCTTATTGCGCCGGCAGCTCTCATTGCCCCAAGCAGAAAGCTATTTGAAACCCGGCGTGATGAAACCGGCATGGCCGATGACACACAAAGTCGCAACGATAAACCGTGGGTATTTGTTGTATCCCATACCAAATGCAACGCCCCAAAATAGCCAGGATATCCTGATAGTCCAGTCATAATCTTACTGCCCCCGGTACTGTTATTTGTTAAGGGGTAATGCATTGCTGAGGCTCGCCAGCATTCCCGCCAATGGTCGGGTATCGGTATCGGCCGGAAGTACCAGCATCAAAAGCGTATCCGCCCCTGCTGCTGCAAAAAAGGCAGCATGTCGATGACAGCGAATGGTGATTTCCTGCATATTGCATTCAGCAAGA
>Ga0172382_10005202_pt1 | contig 19521 bp, 22 predicted proteins | sample Leawel138RmetaG_FD_122245 | JGI IMG/M metagenome (GOLD analysis project Ga0172382, IMG submission 122245) | Leachate microbial communities from a municipal landfill in Southern Ontario, Canada - Leachate well 138R metaG | ecosystem: Engineered > Solid waste > Landfill > Unclassified | place...
ATCCCGACAATCTGTTCTTCGGTGAAACGTGATTTACGCATCGTCTGTTCTCCTCGTTGCTTCGAACGTTACGAGAACAAACTCTCCTTTTGAATGGCCCAGTTCCTTGGGGGCAGGTCACCAAGGTCGGGGAGCGGTATGAAGGCTTTATCACCGCGCTCGGGCGACGGCTGGCACAGGGTCCGAAGCTCCGGCAAGAAATACCCGAGGATGTAGGCGGATCGGATCAGTAGACGTTGATTGGCTGTAGCCCCCAGATCGTCTATATTGGACATAGGAGAACCTTGCGATGCAGAGCCAGACGCCATCCCAAGCCCTGCAACATGGGCGCAGCCTGATCCGCGAACTCGCGGCCCGGCACCGCACGGCCAATCCGCGCGTGTTCGGCTCCGTATTGACCGGTCGGGATCGGGCGGACAGCGATCTCGATGTGCTCGTCGAACCCCTGCCAGAGACCACGCTCTTCGACCTCGGCGGGCTGCAGGATGCGTTGGAAGAGGCGCTGGGTGTCCGGGTCGATGTGAAGACCCCGATGGACCTGCCTGCGCATATCCGTGCGGAAGTTCTTCGGCAGGCGGTTCCGGTTTGAGTTCGGACAATCGACTGCCCGACTATATCCGGGAGATGGTGACGGCGGCGACCGATGCCCTCACCTTCACCGAAGGCATGGCCGAGGAGGATTTCCTAGCTGATCTGCGGACGCAGCGCGCCGTGGTGATGAGCCTGATGATCGTCGGTGAGGCCGCGAGCCGGATCGTATCGGATCATCCCGACTTCGTCGACGCAAAGGCTGCGATCCCCTGGCGCGGCATCCGTGGGATGCGCAATCGCATTGCCCACGGCTATTTCGACATCGATTTGCATGTCGTCTGGACCACGGTGCAGACAGAGCTGCCAGCGCTGATCAAGCATCTGTCCCACCCGTAGTCCGGTTGGGCGCACCGCCGATTTCCTGTATTTTTATCCCACACTACTACGACGCTAGATACTTGTTGAAACGGCCCCTTTTGGGTCTCTTTTAGTCGTCCCCATCCGGGGATCATCTCTCGCCTCCCCGGTGGAACGGGGACGAGATGGCAGGCATCAACCACAAACAGGCAACGGTGGACCGCGGCGCGCGCATGCTCCGGACGGCGCTCGGGCCTGCCATCTCAACCTTGCTGCAAGACCCCTCCGTCGTCGAGGTGATGCTCAATCCCGATGGCCGGATCTGGGTGGACCGTCTGTCCACCGGATTGGCCGATACCGGCGAGGTGCTGTCTGCCGCCGATGGCGAGCGCATCGTGCGCCTGGTTGCCCATCATGTCGGCGTCGAAGTTCATACCCGCAGCCCGCGGGTCTCGGCTGAATTGCCGGAAACGGGTGAGCGATTCGAAGGCCTGTTACCGCCCGTCGTCGCTGCGCCCGCTTTCGCGATCCGTAAACCCGCCATCGCAGTGTTTAGCCTCAACGACTATGTGGCGGCCGGCATCATGTCCGACGATCAGGCCGCGACGCTGCGCGCGGCAGTTGCCGCCCGCGCCAATATCCTCGTTGCGGGCGGCACCTCGACCGGCAAGACGACCTTGACCAATGCGCTGCTGGCCGAGGTGGCGAAGACGCAGGACCGCGTCGTCATCATCGAGGACACCCGCGAGCTGCAATGCGCCGCGCCCAACCTGGTCGCCATGCGAACCAAGGACGGCGTTGCCACCCTCTCGGAACTGGTGCGGTCGTCCTTGCGGCTGCGCCCTGATCGTATCCCCATCGGTGAGGTGCGCGGCGCCGAGGCGCTGGATTTGCTCAAAGCCTGGGGTACTGGCCATCCCGGCGGCATCGGCACCATCCATGCCGGGTCGGGCATCGGTGCGCTGCGCCGGCTCGAACAACTCATCCAGGAAGCCGTCGTCACCGTCCCGCGCGCCATGATCGCGGAGACCATCGACCTCGTTGCCGTCCTTGCCGGTCGCGGCTCCGCGCGCCGGCGGGCCGAACTCGCCCGCGTCGAAGGACTGACCGCAACGATCTCTACGCAGTCATCGCTGAATGGGGTGTCGATGATCACAGCGACATCGGCCATGGCTCAGGGATGGCTGGTTTGGCTCTGCATGGAGACCTGACAGCACCCTTGGGGGACGCGTCACGACCGGTCCTCTCCCATCGTCTCGAATCCGTCAAAATCTTGCTCCGAACGGCTTTGAGCCAAATGACCCGTTTTCCTATGGTGCGATCACTACTTCGGCGGCGTCACTACCGGAAATCTCGGCACCCGAGCGCCCAAGGGTCTTCTGCGCCGCAATCACAAACGAGAATCGTTCCGGAGCGGAGCCGACAGGCTGGAGTGCTGCGCTCGACCAGATTTCCTCCGGCGCAGATGCCGCAGATGAGGGGCCTGAAACGGTCCGACCGCACCAGGAGCCTTTTGTGTTCTGATTTCCGTCAACATCTTCGTATTTCCTTTGCTGGGGACTGTTTCATGATGGGGCCGCAGTTCCGCGGACCCTGCCTAGGCGACGGCCTGCGCGCCGGTGATCTCGACCAGCGAGCCGCACATGAAGGCGGCCTCGTCCGAGGCGAGGAAGGCGACCAGCGCCGCGACCTCTTCGGGCTTGCCGATGCGGCCATCCGGCACATCGGCGGGGGCTTCGGCCATGCGGGCGGCGATCTCAGCCTTCTGGCGCTCCAGTTCGTCCATCCGGGCCTTCATCGACGACTGATACATACCGTCCTCGATGGTGGCGATGATCGCCACTGGTATCGAGCTTCTTCACCACTTTGTAGCCGTAGCAGAGACCGCCGCCTGCCTTGCCCTTCTCCACCCTGCCCCGCAGCCCGCGATGCGTCTTCATCGCGAGGTCTTTCAGGAAGAGCGCGTTCATCGTGCCCTTGAGCCCGACATGAAGCTCGCTGATCTCGCCCTCTGCCAGCGTCACAATGGTGACGCCCGCGAACTTCAGATGCTTGTAGAGCGTGGCGACATCGGCCTGATTGCGGCTGATCCGGTCCAGTGCCTCGGCAAGCAGGATATTGAACTCGCCGTGCTGCCCATCCCGCATCAGCCGCTGAATGCCCGGACGCAGGATCGTGCTGCCCCCCGAGATCGCCGCATCCTTGTAGGAACCGACGATCTGCCACCGCTCCCGCGCCGCATGTTCCCGGCACAGCCGGAACTGGTCCTCGATGGATGCCTCGCTCTGCTTGGCTTGTTGTCGGAATAGCGGGCATAAAGGGCTGCGCGGGTCATGGCGGTGGCCTCCTGCGGTTTAGTATGCACGTGTTCCCTATAGGATATAGGGTTCGCGCACCCCCGGATCGCCGGGTGGAAAGTCCTTGGTATTGCGGGTGACAAGCAGGCGACCGGCAGTCTGCGCCGTGGCCCAGATCACCGCGTCGGGCAGCTTGATGCGATGCGCACGTCGCAACTCCACCGCGCGACTGGCGATCTCATCGTCCAGCGCAATGACTGTGAACCCCTCTAGAAAAAGCCGAGTCGGCTCGGCCAGATCAGCACTCGCCCCAATCATCACCTCCATCCAAGTGATGATGCTGATGGCCCGGCTCTCGAAGCGCTCGATCTCCTCGCGCGCCTGTGGAATGCCGTTCAGATGGTCGATCAGGATATTGGTATCGAACAGCGCTCCTACCTTGGTTGAGCGCCCGCGTGTGGGCGCGGCGCAAGGCGTCCTCCGGGTTTTGGCCCACCTGCCTTTCCGTAGCCGCTTTCCCGGCATTTTCCCTTCCCGGCGGCTTCGCAACGTCCGGGCCAGGCACGCCGTCGCCGGGGGAATGCAATCTGCCGAGCATACTATCGACGGCATCGCGCACGTGCTCCGGCATGAGCCTGCGCATGATCTGCGCAACGCGGGCGCGGGAGCTGATGCCGCGCCGTTCGGCATAGTCCTGTACCGGGTTGATCTGCCCGTAGTCGGTCGCTATGTCCTTGGCCCGGTCCCGCGACAGGGTGTTCACCAATCTGTCCTGACTGGCGAAGTCGTCGCGCCCATAATGCAGGCCCATTCCGTCGCGGTGCCGGGACAGGGCGACATAGCTGCCGTGGGCCTCAGAGTCCTTGGCAGCGTGGTAGTAACGAGAACACCAACGGGTTGCTCGGCCAATACTTTCCCCAAGGGAACGGACCTCAGCCAACACGGCGCCAACGAATTGAGCGCTGTCGCTCATGCCCGAATACGCGACCTCGCAAAACGCTGAGTTGGCGGACGTCGGCGGAGGCTCTCGACCGGCTGATCAAAGAGGCTACAGTCGAAGGTGTTGCGATGAACGGTTAAATCCGCCTTGAACGCCCCTGTCACTATGGTGGATGTTGGCGCAGACCGTTCAGGGTCGAGGCTTCCAGCTCATCGCGGCGAGTGTTCAGCCTGTTGTCGCAGGTAGCATCTTCATGTTGTGGTGCTGAGGATCCCGTCGGGCCAAGGTATGCCTGTGCTTTCAAACCGGCGTTCGGACAGGCAATCACGAAGATGCATAAGGAACGGATCGCGGATCGCGGAGGAAGGGCGCAGACGGGGCAGAAGCAGGTGCGCCTCGGTATAGAGCGCGGGCCGCAACCGGGCGTGCAACAGGCCCGAGGATGCCGGGCCGGCGGCCGTGGTGGAGTTGACCAGCGAAATCCCGGAACCGGCCCGTACGAAACCACAGATCGATGCCGCTAGTGCCACCCGCGCTACAATCCGGCGGCTGACCCCGGCCCTGAGGAAATATTCGTCGACCAGATAGCTGAGCCGGTCATCATGACCGAGCGAGATGAAATCCTCGTTCTCGAAATCCTGCGGAGTAAGTTCCTCGCGGCCTGCATGGCGGTGGCCAGGCGGTATTAGTACGGCCAGATTATCGCGCAGACAGGGAAACGAGATCACGTCCGGGTGATGCACAGGCAACATGCTGACGCCGACATCGAACTGCTGGGCCACTGCCATGTCGCCAAGGCGTGGGGTTGAACGAATCAGCAGGTTCGATACCGAGCCGGGGTGGATGGCGTTGAACCGGTGCAACACTGACGGCATCAGGTCGATGGCAAGCGCGGGATAGCAGGCGACGGTCAGCCTTGTATGCACCATGGCCTTGAGATCCTGTGCCAACCGGTCGAGGCGCACCAGATTGAGGAAGATGCTTTCCACCTCGACCAGATACAGGTGCGCCTCGGCAGTAGGGACAAGGCGTTGACGTCGTCTCTCGAACAGGCGCAGGCTGGATTCAGCCTCAAGCGACTGGATCAGCTTGCTGACCGCGGGCTGGGTCAGGTGCAGCGCGTCGGCTGCCCGAGAAATGCTGCGGTTTTCCATTACTGCCTTGAAAGCCTGAAGCTGGCGCAAGCTGGGCATGACTCATATTCCTGGAAATTATGAAGTTTGTAGTATTATGAATTTGACTTCATATGATGGCAATATCCTTATGTTGTGTGTGCTGTGATACAACACAGCGAAAGGTTTCCGAACGAGACCAGACAGGGAGACGGACCATGAAGAATTTACTGGTAGCTACTACCATCCTTGCGGGGGGGATCGCCGTGGCCGGGGCTGCGGATGCGCAGACCCGCACGCTCTATCTCGGTTCCTATGGCGGATCGTCCGAGACGTTGATGAAAGAGCAGATCATCCCGAAATTCGAAGCCGCCCACAACGTGCGTATCGAATTTGTCGCCGGCAACTCGACCGAGAACCTTGCCCGTCTTCAGGCGCAGCGCGGCTCGCAGGAGCTGGATGTGGTGATGCTCGACGACGGCCCAATGTATCAGGCGATGCAGCTGGGTTTTTGCGGCACGATCACCGATATTCCGAACCTTGCCAACACCTATGATCTGGCGAAGATGGGTGACAATGCGCTCGGCTTGGGCGTTGTGTCGACCGTATTCGGCTACAACACCAAGGTGTTTGAGGAGAACGGCTGGGAAGCGCCGGATTCGTGGGAGGATCTGGCCGATGAGCGGTTCGCTGGCCGCATGTCGATCCCTCCGATCTCGAACACTTATGGCCTGCACACACTGATCATGTTGGCGCGCATGCAGGGTGGCGGCGAGAACGACATCGACCCCGGCTTTACCGCTCTGGCAGAGACCGTGGGGCCGAACGTTCTCGCTTTCGAGGCTTCGCCGGGTCGCATGTCCGAGCTGTTCCAGAACGAGGAGGTCGTGTTTGCCGTCTGGGGTAGCGGCCGTCTGGTTTCGCTCCAAGACACCGGCTATCCGGTCGAGATCGCCTATCCCAAAGAGGGCGGCGTTGCACTGATGATCGCGGGTTGCCCGATCGCCGACAGCCCGAACTTCGATCTGGCACAGGCCTTCCTCAACTTCCTTCTGGAACCCGAGAACCAGGCGCACTTCGCCGCGACCCAGGGCTGGGGGCCGGTGAATCGCAATGTCACGCTGGAGCCCGACGTTGCCGTCCGCGTGCCCTATGGCCCCGAGCAGGTGGACACACTGATTGCCATTGACTGGGACGTGACGAACGAGAATCGGCAAGAATGGACTCGTCGCTGGGCGCGTGAGATCGAGCGCTGAACCAACGACCGGCGGGCGCCTCCGGCGCCCGCACCGACCCGAGGGCAGGAGGCCCCGTCGGCCCGTCCATCCCGATATATCCGTGTTCAAGCGGTGATTCGACTGCACCCGGGCTTCGATTGAGTCCGCGAGGGTAGCGCCCGCAATCCGCCAACGCCCGCAACACGACCCGAGAAAGCGATCCGCATGGGATTCTTGCAGCTTACCTCCCTGTCGAAGCATTTCGGCACTTTCACCGCCGTCGAGGATTTCAGCCTTTCGATCTCGAAGGGTGAATTCGTCAGCCTGCTTGGCCCCTCGGGCTGTGGCAAGACTACGACGCTTCAGATGATCGCGGGGTTTCTGGAACCCAGTGCCGGCCAGATTACCGTCGAGGGTGAGGATCTGGTGGCCATTCCCTCGGCCAAGCGTAATATCGGCATCGTGTTCCAGTCCTATGCGCTGTTCCCGCACCTGACGGTGGCACAGAATGTGGCCTTCGGGCTGGAGATGCGTGGCGTGACCGCCGCCGAGCGTGACCGCCGCATCGCACGGGCCATCGACATCGTGCACCTGAAGGGCTTTGAGGCGCGCTATCCGAAACAGCTTTCGGGCGGGCAGCAACAGCGTGTGGCGCTGGCGCGGGCCATCGTGATTGAGCCGCGGATCCTGCTGCTGGACGAGCCGATGTCGAACCTTGACGCCAAGCTGCGCGAAGACATGCAACTGGAACTGCGACAGATACAGCAGGAATTGGGTATCACCACGCTTCTGGTGACCCATGACCAGCACGAGGCCATGGCCCTGTCGGACCGGATTGCGGTCATGAACGGCGGGCGCATCGTGCAGGTGGGCGCCCCCTACGAGATTTACGAAAACCCGACCGACAGTTTCGTGTCCACCTTCCTTGGCAAGTCGAACCTGTTCCCTAATCCGGCCAATCCCGCACAGCAACTGTCGCTGCGCCCGGAAAAGACCCGGCTGGTGGCGGCTGGTCTGGGCAAGATGCAGGGCAGGGTAACGGCCAGCGTGTTCTTTGGTGCGCATTGGCTTTATCAGATCGAGACTGACCACGGACGGATACTGGCCTATGAGCAGAACCTTGGTGCCGCGCGGGCCGCTGCAGGCGAAATTGTCGGCATCGACTGGGACGCGGGCCACCTGAGCCAGTTTTGGGGTGCGGTATGAGCAGCGAGGCCGTCTCGGGCAAACCCGCCCCCTATTGGCTGAGCCTGCCGGGCTTTGCGCTGTTCGCGGTGATGCTGTTCGTGCCGCTGGGTATGACGATCCTGCTAAGCTTCTACAGTTTCGACTACAATCAGGGTATTCAACCCGGGTTTTCGCTCCATAACTATGCCGAGGTTCTGGGTGACAGCTATTTCCATGAGATCTTCTGGCGGACGTTCAAATACGGGCTGATCGTCACCGGGCTTTGCGTGCTGATCGGCGTGCCTGAGGCCTATATCCTGAACCGGATGCGCTCTCCGTGGCGGGCGATCAGCCTTCTGGCGATCATCGGTCCGCTTCTGATCTCGGTCGTGGTGCGCACCCTGGGCTGGGTCATCCTGATGGGCAACAACGGGCTGGTGAACCGGGGGCTGGACGCGATCGGGCTGGCGAAAATCCCGTTCATCTATACCGAAGCCGGGGTGATTGTCGCACTGGTGCATGTGATGATCCCGTTCATGATCGTCTCCGTCTGGGCGGTGCTGCAAAAGGTGGACTCGGCGACAGAGAATGCTGCGGCCTCGCTGGGCGCGTCGCAGTTCAAGGTGTTCTTCAAGGTGGTGGTGCCGCAGGTGGTCCCGGGGATCCTGTCAGGTTCGCTCATCGTATTCTCGTTGACCACCTCGGCTTTCGCCACCCCCTCGATCATCGGAGGGCGCAGGCTAAAGGTAGCCTCGACCACGATCTATGACGAATTCCTCAATACGCTCGAATGGCCATTGGGGGCAGCCATCGCCATGGTTCTGCTGATTGCAATCATGGTGGTGATCCTCAGCTGGAACCGCCTGATCGAGCGCCGCTACGCACAGGTGTTCCAATGAACCGCAATGGCCTGCTTGCCCTGGTGTTCCACACGCTTTTCATCGCCTTCATGGTTGCGCCGCTGGCGGTGATTGTCTGGGTTTCTTTCACGCCACTGGGCTATATCCAGGCGCCGACCACAGAATGGTCGCTGCGCTGGTATCGTGAGATCTGGGCTAATCAGGGTTTCGTGCAGAGCTTCTGGCTGTCGCTGGCACTTGCGTTCGCGGCAGCCACGTTGTCGCTTGCGGTTGCGGTACCGGCGGCGCTTGCCATCGCGCGCTATGATTTCCACGGACGGGGTTTTCTGACAGGTATTTTCCTGTCACCGCTGATGATTCCCTCGGTGGTTCTGGGCATTGCATTTCTGCGGTTCATGACAGCGGTATCGATAACCGGCACGTTCTACGGGATGGTGCTGTGCCATGCGGTGTTCGTCATGCCATTTGTACTGCGGCTGTCGCTGGCATCGATCACCGGCATGGACAGGCAGGCCGAACGCGCGGCAGTGTCGCTGGGAGCGTCGAGCGTGACGACCTTCCGGCGGGTGACCTTTCCGATGATCCTGCCGGGGCTGGTGGGGGGCTGGGTTCTGGCCTTCATCACCAGTTTCGACGAGCTGACGGTGTCGGTGTTCATCGCGTCGCCCTCGCTGACGACGTTGCCGGTGCGGTTGTTCAACCACATTACCCAGACGACAACACCGATCGTGGCCTCGGTTTCGGCGGTGATCATCTTCCTGTCGATGGCGGCGATCCTGATCCTTGAGCGGCTCTACGGGCTGGACCGTCTGCTGGTGGGGTCGAAACGATGAGTGCGCCGCACAGGGTGGATGCCGCCGTCGTCGGCGGCGGGCTGGTAGGTTCGGCCGTGGCCTTCGGGTTGATGGAGCAGGACCTCAAGGTGGCGATGATCGACGAGGGCGATGTGGCCTTCCGCGCCTCGCGCGGGAATTTCGGGCTGGTCTGGGTGCAGGGCAAGGGTGACGGGCGCTGGCAATATGCACATTGGTCCCGCCGCTCAGCCGATCTGTGGACCGGGTTCGCCGAGGATCTGCGGGCCGTCACCGGGATCGACGTCGAATATGACAAGCAGGGTGGCTACTACTTTACCATGTCGGAGGAGGAGCACCTGAGCCGTGCCGTGATGCTGGAGCGGATGAACCGCGAGGTTCCGGGCGGCTATGATTATGAGATGATGACCCGAAACCTGCTTCTGAACCGGTTTCCAGGATTGGGTGAGGCGGTCTGGGGCGCATCTTACTGTCCGCACGACGGGCACTCGAATCCGCTCTATCTGTTGCGGGCCTTCCACGCGGCGATGCGGGGGCGGGTCACGTTTCTGGCCGGGGCCGGGGCTTCGGATATCACCCGCGAGGGTGGTGCCTTCCGCATCGCCGCAGGCACAGAGACGGTTCTTGCATCCAAGGTCGTGCTGGCGGCGGGCCTGGGCAACCGGGTGCTGGCACCGATGGTGGGGCTTCGGGCCGAGGTGAAGCCGCTGAAGGGACAGATCCTCGTGACCGAGCGGCTTGCGCCGACGCTGGGGGGGCTGTCGCTCTTTGTGCGCCAGACCGGCGACGGTACGGTGATGATTGGTGACAGCCATGAGGATGTAGGCTTCCAGACCAATGCCGATGTGGCCACGGGGCAATATATCGCCCGCCGGGCGCTGTTGCAGTTTCCCGATCTGGCCCGGGCGCGGATCGTGCGGCAATGGGCTGCGCTGCGGATCATGGCGCCGGACGGATACCCGATCTATGAGCAGTCACAAAGTCAGCCGGGCGCCTTTGTCGTGAACTGCCACAGCGGCGTGACCCTCGCTGCCGCACATGCCAGATCGCTTGCCGCACAGATTGCGGTCGGCCAGCTAGAGCCGCTACTGGATCCGTTCCATGGCGGCCGTTTCGGGGACAACTGATGACATTCACCAGAACAGCATCCGCAAGGCGGGTTGTACGCTTTAGCTTTGAAGGGGCACCGGTCGAGGCGCGTGAGGGCGACAGCGTCGCCGCGGCCCTGCTGGCCGCCGGGGTGGACCGCTTCCGCACCACGCCAAAACAGGGGCAACCCCGGCTGCCCTATTGCCTGATGGGCGTGTGTTTCGACTGTTTGCTGGAGATCGACGGCGAGGCCAACCACCAGAGCTGCATGATTGAGGTGCGCGAGGGCATGCAGGTGCGCCGACAGGATCTGACCCCGGAGGTGCGGTTGTGAGCCATGATCTGGTCATCATCGGCGCCGGCCCCGCAGGTATGGGTGCCGCCATCGAGGCCCGCGCTGCCGGGTTGTCGGTTCTGATGCTGGATGAACAATCGGCCCCCGGTGGGCAGATCTATCGTCAGGTGGAACGCGTGGCCGCGACCGAGCCTGCGCGCAGTGCGGCGTTGGGACAGGATTACACCCGTGGCGCCGATCTGGTGCGCAGTTTCCGCGCAAGCGGCGTCGATTACATTCCCGGCGCGCTGGTCTGGCAGATCGAGCCCGGGCAGGTGTGGTATCTGAAGGACGACCGGGCCGCCGTGGCACGAGCAGGGCGGATCCTGATGGCCACTGGCGCGATCGAGCGGCCAATGACGCGGCCGGGCTGGACACTGGCCGGGGTCTATGGAGCAGGGGGCGCGCAGATCCTTTTGAAATCCTCGGGCTTGGTGCCGGGGGAAGATACGGTGCTGATGGGCTCGGGGCCGCTTCTCTATCTGATCGCAGGGCAAATCCTTGCCGCCGGGGGCCGGGTGCAGGGAATCGTCGAGACGGTGCCCTCGGCACGCTATCTGGCTGCAGCACCGCATCTGCCGGCGGCGGTCGGCACGGGCTATCTGTCCAAGGGCCTCAAGATGCTGCTTGCGCTTCGGCGCGGTGGGTTGCGGATCTGGCGCGGGGCCTCGGAACTCGAGGTGTTGGGCACCGGTAAGGCCGAGGCGGTGCGGTTTACTCACAAGGGCACCAAGGTCACGCTGAACACCGCGACCGTAGTGCTGCATGAGGGCGTGATCCCGAACCAGCAGATTACCCGGCTGACCGAATGCGCGCATGACTGGAACACGGATCAGGCCTGTTTCGTGCCGCGCACCGATACTTGGGGCAATGTTTCGGTCGAGGGGTTGATGGTGGCGGGCGACGGCGCGGGCATCGGCGGCGCGCTTGCGGCCGAGGTGGCGGGGCGCCTGGCGGGACTCGAATGCGCGCGGGCGGCCGGGCGGCTGGCCGAGGCCGCGCGCGACAATCGCGCAGCCCCTCTGCGCAAGCAATATACAGGGCTTACGCGTGGGCGCCGCTTCCTTGAGGTGCTTTATGCCCCCTCGGCCCCGGTGCCGAAGGATGATGCCACGCTGGTCTGCCGCTGTGAGGAGATCACGGCAGGACAGATCCGCGAGGCGGTGACTATCGGGGGGTTGGGCCCCAACCAGGTGAAATCCTATCTGCGCTGCGGCATGGGCCCCTGTCAGGGTCGGATGTGTGGCCCGACCGTTTCCGCAATTATCGCCGAGGCACGCGGGGTTTCGCCCGATGAGGCGGGCTATTTTCGCATCCGCCCGCCGCTGAAGCCGATCCCGCTGGCGGCACTCGCTAATGTTGATCTGGAGAGCGGGACATGACCAGTCCCGATGTGGTGGTGATCGGGGGGGGGCTGCATGGCTGCTCCACCGCACTCCATTGCGCCCGTGCGGGCCTGAGCGTCGAGGTGCTGGAACGCGAGGCGGTGGGGCGGCATGCCTCGGGCGTCAATGCGGGCGGGGTGCGTCAGTTGGGTCGGCATTTTGCCGAGGTCCCGCTCTCGGCGCTGTCGATGCGGATGTGGCATGGGATCGGCGAGTATGTAGATGATGATTGCGGTTTCCAGAAGACGGGGCAGATCAAGGTCGCCGGCAATGCGGCGCAACTGGATGCCAGCCACGAACGGGTAGCAAAGCTGGCCGCGATGGGTTTCTCCCATGAAGAGGTCATCGGACCAGAGGAGCTGTACCACCTGTTGCCGGCGGCAGCGCCGGGTTTACCCGGTGCGCTGATCTCTCGCGAGGATGGTTTTGCCAATCCCTATCGCACCACAACCGCATTTCGCCGCAAGGCACAGTCGCTGGGAGTGCGGTTCCACGAGGGGCGGCCTGCCACCGGCCTCGTGCGCGAGGGCACGGGGTTTCGTATCGACACATCTGCGGGCAGCCTGAGGGGTGGGCGCGTGGTGAACTGTTTGGGTGCATGGGCGGGACAGCTTTGCGACTGGATGGGAGAGCCGGTACCATTGACCCCAATTGCACCGATGATGACCATCACCACGCCGATGCCTCATTTCGTGGACCCGGTGGTGGGCTATTCCGGTGCGCCGCTGTCGTTCAAGCAATTCACCAATGGCACGGTGATGGTGGGCGGGGGCTATTCCGGGATCCCGGATCTGGAAACCGGACTCAGTCGATTGCGTTATGATCTGCTGGCGACCAATCTGGGCACGGCCGTCGATCTGTTTCCGATCATGCGTGAGGCGCGGATCGTGCGGCAATGGGCGGGGATCGAGGCTGAAATGCCCGACAAGATCCCGGTGATCAGTCCCAGTTCCACCACCGAGGGCTTGTTCCATGCCTTCGGCTTTTCGGCCCATGGCTTCCAGCTTGGCCCCGTAGTGGGGATGCTGGTGGCCGATCTCATCGTGCAGGGTGCAAGCCGGCTCGATCTTGCGGAATTCGCGATCACGCGGTTCCGGGCGACCTCTCACTGAAAGGAAAGACCATGACCCTTACCCGCAACCAGCAGACTCCGATCATGCACCGCTCGGTCGTGCATAACGGCGTGGCCTATTTCGGCGGTGTCGTCGGTGCGGATCTGACTGCTGGGATGGAAATGCAGACCCGCTCGATCACCGAGCGCCTAGATGCACTTCTTGAAGTAGCTGGCACCGACAAGACCAAACTGCTGACCGCGATGCTCTATATTACAGACATGTCACTGAAGGGCGAGATGAACAAGGCATGGACGGACTGGATTGGCGCGGCCGACTTGCCCACGCGTGCGACCATCGGCGTCGCGGATCTCGGCGAGGGCTGTCTGATCGAGGTGGTGATCTCGGCCGCTGTCTGAGGCAGGTAGAACCGGCAGGCTATGGGGGGCGGCGCCTGCGGGGGTCGCCCCCCTTTCCGATCATGTCGCAACCGGGTAGGATCACATGCTCTTTTGGAACGCTCGGGTGACGGGTGGTTCGTCCTGCACTGTCAGCGTTTGAATGGGGGGGTCGGCCAAGGGGCCGATCCTCATGCCGGGAGGCGGACCATGGAAGAGCATAGCATTGTTTTTGTCGGTCTGGGCGTCTCGAAGGATCGGCATGCGGGGGCGGTGGCTGAAGGCGGTCGTGCGGGGAATGTGCGATACCTTGGCGGGATCGGCCCCGATGGCGCATCTGTCCGACGGCTGGCAAGGAAGCTGGCCGCCCGGGTATCGAGTTGCGCTTCTGCTGCGAAGCGGGGCCGACCGGCCATGGCCTGAAATGCCTGCTTGAAACATTCGCGGGCATGGCTGCGCGGTCATGCCTCCTTTGCCGTTTCCCAAGCGCCTTGGTGATCGCGTGAAGACCAGCCGCCGGGATACCGAACGCTTGGCCGCCTGCTGCGAGTGGCGAACTGGTGAAAATCCGGACCCGGACCCTGCCCATGAGGCTATGCGGGATCCGGTGCGCCTGCGGCAAGCCGCCTCCGGGCGATGGCGGCGTGGAAGCGGGCGCCGTGGATCAGGCCGTCGTCGTTGAAGTCGTAACCCGGATTGTGCAGGGGCTTGGAGTCCTCCCCGTTCCCGAGATTGACGAAACAGCCCGGCACATGTTCGAGGAACCGCGCGAAATCCTCCGATCCGCCGCTCGGCTGGTCGAGCAGCCGCGCATTCCCGGCGCCGAAGAGTTCGGTGGCCACGGCCAGCGCCTCGTTGGTCAGATGCGGATCGTTGACGGTGGGGATGAACTCGCGCGTGTAGGTGACCTCGGCATCGAGGTTGTAGGCTTTAGCCGTGCCCCGCGCGATCAGCCGCAACTGCCTTTCGATCTCGGCCGAAACCGCGGGGCGGAAGCTGCGGGTGTCGCCGAGGATGCGGGCCGTGCCCGGCAGGGCGTTGCGGGTGCCGTCGGTGATCAGTTCGGTGACCGAGACCACCGCGATGTCGGCCGGGGTCAGACGACGGGCGACGATGGTCTGCAGGTTCATCACTGTGGCGCAAGCCGCGACCAGCACCTCGCGCGTCCAGTGCGGGCGCGAGGCATGGCCGCCCTCACCTTTCAGGACGATCTCGAAATTGTCCTCGGCGGACATGAAGGGACCGGGCCGGGTGCGGAACACCCCCACCTCGTAGCCGGGCATGTTGTGGATGCCGTAGATCTCCTCGAAGGGAAACCGCTCCATCAGCCCGTCGTCCAGCATGGCCAGCGCACCCCTGCCCCATTCCTCGGCAGGCTGGAAGACGAAGCGCACCGTGCCGTCGAACCCGCCTTCCGCGGCAAGCAGCCTCGCCGCGCCCAGCAGCATGGCGGTATGGCCGTCATGGCCGCAGGCGTGCATGGTGCCGGGGGTGACCGAGGCATAGTCCTTGCCGGTCGCCTCGGTGATCCGCAGCGCATCCATGTCGGCCCGCAGGGCGATGGAACGGTTCGAGGTGCCGCGCTTCAGCGTGCCGACCACGCCGGTGCCGCCGATCCCCTCGGCCACCTCGATTCCGAAACTGCGTAGCCTCTCGGCGACGAAGGCGGCGGTGCGGCGTTCCTCGAAGCCGAATTCGGGGTGGCGGTGCAGGTCGCGGCGCCATCCGGTCATCTGTGCTTGCAACTCATGGAGATCGGTCATCGGCTGAGGTTCCTTGCGACATCCAGCAGGACATTGGCCCCGGCGATCAGATCGGCCTCGGCGGTGAATTCGGCCGGGTTGTGGCTGATCCCGCCGCGCGAGGGCACGAAGATCATGGCGGCGGGCGCCACCCGCGCGATCATCTGCGCGTCATGCCCCGCGCCCGAGGTCATCCGGCGGCAGGCAAGCTGCCGCCCGGCGGCCGACGCCTCGACGGCTGCGACGATCACCGGATCGAAGGCGACGGGTTGGAAGCGGGCGAGCCGTTCGGTCCCGACCTCGAAGCCTTCCTTGCACAGACCGGCGAGGAAACCGGCCAGCGCCGATTCCTGGCTTTTCAGACGTTCCTCGTCGGGGTTGCGCAGGTCCACCGTGAAGGCGGCGGCGGAGGGGATGACGTTGACCGCATTCGGCTGGAAGGCGAGGGTGCCCACCGTCGCCACCGCGCCCGGCACCGAGTGTGCCAGCTGGTCCAGAAAGGCGATCACCCGCGCGGCCGCAACGCCCGTATCGCGGCGCAGCGCCATCGGTGTGGTGCCCGCATGGTTGGCGGTGCCGCCGATGGTGACCTTCTGCCAGGAGATACCCTGAAGGGTCTCGACCGCACCGATGGCCTGCCCCCCGGCCTCCAGCACCGGGCCCTGCTCGATATGCAACTCGACATAGGCGTGCGGTTTCAGGAAACCCGGCTCGCGCGGCCCGGCATAGCCGATCCGCGCCAGTTCCGTCCCCAGCGTGGTGCCGTCGGTGCCGGTCACCGCCAGCGCCTCCTCGACGGCCATACCCCCAGCCGCGACCAGACTGCCCATCATGTCCGGCGCATAGCGCACCCCTTCCTCGTTGGTATAGGCGACGACGGCGATCGGGTGCGCCGGGCGCAGGCCCCCCGTCTGCATCGCCTCGATCACTGCCAGCCCCGACAGCACCCCGTAACAGCCGTCGTAGATCCCCGCGTCGATCACCGTATCGATATGCGACCCCACGACCACGGGTGCGCCCGAAGCACCCTCGGGTTCCCAGATGCCGTGGATATTGCCGATCCGGTCCACCTCGATCCGTAGGCCCACCTGCCGGAACCAGCCGCAGAGAAGATCGCGCCCGGCCCTGTCGGCATCGCTGGCGGCGAGGCGACACAGGCGGCCCGCATCGTCCCGGCCCGTTGCCCCCAGTTCCTTCAGGCGCGCGATCAGGCGCGCACCGTCCACGGCGATGCTCATGCCGGTTCCCCTTGCAGTACCGCCTCGGGGCTGCGGCCAACGATCTGCGCGTAGAGCGCCGGATCGGTGGCGCCCTCGGTGTTGATCACCAGCACCCGCGCCTGCGGGCCAAGCCCGATCCGTGCCGCCAAGGCCGGATCGCGCAGCACGGTCAGCAGCCCGGCCAGCCCCGTGCCACCGCTTTCGCCCGCCACGATGGCCGGATCGCCATCGACCGGCGCGGCCAGACGGCGCATCACCTCGGGGGCGGCGTCCTCCTCCACCGTCATGAAGCCATCTGCGATCCGTTCGAGGATGCGAAACGCGACAAGCGACGCCTCATGGCATTCCAGCATCGCCATGATGGTCGATTGTGTCTCCTCGACCTTGGCCGCCCGGCCTTGGCGCGCGCTCTCATAGAGGCAGGCGGCGCGGGCGGGTTCGACCACGGTCACATGCGGGCGCCTGTCCCCGAGCGCGATGAACATATGGCCCGCGACTGCGGCGGCGAAACCGCCCACGCCCGCCTGCAGGAAGACATGGGTCGGCGGCGCGGGCAGGTCGTCGAGGATCTCGTGCACCATGGCGGTATAGCCCTGCGACACGAGGCCGGGGATGTATTCGTAGCCGGGCCAGGATGTATCCGACAGCACCGTCCAGCCCTTCTCCTCGGCCACGCGGGCGGCTTCGGCCACCGAGTCGTCGTAGTTGCCCCCGACGCGGACCATCTCCGCACCGAACCGCGCGATGGCGGCGGTCCGCGCCTCGCTGACGCCGGAATGGACGAAGATTACCGCCCGCGCGCCCATCAACTCCGCCCCCTGCGCCACCGACCGGCCATGGTTGCCGTCCGTCGCGCAGGCGAAGGTCATCGTCGCCGCGATCTCTCGCACCGCATCCGAAGCCAGTTCGCTCACCGCGACCGGGCGGCCGAGGCGGCGCGAGGCCTCCTCCTGCACCAGGATCATCAGCGCATAGGCCCCGCCCAGCGCCTTGAAGCTGCCCAGGCCCAACCGGAACCCCTCGTCCTTCACATGCAGCGCACCCAGACCCAGTGTGCGCGCTAACCCCGGCAGAGTGTGCAGCGGCGTCGGCACACTGTTGCCACGCAGCGCAAGGATCCGTGCCACGCGCCCGGCGGCGGCAAGGCCCAGCGTCCCGGCGTCGGCTTCCGCAAGCGGCTGGCCGTGACCGGGCAGGGTGTTGTGAAGATAGGGACTGGACATGGCATCGCTCCGGTTCGTCTGGAGCAACGATAGTTCAGCCCATACGATAAATGCGCTCGATCTTGGCGGTTGATATGCAACTTTGCTTCGTTCAGAGCAAGTTTCCCGCAGCCGGTCCGGCCGTCAGCCGATCGCGATCTCCATCCCGACCTTGACGCGCTCCATCGAGACGAAGGTGCGGAACCGCTTGACGTTGTTGTTGCCGAAGAACAGGCGGCGCGTCAGCGCCTCGTAATCGGCCATCTGCCGCACGACGACGATCAGGATGAAATCCGCCTCGCCGGTGACGTAGTAGCATTGCTGCACCTCGGGCGCCGCGGCGAAGGCTCGCTTGGCTGCGTCGAACAGTTCGGACCGCTCGCTTTCCATCCCGACCTCGACGAGCAGGGTGATGGCCCGGCCCACCTTCGCCGGGTCGAGTACCGCGATATTGGCGGCGATCACCCCGGTCTCCTCCATACGCTTTATGCGGCGCTGCACGGCCGGGGCCGAGAGGTTCACCTGCTCGGCGATGCTGCGCTGCGGCGTCCTGTTGTCGCGCTGGAGAACCTTGAGGATGGCCAGGTCGAAGCGATCGAGAGCGATCTCCTTGCCGGTCGGATTTCTGCCCATCTTTCCCCCATGACGAGACGATCTTGTGTTCATGCCACGTTACAATGGCGTCCTGGCAAGGGTGGGCGCAATACCGGTGTGCCGGTTGCGAGGCGGCAGCGGGTCATTATCCGGATCGAAAGTCGGGCGAAGTGCCGGATTGCCCAGTGTCGCCTGCGCAGCCAGCATGGTGATGGCATCAGCGGACAGCGGCGGCCACGGCCTTACAGATCGCCTCGAACAGCCGGATGTCATGGGCCGTCTTACCCTCGGTGGCAGGATAGGGCGCCTTGCTCGCCGCCGCCGTGAAGCTCTCGAGCTTGGTGCGTTCCATGTTGGACCACGGGAAGTCCCAGCGCTGTTCGGGTCGTCCGTGCGGGCAAACACCACCCGGTGCTCGCCGTCCATAATGGCCCGGCCCCTGCTGCCTTTGTCGTCGTGATTGGTCATAGAGGGGTGGGGAAGCCGGGTCGGGACGATCACGGGGCCACGACCGATATGCACAATGTGCATAACAAACTTCGGTCTTTTGATTTTGCATCGCCCCTCACCGCCCGTAGTGTCGCAGCCGGTATCCACGGCCAGCACGGTGCGAGCAGAAAATGACCAAAGCGCGCATATCGGAACGACGGTTCGACGTTGCGGTGATCGGCGCCGGGATCAATGGCGCCGCCGCCGCGCGGGAGATCGCTAGGGCGGGTTACAGTCTGTGCCTGATCGAGCGCGACGACATCGCCGCCGGGGCCTCGGCGCGCTCTTCGCGCATGTTGCATTGTGGTTTGCGCTATTTCGAGACCCCCCGCCCGCTGCGCGACACCCTGCGCGATCCGCGTGGGTTCCTGTCGAATCTGCGCATGGCGCGGCAGGCGATGGCAGCGCGGGCCGAGCTGGTGGCGGCACTGCCGCACCGGCTGCGGCCGGTGACGATGACCTTCCCGCTCTGGCGCGGCGGGCCGGTCCGGGCCTGGCACCTGCGGCTGGGCATGGGCCTGCTCGGGCGGCTGCACCGGGGCGGCCCACCGCTGGATTTCCGGCTGGAGACCGGCGCGCACCGGGAGCGGCTGCCGTTCTTTCCCATGCTGTGTGACGGCGGCGACATAACGGCGGTCGGCACCTTCCGCGAATATCTGTTCGACTGGCCGGAGCGCGTCGCGGTGGATGCGGCGCTTGCGGCCGAGGCGGCGGGGGCGGCGC
>Ga0172382_10005205_pt1 | contig 19512 bp, 14 predicted proteins | sample Leawel138RmetaG_FD_122245 | JGI IMG/M metagenome (GOLD analysis project Ga0172382, IMG submission 122245) | Leachate microbial communities from a municipal landfill in Southern Ontario, Canada - Leachate well 138R metaG | ecosystem: Engineered > Solid waste > Landfill > Unclassified | place...
CAGATGCACGTCCAGGAAGACGCGCTGCCGATGCCGGTTCAAGCCTACACCGGTTTCCAGCGCGACCGGCAACCCCGCCACGATATTCTGCTGGAACAAGGCCTCTACGCCTACGCCGTGATCGCTGTCTACGCCCAATGACGAAGTGAAACGCCGTGCAGGGGACTCGGACACCTGCACGCGCACGGGTAGTTCCAACTCGCCATCCGGTAATTCCCGACGCACGGCTTCATCGGCATCCAGCGTGACAAAGGCACCTCGGAAAAACCGGGTGGATTGCAAGGCCTGCTGCCATTCATCCAGGCGGTCCTGTTCGTAGGGATCACCCTCGGAATAACGGACGTAGCGATTGATGAGGCTTTCCGGCACCCTGCGCAGACCGATGACCTTCAGTGGACCCATACGGACGCGTGGGCCGCTGTCAATTTCCACGGCCAGGTCTGCTTTGGCCGCTTCTGCATCGACAGTCGCCTGCGAATGTTTGATCCGCGCGAAATAGAAATCGCGGGTATTGATTTCATCGAGCAAGGTGGTTTTGGCGTTGCTCCATTCGCTGTTGATGAAGATTTCGCCGGTTTCCAACGGCCAGGCCGCCCGCGCCTGCTGCACACGCCCTTCAAAATCAGGCCTGGCCACCTGCCCGTCGAAGCTGAGGTCGACCCGTCGCACTTCGGTACGAGGGCCGGGTTCGATGATGATGTCCCAGGTTTCACCGGCGTAATCCTGGCCGACTTCCAGCGTGACCACAGGCGAAAAATAGCCCTGGGTTTCCAGGGCCGACACCGTGGCATCGTGCGCACGGCGCCTCAGACGCTCGACTTCCCCGCCATCCTGGTCTTCGGCAAGCCGTGTGATTGCCTCAACGGCGCCGTTAATGGATACCAGGGCAGCGGGCGGAACGCCGCCGGGGTCTATGACGACTTCGGGGCGTTCCGCCCATGCATGCCCCGATATCCCCAGAGCCGCCACCAGCCAAACGACGTAGGCGCGCATATCAGCCTTTGCGAGCCACCACTGTCGGCGCAAACGCCGCCCGGTCCGGGGGCAGGATCGCCACATTGGCGGCAAGTGCCCGCGCAATGCCGTGATAAGCCTTTGCCGCGTCGCCTTCCGGCTCGGCGACCACGGTTGGGTGACCTGAATCGGTCTGGCTGCGTATGCTCATTTGCAGTGGCAGCGCACCCAACCACGGCACGTGATACTGAGCCGCCATTTCGCGGCCGCCGTGTTCCCCGAAAATGTGTTCCGCATGCCCGCACTTGGAACACACGTGTACCGACATGTTCTCGACGATGCCCAGCACAGGCACGTTCACTTTCTGGAACATGCGCAAGCCACGACGCACGTCGGCCAGGGCGAGGTCTTGCGGGGTCGTGACAATCATGGCCCCTGAGAGGGGTACTTTCTGAGCCATGGTCAGGGCGATATCACCTGTCCCGGGGGGCATGTCGATCAGCAAATAATCGAGGTTATCCCACTTGGTCTGCGTCAGCAGCTGGGTCAGCGCCTGGGTCACCATGGGACCACGCCAGATGGCCGGCGCGTCTTCATCGATCAGAAAGCCGATGGAATTGGCCTGCAGGCCGTGTCCCATCACCGGCGCCATCATCTTGTTGTCAAGATTGGCGGGTTTTTCGGATACCCCCAACATGATGGGCACGCTGGGCCCGTAAATATCGGCATCCAGCAAGCCGACGCGTGCTCCTTGTCGGGCCAGGGCCAGGGCGACATTGACGGCTGTCGTGCTCTTGCCAACCCCCCCCTTGCCTGAAGCCACGGCAATGATATTGCGGACATTGGGCAAGGGGCGCAGCCCGGATTGCACCGCATGCGTGGCAATCCGGGCATCCAGACGGATCTCGCCGGGTTCCAGGCCTGCATCCCGCAATGCGGTTTCAATTCGTTGCACCAATTCAGGATCACCATTGTGCGTTGGGTAGCCCAGCGGTACAGTTAGTGATACGCGCTGCCCGTCCATGCGAATATTGCAGGTTTCCGGATTGACATCCAGTGTCTTGCGGGTGTTGGGATCCAGCACGCTTTCAAGGGCAGTCACAACTCGATCAGGATTCACACTCATAGCATTTCCAGTTCTGAACAGGATCAAGAATACCGGATCGAGGGAACTTTTTTCCCACGAGGGTTTCTCAATCGATACGATGAATACATTTAATCAGATTATCCGCGGCATCTTGTTTTTCGTGCTGGCCATCTTCGGCATGGCAATGGCGGCCATTTTCATGGTCTCTACTGCAATCGCCGTTGGCATCCTGTACGTCGTTGCACGCGTCAAGGGCAGGCCCTTTGGCGTCAGGACGTACTGGGAAGAACGACGCCGGCCCTACCAGGCCAAACAGGCGTTCCGGCCCAAGGATGTCACAGACATCGAAATGCGCGAAATCCCATAGCGTGGTTGCCAACGCAAACCAAATATCACGGACCGTCACACTTTAAGGCGAAGTCCCGGTCCAGCTTTGTATCTCCACGCCATTTTCGGGGTATGGCGAGCAGCTTGCGCACAGCCGGCTAAAATTGGACTTTTGATCCTCTTCCCACCCCGATATATGTCCCGTACCCTGTTCGTCACCACCGCCCTGCCCTACGCCAATGGTTCTTTCCATATCGGCCACATCATGGAATACATCCAGGCCGACATCTGGGTGCGGTCCATGCGAATGGCAGGCCATACGGTGCATTTCGTCTGCGCCGACGACGCGCACGGCGCCCCCATCATGCTCAAGGCCGAAGCCGAGGGCATCACGCCGCAAGCGCTGGTGGCCCGTTACGCTGCCGAGCGTCCGCAGTATCTGAACGGTTTCCATGTTGCCTTCGACCACTGGCATTCCACCGACACGCCCGAAAACGTCGAACTGTCGCAAACCATCTACCGCCGGCTGAAAGATGCAGGTTTCATCTACAGCAAGGATATAGAGCAGTTCTACGACCCCGTGAAAGGCATGTTTCTGCCCGACCGCTACATCAAGGGCGAATGCCCCCACTGCCATGCCAAAGACCAGTATGGCGATGCCTGCGAAGCCTGCAGCACTGTGTATTCACCCACCGAACTGATCGACCCCTATTCCACGCTCACCAACGCCAAGCCGGTATTGCGCAGCTCCGAACATTTCTTTTTCCGCCTGTCCGACCCCCGCTGCGTGGAGTTTCTGCGCGATTGGGTCGCCGGCACCAACACCAAAGGCGACAAGCGTCTGCAGCCTGAAGTGCTGGCCAAGACGCGCGAATGGCTGGGCGGCAACGACAACGAAGCCAATCTGGCCGATTGGGACATTTCCCGCGACGAACCCTACTTCGGGATTCCCATACCTGACGCGCCGGGCAAGTATTTTTATGTCTGGCTTGATGCGCCCATCGGCTACCTGGCATCCCTCAAGGCCTATTGCGAAAAAGTTGGCCTCGACTTCTATGGTCTGCTGGATCCGGCCAGCGGCACCGAACAAGTGCACTTCATCGGCAAGGACATCGTCTACTTTCATGCCTTGTTCTGGCCTGCGATGCTGAAGTTCGCCGGTTTGAAGACGCCCGACGCACTGAACGTGCATGGCTTCATCACGGTCAGCGGCGAAAAGATGTCAAAAAGCCGTGGCACCGGTATTTCGCCCATGCGCTACCTTGAAATCGGCATGGACGCCGAATGGATGCGCTACTACATCACAGCCAAGCTCAACTCCCATGTTGAAGATCTTGATTTCAATCCCGACGACTTCGTTGCGCGCGTCAACAGCGACCTGATCGGTAAATATGTGAACATTGCCAGCCGCGGAGCCAACTTCATCAGCAAGTTGTTCGACGGCAAGCTGGCCTACGTCGGCGACACCAGCACCATGCAGGAAGAACTGGCGGCAGTGGCCGACCAGGTGCGCAACGATTTCGAGTACCGCGAGTACGGTCGCGCTATCCGCCGCCTCATGGCCCAGGCCGACCTCATTAACCAGGCTTTCGACGCTGCCCAGCCCTGGGTACTGGCCAAAGGCATCCAGTCTGCCGACGACGCCACCCGCGCCAGGCTGCAGGACATCTGCTCAAGAGCACTGGCCGGTTTCAAGGCGCTGTCCGTCATGCTGACGCCTGTCATGCCCGCCTTGACCCGCCGTGTGGCGCACGAGCTTTTCAGTGGAACGCGTGATTTCACCTGGTCGGACGCCAGCGTGCTACCCACGGCCATCGCCCCGTTCAAGCACTTGATGCAGCGTGTCGACCCCAAAATGCTCGATGCCCTCTTCGAGCCCCCCGTCGAAGCGCCGGTCACCCCGGGCGGCGAAGCCATTGCCGATACCATCGACATCAAGGATTTCGCCAAGGTCGATCTGCGCATTGCACGCATCGTCGCTGCCGAAGAAGTCGAAGGCTCCGACAAGTTGTTGCGGCTCACGCTGGATGTGGGCGAAGGCCGTCACCGCCAGGTATTTTCGGGCATCAAGGCCAGCTACCAACCCGCCGACCTGGTCGACAAGCTGACTGTCATAGTCGCCAACCTTGCGCCACGCAAGATGCGCTTCGGCGTTTCTGAAGGCATGGTGCTGGCGGCCAGTCACGCCGATGCCAAAACGGATGCCGGCATCTACGTACTTCACCCGTGGCCCGGCGCACAGCCAGGCATGCGCATCAGCTGACGATGCACATGTTGAGTTCCGGTGTTGATTCGCTCGCAGCGGCGCCGGCATGCCGCAAATGAAAGACGGCCTGCCACTGCAAGGCGATCATGGCCCCGGCAACGGTGAACGACAAGCGGCCAGCTTCCGCAGCACCATGGTCAGCGTGGTGCTCAATACCACCCTGTCCATTGCACAGTTCGTCATCGGCATCCTGGGCAATTCCGCTGCCCTGGTTGCCGATGCCATCCACTCGCTGTCTGATCTGCTGTCGGACTTCATCGTGCTCCTGGCCAATAAGCACAGTGCCAAGGCGCCGGACGATGATCACCCCTACGGCCACCATCGCTTCGAAACGGCCGCTTCGCTGGCCATCGGCGTGTTGCTCATCGCCGTAGGCCTGGGCATGCTGTGGTCAGGCTATCCCAAGCTCACGTCTGGCGAACCCCTGCCGCCCGTGCACAAGGCCGCGCTATGGGCGGCGATTTTCACTTTGGCAGCCAAGGAACTTCTGTTCCGCTATCTGCTGCGGGTGGGCCGGCGGGTACGTTCCACCATGCTGATTGCCAATGCCTGGCACGCCCGCTCCGACGCTGCGTCGTCCCTGGTGGTAGCCGTGGGCATTGCAGCCAGCCTGGCCGGTTTGCCTCTGGCTGACCCCCTGGCGGCCCTGGTCGTCGGGCTGATGATCACACGCATAGGCTGGCGCTTTTTTTCAGATGCCTTTCACGACCTCACAGACCGTGGCGTCGATGCCGAAACGGAAGCGCGCATACGCGGTCACTTGCTCGACACGCCGGGTGTGCTGGGCATACACGGCCTGAAGACGCGCAAAATGGGTGACATGATCTGGGTAGAAGTTGACCTGGAAATGGACGGTAGCCTGTCGATACAGGAAGGCCATGATATTGCGGTGGCCGCCCGGCGCCGGGTCATGCAGCAGGAAGCCGTACTCGACGTCATGACCCACTTCGACCCCGTGAGAGTACCTGGCCAGAAATCTTGAACATCAGCGCGACTCCTTGGCAGCCGCAAAGCTGCCCGGCGTCGCCCCGAAGAACCGGCGGAACGATGCGATGAATGACGAAGTTGACGCATAGCCGCAGGCAAGCGCAACGTCGGTGACGCTATCGCCCTTTTCCAGCAGGGGCAAAGCATGCAATAGCCGGGCGCGCAGCCGCCATTCCCTCATATTCATGCCGGTGTCGCGCTGAAACAGGCGCTCAAGCGTGCGGATGGAAATTCCCATGGACCAGCACCAGTCTGCACGTCTCAGCGGTCGCTGCGGCGTGGCAAGCATGGCCTCACATAAATCACGCAACCAGCCTTCCGGCGGCCAGGGCAGAGAAAACGACACGCGGTCAGCGGCCTGCATCAGATCAAGCATGACCCTTACCAGGCGCCCCGGGGCACCGCCTTCGTCGTACTCTACAGGCAGCCCGGAAAAATGGCGGATCATTTCCCGCAGTAAATCAGAAACCGCCAGCACCTGGCACACCGGCCCGGTATCCGGCAATGCAGACGCGTCGATATACAGGCTGCGCATTTCGGTGTGCGCGGTATTGACCACCGCATGCTCTAGCGCGGGCGGCACCAGTATGGCCCATTGCGGAGGGGCCAGGAACAAGCCTTCAGCCGTGCGGATCTGCAGCACGCCCCGGCTCGCGTACGACAGCTGCAGCCAGGGGTGACTGTGCGGCCGCGTGGCCGTTCGGTGACGCAGATTTTCAACCCGCGCATAGACGGGGCGCGGCAGGCCGGGCAGGCTGGGTACGTCACGCTGCCGCAACAGACCCTGATTTGTCGTTTCAGCTACATTCATGGGCGTCATATCGTTAGCGCGCAAGCCCTCAGCATACTAGAGTGTGGCCTTTTCCACGCTACCGGTAACCCTTCCCATGAAGCGACCCCGCTTTATTCCCGATAATTTCACACTGATTCTGATCGGGCTGGTCGTCCTCGCCAGCGTGCTGCCTGTGCAGGGCGACGCCGCCATTGCTGCGGATATCCTCACCAACCTGGCGATTGCCCTGCTGTTCTTTCTACATGGCGCCAAGCTGCCGACACAGGCCGTCATCGCCGGCCTGACGCATTGGCGGCTGCATGGCCTGGTATTCGCCTGCACCTTCCTGCTGTTCCCCGCCATCGGTCTGGCGATGAGGCCGCTGCTGGAGCCCGCTATTGGCCCCGAACTCTATCGGGGAATGCTGTTCCTGTGCGCCCTGCCCGCTACCGTGCAGTCCGCGATTGCTTTTACCTCTATCGCGCGCGGCAATGTGTCAGCCGCCATCTGCTCGGCCGCAACATCCAGCCTGATCGGTATCTTCATCACACCCGTGCTGGTACTGCTGATGCTGGGGGCGGCCGTGCAAAGCATGCCGTTGGGCGAGGCCATCGGCAAGATCACCGTCCAGCTCATGGTACCGTTCATTGCAGGGCAGATTTGCCGGCGATGGATAGGCGCCTGGGTGGATAAAAACAAGGCCTGGCTCAAATATGTGGACCAATGTTCGATCTATCTGGTGATCTATACGGCCTTCAGCCGGGCCGTCGTGGAAGGCATCTGGAACCAATTGCCGCTCTGGCAGCTGGCCACCCTGACGGCGGCCTGCTGCCTGTTGCTGGCAATCATCCTGCTCCTGGTGAACTTCCTGGCCCGACGCCTGCACTTCAGCCTTGAAGATCGCATTACCATATTGTTTGCAGGCTCAAAGAAAAGTCTGGCTTCAGGGGTTCCCATGGCTCAGGTATTGTTCAGCGGCGCAGCTATGGGTACTCTGCTTCTGCCGCTGATGCTCTTTCACCAGATACAGCTCATGGTCTGCGCGGTGCTAGCCAAGCGTTATGGGCAGCGGCCCGAAGCGTCCTGAGACCCGACCTTGCAGCAGCGCCTGCCCCACGGGGCAGGTAAAGCTGACACCGACTCAACGAACCCTGGAAGGAATCATGTCCCAATTCACTACCCGACCGGAAATCATCGGCACATTCGGCGTTGCCGCCTCGACCCACTGGCTTGCATCACAGACGGCCATGAGCGTGCTCGAACGCGGTGGCAATGCCTTTGACGCCGCCGTCGCCGCCGGTTTCTTGCTGCAGGTGGTTGAACCGCACCTGAATGGCGCCGGAGGGGAAGTCCCCATTCTGCTCTGGAGCGAAAAGGACAAAAAAATCCGTTCCATCTGTGGGCAAGGCCCTGCCCCCGCCGAAGCGTCGGCCGACGCCTTCCGCAAGCTCGGGTTGGAACAGGTCCCCGGCATCGGCTTGCTGCCGGCTACCGTCCCGGGCGCTTTTGGCGGCTGGCTGACCATGCTGCGCGACTACGGCACCTGGCCGCTGGCCGATGTCTTGGCGCCCGCCATAGAATGCGCGCGCAACGGCTTCCCGCTGGTGGCTCGTGGCGTGCAGGCCATCTATGCCGTTCAGGATCTCTTCCGGGAACACTGGAAAAGTTCCGCCGACATCTGGCTGCCCGGTGGCAAGGTGCCCAAACCGGGCGCCCTGTTCCGCCTGCCGCAACTGGCCGACACCTATGAACGCGTGCTGCGCACCGCGCAGGCCGAAGGCAGCAGCCGCACCGAAGTCATCGACGCCGCATTGCGCTGCTGGTACCAGGGTTTTGTCGCCCGCGAGATCGACAACTACTACCGTAATGAAAAAGTACGCGACAGCAGCGGCGAATCCCATAGCGGGCTGCTGCGCTACGAAGACATGTCGGGCTGGAGCGCCGGCGTTGAAGACCCGGTCACGCTTGATTACGGGCGCTATACCGTTGCCAAATGCGGCTTCTGGAGCCAGGGCCCGGTATTCCTGCAACAGCTGGGCATGCTGCGCCACGCCGGGCTGGAAAACCACCACCCGCACACTGCCGGTTTCGTCCACCGGGTCACCGAAGCAGCCAAGCTGGCCATGGCCGACCGTCTGGCCTGGTACGGCGACGCCCCCGACGCCGACTTAGCAACGCAGATGGCCCTGCTGAGCGACGATTACCTGCGCTCACGCTGGGATCTGGTCGGTGACAGGGCTTCGGGCGACCTGCGGCCCGGCAGCCCATTGGGCCACGATCCGCGCCTGCCCGACCTGGCTGTCGCGGAAAGAACCCTGCGCACGGCCGACGCACGCTTTGGTATCGGTGAACCCACTTTTGCGGCACTGCCACCCGTCGACGAGTGGGCCAAGCGCGAAATCTTTGTTGGCGACACCTGCCACCTCGACGTCATTGATCGCGACGGCAATATGGTGTCGGCCACGCCTTCGGGCGGGTGGCTTTCGTCCAGCCCGGCTTTACCGGCGCTGGGCTTTGCCATCAGCACCCGCCTGCAAATGACCTGGATGGACCCCGGTCTGCCCAACACCGTCACCCCAAAGGTGCGGCCGTGCACCACACTGTCGCCTTCGCTGGCGCTGCGGGATGGCGAACCCTATATGGTCTTCGGCACCCCTGGTGGCGACCAGCAGGACCAATGGTCGCCCTCTTTTTTCCTGCGCCACGTCGTGCACGGCATGAACCTGCAGGAAGCCATCGACGCGCCCGCCTGGCACGTCGAGCACTTCCCTGCCTCGTTCTGGCCCCGCAAGACCACGCTTAATTTACTGGCCCTGGAATCCCGCTTTCCAAAAGAAACCCTGGACGCGCTGCAGGCCGCCGGGCACGAACTCAAAGTGGGCGACGCCTGGTCGGAAAGCCGCATGTCAGCCTGCACCCGTAGTCGTGACGCCGAAGGGCGCATGATGCTGCATGCCGGTGCGAACCCGCGGGGCATGCAGGGTTACGCGGTAGGCCGCTGATCAGACCGGTATATCAATCCTTGCCCCTACATCCGGCCTGTACCGCCCACAGGCCGGACCTGAAGCACCATCATTCACAGGATACTTTCATGAGCCTTTCTCCTTTCCACCTCGCCATTCCCGTCCACGATCTGCCAGCCGCCCGCCGCTTCTACGGTGAAGTGTTCGGTCTGGAAGAAGGCCGCTCCAGCGACCAGTGGGTGGATTTCAATTTCTACGGCCATCAGCTGGTGATCCACGAGCATCCCAAAACCGCAAGCCAGGAAAGCGCCGGGACCAATCCGGTAGATGGCCACGAGGTGCCGGTACCGCATTTTGGCATTGTGCTGGGCTGGGAAGAATGGGAAGCACTGGCCGAGCGTCTGCGCTCCTTCGGCACGAAATTCGTGATCGAACCCTATGTCCGCTTCAAGGGGCAGGTTGGCGAGCAGGCCACCATGTTCTTGCTGGACCCCTGTGGCAATGCGCTGGAGTTCAAGGCGTTCAAGGACATGGGGCAGTTGTTTGCGAAGTAGAAGGCTTGCATGCCGCTCACCCTCCTCTATTCGCATAAGGGGATTCTTCTGTGTGGTGGTCGGACATGGCGCGGGCCATGGTATCGGCGAGATGATGGTTGAGTCTGGCTAGGGATTCAGGGGTCCAGCCTTCGGGTTGGGTGACTTCAAGCCAGGCTCGTACATAGTGCTCAGGGGCGTATACATGCCCATAACCGATGGGGGTGGTGCCGGCCAGCATCATATCCAGTGCCAATTGCAGCATGGTAACGATGGGGTACCAGCGCAACTCGGGCGAAACGTCAGCCGCACGTGGGTGATCCATCCACGCGGGCGGGCGGTAGAAGCCGCGGGGGTCGAAAAAAGTGACGGGGTCGCTGGCATATTGCAGATAGGCGACCCGTATTGGCCCCCATGGCGTGTCGGCGGATACGGTGGGGCCGTTCTGATTCATGAAACGGATGATGGAGCCGTCGTGGAATTCCGGCAGCCAGGCCGGCGACCCGGGGTTGCGCTCGCGGGTGATGATATGCCAAAGGCTATTGCGGAAAGTAGGGCCGCTCCATAGTGCGCCATCTGCGGGGTCGGAGATCATCTCGAACAACTGGGCTGAACGTTCAGAATTGTATGAACCCAGGCTGAGCCCATGCAGATATAGACGTGGACGCCGGTCTTTTGGCAGCCGGGTCCAGTATTCGTAGATTTCCACAAACAGCGCCCGGGCCGCTTCCGCGCCGTATTCCGGTTCAACCAGCAGGGACAGAGGGCTGGAAAGATAGGAATACTGCACCGCTGCGCTGGCCACATCGCCATTATGCAGGTATTCGATGGAGTCCATGGCCGCAGGGTCTATCCAACCCGTACCGGTCGGTGTGATCACGACCATCACCGAACGCTCGAAGGCCCCCATGGCTATCAGCTCATTCAGCGCCAGCCTGGCCCTCTGCTCTGGGGTTTCGGCCGTGCGCAGCCCGGCATAGACGCGTATGGGCTCATGTGCCGGCTGCCCTGTCAACGCACTGATGTCGCTGGCTGAAGGCCCCGAGGCGATGAATTCACGTCCGGCCCGGCCCAGTTCATTCCATTTCAGCACTGAAGCCGCGCTGCCGCTGCGATAAGGGGATTCCGGGCGAGGGTTGCTGGGCTCAATCAGCGCATCATGGCGCCGGAACGAAGAGTCCATGGCATACAGGCCGCCACGAAACAAGACGCCACTGGCCAGCGACCAGAACAACAGAGCAGCCACCAACAACCCGAGCACATTGGCAAGGCGCCGCGGCACATATCGATGCACATAAGCGGAGACCACACAGACGACAGCCCCGAACACCCTGGCAATGGCAAGCAGCAAAAAAAACGTCACCACCGCAATCGCACAGACTTTGAGCGGATGAGCGCTGTCGACGGGATCCATTTCCATCAACAGGCGAATCGAGTTCTGCCAATCGGCCGCCTGTCTCAGGAATAACGCCGACACGACCATGCATGAACCGAATACCGCGAGGTTGACGACGCGGCGCAGGTGCACACCAGGAGCCGGCAGTTCCATATAAGCCCAGAGCCAGCGCCAGAACACGCCCAGCCCGTAACCTGTGGCAAAGCTGACGCCCGCCAACAGGCCCTGCATGACGTAGCTGCGGGGAATGAGGGACGGCGTCAAGGACGCGGCGAAGAAGAATGTCCCCAGCAGCAGCCCAATGCCTGAGAGGTCCCCCGGGAGGCGGATCAAGCGGCGCACGACCCACTGCAATGGCCCCAGTGCCCGATGCATGTTGCTGGCAGTCACCCCGCCATGCAAAAAATACCTTTCCATAGTGTGCAACCCGGGCCTCGCCGGGGCCTTTCATTCCTTCATCATAAAATCAGCCGCTGTGACACCCTGCAGTGCAGGGCCTGGCCAGAATACACGGCACATTATGTCCGATCCTGCCATTCCTTGCGGACAGAAATGCAACAGCGGAGCAGCCGCGCGTGAGGGCCTGGTGCCGTGCATCAGGGACCGAATTCAGGATGCATGGCACCAGTACAAGCAGCGTAAAATCGCCAACAGCGTCCATCGCCGGACGAATCTGGCGCGCCCCACATCACGGCCCTGGTCTACCTATGCGCTACTACTGCCTGTTCCTGATCCTATTGATCCTGCCTTATTCAGCCAGCGCCCAAGAATGCACCGTGCTGCTGCACGGCCTCGCACGCACTGAATCGTCGTTCTTCGTCATGGAAGAAGTCCTGGAAGCTTCAGGTTTCAAAGTCATCAACGAAACCTACCCCTCGACCAGTGCACCTATAGAAGAACTGCTTGACGATGTCGCCGCCTCGGTGGCGCTGTGCGGGGAGAGTTCAGAAGTGCATTTCGTCACCCACTCCATGGGTGGCATTCTTGCAAGAGCCTGGCTGAAGGACCACAGGCCGGATCGGCTCGGCCGGGTCGTGATGCTGGCACCGCCCAATCAGGGGTCGGAGCTGGTTGATCTATATGGCAGCCTGGCTGTGTTCGAGTTCTTCAATGGCCCGGCCGGCCTGGAACTCAGCACCGCCCCCGACAGCCTGCCCAATAAGCTGGGTGGCGCCACATTCGAATTGGGCATTATTGCCGGCGATGAGCCTATCAATCCTCTGCTGTCAGCGCAATTCAGCGGCGCCAACGATGGCAAAGTGTCGGTGGAAAGCACCAAGCTTGCCGGCATGGACGATCACATCATTCTGCCTGCGAGCCACACCTTCATGATGAATAATCCGCTGGTAATTGCCCAGACACTGCATTTCCTTCGCCATGGCCATTTCGACCACGAACTGACACTGCAGGAACTGTTCAATCGCGTGCTCGAACGGTAGGACGCAGCGCTTCAACGCTTCAGCCATTTTATTGCCGACATTGCGGATTGCTGTTAGCTTCGCCTTGGGACCCTCTGATCAATCAACCTCAACAAATTGACCGAGACAATAGCAATGGATCTGAAAATCGCAGGTAAATGGGCATTGGTGTGCGGGGCCAGCAAGGGGCTGGGCTTTGGCTGTGCAAATTCACTGGCCAGGGAAGGCGTGAATCTTGTCATCGTGGCACGCACGGCCGCAACGCTGGAAGCAGCAGCAGAAAAGCTGCGGGCCCATGGCAGTCAGGTATTAACGGTTGCGGCCGACATCACGACCGCAGAAGGCCGTGCAGCGGCGCTCAATGCCCCAGGTGGGCCTGGGGCAGACTACGACATTCTTGTCACCAATGCAGGCGGCCCGCCCCCTGGCGACTTCCGCGACTGGGACGAAGCCGCCTGGCTGGCCGCCGTTCAGGCAAACATGCTTACACCCATTGCGCTGATACGTGCTGTGGTGGACGGCATGGCCGCCCGCAACTTCGGCCGCATCGTCAACATCACCTCGGTGGCTGTCAAAGCCCCCATTGCGCAGTTGGGCCTGAGCAATGGCGCCCGCAGCGGCCTTACCGGGTTCATTGCCGGCCTGGCGCGTAGCGGTATTGCCCGCAATAACGTCACCATCAATAACCTGCTGCCCGGGGCCTTTGATACTGACAGGCTGCGCTCAACGATCCAGGCCCAGGCACGCTCTTCCGGCGTAGACATTGCCAAAGTAACGGAAACCCGCAGGAACGGCATCCCCGCCGGGCGCTTCGGCAACCCGGAAGAGTTCGGGGATTACTGCGCGTTTCTTTGCAGCGACCTGGCAGCTTATGTTACCGGGCAGAACCTGCTTACAGACGGCGGCGCCTACCCTGGCACTTACTGATCAGGCGCGTGGTACCGGTGCATGTACCGTTACCACGCGTGCTTAGTGCAAGGTACCTTTTAGCGTGAACAGGCCCTGGATCAGTTCAGTTCAACAGGCTGCGAAGCACATACTGCATGATGCCGCCATGGCGATAGTAGGCGGCTTCGCTGGGGGTATCGATGCGCACCAGCGCATCGAAGGTTACCTTGCCTGCCCGGATCTTGACGGTGTTGACATGGCTGGCGTCATTAAGCTGTGTGACGCCGACAATGTCGAAAGTTTCTTCACCTGTCAGGCCCAGGGTTTCCGCATTCTGCCCCTCTAGATACTGCAGGGGCAACACGCCCATACCCAAAAGGTTGGAGCGGTGAATGCGCTCGAAGGACTCAGCGATGACGGCCCTTACGCCCAACAACACCGTGCCCTTGGCGGCCCAGTCTCGCGACGAACCTGAACCGTACTCCTTGCCCGCCAGGATCACCAGAGGCGTGTCGGCATCAAGATAGTTGCGTGACGCATCAAAAATGGTGGAAACCGGCCCGCCTGGTTGTGTGAAGTCGCGGGTATATCCGCCTTCTGTACCCGGAGCCAGCTGATTTCGTAGCCGCACGTTGGCAAAGGTGCCCCGTATCATGACTTCGTGATTGCCCCGGCGCGACCCATAGGAGTTGAAATCCTTGGGCTCGACACCGTGGCTGATCAGGTACTGGGCAGCCGGGGAGTTGGGAGCAATTGACCCTGCCGGGCTGATGTGGTCTGTCGTGACCGAGTCGCCCAGCAAGGCCAGCACGCGCGCGCCCAGAATATCACCCACAGGCGATGGCTTGCGCGGCATATCGATGAAATACGGCGGCTTGCGTACGTAGGTGGAGGCATCGTTCCACTCGAACACGCCGCCCTCGGGGGTCGACAGGCTACGCCAGCGTTCGTCACCGGCAAACACATCGGCATAGCCGGTGGTATACATTTCAGATGCGATGGAGCTTTCGACGACTTCCGCCACCTCGGCTGCCGATGGCCAGATGTCGCGCAGATAAACCGGGTTGCCGGCTTTGTCGTGGCCCAGCGGATCGTTGAACAGATCGATATTCATCGTACCCGCCAGCGCGTAGGCCACCACCAGCGGCGGCGACATCAGATAGTTCATCTTGACTTCGGCGTGGATGCGACCTTCGAAGTTGCGGTTGCCTGAAAGCACCGACACCACGGCAAGATCGTATTCTTCAATCGCCTTGCTCACTTCAGGTATCAAAGGCCCGGAATTGCCGATACAGGTCGTGCAGCCGTAGCCCACCAGGTTGAACCCCAAGGATTCAAGATAGGGAGTGAGCCCGGCACGGTCGTAGTAGTCAGTGACCACCCGCGACCCGGGTGCAAGGCTGGTCTTGACCCACGGCTTGCGGGACAGCCCTTTTTCAACCGCTTTCTTGGCCAGCAGCGCAGCAGCCATCATGACGGTGGGGTTGGACGTATTGGTGCAGGACGTGATGGCAGCAATGGCCACTGACCCATGGTCGAGCTGGCAAGTGCTGCCGTCGCCCAGCGTAATGGTGATCGGTTCACGCGCCTGCTTGCCCGCGGCGGCGCTTTTATCGAGATGATCGCTGGGGGCTTCATCAAGGTACTCGTTAGGCGCGGCGGACACCCGTTTGGGCTGTTCGTGAGAAGGTGGGTCGGACGCCGGGAAGGAGCTTTCCACGGCTTTATCGTAACCCTTGAGCGGCTGCGCCGATTCGCTGATGAGTGTGGAAAGCGCTGCCTGGAAGGCGTCTTTTGCCTGTGCAAGGGGGACCCTGTCCTGCGGGCGCTTGGGGCCGGCAATGGAAGGTACGACGGTGGAAAGATCCAGCTCAAGACGCTCGGTGTAGCGAGGTTCGGCATTCGGGTCGTGCCACAGCCCCTGTTCCTTGGCATAGGCTTCTACAAGCGCAATCTGTTCAGACGAACGCCCCGTAAGCGCCATATAACGCAAGGTGACGTCGTCAATCGGGAAGATAGCCAGCGTGGAACCATATTCGGGACTCATGTTGCCTATGGTCGCGCGATTGGCCAGCGGCACCGCCGCGACACCCGGCCCGAAGAATTCCACGAACTTGCCCACGACGCGATGCTTGCGCAGCATTTCGGTAATGGTGAGCACCAGATCGGTTGCGGTGGAGCCTTCGGGCAGTGAACCGGTCAGTTTGAAACCGACGACTTCCGGGATCAGCATGGAAATGGGTTGCCCCAGCATGGCCGCTTCGGCCTCGATGCCACCCACGCCCCACGCGACAATACCCAGACCATTGACCATGGGCGTGTGCGAATCCGTCCCCACACAGGAGTCGGGATAAGCAGCAGTCACGCCATCTTTTTCCTGGGTGAAGACGACGCGTGAAAGATGTTCCAGATTGACCTGGTGGACAATGCCCGTGCCCGGCGGGACGACCTTGAAATCGTTGAAGGCGGTTTGGCCCCAGCGCAGGAACTGATAGCGTTCAACGTTGCGACCGTATTCGATCTCGACGTTCCGGGCAAAAGCGCCGTGGCTGCCGAACACATCGACAATGACCGAATGGTCAATCACCAGCTCGACGGGCGCCAGCGGGTTGATACGGTTGGGGTCGCCACCCAGTTCCTGCATGGCTTCGCGCATGGCGGCCAGGTCGACCACGGCCGGCACCCCGGTGAAGTCCTGCAACAGGACCCGGGCCGGCGTGAAAGCGATTTCCCGGCTGTCAGCCCCTTTTGGGTCCCAACTGGCGAGCGCTTCAATGTCTTTGGCGGTGATATCGGTGCCGTTCTCTGTGCGCAGCAGATTCTCAAGCAGAATCTTCAAGCTGTACGGCAGGGTTGAAACATCAAACCCCGCATCGGCGACGGCATTGAGCCGGTGGATTTCATATGCCTTGCCAGAGACGTCTAATACGCCTCTGGCCTTGAAAGTGTCAATGTTGCCCATGGCGACCTGCTCCTTCCTTGTTTGTTTCCAATCCGTGCTGGCGATCAGACCACTTTATCACGATGAGATGGCCCTATCCTCAATCGACTTATAGCAAAAGATTATTTCCATCCTGAGGTTCCCGTAGCGCCAGCCATCGATCCAGCAAGACCAACGCCCACTCAGGTGGCAGCGCTATACTCTGGCTGTTGCTACACGAACCGCGCCGCCTTCAGGTGCGGTTCCTGCAAGGCTCTGCAAGACGCAGGCCGCGCGCTGCTTCCGGAGAATCACCATGCAAGGCCACCCCAAAGTCATCGAATGTCTGAAAGAATTGCTGCGCGGCGAGCTGGCTGCCCGCGATCAGTATTTCGTGCATTCCCGTCAGTACGAAGACCAGGGTTTTCTGCGCCTATACGAACGCATGAACCACGAGATGGAAGAAGAAACGCAGCACGCCGACGTGATCCTGCGCCGCATCCTGTTCCTGGGTGGAAAGCCCGACATGCGGCCTCATGAGTTCACGCCTGGCAGCACTGTCGAAGAAATGCTGCGCAAGGATCTGGCCACCGAATACAGCGTACGCGACAACCTGCAAGCAGCCATGGCCCTGTGCGAAGAAGTAGCCGACTTCAATACCCGCGACCTGCTGCTCGCCCAATTGCGCGACACCGAAGAAGACCACACCTACTGGCTGGAAAAGCAGCTCAATTTGATTCAGCAGGTGGGCTTGCAGAACTATCTGCAGGCGCAGATGGGCTCGGAAGCCCCGGGCTGACGCCTCATTGGTCAGCTGCCTGCAGGATCAGATCGGCCGCCTTTTCGGCGACCATCATCACGGCCGCCTGCGTATTGCCTGACACCATTGCCGGCATGACGGACGCATCGACCACCCGCAGCCCTTGCAACCCACGGACCTTGAGCACAGGGTCGACCACCGCCTGTTCGTCGGTTCCCATACGGCACGTGCCGATGGGGTGATAAATGGTCTGCCCATTCTGCCGGGCAAATTCCAGCCACTGGGCGTCGTCCTGCACGCCCTGACCGGGGCTCAACTCATGGGCGACATAATGCGACAAAGCGGGCTGGGCAGCGATTTCACGCACGACCTTCATGCCACCGATCAGACTGTCTTGATCGACCTGTTCGGCCATAAAGTTGGGACGAATGCGCGGCGGGGTCATGGGATCGGCATTGCGAATATGGATATCGCCCTTGGATTCCGGCCTGAGTTGCGAGACACCGACCGTCATGCCCGGTTCGCGATCCAGACGCCTGTCTGCGGCGTTGGCATAACTGGCATGGACGAAGAACAGCTGCACGTCAGCCAAGGGCAGCTCTGGCCTGCTTTTGATGAAACCACCGGCCAGACCGGTGCCCAAGGATAGAATGCCCCGCCTTGTCAGGCCGTACTGCACCACAGCCCGCCATAAATGCGGGCCACGGCTCAGTTCGTTCAGCGTCAGCGTGTTGCGCACCCGCCAGTTCATGCGGGTGCAGTAATGATCAATATAGTGGTTGCCCACACCGGGCAACCCATGGCGGAGCTCCACACCCGCTTTCTGCAGCACATCGGGATGGCCGATGCCTGAAAGTTCCAGCAACTGGGGCGTCTGTATCGTGCCTGCAGCCAGTATTACTTCCCTTCGGGCCTGCACGCGAGCTAGGGAACCATCTTTCAGGCGATAGCTGAGCCCCGTACAAAGCTTGCCGTCGAGCTCCAGCTGCTGGACATGAGCGCCCGTGCGCACCGTCAGATTGGGCCGGCGACGCGCCGCTTGCAGGTAGCCGTCCACCACGCTCCAGCGGCGGCCGGCATGCTGCAAGGTCTGATAATGCATAAACCCTTCCTGCCGGCCAGCGTTGTAGTCAGCGTTCAGGGGCTGCCCATGCTGACGCGCCGCATCCAGAAACGCCTGGGCAATGGGAAAGCGTTCGGTCACCTCGCAGACATGCATGGGGCCATTCTGACCGCGTACTGCGAAAGCCCCCGGCTCAGCCGCGCCACCCGCCCTCTTGCCATGCCAATGCTCTATCTTGCGGAAGTACGGCGCCACCTCGGCAGCCGACCACCCTGACGCCCCGAGCTCCACCCATTGGTCGTAGTCTTCCGGGATGCCACGTACGTAAATCATGCCATTGATCAGGGTAGACCCGCCCAGGCCTTTGCCTCGCGGCACGGCAATACGGCGGCCATGTACATTCTCTTCAGGCTCGGTTTCGAAGCCCCAATTGAAGGTCTTGTTCGTCATCAGCCTGCTGAAACCGGCTGGAATGGAGATCCAGATATGCCGGGGCTCCCCGCCGGCTTCCAGCAGCAGCACGGAGTGTTTTCCATTTGCGGTCAAACGGTTCGCCAGAATGCAGCCTGCCGCCCCCGCGCCCACGATCACGTAATCAAATTGTTCCGACATGGCCTTCCCTTGTATCGACGCCCCTACCCTGCGGTCATGAAACCGACCATCAGCGCTGCCTGCTCTTCCAGCATGTGGCGACCCAGATGAATGGGGCAGCCACGCGCCTGCGCCTGCTGCAACAAGGCGGTCATTTCTGGTTTCATGATGATTTCGGCAACCAGTGTGTCTGGCGACAGCCGGGCGACATCCAATGGCAAGGGGTCGTCGGGCCGCATGCCTAAAGAGGTCGCGTTGACGACCATGTCATACCCGGAAGGGTCGTCATCACCCGCTGCCACCCGCACGCCAGGCACTGAGCCAGCGACACGTTCCACCATTTCCTGCGCCTTGGAATGGGTCCGGTTGGCGATAGTCAGCGCATCAACCCCCGCTTTCGCCAACGCATGGGCAATGGCCGCCGCCGCCCCGCCCGCGCCCAGCAGCAACACTTTGCGCCCCGCCGGGTCGTTACCGCACTTTTTCAGGCCGGCAACGAAACCGGTACCATCGAACATATCGCCAATCAAACGGCCGTCGGGATCGCGCCGTATCGTATTGACCGCCCCTATGGCTCGCGCCGCATC
>Ga0172382_10005208_pt1 | contig 19499 bp, 10 predicted proteins | sample Leawel138RmetaG_FD_122245 | JGI IMG/M metagenome (GOLD analysis project Ga0172382, IMG submission 122245) | Leachate microbial communities from a municipal landfill in Southern Ontario, Canada - Leachate well 138R metaG | ecosystem: Engineered > Solid waste > Landfill > Unclassified | place...
CGGCAATTCTTCGTATTCGGCTTTGATCAAGCCGGCAGCCGCTTCCGCTATGCTCTCATCCTCCGCCAGCACCATGGCCAGAGGCTGATATAGATACATGATCTCGCTTTGGGGAAAGAGGGGCTCATCTTTGATTACATGACCGATCATGTTTTCACCGGGGATGTCTTTGGCACATATCACAGAGTGAACTCCCGGAAAAGCTTGCGCAGCAGAGATATCCAGAGAGATCAAGCGAGCGTGAGCAATGGGGGAGAAAAAGAACTTAGCATGCAGCATGCCTTGCAATGCTGCTTCGTCGCCGATGAAGCCCGAGCGACCGCTCACGTGCAGCTTACCGTTTATATGCCAGGGCAATTTAGCCATCGTAAGCCTCCCCGTATTGCAGAATGTGGTTTATAATCATCTGTTTGCGATATTCCGCGCTGCCTCGCACATCGGCGAGGGGACTGAATTCGGCTGCCACCTTTTCTGCCAATTGCTGCCAATCTTTTTCCGGCATTGACCCCCATAGTGTGGTGAAGGTTTTGCTGATTACCGGAGTAGCGGCCACGCCTCCCAGAGCCAACATTGCGCGTGCTTCAGGCTGTTTGTCGATACGGATGGCAGACGAAACGGCAGAGATGTCTACAGATTTCCGCTTCGCTGTTTTGAGGCAGGCAATAAAAGTATCTTGGAAAGGGCGATTAATGATGATCTCTTTGATATATTCTCCTGTTTGCAAAGCTGTTTTTCGATACTCAACGAAAAAATCCCGCAGAGCCAGCTCGCGCTCACCTTGCTTTGAGGCCAGGAGCAGCCTCGCTTCGTAGACCAGAAGCAGTGGTAGGCTGTCGCCTATCGGTGAAGCGTTTGCAATGTTTCCCACCAAAGTGCCTGAATTACGGATTTGTTTGCCGGCTATAAGGCGGCAGATCTCAACCAGAGCGGGTAAATCTGCTTTGATGATGCCTGAATCCATGATACGGCTGTAAGTAACCGCCGCGCCGATATGGATGCCATCCCGTTTCAACTGGATGTTTTTCAGCTCCGCAATCCCACAAATGTCAATCAAGCATGGAAAGTGTCGCCGGGCAATATTCACCTGCACCATCACATCCGTACCCCCGGCAATCAGAGTGGCTTCGGGATGGATGGCGAGAAACTGAGCCAAATCCCGGCAGTTATCAACCTGCAGATAGCTATCGATCTTGTATGGTGAGCTCGATATCTGAGCACGCGCTGTCGTTTTTTCATTGAAGCTAAAAAGTTGCGCTTCAATGGTTCTGCACCATGGTGGTATGATTGAGGCGGGATCGTGATCTTTACTTAGTTCACGTGCCGCGTCCAGGATGGATTGGTAACCGGTACAACGGCACAGGTTCCCTTCCAGCGCGGCCATGATGCTTTCCATGTCCGGATGGCTTATGGATGCCAAGAGCGCAAAGAGACTCATTACAAAGCCTGGAGTACAGTAACCGCATTGCGTGCCATGATGCTCCAGCAATGCTTGCTGGATCGGATGCAGGTTTTCAGGACTACCCAATCCTTCGATTGTGATTAGATGTTTGCCATGCAGTTTCACCGCCGGATAGAGGCAGGAATTGATTGCCTCATACACTATCGTTCCTTCCTGAGGGTAAGAAATCACAACCGTACAAGCACCGCAATCGCCTTCGTTGCAACTGCATTTGGTGCCATACAGATGCAGCTTGTTGTGTAGCATCTCCAAAGTAGTGAGGCCGGGGGGCAAAAGGGCACTTTGTTTTGTCCCGTTCAAGAAATATATGATTTCGTTGAAGCTGTATTCCACGCCGCTGTTTTGAGTTTGGTCCATAATTCTACCTCTGGCGAAACTGTAGCAAGCAGGGCTATCCTGTAAAGATTTATTTTGCTATGGCTTGTTCTGAATCCACACTTTATAAAGGGGATTGCTTTGATGCCGATCCCGGTATTCTGTGGTCCTGATGGCTAGTAACTTCCTTGCAGCAGGCTTCCGATCACTTGAAACAGCGTTTCTTTCTTTACCGGTTTGGATAGCACCTCATCGAATCCGCTGCGCCTGATTGAAGGGTAGTCGCTTTCTTCGATCAATCCCGACAAGGCAATAATTTTCAGATCAGGACGGTTTTGCTTGATCCTGTCCATGGTGGCGTAACCATCCAGCACCGGCATTTGCAGATCCAGGATGATGATGCTGCCCAGGGCCAGGTTTTCGGCTACATCCAGAGCTTCCTCGCCATCTCCGGCACTGTGAATGAATGCTCCGGTGCGCTCCAGATAATGGCGGAACAAGAACACAATGCTCTTATCGTCGTCCACCACCAGCACATGGTAATTTTCCAGATTCAAGTCACTTCCGTTTCTGCCGGTATTCTTCATCACTTGCAGGTTTTTCATGTGTAAGGGCAATTCAAAATAAAAGGTACTGCCGCTGCCGGGATTGGACTCCAGATACAGCCGTCCCCCCAGGATTTCGGTGAGTTTCTGGCAGATCGCCAGTCCGATGCCTATGCCTTCGTGTTTGCGCACAGAGGAGTCTTCCACTTGGTAGAAATTTCCGAAGACTTCATTACCTAGGTCCTGAGCTATGCCCATGCCCGTATCCTTTACCCAATAGCGCAGCATCTCCGAAGAGATGGATTCACAGCCAAATTCGATGCTTCCGCTCTCGGTGAACTTTATGGCGTTGCTGAATAGATTGTGTAGTATCACATTGATCTTGCTTTCATCGGCATAGGCTTGCACCCGTTCGAGGCTTTGGTCCAGAGTGAATTTCAAATGGATGTCGTGATTTTTCCCGGATGTGCGCAGAAGTGAGCGTAATTCCCGCAGATTATCCTCAAAGTGATCATGCAGATCAAACATCTTTGGTTGAGGGATTATCTGAGACGATTCACTAACTGAAAGATCAAAGATGCTCTTGATGATTCTTTGCAGCTTCAGTCCGCTCTGATAGATGTTTGCCACATATGCAGTTCTGTCCTGCTCATCGGGATTGCCTTGCAGCAATTGAGTGTAGCCCATGATGTGGTTCAGCGGTGTACGCAGTTCATGATTCACGATGGCCAAAAAGGTGGATTTGATCCGATCACTTTCTTGAGCCTTTTCTTTGGCAAAGATCAATTCACTCTCAAAGGCGGAGCGCTCGGATATGTTGGACACCAGGTTTGCCGCCATCATCAATACCTTGTGTTCACGAGGAGTCCAGACCCGGATTTTGCGCTCTGTGGAAAAAGCCAAAAAGCCCCGCATGTTGTTTTGTACAAAGACTGGGAAAGCCAATAAGGAATAAGCTTCCGTGAGTTCCAACACCTCGATGTCCGACCGCCATTCCCGCGCAAGAGCGCTGAGATCTGTTATTGATACAGTCACGTCTGTCTGAAATTGATTCATCACATTCGGACAAAATGAGCATGGGATGCCCAGAAGGTCTTCTTTGTGAGGGGTGATGCCATCCCGGCACCATTCATGTTCGTTGTTCAACACCATGTTGTTCGAACTCAAGAAAAATATTGTGCAACGATCCACATCCAGTAATTGCCCAAATTCCACACATACTTTATCCAAAATCTCACTATAATCGGTATTGGAAGAAGTGATGATGTTTTTACTGAAGCTCTGCATCATGGTATCGATTTTGCTCTGAAACTCCGCCTGGCGCAGTCGCAAGGTGTAGTCATCGATATTTCTGGAAGTGGAACTCATCGCTAAGGGCTTGTTTCGATCGTCTTTCACCAGCCTCGTTTTATGTGCCATATAGTGGAGGCTGCCGTCCTTGTAGCGATTGATCAGCACTCCTTCAAAACTACCTTGTGCCAGGGTCTGTTTTATGATCTCTTCATGACTGGCGTCAGACCCCGGCTCCGCACCCAGAGACCTAATATGCTCGCCATATAATTCTTCTTTGCAATATCCGGTAGATGCGCTTACGGCAGCATTGATATATACTATCTTGCCCTCAAGATCTGTGATGATCACGTTATCACTTATCTGATCCAGAACCATGCCACGTAAAGACAAGGCGTCCAGGAGCTTCTCACGCTCCACACTGTTCAGCTCCATCATGTGGCGATTGTAGTTCATGTCGGATATCAACCCGGCAAATCTGGTGAGGAAACTTGTGATTCGAGCCACTTCTTCATGATTGTAGCGGGGGATCCTGGCAAAGGCTTCCATATATTGTCTTTCATCGAATCCATTTTGCCGGGCTTGAGCTTGGAATAGTGCTTCATCAGGTTCGTCTTCACCAAACAGAAACTGCCCGAAATATAGATTTGCAAGATGCTCTCCGCCGATCAATAAGGGAGTAGTGGCGAGCCATAAATTGTTGGGACACTTATATAGCTTATACTCACCCGGCAACACTTTTTTGTCAAAGCTGGACTTGCCTTTCGTACAAAAATTCGCGCAGAGTTCTGTGGAACCATGGAACAACGCGCAGAGATCCTGCCATTTTGTACGCACCAATACATTGTTATCCAAGTCTATTATGGACAGTGAAAAACCCGTGATATCGAACAAATCGTCCATCAAACTCTGTAAGGAGTTACAATCCAGCAACTCACAGAGATCGCGCGGTAAATCCGGGTTTGCATTCACAGCTTGCTTGCTCATATTCTGATTTAGTTACTCCTCTTGGTGCGAAACATAATTTTGCTGTCTACTATAATGTCTTTTATAAGATAGTATTTGCATAGTAAAAAAAGAGTCAAGATAAATCTCGTGGAAAGTAGAAGCAGAATCTTGCTGCCTGAGAATGGAAGCGTTATCCTGCCTCTTTTCTATGTCCACAGATTTTCTCTATGAACACAAATTGGCGCCTGAGCGCTACTGAGAACTGATATAAACTTGGCACTACTGTAGGAACTGACAAAACATACTATCATCATTGCAAAGGGGATACTGTCCTATACGACATGCTACGCTTCCAATAGCTTATCGCATGAGATAGGCGGGAAAGTGGGCGAAACACCTTAAGATAAGCTTTGCTTGCCATAGAAGGGGGACAAGCTGCCTCAATCGACAATTCTCTTGACATAATCAATGCTGGAGCAATCTGGTTAAACAGGTGATAAAGATGAAATGCTGCATAATCTCGAACTCACATCCCACCAATGATGTAAGAATCTGTTACAAACTGGGACAAAGCCTCAGTCGCAGGGGAGATGTGCACATAATCAGCACAAACGGTATGGTGAACAGCAGCATCAATCCCTATCAAGTGGTGGTGGATGCCAGTTCTCCGCTGAAGGCTTTGCCCTTGCTGTATCGGGAGGCGAAGCGCCTACGGCCGGAATTGGTGGTGTGCGTGGAGCCTATCACTATCCTCGTGGGGCTTGCCCTCAGGCGAAAGCTAGGCTGCAGGCTGGTCTTTGACTCTCACGAGTTTTTTGCCGATGCCCATGCCGAGCGTGCCGCATTACTCTTGCGGCTACCGGTGAAAGCGATCTACCTGATTGCGCTGCGTTACCTGGCGTCCAAGGCGGATGCAGTGTGGGCGGTTAATCAAGAAATATTAAATCAGCTGTTTCCGGCCAATCCGAAAGCGGAGAATCTTCTGGTATTGCCAAATTATCCGGTGGCAAATGTGTGGGATTATCAGTGTGATGTTCCGGGTGCTTTGGCTCAGCTTTGCGAGATGAGATTCGATCTCATCTATGCCGGGGGGCTTACCCGAAATAGAGGAGTATTCAAAATACTAAAGTGTGCTTCACTGCTGAAAAAAGAATTCCCGCGCATCAAAATCCTGATCTTGGGCAAATTCCACGATCCGGGAGTGGAGAAGGAATTTAACGACAGCGTAAACAGCTACAACCTGAATGCCGTCATCTACTATCAGGAGTGGATTCCTGCCGAAAAGATCGGGCTTTTGCTGAAAAGATCGCGCTTTGGCTTGTGGCTGTTCAATCCCGGGATGAAGCGTATGAGCCTTGCCACGCCGCTAAAGGTATTGGAGTACTTTGCCGCGGGTTTACCGGTGATCAGCATCAAGACCCCCCTGATGACGAGCCTGATCGCTTACAACAAGCTGGGAATGCTGTGCAAATACCATTCCCGGGATATCGCCGATGCCATCGCCACCATGTTGAAGATGCCTGAAGACGAATACCTGGCGATGAGCCGGCGCTGCATAGAGATATCCGAATCCCGCTTCAATTGGGAGTCCCTGGAGCCTGCACTCTTCAAACTTATCGACCATATACTATGAAAATTCTTTATATCAGCTATTTCTATCCACCCTTGGGCGGACCTGCCGCGCTGCGTAACCAAAAGACAGTCAATTACCTCAGCAAAGCCGGAGCCGAGATCACTGTTCTCACGGTGGAAGATATCGAGTATGCTTACAGCGACCCCTCTCTGAGCGCAGATTGTGCACAGCGCCATCTGATCCGGGTTCCCTCATGGGATCCCATGGCACTTTTGCGCAAAGCTTTCGGAAAAAACCGTGCTGCTTCGCAGATGGTGTATAAACGCAGCCCGGAACGCCTGAAGCTGATGATCCGGCAACTTGCGCCAATCGACGATAAGATCGGTTGGCTGCCGCTACTGCTGAAAACCGGGCGCAGGCTGTTGAAAAACGGTGATTACCAAATCATCTATGTATCCTGTGGCCCCTTTTCTTCCGCGCTGGCTGCCTATAGGCTGGCAGAAGAATTTCATGCGCGCCTGGTTGTGGACTATCGAGATTACTGGACCCTGCTCTCGGATTACGATCTGATGGGCAACGCCTTCAAACGCAAGATCTCCCGGACTTGGGAACAGCGTATCCTGGCACGAGCGGACTATGTGATCTGTGCCACGCGCGGCATCAGGGATGATCTGGCGGCGGCATTTGATCCCGGCCTTACAGAGCGAAGCTTTGTGCTTTATAATGGTCATGATGAACACGATTTTACAGATCTGGAACCCCGCCGTCCCTCAAGCGAACACTACACGCTCAGTTACTTCGGCAATATCTATGCCCGACGCAGTCTAAAGCATTTGTACAAGGCGATATTGGAACTGGAGCGAGAAGAGGTGGTGCCGCAAAATCTCAGAATTCGGCTTTATGGCAATTTTAACCGGGAAGTATATGATGAGATAATGCATAGCGGGATTTCCGAAAGAATTGAAGTACTACACCAGCTTAACCATCGCGAGGCATTGGAGACCATGCAGGAGGCGGATGCGCTGATTTTGGTAATCAACAGCAGCAGTCCCAAAGGCACGCTTACCTCCAAAGTGTTTGAATACCTGCGTTTGGGCAGGCCTATCCTGGCCTTGGTGCCACAGAATGGTGAGGCGGCAGGATTGTTGCGAGAATGCGGAATATCAACACTATGTCCCATGGAATCGGTTTCCGGCATCAAGGCTTGCTTAAACAGGCTGTTTGATACACCCTCATATGAGACAGAGCTCTCGCCGGCGTTAGCAGCTTATGAACGAGGAGCGCAGCTAAGGGACTTGTACAAGCGAATTCAGACGCTTGTAGCAGTGGATTGATGGCCGATATCACATTTGCTTAGAGGGTAGAGGGCGGAGCCTCGATCATTATTGGGGGGCGGGCATAGCCGGGCTCAAACCAAGCTCAGAAAATCGATACCTTGCTTACATATATTCCATATCTATGTATGCGCTACGGTCTTCAGGGTATCATCCGGGTTCACCAAAGAAACCGTATCAGGAGCCGTATTCCAGAATCTCCACAGCTCGTTCAAATTGCGCCAAAGCATCCAGCTCAGCATCCAGCTCCACGATGATCTTCAGACCGTGGGCGGCATCGTAACGAAGAGGCTCACTTATCTTTGCGCTAAAGCGTAGTATCTCTGCTTTGGGCGGAGTTTTAGATGCATCATACTCCATGGTCATTATCCCTCGTTTCACCGTGCAGTTTTTTAGTTTCAGACGTTTTGCCAATAGCTCGATCTTGAAATACAGCAAAAGCCATCGTGCGTTTTCGGGCATTTCTCCAAAGCGATCCCGTAGTTCGAAGGCAAAGTCTTCGATATCTTCCATGCTGTTTAGCTCTCCCAATCTGCGATATATCCTCAAGCGCTCTTGATCGTTATCGATGTATTCCGGGGGAAAATAAAGATCTACCTCGGTCTTGATGTTTTGTCTGCCGGCGGGGCTGTCTTCGGTGTATAGAGCTGAGGTATCGCCGCTCTCGGCATATTCTATGGCTCTGCCCAACAGACGGTTATAGTAGTTAAATCCGATGGCTTGGATGATGCCACTTTGTTTGGTGCCCAATATTGTTCCGGCACCGCGCAGTTCCAGATCCCGCAAAGCCACCTGAAATCCCGCGCCCAGAAAGTCGTATTGGGTGAGGGCTTCCAGGCGTTGACGTGCGACGGCGGTGGTGCCCTTGGGTATCAGGAGATAGGCGTATGCCCGGCGATTGCTGCGTCCCACTCTGCCTCGCATCTGATAGATCTGCGCCAGGCCGAAGGTATCGGCACGATCGATCAAAATGGTATTGGCATTTGGGATGTCTATACCGTTTTCGATGATTGTAGTAGAGATCAACACCTGAAACTCTCTATCCACAAATGCTTTCATTACCTCTTCCAGATGATGTTCCGGCATCTGCGCGTGCCCCACCATAAAGCTGATATCCGGCATTTCCCGACGCAGTTCGGCAGCCACAGTTTCGATAGTCTGCACGCGGTTGTGCACAAAGAATACCTGGCCTCCGCGATCCACTTCCCGGCGGATGGCGTCCTTGATTACTTCCATATCGCGCGGGGTGATGATGGTGCGGATGGGCAAGCGCTCTTTGGGCGATGTCTGCATCAAAGATATCTCTTTCAGCTTTGCCAGTGCCATATTCAGGGTGCGAGGGATAGGTGTAGCGCTCATGTACAGGGTATCAACATTGCTCTGAATGCGGCGCAGACGGTCTTTGTGTCGCACTCCGAAGCGATGCTCTTCATCGATGATGAGCAAGCCCAGCTTGGGGAATTTGACATCTTTTGAGAGCAGACGGTGGGTGCCAATGGCGATATCCACACTGCCACCGGCGATATCCTGAACATCCCTTGTAATCATAGCTTTGCTGCGAAAGCGGGAGAGCATGGCTACGCGCACCGGATATTGCGCCAAACGTTCTTTGAACACCCGGTAGTGCTGTTCTGCCAAAAGTGTGGTAGGTGCCAATACTGCCACCTGATAACCACTGTTCACTGCTTTGAAAGCGGCGCGGATGGCGACTTCCGTCTTTCCGAAACCCACATCTCCGCAGAGTAAACGCTCCATGGGCGAAGGCAGCTCCATGTCGTCTTTGATCTCGCGGCCTGCTTTTGCTTGATCCGGAGTATCTTCGTATATGAAGGAATCCTCCAGTTCTTTTTGCCATTCTGTATCCGGACTGTGGGCCAAACCGGGACGACTGCCCCGCTCGGCATAAAGACGCACCAGATCGGCAGCGATCAATTCGATCTGCTGTGTAGCTTTGTGCTTGGTATTTTGCCATTTGGCGCTGCCCAGTTTATTCAGGGCGGGAGCGGCACCTTCTTCTGCCACATATTTACTTACCAGAGAGAGCTGGAAGGTGGGCACGTACACTCTGTCGTCGTTGGCATAACGCAATACCAGGCATTCCACCTCCTGTCCATCCAGTTTAATGATTTTCAGACCTTCAAATACCCCGATACCGTGGTCCACATGCACCACATAATCTCCGGGTTTCAGGTTTTCGTAGTCGATAATGGTTTCGCCGGGGGCAAAGCGCGGGGCGTAGCGTTTGCGTTTATAACGGTTGAATATCTCATGATCTGTATATAGTCCCAGTTTCGCATCATCCAGTTCAAAGCCTTCATGCAAGACTCCGATATGGCTGAGGTAGGGCACACTGTCGCCGATCATCTGGCGCATGCGCTTTTCCTGAGAAGCGTTATCGAAGAGCAGGTAGTGTTGCCAGCCCTGTTGGCGTTTGTTGGCAAGAGATTGAGAAAACAGTCCCAAATCTCCCTCGAAGGCAGGCTGGCCGCTAAACGGCGCGCGGATGTTTTCTTTTATTCCGGGCAGCACAAATTCGCTTTGAGAAAGGTAGACATTGTCACTTTGCTTCTTGCATTTGAAAAAAGCCTCTTCACTTAAGATGAGTTCTTTTACTTTTGGTATCTTGCCCTTGCTGCCGTGTTTCAGTTCTTTGCGATATTGACTGTGGGTTTGTTCGATCAAGGCCTCCATCTCCTCTACTACATAGCTGTAATTGCTGAAGATAAAGATGCGTTCGTCGGGCTCAAAATAGTCGGCAAAGGGGCTGAGGTCTTTGGTGAGCAAGCTATAGTAGTTTTCGATGCCTTCAAAGAAGCCTTTCTCGCGTATCCTGGCGATGATCACAGACCCGGAATCCACATCATCCAGAGACAACTCGCGGGCGGGGATAACCGTGATTTCGCCCAGTTCCTGCGAGATAGAGCGCTGTGTGTTTGCCGAAAAGCTGCGGATAGACATGATCTCATCGCCCCAAAACTCGATCCGGACAGGGTGTAAGGATGGCGGTGAAAATAGATCCAGGATGCCGCCGCGTTTGGCCGCTTGATACACCGTGGATACCTGATACTCGATCTCATAACCCATGTTTTGCAGGCGCTGCAGCAGCTCGTCGGGGTTCAGTTCATCACCTTTCTTCAATTGAAAAATATGGCTGGAAAGGATCTTGCGGGATGGAATCAGGCGCAAAAAAGAGCGGATCGACAGGCTGTATATGGCGGGGATGGAACTGCTGATGTTGTTCAGCAGAGTGATCATGCGGGTGGCGCGGATAGAATAGTGGGGCGAGCGTTCCTCATATGGCAAGATCTCATAATCCGGCATATAGAAGGCATTGTCCTTCCCCACCAGGCTCACCAGGTCGTCCCAGAGGTCTTCAGCGATGATATCATCTTGCGAAACCAGGATGATGTTCTTCCCCGTTTTTGCCCAGATGTGGGCAGCCACCAATGCTCGGGCACTTTGGCTGAGGTGATAGACCTGGCTATCCTCCCGCAGATGCAGAAGGTCCCTGAAAAAGGCGGAATCTTCCAAGTGTGAGGCGATTTTGGTATATAACATTGATCCTGTCCTTGGCTGTTGCTAGCGAGGGATCCTCCTGAAAGCGAAGGGCCTCATCATGCGTTGAGTTATTGGCTTAGATTGTGCAGCACTTCGGCCGGATCGAGGCTAATCTGTACGGAATCCCTGAGGTTCTTCAAAATCAACTTGCCTTGCGCTAATTCATCTTCGCCCAGGATGATGGCATAGTCTGCCCCGGAAGTGTCCGCAGCTTTCATCTGAGCTTTGAAAGAAGTCTTTTCCGGATTGTATTCGGCGTAAAATCCAGCTTCACGCAGAGTTTGCAGAATGGGCAGGATTGCTCTTCGGGCTTCTTCTCCGATGGCGACGGCATATACTTTGGGCCGGACTGTTTCCGGCAAAGTGACACCTTCTTTCTCCAGTGCCAGGAGCAAGCGCTCAAACCCGCCGGCAAAGCCGATTGCAGGTGTATCTTTGCCTCCTATCTCAGCGATCAGAGCGTTGTAACGTCCCCCGCCGGCGATGGAGTTTTGTGCGCCCAATGCGTCTACTATCACCTCAAAAGCAGTGTTTGTATAGTAGTCCAATCCGCGCACGATTGCCGGATTCACCTTGTAAGCAATTCCCATAGTGTCCAGATACTTTAGTACTTCAGCAAAATGCAGCCGGCAATCCTCATCCAGATAGTCCAGCTGAGAGGGCGCGGCTTTGCGGAACACCTTGCAGGATGGCACTTTGCAATCCAGGAGCCGGCGAGGCTTCTGCTGATAACGCTTTTGGCAATCCGGGCACAAGTCATTCAGATGAGGCCGATAGTATTCCCGCAGGGCTTCATCATAGTCCTTGGCACAATTGGCACAGCCCACGCTGTTGATTTCCAGACGCAATTCTTTCAAGCCCAGAGCTTTCAGAAAATTCATCTCGATGGCGATCACTTCTGCGTCGAAATAGGGGTGATTGCTGCCGATGAGTTCGATGCCGTATTGATAGAATTGGCGGTAACGGCCGGCTTGGGGGCGATCGTAGCGAAACATGGGACCCATATAGAAAAGCTTGCTGCGCGCTCCGCTCTTGTCCATGTGGTTTTCCACGTAAGAACGCACCACGGGGGCGGTTCCTTCCGGGCGCAGAGCGAAATTTCGGCCTTTTTGATCGCTAAAGCGATACATCTCTTTTTGTACTACATCGGAGTTTTCGCCGGAGCTGCGCTCAAAGAGCTCCGCCATTTCGAAGATCGGGGTTGTGATCTCGCTGTAGCCGAAACTGGCGGCTACTTTGCGGAAGATATCCTTTACATATTGCCATTTTACGCTATCCGCGGGCAAGATATCAAAAGTTCCTCTGGGGATTTTATACATCATGGTTTCCTCTTAATCAGGTCATCAAATCTGCAGGTGCCTCTGCCGTCAAGCAGTTCTGAGGGATATTTCACATCGATCAGATACAAGCCTTCTGCGGGGGCGGTGGTAACCAGGTTCTGGCGGGGGCATTTATCTGCCAGCAGTTTGGTGATGGTATCCGGACTCAAGGCAAAATGGGAGATGTTTGCCAGCGTGCCCACAATGCGGCGTACCATATTGTGCAGAAAGCGATCGGCGCGGATGTAAAAAGTAAAATAATCTTCATCTTCCACGATGCTTATCTCCTTGATCTCGCAAATGTGATTGGGCACCTCGGGATTCAAGCGCCCAAAGCTGCTGAAATCGTGCTGTCCCAATAGGAGTTGGGCTGCGTCCTGCATAGGTTTCAAGCTTATTCTCAGATGAGGAATAAAGCCGCTGTATAGCCGGTTGAAGGGATCGCGATCCTTGCTGAGCAGATATTTGTAATGCCGTTCAAAAGCCTGATAGCGCGCAGAAAGATCATTGCCTATCTGCCAGATCTGCAGTACTTTGATGTCATCGGGCAACCAGCGCCGAAAAGCTCTCAACATCTGCTCCATCGTCATCCTGCCCTCATAATCAAAGTGGGCGTATTGTGCCAAAGCGTGCACTCCGGCATCGGTGCGGCCGGCGGCTATTACCGGGACGGATACTCCGCTAAATTGCTCCAGCGCCTTTTCCATCACGCACTGAATGCTGCGACCTTGCTTTTGCTTTTGCCAGCCGATAAACTCGCTGCCGTCGTAGGCCATTTTGATGAGATAACGCATAGCAGCTATAATCCGTTCACCAGCACCAGTAAACACAAAAAGAGCAAACCGTAGAAATTTGCCCGAAGATTGATTCGGGGCAGAGGGCTGTCATTCTGTATATAGTATAGCACTTTGGTTTCAATGGCGTCGCTCTGATCATAAACCTGTTTGCCGGATAGCAAAGTTTTGTCCAGAATCCCGGCTATGCTGTCCTGCCTATCCATACCTCGATATAGCTCAAAATAGCGCTTAATAAACAGCCATGTAGCCAGAGAGTAGGAGAGTAGGGATTTACATATCTTGCTATTGCACAATGGCTTCAGTTCTGACCACAGTCTTGCTTTATCCAGCGATGCCCATACTGCCACGGTTATGAGAACCAGATACAGGATCTTCATCGAAAAGATGACAGCAAGGGGAAATTCCACTTTGAAGAGCAGAGTAAAGACCCAATACCCGGCGAAAAACGTAAGTAATTTACGCACAGCAAAGATAAATCTGCCATATAGCAAGGGCTCTGCGGCAAAATAGATGAGGAACAGCAGGGTTTGGGATATCAATTGCCTTAGCGATACTTCAAAGGCAGTGCTCAGGCTCACCAGGAAGATCAGCAGTCTTAGCAGAACATGCTGTTGACGGATCAGATTCAATCTCATTAGCTTCAGTTATCCGCTTCCTCGGGAGGAAGGGGACCTGGGCTTTCTTCCGGTATCGGCGGAGGGATCGGGTTTGTATCTTGTCCTTCGCCGGATTTATCCTCACTATCTCCGGATCTACCGGTCTCAGTTTCCTGCGGGACTGCCTCTCCGGAAAGACTATCGGGTAGTGCCGGGCTAGCGTTATCCGGGGCCGGAATGGCTTCTGCCTCATTTAGATCCGGTTCTGTGAAGAGGCTGTCGCTCTCTGCCGGAGCCACATCCGCGGGAAGCTCCTGGGGCAGAGCGAGTGTATCTGCCGATGTAGCCTCGGTCTCCGGCAGATTATCTCCGATGCTGTTCATACTGTCGGCGACAGCGTTTGCCAGGCTATCCTCCGGCTCGTAGTAACTGTAGTTGCTCTCACGTTTCAAGAAGATTTGTCCATCGTAAAAGAGCCGTGCCGCTTCGGCATATTCCTCAGGCACGTTCTCTGCCAGCAAAGCGTCCAAATAGCTTTTTGCCTGTGTGGTATCCGGCTCTTCAAAGCTGTAATACCAGCCCAGACGGTAGTTCGCTTTGCCGCGTAAATCTGCAAATTCACTTTCTGTGAAGCTCTGCATCGCCTCCAGCAAAGAATCGGGATGAACCGGATAGTAATCCAGCGCGCTGTCAAAAGCATTTTCAGCTTCTTCCAGTACAGGATCCACCAATTTTGGGGTTTTCCCCGCAGCTATAGCGTTGATGGCAGCAGTGTACATATCGCGGGGATAATGCTCTGTCATGTCTTGCCGGATCGCTTCGGCTTCATCCTCACGCCCTTCAAGCTCGTGCAAAATGCTGAACATGGAGAAACTGCAGAAGGGGATGATTTCGGTATCGTATCTTGCCAGTGCGACGTCAAGGGGCTCCAGGTTAGTTTGCATGCCTTGTATCTCAGAGCGCAAAGATGCCAGCCTGGCTGTGGCCGCCTGTATGGGATCCGCTTGCGCTTCCTCCTCTTCGGCAGATGGTGATGCAGAGGCGGCCAAACTGTCCGCTGCCACGGCATCACTGTCCGCTGCCGTGAAAGAGCCCGCCACAGAGTCGCTATAGGAAATCTCATTTTCAACCGGCGCAAGCAAGGAGTCCGACACCACCGTAGTATCCGGAAAATCCGTAGCCACAGAGTCGCTGACACCAGCTTCCTGACCGGGGGAGCTAAATACGCTGTCTGCCGGGAGTATTTCCTCCGCGATCTCGAGGCTATCCGGCACAAAGGCGCTCAGGCTGTCGATCTCAAGCTGTGTTGCTTCGATTACACCGCGCAACGAATCTGCCCGTGCTGTGATGCTATCCCGTTCGGAGATAACCACTTGATAGCTTACCAAGGCGGAATCCGGTAATGCGATGGGATTCAGGAAGCTTTCTGCTCTCTGATAGTGATAATCAAGGAAGGATTGCAGGTTTCCGCTGTCCTTAGGCTTGGCACCTTTGGTCTGGTTGATGGCAGCTGCCAGTTGGGATGACGCTTCCGAGTATTCGGATTTGCTGTATTCTGTGCGCACTTTATTCAGATGACCTACAGATGCGTCCCAATCTCCCCGGTGATAATAGAGATATCTTCCCCAAAAATAATACGCGGCAGCGGAGTGCTCTGTGCGGCCATAGCTTTTCGTAACATCTTCCAATTGCTCCAGACCGTCTTCTTCTTCGCCGGTTGCTAAAAGAATCCTGGCATGCAAGACCTTCGCGCGGGATAGCATATCCGGGCGGCTTTCATTGCGCACGAGGTGCTTAGTTTCTTTCAGAGCGTCCTGATAGCGTTCCAATTTATACTGGTTCAAGGCGATATAATATCGTGCTTCCAGTTTTCTCAGCTTGGGGATGCCGCGGGTGCCCACAAAGGTGGTAAATTCCTCCAGGGATTTCTCGTAGTCATCTTGCATAAAATAGTTTTTGCCAAAGATAAAAAAGGCGTCTTTGAATTCATCGGTCTTGCGATAGTCTTTCAGAATGCGTTCCAGCCAGTATTGCGAGCGGATATAATCCTCATCGTCGATCTCAAAATCCGCCAGGACCAGCAGAGCCCGAGCATGGTGTTTGATGTATTTGGGATTGCGGACAAATTGTTCCAACAGGGCTTCGGATTGCTGGACCTGATTAACCTCGCGCAAGACTCTGGCCAGATACAAATGTGCCTCCGGAATGTGCTTGCTGTCCGGGTATCCTCTGATCAGGTTTTCAAAAGCGTCTTTGGCCTGAAAGGCGGAATTCTTTTTGTAATACAGGGCTCGCGCCATCAGAAACAGAGCGTCGTCAGCGCGTTTCCCCTTGCTGTTTCGGGATAGAATGATGCCGCATTTCTGGATGGATTTGGTATATTCGTCGATGGCTTGAGGCGTGGGGCGGCCATTGGCACTCAGGGCACGATTCTGCGCGCTTTCAAAGTATTTTTTGGCATTATACATGGTGTTGTCGATCCCGCAGGCGACAAGTATGCCAAGCAGTACCAAAAGTGTTGTTACGCGCATGTATCTCATGGTGCTATAGCCCCGGGTCTGTGCCATTCTGTCAATAGATTTTTATCCCGCTTTGTTCCACTGCCTTCAAAACGGCGCACTCTTTGATGGCTGCCACACTTTTATGCAATTCGGGATACATCACCCGGTCTTTAGCCAATCGCGGAGAAAACTCACGCAGGCGAGCTTTTGCCAGCTCCAGCGCAGCAGAGCTTTTGATCTCTCTGATGTCTATGGCCTGAGCAGCTATCATCCACTCTATGGCCAGAACCGTGCTCACATTTTCCACTACTTGCAACAGCTTGATGGCGGATACGGAGCCCATGGACACGTGATCTTCCTGATTCGCGGAGGTGGGTATGCTGTCTACCGAGGCGGGATGTGTCAGAACTTTGTTTTCCGAGATCAGGGACGCGGCAGTAAGCTGGATGATCATGTATCCGGAATCCAGGCCCGGACGGTGTGCCAAAAAGGCGGGCAGACCGCGGGATAATGCCGGATTCAACATTTGCTCCATGCGGCGTTCGCTGATGTTTGCCAATTCACTGATGGCGATGGCCATGGTGTCCATGGCGATGGCAAGCGGCTCACCGTGAAAATTACCCCCGGATATTACTTGTTTTTCTTCCGGGAAGATCAATGGGTTGTCGGTGGCAGAATTGATCTCAATCTCCAGTACTTTACGGGCATAAGCCAAAGCGTCTCTGGCCGCACCATGCACTTGAGGAGTGCAGCGGAGGGAATAGGCATCCTGAACATTGGCACAATTCTTGTGGCTATCACGCAAAGGGCTGTTTTTCAAGAGGCTGTTGATGTTCTTTGCAGAGATCAATTGTCCCGGATGAGGACGTAAAGCGTGAACCAGAGGATTCATCGCATTGGGAGTACCCAATAATGCGTCGATACTCATCGCGGCCAATACATCGGCTTGTTTACACAGGTTTTCGGCGCTTATAAGGCTTAGCGCAGCAATGGCAGCCATCACCTGAGTGCCGTTATTGAGGGCCAAGCCTTCCTTGGCTTCCAGCGTTACAGCGCTGATGCCGGCTTTACTCATCGCTTGTGCCCCGCTCATCTTTGTGCCCCGGTAGCAAGCTTCCCCTTCACCAATGAGCACCAAGGCCAGATGGGAGAGCGGGGATAGATCGCCGCTGGCGCCCACAGATCCGCGCATGGGGATCACTGGGTGAATGCCCGCATTCAGCATCTGCACGAGCGTCTGCAGAGTTTGCAGGCGGATGCCGGAATGACCCTTTGCCAAAACTGCGATCCGAAGCAACATGATGGCGCGAGTGATCTCTTCATTGTATGCTTCGCCCACACTTACGGCATGGCTGCGGATGAGGTTAGCCTGCAATTCAGCGATGTTTTCTTTGGCTATGGAGACTGTGCTGAATTTGCCGAAGCCGGTGGTAAGCCCATAGACAACATCACCATTGGCGATGATCGATTCCACATATTCACGACAGCGGGTTACTTTGGCAATGCTTTCTTCAGAAAGGCGGATAGGCGCTTTTTGGATCGCTACTAACGCTACGTCTTCCAGGCTCAAGCTGTTGCCGTCGATGATGATTTCTTGCATGATTCCTCTATTGTATGCATTTTGTTTATGAAGTTAAGTATATACAAAACTATAATTATGCTCAACACATGCTGAGGCGGCATTTTTGTCAAGCAGGGATTGGTTTGGCATTTCCCCATTTCCGGCTGACCCCTCCGAACTGTTAAGTTATAAGAGTCACCGAAAATTGCAAATCCGCTCACCGAAATCTGCAAATGCTTGAACAGATCTAAATCTAAGGCTACATTGCTTCCTTGCAAAATCCATATAGGTATATTACATATACCATTAAGATTATTCTTATCAAGATTTGAAGTTAAACCTGAACAATGCTATTGGAGTTCAAGCCGGCAAGGAATCTGGCAAGGGAAGACCAATTTTTCAAATCTCACTGTCAGCTCTGTAGACAGTGTTAATCAAGTGGTCATCAAGCGTTCATCAAGCGTTAATAATTAACGCTTGATTAAGGCTTGATTAAGAAGTGATGTACGCCGTGAATACAGGGAGAAAAATGAGAAAAATTTGGCAATCTTTGCTTACCGCTCATGCTTACCGCCCTTCAAAGAGCTTTTGGATAACGACCAAGTAACTGTCATAGATAACAGTCATAGATAACTGTCATAGATAACAGTAATAGATAACTGTCATAGATAACAGTAATAGATAACAGTCATAGATAACAGTCATAGATAACAGTCATAGATAACAGTCATAGATAACAGTAATAGATAACGGTAAAACAACGGTAAAACCATATCGCTCACCACACCGGGCATCACCGGGCTGAGATACAGAATGGCGGTATTTCCCCAAACCAGTTCCGCAATCGAAGTGCGGAACCGGGCACTAACTAAAACGCTTCTTGAAACAGTTCCCTGATAGCGTCACTGTCCTTCACGATGCCGTGTACGTGCCGGAAATTTGCAAAGAATACCTTCCCTACTATGGGGTCAAATTGCCGGTTGATATTGTTCAGAACTTCTTCTGTGGCTACTTTTGTGCCCAGAATGCGGCGATAAGGTCGCTGACTGGTCATGGCATCAAAACTATCGGTAACGCTCACGATACGCGCCAAAGGATGGATATCTTTCAGTTTGATGCCATAGGGATAGCCCTCACCATTTGCCCACTCATGGTGTTGCAGGATGATCTTGCCGATCGTTTCCGGCAGACCGATGGGGCTGATGATCCGGGCACCGACTATGGGATGTTGCTTGATCTCGTTATATTCGCTTTCCGTGAGGCTTTGTTCTTTACTCAATACATTGCTCAGGATTCCGATTTTACCCAGATCGTGCAATAAAGCACCGATGCGTAGCTGGACTAATTCTTCGGCGTTGAGACCCATCAGCTTTCCCAGCCTCATCGACATCGCCGTAACCCTTTCGGAGTGCCCCCTAGTGTAGATATCGTTCACTTCCATGGCGTTGATCATGGCGTGGATAGTGTTCAAATAGCTTCTTTGCAGTTTGGAATTCGCTTCAAAAAGCTCTATGGTGCGCTGTTTAACCAAAGATTCCAGATGATCTTTGTAACGTTTGTTCTGGATCCGCAGGCGGTAGGTTTCATGCGCTTTATTCAGAGTTACGGTAAGTTCATCCAGCTCAAACGGCTTTTTCAGAAATTCATATACTCCATAGTGGATGGCTTTGCTCATCATATCTGTATCCGAGTATCCCGCAATC
>Ga0172382_10005211_pt1 | contig 19490 bp, 23 predicted proteins | sample Leawel138RmetaG_FD_122245 | JGI IMG/M metagenome (GOLD analysis project Ga0172382, IMG submission 122245) | Leachate microbial communities from a municipal landfill in Southern Ontario, Canada - Leachate well 138R metaG | ecosystem: Engineered > Solid waste > Landfill > Unclassified | place...
CGGCAGCACCGGCAGCACCGGCAGCACCGGCAGCCCCTGCGGCACCGGCACAGGCCAGCGCCCGCAGTGGCGAGCAGGTCTACAACACCTCGTGCCAGGCCTGCCATGCCACCGGTGCGGCCGGTGCGCCCAAGCTGGGCGACAAGGCTGCCTGGGGACCGCGCATCCAGCAAGGGATGGACACCCTCATGAACCACGCGCTCAATGGCTTCAAGGCCATGCCGGCACGCGGTACCTGTGGCAATTGTTCCGATCAGGAGATAAGGAGCGCCGTCGAGTTCATGATCGAGAAGTCCAACTGAGGAACCTGCATCCCTGCCGGAAGGGTGCCGAAGGCACTATGCCCCGCCTGGACAGTGCCTTCCGCGCTCCAGAGTGCAACGGCTGACCCGGTCACGGGTAACGCTCATCGTGGCAGAATACGCCCTCGTTTTCCGGGCCCGAGTGCATGACCCAGACCCTTCCGGTGGCCGTGCTGGTCACCAGCGCCATCCTGTGGGGCCTTACCTGGTGGCCGCTCAAGTTCATCAACGCCCAAGGCATCGACGGCCTGCCGCTCATCGCCGTGGGCTACGGCGCCGTCGCCGTGGCGTTGCTGCCCTTCCTGTGGCGCGAGCGCCGCAGCTATGCAGGCGAGCGTCGGCTCGCGCTGCTCATGGTGGTGCTTGGGGGGTATGCCAATCTGGCCTTCGCCGAGGCCATGATCTACGGCGAGGTCGTGCGGGCCATGATGCTCTTTTACCTGGCGCCGGTGTGGGGTGTGCTCGGCGGCCGAATTTTCCTCGGCGAACACATCGATGCCCAGCGCGCCACGGGTGTTTTGCTTGCGCTGGCGGGCGCCTTCCTCGTGCTGGGCGCCTGGGACATGCTGGCCGTGCCGCCCACCACGGTCGATCTTCTGGCGATCACCGCCGGCATGGCCTTCGCGCTCAACAACGTGACCACGCGTGCCGCACAATCCATCCCGACGGCCACCAAGAGCGGCGTGATCTTCGTGGGCTGCACACTCATGGCGTTGGTCCTCATGGGCGTGCAGCATGTCCCCTTGCCCGATGCGCCCCTGGCCCATTGGGGGTTGCTGGTGGGTTTCGGGCTGGGTTGGCTGCTGCTTGCTACCTTGTTTACCCAGTGGGCGGTCACTCGCCTGGAGGCCGGGCGTGCCTCCATCATTCTCATCATCGAGTTGCTCGCGGCGGTGCTCTCCGCCACGCTCATCGGCAGTGAAACCCTGACCCTGGACGAGGTGGTCGGCGGCACGCTCATCCTCGCCGCTGCGGTGATCGAGGCACGCCGCGCTTAACCGCTTGCGTCCCACGCCTGCAAGAGCGGTGCACTGCCTCGTTTGTGATCCCGCAGGCCGTGTCCCGCACCTCCCTGGGGCGTCGATGCGTCGCAAACCCCGACCTCTTACGCACCTACGCAGTGGCACACGGATTGCTGCGTCAGTGATGTCCAGAACATCCTTCGTGCACCGCGCACCACGAGGGTAACAAGAGGCAAAGGACGCTATGAAGCCGGTATTGATGATCCAGAACGATCCTGCCGAAGGGCCTGGATTGCTGCAGACCTTGTTTTCCCAGCGAGGGATCCCGTGTGTTCTGTTGAAGGCCGAGTCGCTCGTGGAGGGTGTCGCCTTCGACCCGGACGATTATGCGGGTCTCGTGATCCTGGGTGGCGGCCAGGCCGTGTACGAGCAGGATCTTTACCCATATCTGACGCGTGAAATCACCCTGTGCCGGGCTTTTGTCGATGCGGGCCGACCGATGCTGGGCGTGTGCCTGGGCGCACAGATCCTCGCGGCGGCGATGGGCGGCGAGGTGCATCCGAACGATTGCAAGGAGATTGGTTGGGCGGACATCGAACTCACTGCGGCCGGCCGCGCCGATCCCCTGTTCGCAGGCATGCCCGCGCGGTTTCCGATATTCCATATCCACGGCGACATCTTCATTTCGCCACCGGGCCTGCCGAGCCTCGCCAGCACGCCCCTCACTCCGTTCCAAGTCGTACGTTTCCGCCCCGGGGTTTACGGCTTCCAGTGCCATCCGGAGGTGGATGGCCCACTGGTGACGACCATGTGTCGTGACGCCGCCGGTTACATGCGTGCCAACGGCGTCGATCCCGACGCCGTGCTCGCCCACTCCGCGGATTTTCTGCCGCAATCCACAGCGCGTGGGGCCTTGCTGCTGAGTCGCTGGATCGATGGTCTGACCCAAGGCGTGGGGCAGTGACGCAGGCGGGCCGGCAGGTGACGGTGGCCATTTTTTGAAATCCAAGCCCTGCGAACCACCGTGTTGCCGTGACATCCTGCCGTTTGTCATGAGGAGTGATTGCATCGATCGACGGCGCCCGATTCACGGAAGCGCGCAGTCCTGTGCGCCGGCTCAATCCTACACTTCAAGTAAGGCGAAGGGGATTGTCGTCAGGACAGGGCTGTCCGGGAACGTGGAGGACGTGCCATGTTGATGAAAGTCGCAACGTGGTTCGGCATCATCCTGCTGGTGGCCGGCATTCTCGGTTTCATCGGCGCGCTGACGCCGAACGGTATGTTGTTCGGTGTGTTCGCGGTGGACGGTCTGCATAATACGGTGCACCTGCTTACCGGTGTGGTTGCGGTCTGGGTGGGCCTCACCAGCGAGCGTGCCTCACGCCTGTTCTTCCAGATTTTCGCAGTGATCTACGGCGTGATCACGCTCATTGGCTTCGTGGCCGGCAACAATCCGCTGCTCGGGGTCATGGCTCACAACTGGGCGGATGTGTGGCTGCACCTGGCCATTACCGCGTTCTCCGCCTACATGGGGTTCGTTTACCGCGTGAGCTATCGGAAGGCGCATCATCCGGCCGACCGTCCGCACTGACGCTGATGAGCCGGTGCTGTCGGTGGCTGCTTGCCGACGCTTGGCGAGATAGCAAGGGCGGGGCCTTTTGCCCCGCCTAGTCCTTCCCGGCGTTACTTGCCAGCAAGCCGCGCAGGTTGGCCAGGTGTGCCTTGCCGCGCTCCTGGCGTTCCTCCTTCGGCACCTCGATACCACCGCCCTCCCACTGCAGGTCATCCGGGGGCAGTTCCTGCAGGAAGCGTGACGGCTCGCAGCGCACCAGTTCACCACCCTTGCGGCGGCGCTCCGCGAGCGTGAAGGTGAGGGTCCTCTGGGCGCGGGTGATGCCCACGTAAGCGAGGCGCCGCTCCTCTTCCACGTTGTCCTCTTCCACCGCGCTGCGATGGGGCAGGAGCATTTCCTCCATACCCACCAGGAACACGTGTGGAAACTCGAGGCCCTTGGCGGCATGCAGCGTCATGAGGCGCACGGCGTCGCCGCCCTTCTCCTCGTTGTTGCGATCGAGGATGTCCATGAGGGTCATGCGGTTCACCAAGTCCTGCAGCGTGGGCTCGGTGTGGACCATGCCATCTTCCTGCTGTTCCGTCATGCGCTTGAGCCAGTCCACCAGCTCCCACACGTTGCCCATGCGCCGCTCGGCCTGCTTGAGGTCCTTGCAGGTGTCGTTGAGCCAGGTTTCGTAGTCGGTCTCCTTGATGAGATCGCGCACCGCGTCGATGACGTTGCCGCGCCTGGCGCGGTCCTCGATGTCCGTGAGCCACTCGCCGAAACGGCGCAGGCGGTCCACGGCGCGGTCGTTCAGATGTTGCTCGAGCCCGAGTTCATGGCATGCGCCAAACAGGCTGGTTTGGCGCATGGCGGCATAGTGCACCAGTTTCTCCACCGTACTGGGACCGATCTCGCGCTTGGGCGTGTTGATGACACGCAGGAAGGCGGCGTCGTCATCCGGATTCGCGACCAGGCGCAGATAACCCATGATGTCCTTGATCTCCGCATTGGCGAAGAAGGACTGACTACCCGAGAGGATGTAGGGGATGCGCTGCTCGCGCAGCGCCTTCTCGAACAGCCGTGACTGGTGATTGCCACGGTAAAGAATGGCGTAGTCGCTGTAGTCGGTGCGGTGCTTGAAACGGTGGGTGATGATGTCCGATACCACGCGCTCCGCCTCGTGGTCCTCGTCGCGCACCGTGATGACGCGCAGCGGGTCGCCATGGCCCATCTCGCTCCACAGCTTCTTTTCGAACACATGGGGATTGTTGGCGATGAGGTGGTTGGCGGCCTTGAGGATGCGCGCCATGGAGCGGTAGTTCTGCTCCAGCTTCACCACCTTCAGGTTCGGAAAATCGTTTTTCAGCAGCGCCAGGTTCTCGGGCTGGGCGCCGCGCCAGGCGTAGATGGACTGATCATCGTCACCCACCACGGTGAGCGCGCCGCGTACGCCCACCAGCATGCGTACCAGTTGGTATTGGGTGGCATTGGTGTCCTGGTATTCGTCCACCAGCAGGTAGCGGATCTGGTTCTGCCAGCGTTCCAGTGCCTCGGGATGTTCGCGGAACAGCAGCACCGGCAGCATGATGAGGTCGTCGAAATCCACTGCGTTGTAGGCGCGCAGGTGGCGATTGTATTCCTCATACACCTTGGCCGCGGCATGCTCCTGGGGGTCAGCGGCGTTCACCGCGGCCTCGGCGGGCCCGACGAAGCCGTTTTTCCAGCGCGAGATACGCCACTGCACCTGTTCGGCCAAATCGTCCGCACCCGCGTCGCGGCGCAGCAGCTCGCGGATCAGCCCGGCGCTGTCCTGGCTGTCGAAGATGGAGAAGCCGCTCTTGAGACCGGCCAGCCTGAGCTCGCGCTTGAGGATGTCGAGTCCAAGCGTGTGGAAGGTGGACACACGCAGGCCGCGCGACTCCTTGCCCTGCATGAGTTTGCCCACACGTTCTTTCATCTCGCGCGCCGCCTTGTTGGTGAAGGTGACGGCGGCGATGTTCTTCGGCGCGATGCCGCACCGCTGGATGAGAAAGGCGATCTTCTGGGTGATGACGCGTGTCTTGCCGCTGCCCGCGCCGGCGAGCACGAGCAAGTGGCCGTCGATGTAGCGTACGGCTTCTTTCTGGCGTGGATTGAGATCGGACATGGAGCAGGTGTTTCGCAGGGCGCGCCATTTTACCCCAGGCGCCGCCGCGGCGCGGGTCTGCCGCGGGGTGGCGGAATAAAGCGTCGGTTAATCAGAGACTTGTTACACACCATGTCACACCGTCCGGGGCGTAACAGGTCTCAGGACTTGCGGTAGCCCACGGCCTCCGCCAGGTGGGGCGCGGCGATATGCACGCTGCCGGCCAGGTCGGCGATGGTGCGAGCCACCTTGAGGATGCGGTCATGGCTGCGCGCCGACAGCCCCAGGTGGGTGACCGCCTGTTCCAGCAACGCGCGCGCATCCGGCGGCAAGCGGCAGTCCCGGGCAATGCCCGCCGGACCCAGGCGGGCATTGGCGCAACCGGCACGCGTGAGCTGACGCTCCCGTGCCGCGGTCACGCGCGCACGCACCACGCTGCTGGCCTCGCCCGCCTGTGTCGTCCACAGGGCCTCGGGTGGGAGGCTGGGCACCTCGATGCGCAGGTCGATGCGATCGAGCAGCGGCCCCGAGATCCGCGAGCGATAACGCAACACCTGCTCCTCGGTGCAGCGGCAGCGCGCGCTGGCATGCCCCAGGTAGCCGCAGGGGCAGGGGTTCATCGCCGCGACGAGCTGGAAGCGCGCCGGAAACTGCGCCTGGCGCGCTGCGCGTGAGATGGTGATGTGGCCTGATTCCAGCGGTTCCCGTAACACCTCCAAAACGCGCCGGTCGAACTCGGGCAGTTCGTCCAGGAACAACACACCCTGGTGGGCCAGGGAAATCTCTCCGGGGCGCGGGTGCGAGCCGCCACCCACCAGGGCCACCGCCGAGGCCGTGTGGTGTGGGGCTCGGAACGGGCGCACGCCCCAGTGCCTGGGCGAAAACCCCTGCTCGCTGATGGACGCGATGGCGGCACTCTCCACGGCCTCGTCCTCCGTCATGGGCGGCAGCAGGCCCGGCAGACGGCTCGCGAGCATGGTCTTGCCCGTTCCCGGCGGGCCCATCATCAGCAGCGAATGCCCGCCCGCAGCGGCGATCTCCAGGGCGCGGCGCGCATGATGTTGACCGCGCACGTCTGCAAGGTCCGGGGGGGGCTCGAGCACCGGCGGATGCACGGCGTGTGAGCGGGGCAGGGGGGCTCGACCTGTGAGATGGGCGCAGGTGTCCAGGAGGTGGGCTGCACCGTGGACGCTTGCGCCGCTCACCAACGCCGCCTCACCGGCGTTGTCGATAGGCAGCAGCACGGCACGGCCGGCGCGGTGTGCCGCGAGGGCGAAGGGCAGGGCACCGCGCAGGGGGCGCAGGGCCCCGGTGAGGGCCAGTTCACCCCCGAACTCGCAGTGCTCCAGCGCCTGGCGAGGGATCTGTCCCGAGGCCGCGAGGATGCCGAGGGCGATGGGGAGATCGAAGCGGCCGCCCTCCTTGGGGAGATCGGCGGGGGCGAGGTTTACCGTGATGCGGCGTGCGGGGAATTCGAAATGGGCATTCACCAGGGCGCTGCGCACCCGGTCCTTGCTTTCCTTCACCGCCGCCTCGGGCAGCCCCACGATGTTGAGCGCCGGCAGGCCGTTGGCGAGGTGAACCTCGACCGTGACCTCCGGCGCGTCGATGCCCGTTTGGGCCCGGCTAAAGACGATGGCGAGCGACACACTGATCCCTTCCCTGGATGCGCGGGAACATACCGCATCAGGGGGACGGTGTCATGCAAAGAAGAGCGACCGCGCCGTGGGGAGATCCGTTTTCCCGTCGGGGAGCGGGCTCAGGCCGTGATTCCTTCGGCCACCCTTGAAGCGTAAGGCGGCCCCGTCTTCCGAGTCGCCAGGCATCAAGGTGCCGGCTGCGAGAGGCGGTTCTCCAGTTCAGCCACCTGCTTTTCCAGGTCGATCACCTTGGCACGGGTGTGCTCGAGGACGCGCGTCTGGACCTCGAACTCCTCGCGCGTGACGAGGTCGAGGCGCGAGAAGGTGCTGTGCAGCATGGCGCGCACGTTCTTCTGCACATCCCGCTGCAGCTCACGCGCGCCCGGCGGCAGGCTGTCGGCGATGCGGCGCGCCAGGTCGTCGATGAAGCCCGGATTCATGCGATATCTCCCTTGATGACGGTTTCAGTCTAGGTTAATCGGCCCCGCGCCATTGCGCACTACAAACGTGCGCCCGTGCTGTCCGTGTCGCCCAACAGTGCGTCCCATGGGCTGCATTTCCCGCCATTGGCGGCCAAGACCCGCGATTTCCCCCGCTTCCAGTAACTGGCACACCCCATGCACTTGTCCGCTTGAGCACACCCCAGGCAACCCTTGGCAAGGAGTACCCGAGCAATGAGTGACACCCTCAAGACCCTCACCCTCGTCATCCTCACCACAAGTGCGCTCGTGAGCGGCGCAGCCTGCGCGGCGACGACGGGCAATGTGGGCGTGACGAGCAACTATCTCTGGCGCGGCACCCCGCAGTCGGGCGATGAATCCGCGCTTTCCGGTGGTCTCGACTATGTGCATGACACCGGGCTGTATGCGGGCACCTGGACCTCGAGCATCGGCGGCGGCAGTCAGTATGAACTGGATCTGTATGCCGGTATCGCTGGCGAGATTTCCCGGTTCAGCTACGACCTCGGTGCGATCCAGTACATGTATCCGGTCGACGACGATGCGGAACTGGATTTCACCGAGGTCCACGGCTCCGTGAGCTATGGCCCACTCACTGCTTTCGCGGCTTACACGGTGAGCAAGGAAGCCGATGTGGATGACGAGAACGACCTGTACCTGAGCCTTGCCGCCCGCTTCACACTGCAGGAAGACCTCGCCCTCGGACTGCTGTTCGGCCGTCATGACCTGGAGGATGAGGCTGCTGAAGACATCACCCATTACCAGGTGACCCTGAGCAAGTCCCTCGAAGGTGTGGGCGACTTCACCTTTGCCGTGGACAAGGCCAGTGACTACGTGGATGGCACCACGGTGGATGAAGACCCGCGTGTGTCGGTGTCCTTCTCGAAGAGCTTCGATCTCTGAGCACGCACAGCGGCCCGCTCGCCGGGGCGGGCCATTACCTGAGGAGCATCAAAACCATGAAGCTGATTACCGCCATCATCAAGCCGTTCAAGCTCGATGACGTACGTGAGGCGCTGTCCGACGTCGGCGTACAGGGCATCACCGTCACGGAAGTGAAGGGATTCGGACGTCAGAAGGGTCACACCGAGCTGTATCGCGGTGCGGAATATGTCGTGGATTTCCTGCCCAAGGTCAAGGTCGAGGCCGCCGTGCCCAAAGACCTGGTCGACCGCGTGTTGGAGGCCATCGGCAGGGCCGCCAACACCGGGAAGATCGGTGACGGCAAGATCTTCGTCTTCGATCTCGAGCAGGTCGTACGCATCCGTACCGGTGAGACCGGTCCCGATGCATTGTGACGCGAGGAACACGCCATGGAACAGATCGCTGAAGTCAAATATGCGCTCGATACCTTCTATTTCCTGGTTTCCGGTGCCTTGGTGATGTGGATGGCGGCCGGCTTCGCCATGCTTGAGGCCGGGCTGGTTCGCGCCAAGAACACCGCCGAGATCCTCACCAAGAACGTGGTGCTCTACGCCGTCGCCAGCATCATGTACATGCTGGTGGGTTACAACGTCATGTACGGTGACGGCTTGAACGGCGTGATCCCGGGTATCGGTTTCATGCTGGGCAGCACAGACAACACCGTGGCCGCGGTGGTCGCCGGCGGTGAAGATGCGCCGTACTACTCGAGCATGGCGGATTTCTTTTTTCAGGTCGTGTTTGCCGCCACTTGCATGTCCATCGTATCCGGCGCCGTGGCGGAGCGCATGAAGCTGTGGTCCTTCCTCGCCTTTGCCGTGGTGATGACCGGCATCATCTATCCGGTGCAGGGTTTCTGGAAATGGGGCGGTGGTTTCCTCGACCAGCTGGGGTTTGTGGATTTCGCGGGCTCGGGCGTCGTGCATCTGGCCGGTGCGGCCGCGGCGCTCGCCGGCGTGCTGCTGCTTGGCCCGCGCAAGGGCAAGTACGGCCCCGATGGTGCGGTGAACGCCATCCCGGGGGCCAACCTGCCGCTTGCGACACTGGGCACCATGATCCTGTGGCTCGGCTGGTTCGGCTTCAATGGGGGTTCCGAGTTGAAGCTGTCCGATGTGGGTGAGGCCAATGCCGTGGCCATGGTGTTCGTGAATACCAACATGGCAGCGGCCGGTGGCGTGGCGGCGGCGCTCATTACCTCGCGCCTGTTGTTCGGCAAGGCCGACCTGACCATGGTACTGAATGGCGCGCTGGCCGGTCTCGTGGCCATCACCGCCGAACCCCTGGCCCCGACCGCCCTTACCGCAACCCTGGTGGGCGCCGTCGGTGGCACCTTGGTGGTGCTTTCCATCGTGATGCTCGACCGCTTGCGGATCGACGATCCAGTCGGCGCCATTTCCGTGCACGGCGTATCCGGTCTCTGGGGCCTCGGTGCGGTGATGCTCAGCAACCCGGATGCGAGCCTCGCCGGCCAGCTCACCGGCGCCGGGGTAATCTTCGCGTGGGTGTTCGTCACCAGCCTTGCAGCGTGGGCGTTGCTGCGGGCCGTGCTGGGTATCCGCGTGACTGATGAGGATGAATACGCGGGCGTCGACCTGGTGGAATGCGGTCTCGAGGCGTACCCCGAGTTCACCGGCAAATAGTCCCTCATCACCGCAGTGGCGCTGTATCGGGCACCTGGCGACAGGTGCCCGTTTTCGCATGGTAGAGACAGCTCATTTTTTGTCGCCAGGCCGCTCGTGTGTACCATCGCAGAACGGCTCACTGGCGCTGCGTTTGCAGCCACAGAGGCCGTATGTTTTCTTTTCCGAGACGGTGAATTTCCGGGGCGCGAGGCCTGTGCCCCGGTGTGAGCCGTCACAGAACGGCTGGCTGGCGCTGCGGCCGCAGCCGCAATACCAGTAATCGCCCGGCTCCAGTTCCACCACGAACGGACCTTTCCTGGCGATGATGGGCTTGGACACGGGCGGCTCCTCGCTCTTGGGGGTGGGTGAATACGTTAGCGACGGCCGCGGGGGCAGGCAAGCCGCCGGGTAATCCGTTAGCCGGTGGCGAAGCGTGGCACGGCACGCGCATTACGCCACAGGGTTGGACTATCATCGGGTTCCGTTCATGCATGCAGATATCCGTGATGACCCAGGAACTGCCTTTCAGCCAACCCATTCTGGATTTCCTCGCCCTGCATTTTCCGGCCAGCGCCGACTATCCACTGTTAGTGGGTTTCGGCGTGCTGGTGCTGGTCGCGGGTGTTTCCCTGGGCTTGCTGCCGCTGTCACGTCGCTATTTGGTGGCGGCGGTACACCGGTTTGTCCGGTTCAGCCATTCAGCCTGGGGCGAAAAACTCGTGGTCGCAGGCGTGTTCCAGCGTGCGAGCTGGCTGGTGCCGATGCTCGTGTTTCACCAAGGCCTGAGCCTGGTGCCTGCGCTCCCGGGCGAGGCCATCGAGCTTTTCGTGCGCATTACCCTGGCGATGGTCGCTTTCGTGGTGGTGCGCACCCTTTCGGCGGCGCTGAAGGCGGTCAATCTTATCTACACCAGCTATCCGCTGGCGCTTAACCGGCCTATCAACAACTACCTGCAGATCGTCAACATCATTGCGCATTCGTTCACCGTGATCGTTATGGTGGCTGTGCTGATGGGACGGTCACCCTGGCTTTTCGTGAGCGGCCTTGGCGCCGCGATGGCCATCATCCTGTTGGTGTTCCGCGATACGCTGCTGTCGCTGGTGGCGGGCATCCAGCTCACCACCAACAACCTGATCCAGATCGGCGACTGGATCGAAATGCCCCAGTTCGGTGCCGATGGCGACGTGGTGGACATTTCGTTGCATGCCATCCGGGTGCGTAACTGGGACAAGACCATTACCGTCATCCCCACCCACAAGTTCCTCGACAACGCCTTCAAGAATTGGCGCGGTATGAGGGAATCAGGGGGGCGTCGCATCAAGCGCGCGTTCCACGTGGACATGTCCAGCATCCGTTTTCTCACGGACGAGGAGATCGAGTGGTTTGGGCGCTTCGCGTTGCTGCATGACTATATCGAGCAAAAGAAAAAGGAGCTGGAGGAGCACAATCGCATCCACGGGGGCGATGGCCGCTTCATCGCCAATGCCCGTCGGCTTACCAACATCGGTACCTTGCGCGCCTACATCGTCGCCTACCTGCGCCAGCATCCGAAGCTGCGGCAGGACATGCTCCTCATCGTGCGTCAGCTGGAGCCCACCTCGAAGGGCCTGCCCATCGAGATCTACTCCTTCTCCGCAGACGTCAACTGGGTTAACTACGAGGGCATTCAGTCCGACATCTTCGATCACGTCCTCGCCATGGTTCCGCAGTTCGGCCTGAACGTTTACCAGGAACCGACCGGACGGGACATGCGGTCAATGATGGCGGCATCCCCCGCAATGGTTTCGGCTGTGATGGATGAAAAGGAAAACGGGCTTGCACCCAGTCCGCGCCAGATGGAATTGGGCCGGTGATGGGTTTTTGTCATTGGGAAGGCGACACCCTGGTGCTCAATGTACTGGGGCGCCCGCGCGCCGCCGAGACCCGTCTGGGACAGGTGCTCGGTGAACAACTCGAGATCCACGTGGCGGAGAAACCGGTACGCGGGCGCGCGACGGCGCACATGGTGCGTTTCCTCGCCGGTGAGTTTCAGGTGGAGGAAAACGCCATCGAGGTGGTGTTCGGTGTCTACAGCGTGAACAAGCAGTTGCGCATCACCGCGCCGAAGCGCCTGCCCGAGGTCATTCCTCCGCCGGCCTGATTCAGCGCACTGCCTCGCGCGGCGGCGCGATCCTGACGATGGCGCCGTCGCTTTCGTCGGTCAGCGCATACACCGCCCCGTCGGGGCCCTGCACCACATCACGCACACGTGCGCCGAGAGGAATGCGTTCCACCTCGCGAGCAGCCTTGCCATCCTGTTCCAGTCGCACTATGGCCTTGGCAACGAGGCCGCCCACCAGGATGTCCCCCTGCCAGTCGGGAAAAAGGGCACCCGTGTAGAAGGTCATGCCGGAAGGGGCGATTACCGGTGTCCATTGGAAGATGGGGGGTGTCAGATCGGGCCGCGTGTCCGGATCGGGGATGTCGCGCAGATTGTAGTGGCGCCCCCAGCTCACCAGCGGCCAGCCGTAATTGCGCCCGGCCTCCACGATGTTGAGCTCGTCGCCGCCACGCGGACCGTGTTCGATGGCCCACAGCGCACCGGACTGCGGATGGATCGCCGCAGCCTGTACGTTACGGTGACCGTAGGACCAGATGGCCGGCGGCACGCCCGTGCGGTTCACGAACGGATTGTCGTGCGGGATGCGCCCATCGGGGCGGATGCGCACGATCTTGCCAATCGTGTTGGCCAGGTCCTGGGCTGGATCGAACTTGAAGCGTTCGCCCGTAGTGACAAAGAGGTTACCGTCGGGTGCGAAGGTGAGACGCGAGCCGAAATGGTTGCCGCCTTCCAGCTTGGGCTGCTGGCGGAAGATCACCTGTACCTCACGCAGCGCATTGCCTGCCAGGCGCCCGCGTGCCACGGCCGTGGAGGCGCCGCCCTCGCCAGGTTCGGCATAGGTGAGATACACGCGGCTGTTGCGGGCGAATTCCGGGTCCAATGCCACATCCAGCAACCCGCCCTGGCCCTCCGCGAATACCTCGGGCACACCGGAGATCGGCCGCCCGATCTCCCCCTTGGGCGAAACCACGCGCAGCCGTCCCGGCCGCTCCGTCACCAGCATGCGCCCATCCGGCAGGAACGCGAGACCCCAGGGGTGCTCAAGCCCACTGGCGATGATGTCGAGCCGGATGGGCCCGGAGCGGGATTCCACGGTATCGCCCATCAGGCATCCTGCCATGGACAACAGCGCACCCGCGGCGCAAAGGGAGAGCAAGGACCTGCGCAACATCGACTTCCCTCCGTGTGGCGGTTTTGCATATCCATTGTAGGAGCCCACCCGGTGACGACGGCACGATCCGGAGGTGGCACCGAGGTGCAACGGAAGGCGATCAGCGCTGCTGGGCGTAGGCGCAGAACCCGGGGCGGGGTCCTACTCGAGGATGCTCGCGGCAGGTGTCCGGGCGCCTGTCGTAGACGGTGCAGCGGCGCGTGAGGCGGTCGAGAAAGACGCAATCGTTGTTCGACAAGCGTGCCAGGGTGAACAGTCCGGACTTGGCGTTGTAGCGTTCGACGATGCCTTCCTTCGTGAGCCGGCGCGCCACGGACCTGGGCTCCTCCGCCTCGAAGGTATCCACCAAGCCCAGCCGCAGCAGATCGCCCATGCGCACCTCCGTGGGCATGGTGCAGCAACTGGCGCGGCAATCCCGGCACAAGCCGTTGCGATATCTCACCCAGGTTTCGACGCGATCCAGGTCAGCGGTGTAGTAATTGGCGGTTTTCATGAGCGTGCGGCAATTGGCGCAAACGCTGATCTTGCCCGAGTGCAGGCATGCGGGAAAGCACCCGTCCCTTCCATATGCCGCGCGGTTGGGCCAAAGTGACCGGCACGTCAGTTATTCGTACCAAGCGACTGCATTTCAAGGAGACAGCGATGCATGGTCCGGATCCCGGCAATCCCTATCCCATGGCGGGCTTCCCGCAGGTGTGCTTCATCCGCAACACGGTGAGCAATCCGAATATCGTCATCGGCGAGTACACCTACTACGACGATCCGGAGGGCCCGGAGGCCTTCGAGCGCAACGTGCTCTACCACTTTCCATTCATGGGCGATCGGCTCGTCATCGGCCGGTTCTGTGCCATCGCCCGCGGTGCGAAGTTCATCATGAACGGTGCCAATCACAAGATCAGCGGGTTTTCCACCTATCCCTTCCAGATCTTCGGCAACGGCTGGGAGCGGGTAATGCCCGCTCCGGGAGATCTGCCCTACAAGGGCGACACGGTGATCGGCAACGACGTCTGGATTGGCTATGACGCGTTGATCATGCCCGGGGTGCACATCGGTGATGGCGCCATCATCGCCGCCCGGGCGGTAGTGACGGGTGATGTGTCGCCCTACACCGTGGTGGGCGGCAATCCTGCGCGCCAGCTCCGTGCACGTTTTCCCGCCGACGTGGTGGCGGCACTGCTCGAGATCGCATGGTGGGAATGGGATGCGGAGAAGATCACCCGCAACCTGGAGGCCATCATCGGCGCCGATATCGAGGCGCTAAACTGCGCCACCTGAGTGACGCCGATCACCATGCGATGGGCTCGCCGTCGCGGAAAAAGCCGCCACTCGGGCCGCTGTCGGGCAGGGTGGCGGCCCAGACGATACCCCGTGCGCCATGCGCCACGCTGCGCTCTGCGTCAGGACCACCCAGATCGGTGCGGGTCCATCCCGGACACACGGAATTGACCTTCACGTTAGCCGTCGCCTCCGCGGCGAATACGCGCGTGACTGCGTTGAGGGCGGTCTTGGAGATGCGATAGGCAGGCCAACCGCTATCCATGTCGGTGAGTGCCCCGAGCCCGGACGAGACGTTGACCACGCGACCGTAGCCCGCGCGGAGCATCTGCGGCAGCACCGCCCGGGTGAGCCGGTAGGCCCCCAGGGTGTTGGTCTCGAACGCAGCAAGCACCAGGCGAGCGGGTGTATCGAACACACTCTGCGTCTCACCGAACCCCTTGCTGAAGGCCTGCCCGGCATTGTTCACCAGCACATCGATGCGGCCGTGGTGCTTCATGGTCTGCCTCACGAACTGCTTGATACCGGCCTCATCGGTGACATCGAGCAGGGCGGCCTCGGTGTGTGTGAGGCCCATCTGCTGGAGTGCGCGGACCGCCGCCTGCACCTTGCGGATGTGCCGGCCTGTGAGGATGACACGATAACCGGCCCGAGCCAGTTGCCTACTGGTCTCGAGGCCGAGGCCGCGGTTGGCTCCCGTAACCACCGCGACCCGTTGGACGCTCGAAGCTTCCCGCTGCATCGGACGCGCTCCGCCAGGACTCTCCCGATGAAGCGTAGTCAGGCGTCCGGCTTGCGGGCATCACCGGGGTGTCCGGCCACTCCTCAAACCCGGTCAGCGACCGGCGCCGCCATGGCGCGCCCCACCTGTCTCGAGGCTGCCGCTCTCCGATCCAGGTAATTTCGGTTCCACGCGCTGCGCCGCTAAACTGGATGGTTTCCGCACGCGGGTGTTCATATGGAGTGCCGGTCCGGTTGTGGTGCCTGCTGCATCGCGCCTTCCATTTCCTCACCGTTGCCCGGCATGCCCAACGGCAAGCCGGCGGGCGTGATGTGCGTGAATCTGGATGCACAGCTGCGGTGCCAGGTGTTCGGGTCTGCCAGCCGTCCGGCCGTGTGTGCCGGCCTGGCGCCCAACCGGGAGATGTGCGGGGACGACCGTACGCAGGCCCTGGCATTCCTTGCGGAACTCGAACGGCTTACCGCACCCGCTTGATGCCTACTTCCATGGGGTTTCCGCGTCTGGCGGAACCGCCGTCGGGTGGTGTGTCGGTCTTTCCTGAATACCTGGTTCAGAACACCGGCAGCGGCACACCGGCGAACATGGCGTCCACTTCTTCCTGCGAGCGTGCATTCATGGCGGCATCGACGCGCTCACGTGTGAGATGGGGGGCGAGCAGCAGGAAGAAGTCATAGGTGAAGCGCCGCAGGAAGCTGTGGCGGCGTAGCACGAGCCGGGTGGTACTGGTAGGAAACAGGTGGCGTGCACTGAGCGCCACCAGTGCGCTGTCCGTCTCCGGGTCCATGGCCATGTTCGCCACCACGCCCACGCCCAGTCCCAGCTTGACGTAGCACTTGATCACGTCGGCATCGCTGGCGGTGAACACCACGTTGGGCCGCATGTGGCGCGCTTCGAACGCACGGTCCAACTGTGAGCGGCCGGTGTAGCCGGAGACGTAGGTGACGATGGGATAGCTTACCAGTGCTTCCAGGGTGAGCGGTGTGTCCGTGTGGGTGAGGGGATGGCCCCGCGGCACCACCACGCTCCGGTTCCACTGGTACAGGGGCAGCATCAGCAGGTCTTCGGAGACCTCCAGCGCCTCGGTGGCAATGGCCACATCCACTTCGCCCTGTGCCGCCATTTTGCCGATCTGCCCGGGGGTGCCCTGGTGCATCTGCAGCCGCACCTCGGGGTATTGGCGCATGAACTCGGCGATGCGCAGCGGAAGCCAGTAGCGGGCCTGCGTATGGGTGGTCGCCACCGCGAAGGTGCCACGCCGTTCGTCGCGGAATTCCTGGGCGACCCGCTTGATGTTGCCCGTTTCCTGCAGGATGCGGCCCGCCATTTCCACGATGGCCTGGCCCGCGGGAGTGATGTGGGTCAGGTGTTTGCCGCTGCGCGCAAAGATCTGCACCCCAAGTTCATCTTCCAGCAGCCGGATCTGCTTGCTGACACCCGGTTGCGAGGTGAAAAGGCTCTCGGCCGTCGCGGAGATGTTCAGCCCGTGCCGGGCCACCTCCCAGACGTAGCGCAGCTGCTGCAGCTTCATGGTGTTTGCATCGCGATCCGTGCCTGCTTAGAACCATATCGCATTGCGCGGGCTTTGCCTGCCCGCACGCGCTAATCGTTATGCATAATGCACGGGAGGTCAGTCATGGTGCCGTGGATCATCCTTGCCATCGTGGTGGTGTTGGGTGAGTTGACCCGTTACCAGCGTCACCAACGCCTCACCACCAAGGACAATCAGTGACCCTGAACGGTCAGGTAGCTGCAAAGCGGCTTTTCTGGAGGAGGAGCCCACCCCGTGAGCACCCGTGTCGACGGGGTCGGCCCCTGCAGAGGAGGATCACACGCAGCCGGTGGGTTTGGGCAGCCCGCCGATACGGCAGGCCTGCTTGGCCGGGCCATAGGGGAACAGGCCGTACAGATACTTGCTGTCGCCCTTTTCAGGCCCGTATTCCTTGCTGAAGGATTTGGTCAGCTGCCGCATGTTGGGCACGGTGCCCGTGGTCTGGTACCCGTCGCGCAGGAAGTTGATAACCTCCCAGTGTGATGCCGTCAGCTCCAGTCCCTCCTTGCGGGCGAGTGCCTCGGCCAGCTCTTGCGACCAGTCACTCAGTTCGGCGAGATAGCCTTCAGCATCCGTCCTGATGGTCTTGCCATTGATGTCGAATTCCACGGAAATCCCCTCTCGATAAAATGGCCACAGTTCTTGAGTGTGTTTCTCAAGATTTAGACCAAGGTTAATTTTGGGTGATTTCCGTGTCAAGGCTTCATTCAGCCGGTGAGTCCCCGTAGCCCGGTGGCCAGATCGGGGTATTGCAGCACGACGCCCAGTTCCTCCCGCATGCGGCGGTTGTCGAGCCGGCGTGATTCGGTCAGGTAAGAAAGCATGGTCGGGCTCAGCACCGTGCGGGCTTCCGCCAGCGATACCGTTGGCGGGCGCGGCAGGCCCAAGGCATCGGCCACGGCAAAGAAGTAGTCGGTCATGGTGCCGTCCTGGCCATCGCTGATGTTGTAGATGCCATCGGCCCGGCCATGCTCCGCCGCGGCCATACACGCAGTGACCAGATCATCCACATGGATGTGATTGCTGGGGAGGGCTTCCTCCGGGCGCAGCACCGGCAGGCCCTCGCGCAGGCGATCCACGGGCAGACGGCCCGGACCGTAGATTCCGGCGACCCGCAGCACGATCACGGGGACCCCGTGGGCGCGCCCGTAGGCGCGCAGGTGTTCCTCGGCGGCAAGTCGGCGTCGCGCCCGTGCGGTGCGGGGTGCCACCGGGGTATTTTCGTCCACCCGTGCCCCGCCGCAGTCGCCATAGACGCCACTGGTGCTAATGTACACAATCCGCGACGGACGGCCGGCGAGGGCGAGGGCCTCGATGAAGGCCTCCACCCGTGGGTCGCCCTCGCCCGTGGCGGGCGGCGGCGCGAAATAATAGACGAGCTGATCTTCCAGGCGCAGGCCACGCAGGGAGACGGGCAAGTCGAGGTTTCCGGCCATGGCGACGATGCCTGCCGTACGCAGGCACAACACCCCCGTACCCGAGCGCGCCAGCGCGGATACGGGGAGGCCCCGGGCGCGCCAGAGCCGCGCCACCCGCAGGCCGATGTCGCCGCAACCGGCGATGAAGACGCTTTCCAAGGGTTCAAGTCTCCGGGTTGTTGGCGGATAATTCAGAGTTGTTTTGTCGGTGATTATGACGTGAGTCTACAAGGGATAACTACATGTCTTTTACTGTCCGTATCAAGCCCAGCGGCCACAGCTTCGTGGTCGAGCCCGGGGAAACGGTGCTCGATGCGGCGCTGCGTCAGGGTTTCGCCTTCCCCTACGGCTGTCGAAACGGGTGCTGCGGCGCCTGCACCGGGCGGGTGATCGCCGGCGACATCGACTACGGCAACGAGGAACCCATGGCACTCACGGATGAGGACCAGCGCCAGGGCAAGGCCCTGTTTTGTATCGCCCATGCCACTGACGATCTCGTCATCGAGGTCACAGAAGTCGGGGCCGACAAGGACATCCCCGTGCGCGTGCTGCCCGCCAAGATCCAGTGCATGGTGCGCCTCAACGACGAGGTGATGGAGCTGTGGCTGAAACTGCCCGAGGGCGAGCGCCTGCAGTTCCTCGCCGGCCAGTATGTGGATTTCGTGTTGAAAGACGGCCGTCACCGCGCCTTTTCCATCGCCAATGCGCCCCACGATGACGAGTTCCTGAAGTTCCACATCCGGCGCATCCGTGGTGGCCATTTCACTGACCGCCTGTTCTCCGACATGCATGAGAAGGACGTGCTGCGCATCGAGGGCCCCAAGGGCAGCTTCTACATGCGCGAGGACGATCGCCCGGTCATCTTGTTGGCCACCGGCACCGGGTTCGGCCCGGTAAAGGCCATCGTCGAACATGCCATCGCCGAGGGCCGTATCGTTCCCATGTACATCTATTGGGGAGCCCGCCATCGTGCCGACCTCTATATGGATGCGCTGGCGCGTCAGTGGGCGGCGGAATACGAGAACATCCACTACATCCCCGTGCTCTCCCGGCCCGCGGAAGATGACGACTGGACCGGGCGCACCGGCTACGTGCAGGACGCGGCCGCCGCCGACTTCGACGACCTGTCCGGCTTCGACGTCTACGCCTGCGGCCACCCCCAGATGGTCTTTGCCGCCAAGACCGCCCTCACGGCCAAAGGCCTCGACCCGGAGCGCTGCTTCTCCGACGCCTTCTCCTGGGCCAAGGACTGAAGAGAAAAGCATTAACCACGGGGGATACGGGGAACACGGGGCGAAATCAACTCAGTGGCGCGGCATCGCTGCCAATCCGCGCATAGCGGCCCTAGGCCGCTCCCATAGCAGAGATGGATTTCCCCGTGTTCCCCGTGTCCCGCGGTTGATCTTCCCGTTCCCGCACTGAGCCCGCCGGGTTACTACCTTTACCCGGATGAAGGTCCTCACCCTCAACTCCGGGAGTTCGTCACTCAAGTTCAAGCTGTTCGACGCGGACGGCCTGGCGCTGCTCGCCAGTGGTCTGGCGGAGCGCCTGAACTCGCCCCATAACCGGCTGGTGCAGCGCTGGCGTGACCCGCAGGGGCGCTGGCAGGAGCACGTGCGCGAGGGCGACACGGAGACCCATGCCGA
>Ga0172382_10005212_pt1 | contig 19490 bp, 17 predicted proteins | sample Leawel138RmetaG_FD_122245 | JGI IMG/M metagenome (GOLD analysis project Ga0172382, IMG submission 122245) | Leachate microbial communities from a municipal landfill in Southern Ontario, Canada - Leachate well 138R metaG | ecosystem: Engineered > Solid waste > Landfill > Unclassified | place...
AACGAGTGATCCGGGGGGCACTGGATGGAATCGCTCGTGCTCTCAGTGCAGTTAAACCTCTTCCCAGTTCCGCCGATCTGCGAGCGGCCACTCTGCTGTTTCGCAGTCTAGGACCGGATCAAGAGGCCTGGACGGAGTTGGAGGCGGACCGGCTGGACTGGCTCTGGGTAAGCAGCCACGAGAATCCCCGGATGAGCCCGGAGAACTATCGACGACTCGTGGAGCAAGGGGAGTTGGCTTTTTACTACAGCCCCTTCAGGTCGGCTGTGGAGAGAGGTGAAAAGGCTTCCTGGCCGGTGCACCTGCTGGTGGACGAGGGCACACCGCGGTTCTTGCCTCCGGAGTTTCAGGATGTTAGGGGCTTGGAGCGACTGGAAGCGAAACAGCCCTTCGACCCGAATTCTCTCGAAGATTGGCACTTGATTTCCGTGGAAAGCCTTGGTTTCGAGCGAGCCGTACCTGGAGTGGGCGAAGTGGTGGTAGCGTTTCCACCCCGGAACGTCAAGGCTTCGGGCGTGGTCCTGGAGATCAACCTTCGAGGTCACAAGCTCCAGAGCAGACCGGTCTCTACTTTCGTGGGCCCGGCGGTGATCTGCTTGGAGCTTTCCCAGGGGTGGCCCGATTCCCAGGGGCGCCACCTGGTGCACAAGGAGCAGATAGAAAGTTTGAAGGCTCTGGTCCCGGAAATTCTCACTCAGGCCGGTCGCTCTCTCTGGAAGGAGGCCTCCGTGCAACTTCTGGAGAGGCTGCACGAAGAGGTCCAGAGTACGGTCCTGGTCGACATCTGGTCGGAAGGCGAAGGGGATAGAGAAAAGCGGGTCCTGACCGCGAATGGAGACCGGGTCTCCATCGATGAACTTCGTTCCCGTAGCAAGATTTTGTACTTTAGTGATTGGAGCCGGGCTCCGGAGGTACCGGCCGAGGCCATCTATTTGACTGGAGTTCAGATGGAAGCGCTCACGATGGCGACTCAGCCAGAGGTCTGGGTTAATGTGCTGGACGACTCCAGGCGCGACACATCGGGCACTCTCGACTCCCCGCCTCCCGTAGCGCGTAAGCCGGAACCAAAGCCAAAGCCAAAGCCAAAGCTAGAGCCCCAACGACCGGTACCGATGCCAGCAGCCAAAGCTCCACCTGGACCCGAGCGAAAACCCAGGCCATCTGCCACCCTCAAGCCGCTCCGCAAGGCAAAACCAGACCCGTCTCCTGTTCCCGATCCAGAAACACCGGAACCGGTTAAGCCGGCATCTCTACCTCTATCAGTTGGAGATCACTCAGAGACTGGAACGACGGTGAGATTACTGAGGGGCATCTTTTCGGAACTTCAAAGATCGCACTCACTGCCGTTTGGTACAGAATTCGAGACGTTTCTCTCGTCCCTTGGAGAGAACGCCGGGCCCGGTCCCTTACTCCAGGAAAGCGACGGTCGGTTGAGCTTGCGAGCCCTGAAGAGCCCCACTCCGGAACAATTGCTGGCGATACTGAGCGCTCTTTACTCTCAATTCAATCACTCTCGAGAACACATTGAGGATTCCCACGAGCAGGTGTTTCATCTCGCCCTGGTCCAATACGCTGGGAGGGAATCTAGTTCGTCGGTTTAAGTCCCGGCCGTGACCGAAACACAGTGGAACGAATTCATCGATAAGCTCGATTTCGCGGAACTGACCGGCCGTTGGAATTTACTTCCTCTGCACTGGTTGGACCAGAGCATCCCGACAGACATCCCCGAGCTTGAGGGCGACCTGGCAGCCAGTTTGTGGGAACTCAAATCGGTGGAAGATGAGGGGGACCGGTTGGAGAGAGTCAGGGCCGTCTGCCGGGAATATCGCAGACGACTTTCCACCCAGCCTCTCACCCTGGATTCCCGCCTTACCCCTCCCGGAAGCCGGGTGACACTCTCCTACCTCGATCTTGAGAATCTGGGTGAAGGCGACTGTTTGATCACTCTGGGAGCCTGGGACCGGGTGGGATATTTCATCGCTGAAGCCGCCCATCCGGAAACCGAACACCTGGAGAGCGTCGGGGAGAGCCCGGTGAGAATCGAGCCGGGCCTGCTCAACTTCCGGCATCTCTTACTCTTTCCGGACAAAGGCACTCCCACCCCGCGATCGTTTAGGAACCTCTGTGAAAAGACTCTGCGCCAGGCCCGGAGGCTGGGTGCGCGCAGTATCACCATGACTCATCTGCATTTGCCCCAGACTGGTCTTGCCGATCGTTTTGCCGCTGCGGAAGTGGTGAGCGCGGTACGCCAGATGTTGCGGGAAAGCCCGGGGGTTTCGGTGGATATCCTGACTTTCAGTCATCGAAATTTCGAGGATTATCGGCACTGGTTCGAAAGTTTGAGCTCCCTGAGCAGAGCCGAGTACGGGGACGAGCGGGCGACTGAAGAGCCTCCTCGGGAAGCAGAGCCTGAGTCTCTGTTTGAGGTGGGCGACACTCTTCGTAGTTTCGCAAAGCGGTCCAGCGAATTTGCTAACGAGGCCACCGCTTCGGTCAAGGGCTGGTTTTCTCAGGCTACGCGAGAAAAGGAGAAGCCTCTTCCCTCCACGGGCGGCCCGGACTTTGGCTATCGTCACCGGCAAGCTTTGAACTCACTTTTCTTCAAGCGTGACGTCGAAGGGGACTGGGACCAGCAAGATTCGGTGGAGCATTACATCCTTTGTCTAGCCGAGACCGTAAGAAGCGAATTGGGTGAAGCGGAGGTTAACCTTGCCGAGCTGATCTCTTCGGTCCGGGAGTCCTGGCAGATTTTAGGCCCTGAAAACCCTCTTCGGCGTTACTATCAGTTGCTGTCCCTTCGGCTCCAGGACAAGCCTGATCCCGAACTGGTAAACTCACTTCTTCAGGAAGCCGAGGTGTGGGATGACCGGCCCTTGTTGGCCTATTTACGCCACTTCGGGGAGGACAAGGACGAAGCTGCCTCAAACCGTCCTCTGCCGCCGGTCTATCCAGCCGGTAGCAGGAATAGCCCCTGGAGAGGAAACCCCGAGCATGAGTGAAGCACCGAGCGCGAGTGCACCCTCGAGCGTGAGTGAAGTATCGAGCGTTGAAGACAGGCTTGGCTATCTGGAGGAGCAAAACGCGGGCCTCAAGCGTTGCGGGTTGCTGCTGCTGATTTTGGTACTGATCATGGGAGCCACCATGATTTATGACAGTTCCGGTCGCTCTCGCGCGGTGCAAACCGAAGGGTTGATCATCAATGCCGCGGGCAAGCCGAGGGCCGCCCTCAGCGCCATGCCCACCGGACATCTGGGACTTTTATTTTATGATCACCAGGGCAATCTGCCCCGAGAAGTCCAGTACGCATCCATTCCTTACCTGGACGGCTTTGCGGTGTACGACCGCGAGGGCCGACCCCGGATCCACGTCGGCATGGACAGCAACGACAATCCGGTCTTGCTGGTGGTGTCGCCCGACGGGAAAACAGTTTTCTCCGCCCTTCCGGTCGAACCGCAGACAGCGAACCCGGAGCCCGCGGTTACCCCGGCTCCCTAGTTGCGCACCGGACCGATCAGCGTCGGCCGTCTCCTGAATCTTTTGAAGCAGTCGGTCGGCAGGGCGTTCAGTGCCGTCCTGGTCAGTGGGGAAGTTGTCGACCTCCTGTGCAGCGCCAGAGGCCATCTCTACTTCAAGCTCACTGACGGTGAGGCCGAGATCCGAACCGTCATGTGGCGAGCTGAAGCCGAGAAACTACGATTTCCACTGCGCGCGGGCGACCAGATCACGGTGCGGGGTCGGCTGGACGTCTATCCTCCGAGAGGAGACCTGCAACTGGTCGCTCTGGCTTTGATGCAGAGCGGCAAGGGCCAAAAATTGTTGGCTCTCGAGCAACTCAAAGCTCGGCTGAAAGACGAAGGGCTTTTCGATCGACCTCGGCGACCTCTGCCTCGTTTCCCCTCCTCCATCGGGGTGGTCACTTCGGTGGCCTCGGCGGTGATCCACGATATCTATCAGTGTGTTCAGAAGCGCTATCCGGCCTGCCCGATCCTTTTGAGTCCATCTTCGGTTTCAGGTGAGTTCGCTGCGACCGAACTGGTCGAAGCCCTGAACCGACTGGAGGGTCTGGTAGAGGTGGTGATCGTGGCTCGGGGGGGAGGCTCTTTTGAGGAACTCCTGCCTTTCTCCGATGAAGCGTTGCTCAGAAGCGTGGCCGCCTTTGGTGTGCCGGTGGTGGCAGCAGTAGGGCACGGCTCTGATACCGTATTGCTCGATTTTGTGGCCGACCATACGGCCCCGACTCCCACCGCCGCCGCGGTCCTGGTTACTCCGGATCGAGTCGAACTCGCACGTCGCCTCACCCTCTTGCGCGAGCGAGCCGTCCGAGGGGTGGAACGCCTCCTTCAAGAACGCCGGGTCGCTCTGCGTCAGCTCTCGGCACTCTGCCAGGCCCACCATCCAGCCCGCAGCATCATTCGAGCGCGGGCGCGTCACGAGGAGTTGAGGCAACGGCTGGGTCGAGCCTGGGGTCGTAATATCGGCTCTCCCGCTCGGGAGCGTCTGGAGCAGTGGAAGGAACGCTTGCAGACCGCGGGCCCGGGGACTTTGTTGAGCCGGGGTTTTTCCATGATCTATACGGGGGGACAGCTAGTGACCTCTATCCAGGGCAGGACCACCGGAGAGGAGCTTGAACTGCATTTCGCCGATGGCTGTATCGTCGCCGAGATCAAGCGAGTAGAACCCAAAGAATGAGTGAAGTCGCCAATCCCAATTATGAAGAAAATTTGACTCGTCTGCAGCAAGTTGTGGAGCGCCTGGAGCGCGACGCTTTGGGCCTGGAAGAGTCGCTTTCTCTCTTTGAGGAAGGAATGGCTCTGGTGGAGCATTGCGATGGACAACTCCGACAGGTGGAGGAGCGAGTGAAAGTCCTGGTGGCTGGTTCGCAAACTCTAAATCCGCGCGCCGATCTCCCAATGGAGCCGATCTCTATCGAGGATTCTAAGGAACTAACAGATGAGTAATCTCATACAACCGACCCAACTGGATTTTCCCCTGAAGTCGTGGTGGGCCGAACGCACCAACTGGGTGGAAAAGGCTCTGGACGAGACATTTCCAGCGACCGACTCCATGACTCATACCGTAGAGATGATGCGATACTGTGTCTTTTCAGGAGGTAAACGGTTTCGCCCGATCCTGGCCTACGGCGCGGCCGAGTGTCTGGGCAAACCCGGCCAAATCGCCACCAACGCGGCCTGTGCCTATGAGATGATTCACTGTTTTAGCCTGGCCCACGACGATCTCCCCTGCATGGACGATGATGATCTTCGCCGGGGCAAGCCCACCGCCCACAAGCAGTATGGAGAGTGGGGGGCACTGCTGGCTGGAGACGGTCTCTCCATCTGGGCCTTTCATAAGATCTCCGAACTGCCCGAAGGGGTGCCCGCTGAGGTTGGACTTCGTCTGGTCCAGGATCTGGCTGTGGCCAGCGGCCACGATGGCATGGTCGGTGGGCAGGTCATCGACATGCAGGCTCAGTCCCGACAGGTGGATCGGGCCGCCCTGGAAGCCATCCATAGGGCCAAGACCGGGGCTCTGATCTGCGGCGCTGTGAGAGCGGGAGCGATGCTGGCCGGAGCCGACCCGGCCCAACTCGAGGCGCTGACCAACTATGGCAAGGCGGTGGGTCTGGTTTTTCAGTTGACCGACGACATCCTGGATGCCGATGAAGACCCCGATGGCGTGAGTTTCGTCACTCTGATCGGATTGGAAGAAACCAAAAAGTTAGTAGAGGAATCCACTCAGGAAGCCTTGCGTAATCTCGAAACCTTCGGTCATTCGGCAGATGTGCTGAGGGCTCTGGCGCTGTTTCTCCAGGACCGGAAAGGGTAGGGCCGATTTCTTCTACCGAAGAGCATCTAGAAGAACTCGCCAAAGACCTGACCAGGGTTTCTCAAGACCTGGTGTTCTGGTCGGGTGTGGGCTTCTTAAATTCTAAACTTCCCGAGTCCCTCACCTCGTCGGTCGGGGCGGACTGGTCTCAAGAAGCTGCCCGGGCGTACCTCTCCTACCTTTCCGTGTCTTCCAGCGAAACCTTCGAATCGACCGGAAAGCGACTGGTGGTGGTGCTGGCCTGCCCTTGCCATCCGGATCAACTTCAGGGTCTGATCCTGCTGGCCGATGCGGGGCTCTTATCCAGCGTAATTTTACTGGAGCGGCGGAGGCCTCGCTCCCTGGGAGGGGTGTTCGAAAAACGCGATTCGGCGACCGGCGCCTATCTGCAAGAAGTGGGTCTTCAGGATTGCGGATGGGTGGAGTGGGACGGCTCCGACAAAGCTCGGGCCAGGCTGGAAGAGCAGTTTGTTCAGACCCAACTCGAGAGGTCTTCTTTGCTGGTGGTCTGTTGTCGCGATCAGGAGGCGACGGAAGTCCCGCTTCCCCTGGTTTCGTCGGAAATTCGTTACCTGAAGCGCTACTCGGGCGGAGCCAACGGCACCCCCCCTCTGGAGACAGTGTTCGGGCGGTTCCAACGAAGCCTGGAGACCATGGTGGCGGCTGAGTCGATTTTTTGGGTTCCAGACTCCATCGATGATCTCCAGGAGTTCCGGCGCCAACTCGGTCTATTTCGCCGTATTCAACAGGGGACACCGGGGCGTCCCGTGTTGGCCATAGATTCGGTGGTTCTGCCCATTGTATATGCTGATATTCGCGACTGGTGTGAGAGCGTGGACCGGGACAACCCGATCTTTCTGGTCTATCACTCCGGTTTGCCCGCTGCCGGTTCTTCTGCGGCCGGGGGGCTGACTGACGGAATGCTGCTGCAGAGCATTCCCGGTCTCAATCTCGCGGTTCCGGCGGACGAAGAAGAGGCCAAAACCCTCTTTCTAGAAGCCGACTCTCTGCGGGGGCCCACCGCACTGGTCTTCTGCCGCAATCCCGCCGTGGGGCTATCGCTCATGTCCAGAGCCAACCCCGGTCATGGTCGTATCCTGCGCGAGGGCAAGGAGCTAGCCCTTGTAGCCATCGGATCCACTGTCTATCCCTGTCTGCTGGCCGCCGAGTCACTACGGGCGGTGGGGCTTTCCCCGGCGGTGATCGATCTGAGGTATCGCAAGCCCCTGGATCGAAAATTGCTCGAAGGTTTGAATCGATTCTCACTCCTGATTTCGGTGGACGAGCATCCTGAAGCCGGTAGTATTTCCGGTCATCTGTGGCGCCCGGAGAGCGCGCGCTGCAAACTCATCCGTCTGGGCATAGAGGTTGAGCAAGTCCAGGAGATGTTGGGCGGGGAGTCCGAAGAGGAGCCGTCCCTGGAGCATTTCGGTCTGCACGCCGAAGGTATCGCTAGAGTGGTCCGAGAGAGCTTGCGTCTCGCGCCGCCTTCGGCTTTCGGGTGAGGCAGCGGTAAACGTTGTGAAGGAAATGGAACGCGAATACGATCGCAGGGTGTCGACCCGGGTGGAGGAGATCCTCAACGGTTGGTGGCGCCTGCCAGGAGAGAAGTTCCGCCGCTGCAAGACACTGGATGTGAGCCTGGAGGGCGCGCTGCTGGTGATGGACAGTGAACTAGGAGAGGACACCCGGTTCGAACTTCATCTGGATATGGATGCCGAGTGGTCGGTGGCTCTGAACGGTACGGTACTGTGGCAACGACCTATTTTCTTTGGAAAGCAGCAGCTCACGGCGGTGAGCTATCGCTTTCAGCAGAGTTCCGACCAGTCCATGTTTGGTTTATGGATGCAGCGCAAGCTCAAGACTGAGCTAAGAAAAGGCCTGCAAGAACACCTCGCGCCGCTCGCTTTGCCCACGCCGGGCACGAATGAAGAGCACGTGCTGGAGCCGGCCCCCCGGATTCAGTTTCTGGAAAGCCCCTGGAAGCGTTTACTGGGTAGCCTGACCGCCAAGATCCCCTGGATCGAATCGGAGCCACTGCCCCAGGAGCGTCGGCGGGAGAGTCGGGGAGAAGTCGGCCTTTCGGTCAGCCTGGAAACGGAATCGGAGATCGTGAATGCGGAGTTTCTGAATGTCAGTTTGAGTGGGGTTTGCGTCTACGTGCCGGACCCCGATAGCGCCGGCGGAATGTTCTCGGGCTCTCGGTTGGAAGTTTTGGAGGGCCAACGGGTGGATCTGGTCGTTTCTCGCAAGTCCATGCTGTTAGGCGCCAGGAGGTGCAAAGCTGAAGTGGTCTGGCGACTGCGCGCCGAGGGGCCGGAGAAGACCAGCGGCATGGTGGCCGGTCTGCGCTTTACGGATTCTCCCAACACCGTCAAGCATAGCTTCGTGGGCGATCTGCTCAAACGGATCAACTACAACGTGCGCCAGGCTCGTTCCGAACTCCGATTCCCTCGCCGGCTTCCGGTGAAGGTCGAGATCGCCGGTCAAAGTATGATCGAAGGGCACACCCTGGACATTTCGGCCGGTGGTGCGTCCCTACTGTTGTCCCAGGAGTTGGAAGTGCCTTGCAACGCCGTCGTCAGGGTCGAACTCGTTTCCAAGGGCCGTCCCATGGGGGTCGTCGGATTATCCTCTCGACTTCTTCGCTACACGGTGGACAACGAGGGTAGAAACTGCTACGCTGTAGCCTTCCGAAAAGGCCAGCACCAGGAGCGCATCAAGCTCCTCAGGTGGCTGGCTAATCAGCTCCGAATGCAGGAACTCGACGAATTGATTCCCGAGTTCGAGGGAGCTACGGATGGGATGTCGGAATGAGTGAGTTGGGTAGAAGCGGGTCAGGGCGTCACCTTGAGGTGGATATTTCCACCGTAGACAACGCTTCAGTCTTGAGGGTGACGGGTGCCTTTGTGGGCAAGCAGGTCGCGCTCTTCAGAAGGGCGTGTTTTCAGGCGCAGGCTGATGAGGCCAAACATCGTATCATCGATCTTTCCGAGGTGGAGGAGATCGACGGGTACGGCATGGCTGCTCTGGTGGGCTTGTTGGCCCGGCGGCGAAGAGAAGGAGGAGAGGTCGTTCTGTGCGGTCTCAATCCGGATCTTCGTTCCGTGCTGGAAGCCACCAACTGTGATTCGATCTATCGGATGGCCGTCTCCACCTCGGGGGCTTTGGAGTACCTGAAGGATGGTAAGGAATGAGCCGTACCGTTGCCGTTGAAATAGAGTCTCCCCGCCGCCACGTCCTCTCTCCATTTTTCAATCTGCTTGGTCTACCGTTCTTTATTCTGGCCGTCCTCTGCAGTTTTTATAGCGCCTATTTGCTACTCATGCAGGCGGAGGTGGGAAGTACCACCGACCCCTTCCCGTTCTGGGCGTTTTTTCTCCACAATCTGGCTGCCTTTATGACCGGACTGGGGGTGTTTTTGGCCCTGGGGCGAGACGAGGAGTCCCGGTTAGGATGGGGTCTCTTTACCAGCGTGTTCGGTTTTCTGGCCGGACCCGTGGGGGTCTTAGGAGCCATTTTGACCTATCTCATGGCCCGAGGACAGCCGCGGCAGATGCCCCTGACCGAGGTGGTTAAGGCAGAGATGTTCGTAACGGTAGCCGAGGAAGAGGAACCGGACGATCTCCAGTCGCTCAACCTCAGGGTTTCAGAGCAAGCTCAGGTGGAGCCGTTCGTGGACATGCTGCCCCTAGCGGACATCCCCACCGCCATCGCCATCGTCAACCGCCTGCGAGAGCGGGGAGAGCGGGCTGATATCGAAATGATTCGTGAAGTAGCCACCGACCCCCGGCCTGAGGTTTATCAGTACGCCCTCTCCATAATCGACAAAATGGAGAAGCAGTTTGCCGGAGAGGTGTACTCCCTGGCCCAGGAGATCAAGGAGCAACCGGGTGATGCCCAACTCAAGATCGAAATGGCCAAGCTCCACATCGAGTATATGCAGAGCGGATTGTTGGACGAAAGCCTGGCTGACTACTACTGGGAGCTCACCTTGAGTTACCTCTTTGAGGCCATGCTCGCCCACCCGGCCAATGCCGAACTAGGCTCCGACTTCGCCCAACTGCTATCGATGCAAGGACTGGTGCCGGAAGCCGCTCAGGTTGCCAAGCAAGTCTTGAAGAAAGAACCTTCCCTGATGCAGGCTCAACTATTGGTGCTGCAGGATTTGTTTGAGCAGAGTGTGTCGGAAGCGCGCTTGGAAACGCTCAACACGGCTCGGAAAACAGCTCTGGAGAATGCCTGGGCAGTACGGGTCCCGAACAAGCGCAAGCCCGGTATGGGTCCGACTTACGATCTCGCTCGCTTCTGGTTTGGAGATGAGGATGCTTGACGTCGTTTTTATGTGCGAAGGGACCTACCCGTTTGTACCGGGGGGGGTTTCGAGTTGGATTCACAGCCTGATCGAAGGCATGCCGGAATTAAAGTTTGGAATCGTTTATCTAGTTCCAAGCGAAGAAGACGAACTCAAGTTTCGCTACGAGATGCCGCCCAACGTCCGAGACCTGGTGGTGGTGCCCCTCTACGACATCGTTTTTAAACCCCAGAACAAGACGCCCTTTCAGGCCGCCGCCTGGCAGGAGGTCACTCCTTTCATCAAGGGCATCCTACGAGGAGAGTCCGTGGGCTTTGAAACCGCCTTCCCCCACCTCAGCCCCCGGGGTGATCGGGAGCCCACCTTGACCGTCAAGGAGCTTGCCAATAGCTACCCGGCCTGGGAAGTACTGACCGAAGCCTATCGTGAAAACTATCCCCGGGCCTCCTTTAACGATTTTTTCTGGTCCTGGCGTTACGCTTTCTTGCCCCTCTTCAAGCTCTGTCTAGCGGAAGTTCCCCGGGCCAAGCTCTACCACACGGTGACCACCGGGTGGTCTGGTTTTCTCGCGGCTGTAGCGGCCAAGCGAACCAGGACCCCGTTTGTCACCACCGAGCACGGTCTTTATGTCAATGAACGCAGGATCGAGATTTCCCAGGCCGACTGGATCTTCGTGGATGCGCCGCGCCGGGGTGCGTTGGAGGTCGGTCTCGGAACCTTCAAGGAGATCTGGATCAACCTGTTTCTGGCCCTGGGCAAGCTCTGCTATCAGCAGACCGACCACATCTACACCCTGTTCGAAGGCAATCTACGCAAAGAGATCGAGTTCGGCGCACCCGAAGAGAAGATCGAGATCATCCCCAACGGGGTGAACGTGGAAGCGTTTCAACAGCACCAGGAGCGGGCTCTGCGACCTTCGGGTGGGTTTCGAGTGGGTCTGGTGGGCCGGGTGGTACCCATCAAGGACATCAAGACCTTCATCAAGTCGGTCCGTTTTATGTCCGCTGAGATCCCCAACCTGGAGGTCTACATCCTGGGTCCGACCGACGAAGACGAAGACTATTTCGCCGAGTGCCAGACCATGGTAGAGGCCCTCGGACTCTCTGATATTGTGGCCTTTACCGACCGGGTGGACGTGCGGAGTTGGTACCCCATCTTAGACGTTCAGGTGCTGACCTCCATCTCCGAGGGCCAACCGCTGGTTTTGCTGGAGGGTTTCTGTTGCGGTCTGCCGGCGGTGGCATCCGACGTGGGCGCCTGCCGGGAGATCATCTACGGCCGGAGCGCTCAGGACAAGGCGTTGGGTCCGGCCGGTAGCATCACCTGGGTGGGCAACGCCCGTCAAACCGCCGAAGCGGTGATCGCTCTCTACAAGAATCCCGAGGAGCGCAAGCGTCGGGGTGAGGCTGGCCGTCAGCGAGTGATGAAGTACTATCGACGCGATCAGATGCTGGATTCGTATCGCTCCATCTACCACTCTTTCACCGACGGAGCAGTGCGGGAAGGGGCCCGAGTTTAGAGCATGGCCGGTATAGGTTTTCAGTTAAGAAGATTCACCCAGGAAGGCACCCTGCGCGGCTTTCTGAAGGGTTATTACAACGCGGCTCTGGTGGCGGCGGGCCCCTGGGTGCTCACCGTCATCAGCCTGATCGTGATTGGGCATCTGATGCGCCAGAATGCGGCTCGCACCGAGCTGTTTTTGGAAACCATCATCTACATTTACGCCTTCAGTCTGATCACGACCGCTCCGTTTCAATTGATCGTGACCCGCTACCTGGCCGACCAGTTGGACGCCCAGAAGCTGACCGCCCATATCCCCTCGTTTTTATCAGTAGGAATAGCCTCGGCAGTTTTCCACTACGTGGTGGGCTTTATCTTCTTCTCCTTTGTAGACGTGGGTTGGGTTTACACCATGATCTCAGCGGCTTTGTTTGCGATGGTGAGTCTGGTCTGGTTGTTGCTGGCCTTCGTGGGGGCGGTGAGAGCCTTTCACCTGGTCGCCACCTCCTTCACCTCGGGTACCATCGTGGCCATCATTTCGGCCTATTTCCTGGGTCTTCGGGTGGGAGACGTGGGTTATCTCCTGGGCATGCTGGTGGGCAACGCGGTGATCGTGGCTATCGGCCTGGTGGCACTGGCCAGGGAGTTCGACTCGGCCGCCTCCTTCGATTTCGAGTGGCTCGGGTTCTTTAAGAAGGCTCCCTCTCTGGCCATCGCAGGGGCGGTGTATTACGCGGCCATCTGGTCCTCCATTATGATCTACTGGTTCACGGTGGGTGACCCGGTGCAGCACCACGTGCTCTACGCTTACGAGCCTCTCGATCTGGCCTCATTTTACGCCCAGATGACCATTTTGCCCGCGGTTATCATCTTTTACGTGCACAACGAAACAGGCTTCTACGAGGATTACCGCGGATTCTACAACGCGGTCATGGCTCGAAAGCCGCTCTCCGTTATCGAGAAGCAGAAAGAGATTCTGACCGAGAACCTGAAGGACGCGCTGGTCAACCTCACCTTGATCCAGGCCGTTGTCACTTTTTCCACGGTCTGTTTCGCGGACCAGATTCAGAATCTGTTGGAGTTGTCGGAATTGGAACGCCAGCTCTTCATAAACATGACCCTGGGAGCGTTTCCCCAGGCGATTCTACTGTTCGTGATGGTGATCATGTTCTATTTTCAGCTTTACCCGGAGTCGGCCATCACCGCTACCACAGCTCTCATCGGCTGTCTGGGAGTCGGAGGCTGGACGCTGCTGGCCGGTGAGAATACCTACGGTCTGGGACTGCTGGGAGGGACCCTGCTGGGGCTTGTGGTGGGGCTCTATCTGCTCTTCAACCGGGTAGGGCGGTTGGAGTATCTCACCTTCAGTTCCCAACCCATGGCCGAAGAAAAACCCTTTCGCCGAGACATGCTGGCCCCTTCCGGCGGTTTTGGGATCTACTACATTCGCAACGGCGAACGCCAGGACGTTCGGTTGCCTAAAGGAGACCACGAATGAAACGTTCATTCGCATTCGTCTACGAGATTCTGGCGCTCTATGCGTTTATCGCGGTGGTTGGCTACATCGCCAACGATGGTGCCTGGAGCTTTCCAGGGGTAGCCCTGCACCCGTTCTTGCTGGTCATCGCCATCGAGGCCAGCCAGCACGGTCTGCGTCCGTCGCTGCTGGCTTCCTTCGTGGGACTTGGCCTTTATATCATCGGGGCTGGAGGGTTGGGCGCCGACGACGCTCTTCCCATTCTGGCCATGCTGGCCACCGGTATCTTGCTGGGGATGGTCCAGGAGGCTCGGAACAAGCAACTCCGAGAAGCCCGGCACGAATTAGACCGTTCCCGCACCGAGCAGGAGAGACTTCGCCAGCGCATCCAGATCCTCACCGAAGCTAATAACGAACTCAATGAACGGATTCTGGGGGAAGTCAAGACTGTAAGCTCATTTTCCGAAATAGCGCGACGCCTGTCGGTTCTGGACTCGAAGGATCTTTACCCCGCCATCTGCGATCTGGTGAACGACTACCTTTCGGCCACCCGCAGCACCGTTTACACCCTGGCGGATGACCAGTTGGTGGTACGGGCTGCCAAGGGCTACGTGGTGGTACCCGAGGAACTCAAAAGAATTACCGATAAGCAGAGCCTGGCCTGGAAGGTGGTCAAAGAGAAGCGACCGATGTCCGCGCTGGATCTCTTGCGCGACGGAGACAGTGGTCGAGTGCGGATGAAAGAGGGGGAGTTCCCGATCCTCATCGCTGCACCGATCGTGGAGGAGGAGTCGGGGATCGTAAGAGGAGTGGTGTGCGTCAACAACCTGCCCTTCTCCAAGTTCCACGGGGCTTCCACCAAGATTCTGGGAGTGGTCGCGCGCTGGGCTGGTGACTCTCTGTACAACGCCGAGTTGGTGGAACAACTCCGGCGCAAGGTTGCGCAGGGTTAGACCGGGATGTCATTTCTTTCCAGGTTACTCGAAGGTTTTCGCAGTCTCGTCCTCGGTGGAGACCCCGTCACCCCCGAGGAAAGCCGAGATTCTCCTCGGATTTTGTGCCAGTATCGGGTCAATCTCAACCACAACGGGCAGGATTACAAGGCGTCCATTATCGACATCGGGACCACCGGGTTGCGTTTGATCGGTGTTCCCCAGGTGCAAAAGGGTGACAAGTTGAGCATCTCCTTTCCTTTCGCTGAAACGTATTCCGAGGAAAAAGGGTTCGATGTGGAGGTCATGTGGTGTCGCCCTGACAGCGGAGATGAACTCTCGGCCGGGGTGCGTTACCAGGCTTTTGGAGAAGACCTGAAAGGGACCTGGGTGTACACCCTGCTGAGCGAGATCGGTCTGACCGGCTCGGCCGTTTATCAGAAACGAAAGCACGTTCGTCTGGCCACCACCCAGAAGGTGTTCTTGCGCGACGAAGCCACTGGCCGTCACATCCTGGAAGGGCGGGTCAACAACCTTTCGGTGGGAGGAGCCCTGGTGGAAAGCGCTTTTAGTATGAAGCGAGATCGCCGGGTTCTGGCCCTGATAGGCCCCTCGGTGAACTCCCCCAACCTTGCCATCCACGCCAAGGTGATCAATAGCCGGTCGGACATTGAAGAAGGCTGTCACCTGATCTCTTTGCAGTTCGTGGAGATGAACAGCGAGCAGTTGGGAGCCCTGGAAAGTATGGTGATCGCCATGTTGGAAGGTAGGTCACTCGCTTGAGCTGGACTTTCTCTCGCTTTTTATGGGCCGCCCTCCTGCTGGTCTGGAGTAGCGGCTGCGCTTTCCAGGCCCAGATGGATTTTGACACCGGGATGGATCAGCTCCGCGCCAAGGAGTACGAAAAGGCTGTGGAGAGCTTTACCAGTTCTCTTTCCCGGGCACCTCGATTTGCTCAAGCTTACATCCGTCGCGGTGAAGCTTACCACCGGTTGGGTCAGTACGAGAAGTCTTTGGACGATTATCAAAAGGCCATCGACCTCTATCCCCGAGATGCCAACGCCTACTACCAGCGGGGGCAGGTTTTCGAGGAGATGGGCGACCATCGCCAGGACGCCCTGGCCGATTTCGATAAGGCTTTGGAACTCAACCCCAAGACCGACTATTTTTGGGCGGCTCGGGGCAATATCTATCTCAAGCTGCTGCAGTTCGAGAAGGCGGTGGACGACTACAACGAAGCGATCCGCCTGAACCCCAAGGAAGTGGTTCCCTATAGTTCCCGGGGCAACGCCTTGCTGGAACTGCGCCGTTTAGACGAAGCCATCGAGAGCTACAACCAGGCCATCGAGCTGCAGGCCCAGGACGCCCTGGCCTGGGCCGGTCGCGGCTACGCCTACCTGGAGAAGGGCGAGTACGAGAAAGCCCTTTCCGACGCCGAGGAGGCCGTCCGGCTGAACCCTTATCTGGGAGCTTCCTACCTGACCCGAGGATATGCTTACATTCGGGCCCGGGGAGACTACGAGAAGGGGATCGCCGATTACACCAAGGCCATCGAACTCGACCACGAAGAAGCCAAGCGACGGGGTAAAAAGATCAGCTTTTTCTATGCCTACGTGGCTCGAGCCGACGCCTATCGGGAGATCGGCGAGCTAGAGAAGGCCTTGAAGGATGCCGATCAGGCCATCGAGATCAACCCGGCCTACCACCTGGCCTTCTTCTCTCGAGGCAAGATCCACCAGGCTCTGGGCAATGCCGCCCAGGCCGCCGCCGACTTCGACAAAGGCGTCGAATTGGTAGCCAAAGCCAAGGCTGCCGAGGCCCACACGGCCAGAGCCTGGCTGCACATGGAGCAGAAGAAGTACGACCAGGCGGTGGTCTCCTACGAGGAAGCTCTAAAGCTGGAGCCTGATTCCTCGGAAGCCTACCGAGGGTTGGCCAACGTCTATCGGGCTCAAAAGAAGTACGACAAAGCCCTGGAAGCCTACGACAAGGCGCTCAGTCTGGCGCCGTCCGACCCCTACGCCTATTCGGCCCGGGCCGGCCTTAAGATCGACATGAAAAAATGGGCCGAAGCCATGGAAGACTTCAACCGGAGTCTGGAGCTTTCACCTCGCTTTGCCAGCGGCTATTACGCTCGAGCCGAACTGCATCTGGCTCGGGGCGACAAAGCCGAAGCCCTGGAAGACTACAAGAAAGCACTGGAGTACGCCCCCGACCAGGAACTTAAGAAGCTGGCCGGAGAGAAGATCGAAAAGCTTTCGAAGTAACGAAGGTGTAAGTGTCGATTCCGGGGGAGGACATGTTCTCTTCCCTGGGAACGAAAAACGATGTCTTTATTCAAACATCTACACTTTCTTCTTTTATTAATACTCAGTACTCTGCTTGTAACAGGGTGCGGCTCGGACCAGGATTATGTTTTTACCAACAATGCATCCGGCTCCGAAACGACGACCATTCGATTAGAACAAACTTTACTTCGGGCGGTGCCCAGTGCGGTGACGCACCAACGGTTCAGTGGCTACAACTCCGCCGAACGGCTCATTTACGGACCGGAGACCAGAGAAAAGGATAACCCCATCATTCTTCAGAGGGTGCCGGTGGCGGTTAGCCAACTCCAGATCGAGTATCTGGTCGGCCAAACGGTGGTCGGCACGATCACCCTCCCGGTCTCGTTGCAGCCGGGCGTGACTTTCACCATTCAGGACCCCGAGTTCGAAGCCGTGTTGGATTCCCTGCAGTCTCTGTCGGTTAGCCCTACGGCCACTTTGGCCGGAATCGATGAGACCCGCCAGTTCACGGCGATCGGCACCTTCGCGGGAGAGGCTGAACTCGAAATCACCGAGCAGGTGAGCTGGTCTTCTTCGCAGCCGAGCATCGCTGAGATCGATCCGGTCACGGGTCTGGCTCTGGCCAAGTCCGCCGGTATCGCGACCATCACCGCGACCGCCAACGGCTTGTCGGCAGAGGCCACCATGGAGGTGATCACCGAGACCATCACAGGCCTGACCATCGACCCCCCGGCCGCACTGTCGGCGCCGGGCACCACCCGCAGTTTCACCGCCACCATCCAACTGTCTGGAGGTAGCAGTCGAGACGCCACCGAGATGGTCAACTGGAGCAGTGATAACACCAGCGTAGAGATCGGCGAGTTCAGCGGTCTTGCCGCCATAGCACTGGAAGCCGCCACCCCCTCTTCGGCCATCATCACCGCCAGTCTGGGTGAGCAGTTCCAAAAAACCGCGACCTTGAACCTGGGGTCTTACCTCTACCTGTCCGGGGACGGGGGGGTGCTCGGGTTCCGTATCAACCCCGACAATGGTGCATTGACCGACCGCACTCTGTTCGCAGTGTCCCCCAGTGCCATGGACGTGGTGGTGGACCCTTCCGGTCGTTTCGCTTACTCGGCCGGATTGAAAACCCGCGCCTATGAGATCAACCCTGGGACAGGGGCACTCACACTGATTGAAGAGGAGAATGTCGATTCGCTGCAACTGGCCGTTCATCCCTCAGGCAGGTTTCTTTACAGCATTCGTTTTGATCCTTTACTAACACCCTCAGGGGTGGCTTCGGCTTTCAGCATCGATCAAGAGAACGGGGCTTTGGAGTTGATCAACTCGGTGTCGATACCCGAGAGCTTTCTTCTATCTGACCTGGCCATTCATCCCTCGGGACGGATGCTCTACGTCTCCCAAACGGTGGACCCCGGAGAGCTACACTTTCTAACCATATCTCCCGAGAACGGGTCTATCACTTACAATACCTTTCAGACGTTGGTTGAGGAAATCAATGAACTCGCGGTGGAGCCGCTCGGCCGCTTTCTGTATGCCACAGGGGTTGCTGTAGGCGTCGGAAACGACGAAATCGTTTTTCGTGTTCCGTTGGATGCTGCCAGCGGGGCGCAGTCGGGACCGCTGAACTCTTTCGACCTCGGATATTCAACTCTCCCGAAAGGTGGTAGCACCTTTCACCCTTCCCGACCCGTAGTCTACATAGGAGTGGATGAGAATTTGACCGTCCAGAGTATAGACGCCAACGGACAGATCATTGAGGAGGTCGATAAGTACGAAGATGTTCAAGGAGTGCCGATGGTGGCCGTCGATCCATCTGGTCGCTTTATTTTTTGGGGGTTCAATAACGTTCCTCACACGGAGGGAATTCGAGGCGTAATTGAGGAGGACGGATCAATTACTTCGACGGCATCTTTCTCTTATGAAGATTCTTTCTCCACGACTCTTTCCGGTATCGCCGTCACCCCCTAACCCCTACAACTAAAAAAGAGCCCGTTGCCACCTCTCCAGGTAGCAGCGGGCTTTTTTCAATTCAAGCCAGACTCTAAGAAGCCAGCGAGCGTAGAATGGCCTCGGAGAATTCGTGCTCGTTTTCGGGCAGGCTCACGTCTTGCTTCATTTCCGGGGGGAAGAGGTAGCGCCATTGGGTCATCTTGTTGAGGGCCTCTCGCATTTCGCAGTGCTGCCCGGTGGAGGGTTCCTGGTCTTGGAGCACGCTCTCGATCTGACCCAGATCGTGGACTCCCAGGCGTCGCCGCAGGGTGCGTCTGGTCTTGAGAAAAACCGTAACCTTTCCTTTGCGTCCCGGGGGATTGCAATTGAAAAGAAGGGGTGCGTTATCGGTGGAGGTGATCTCCCGATCTTGGAGCGGTTGAAAGTGAAATCCTGAATGGGGCCGTCTCATAGTGGCCCCATTATCTTTCAGATTCGTAACGAATTTGTAACCAAGATATTAATGGCCGGCTAATTCGCACACCAGATGGGTAAGGATCGCCGCCGGGTGGATTCGTCGAACTCGAACCTCAGAGTGGTGGTCCAGCCGGGAGTGGAGATCTTGATTCGATAAATTTTGTGCTCCACCCCGAGACGAGCAAAGCGATAGGTATCCTTCAGCGAAGACTCGGTGCTTTGGAAATCGTCCCGGCCGCTCTCCACCACAGGCGAGACCTCCGCCTGGAAGAATCTGGCGGCGATCTCGCGGTTGTAGGAGTCGCGCAGGTAGATCCGGACCTCCCCGGACTCCACCCGAACCACCTCGGTGTGAAAGTCCGCCCACATAGCGACCTGACCTCCCACTTCCTGAGTGTGGGCGTGATCCTCCAGGTTGGCGGTCTCCTCCGTCATCACTTCCACCATGGAAGTGCGGGTGAGCCACCACCCCAGGCCCAGCACCAGTGCTCCGGCCACCAGGACCCAGCCGAAGGTTTCACTGCGGATCCGGCCGGCCTCTTCTTTGGCTTCTCCGTCTCCTCGCAAAAGTGGCTCCAGGATCGGGTAGCTCATGAAGCCGATGAGTAAGAAAGTCACCACAAACTTCACCAAATTGGCCAGGGCTTCATCCCAATCCAGGGGGGTGGGGTCGGCCCCGTGGGCCAGCAGCAGCCCTATGAAAGAAAGCGCATAAACCACGGAATTCCTTCATTATAGGTGAT
>Ga0172382_10005214_pt1 | contig 19485 bp, 17 predicted proteins | sample Leawel138RmetaG_FD_122245 | JGI IMG/M metagenome (GOLD analysis project Ga0172382, IMG submission 122245) | Leachate microbial communities from a municipal landfill in Southern Ontario, Canada - Leachate well 138R metaG | ecosystem: Engineered > Solid waste > Landfill > Unclassified | place...
CGGCGCCAAGCAATCGCATGTCCGCTGGAGTATTTTCTTAGCGCAAGCTTTATTTCAGTCCGGCGACCCGCGTTTAGCTCAACGGATATTACGCGATGCCATTGCCATTGCCGCTCCGATGGGTATGTGTCGCAGCTTTGTTGACGAAGGCCCTGCCATCGCAACCCTGGTAGAAAACTGCTGCCAAGCCAAAGCAGGATCTAGTCACCCTACCGACATATATGCAATGACATTGCTAGAAGCATTTGGTGGCAAGTTAAGCGACGATGTAGACACTCAAGAGGACGATGTGATTTACTCGCAGCTGGGCGATCGCGAAATAGAAGTGCTACTGCAGGTAAGCCTGGGGATGCGTAACCGCGAAGTAGCTGAGCGACTGGGAATGACTGAAGGCTCTATTAAATGGTATATGCAGCAAATATTTGACAAGCTCGGCACGCGCAGCCGCTTTCAGGCTGTTGAACGCGCACGCAAACTAGGGTTAATAAACTAAAACCCCCGGCTCCATTAATAATAACACCCACAAGCGACACCCCACGCCTGCGCCTCTTCTTGACAACAAATAAGTCTTTTTAAAAACGACCCAAAAACCACATTAGAATAAGGAAAAACCATGTCTCGACTTCAAAATAAAGTAGCTCTTGTTGCTGGCGGAGCCACCGGTATCGGCGCAGCTTGCGCTCGCCGCTATGTGGCTGAAGGCGCTCGCGTTATCATCGGAGATTTGAATATTGCACAAGCCACAATACTTGCCACCGAACTCGGTGATGCTGCTATTGCCATCCAATACGACGCCTCCGATGCAGCCTCTATTGAAGCCTTAGTGAACAGCGCTATCAACCATTTTGGCGAATTACATATTTTGCATAATAATGTAGCACTAACGGCTCCTTCCATTATGGCGCAAGACACCACCGTTACCGAAATTCCGCTAGAGGTATGGAACGCCACATTAAACATCAATGTCACCTCATTTTTATTAGGCTGCAAATACGCTATCCCCCACATAATTAACGCCGGCGGCGGCTCGATCATTAATACCTCATCTGATGCCGGCCGTGTAGGAGATGTTGTACGCACCGCCTATGGGGCCTCTAAAGCTGCAATCATCTCATTAACCCAGCATGTTGCCGTGCAATACGGGCAGCAAGGAGTGCGCTGCAATGCGATTACACCAGGGGTTATTTTAACGGAAGCGATGAAAGCCCAGCCCGAATTAATCGAGTTCATTCGTCCGCATATCTTAACGCCGAATTTTGGCGAAGCCAAAGACGTTGCCGCTTTAGCCGCTTTTTTAGCATCCGATGAATCAGTTTATATTACAGGGCAAGCTATTTGCTGTGATGGCGGCCATTTAGCCCACCAACCACAAATGGCTGATGTGCGTAAAATGATGCCGTAAAAAGGCGGCTGGGGTGTTGCTATACAACACCCCAGGTAACTTACTCAGTATCCCACAATACGTGAACAGCATCCGGGCCACGCAGCTGCATACCACGAATTTCTGGTCGAGGATAAGCTGGATCCAAACGCAGGTTAGGCAAATCTAACAACATATCCAGAGCCGCTTCCATTTCAACCTTGGCAATATGCATACCCATACAGGTATGCGCACCAAAACCAAAACTTAATACGGGACGCATCGGGCGCTTAATCCATAACTCATCAGGACGCTCATATTTACTCGGATCTCGGTTTGCAGCTGCAATACATAGAGATACTGCCGTACCCGCAGGAATTTTTTTACCACTAAGCTCCATATCTTTATCAGCAATCCGCGCCAAATAAGCCGCTACCGGCTCCAAGCGCATAGTTTCAGTAATGGTTTGCGGAATTAATGAGCGATCATTACGTACTTGTTCCATCACTTCAGGATTATCAAACAATTGCACCAACATGTTAGCAAAGCTACGACTGGTAGTTTCAGCGGCAGCTAACAATAACATCCGTACAAATGTGGCGACTTCAACATCGGTAAACTTAACACCATCGTTTTCTACATTCAGCAAAAAGCCAATCAAATCGTCACGCTGCTCAGGTTCAGCACGGCGCGCTTGAATAATAGGTAATACGTGCTCAAATAATTGCTGGCCTGCCTCCATAGCCGCAGGCATAGTTACCTTGAATACCTCCGGGTCAACTTGTGGACCACCCAAAATACGCAGTGCCCAACCAGCAAACTTCATCGAAGCTTCAGAATCATCAGGAAAGCCAAAAATAGCATATACCACACGTACGGGAAACGGCAGCGAAAACTCACGCACCAAATCAGCTTTACCATTCGGTTTTAGTGCATCAATAAATTCGTTTTTAATAATCGGACGAATCAACGACTCGTTCATGCTACGAATAACGGGCAGCTGAAACGGTGGTTGGAACATTTTACGAAATTTCTTGTGCTCCTCACCATCCATTGCCGTAAACATTAAATTATCGACTGCAGCACCAAAGCCATCCCCATTGATATAGCTTTTCCAGTTTAGCGGATCACGAAACACCGACATAACATCATCGTACTTAAAGACACTCATCACTGGGCGGCCGCTCATAGCGTAATCGGCCTGGCTTGGCACTTTATATTCAGCCAAAATGTCACCATCCTTAACGGGGGTATTTTCACGCAACTCTCTATACATAGGATAAGGGTAAGAATCTGTAAGCGTACCGGTATAAGTATCACTAACAACTAAAAAGTCTTTTGCCATTTGATCGAGACTTGAAATTTCTTTTGTCGTCACGAGAGTATCCCATTGTGGTTTATACAAAGTTTAAATTCCTGCAGGTAAGCTAACAAAATTAAACACAAATGCCAATTTTGTTGCTGACGGTTGGTAAACGCTTGTGCTTGCCATCGACAAATCCATGTAGAACACGCAATTACAACCTTAAATACGCCAGTCAAATGCAGGTATATAATTTTTATGTTTGAGCATGCACCGCACGCCCACAATTAGCGCGAACGAAACAAGCACAAACACCAGACAACCAGGAAAAACAATAACACCGTATTATTGACAACAGAGCCCTCAAAGCAAAAATCTGTAGCCATCTATGCACTTATTCTGTGGTAATGCTACATTTACATCGCAGGCAATAAAAAGGTAGGTGTCTATCCTCCTTCCGATCGATTAATTTAACACTTCTGTATTTTACTGCTAACTGATCCATAAAGGCTTTAATAAATGATTGATACTGCAGACTTCATCATTGTAGGCGCTGGCTCCTCCGGTTGCGTACTGGCAGCTGAACTCTCAGCCAATCCGAAGCATAGCGTCCTAGTGATTGAAAGCGGCCCCATGGATAATAATTTTCTAATCCAAATGCCACGCGGTATCGGCAAGCTGCTGTCACCTGACAACAAACATGTATGGTCTTACGACATCAACAAAGGCGGTAATCGGGGTAAAGAAAACTGGCTGAAAGGTCGCGCTATTGGCGGCTCCAGCTCAGTTAACGGCATGGTCTATGCACGCGGCTTCGCCTCAGATTACGACCGCTGGGCTAATGATCTAGGCTGCACGGGCTGGAGCTGGGCGGATATGCTGCCTCACCTAAAGGCCCATGAAGATCACGAATTTGGTGCCACCGATGAGCGCGGTGTGGGCGGACCTTTACAAATTACCGGCCACCCAGTCGATGATGCCGGCCCAGATGCCCGCCAATTATGCGACGCCTTTCTCGAAGCAAGCGAACAAGCTGGCACACCGAGAGTAAAAGACACCAACGAAGCCGCTGAGGGCGGCGCTGGTTATCAACCACGTAATATATCGCAAGGCAAACGCCAGAGTGCCGCCAAGGTATTTTTACACCCGGCCATGTCCAAACCTAACCTCACAGTGATACATAGTACCGACGTACTCAGAATTATTTTTGAAGGCAAAAAGGCCATCGGCGTAGAGATTCGCGATTCGGCTGGCACAAGAATTATCAACTGCCAGCGAGAAGTCATTTTATCAGCGGGCGCTATAGAGTCACCCAAATTACTACAACTTTCCGGTGTTGGCCCAGCCGAAAAACTGACACCACTGGGTATTAACGTCGTTCATGACGCCCCCCAGGTTGGCCAGAACCTACGTGAACACTATTATCTACAATTAAAATACCGGGTTACCAAAGGCAGCCTCAACGGAGACTTTCAGGGACTCAAACTTATCTGGAATATGCTGCGTTACCTACTTACTCATAGTGGCCCAATGGCCAATGCCGCCCAGGAAATGATCGCCTATATCAAGTCGCGTGATGGTCTCTCACGCCCTGACTGTCAGCTGGGCGCAGGCCTCTACACAATGCACAAAGGCCCTAACGGACCGGAACTGGACAAGGAACCAGGCTTTACCATCGGCGGCTACCATATGCACCCACAGTCACAAGGTGAAATGTATATCACCTCAAAAGACCCTATAGTTAAACCTTATATTTTAGCCAACTATTTGCAACACCCTGAAGATCAGGCCGCATCAATCGCGATGGTTCGATATATACGAAAAATCGCCGAACAATCACCACTAGCACCATTTCTGGTAAATGAACTCGAACCGGGAATTAATGCTAACACTGACGAAGCCATTCTTGAGGCATACCACGCCTTGGGCGGAACCGCCTACCATGTTTCCGGCACCTGTCGTATGGGCTCGGATGATGCATCAGTGGTCGACCCTCAAACCCGGGTACGAGGTATTGAAAATGTACGAGTGGTTGACACGTCAATATTCCCGGAGCTGCCATCAGGGAATACCAACGCCCCAGCAATGGCTGCGGGCCGCAACGCGGCAAGAATGATCTTAAGCGATTACGACTAAACCGGTAGATCATACATAAGCAGGGTTTATCCATACAATGAACCCTGCTGATAGCAGCCATCAGAGATTATCTATGCAACCGGAAAAAAACGTTTCGGCAACAACTTAATAATTGCTGCCAGCCATTTTTATCACTTTGCTCAATTAAATAATCGATCGCTCAGAGTCAGTGAACAATCCTGCCGCATTACTACTTCGACTCAATACGGCTAAAGGTTAAAAATCAGCACACTACTAATCAATTAAAGATGGCGCTTTTATTAATGCCCTTTTTTTGAAAAACATACCTACCCAAAATAAACCACCAAAAAACACCACCGCCAACAATAAAGCCGCAGCCATACTAGAAAACGCGCCATGCTCCTGTATATGAACGATAGTAAAAACAGTAAGGAATAACATCGTGGCGTTATTAACTAGTAGTTTCAACCAGCCCATTACACTGCAATAAACTAAAAAGACCACCAGTGCCAAAGCCATCACCAGACCAACATTAACTACCTCCACCACATCCGCTAACTGAACAGGTAAAATACGAAGCGAAAATCCAACCAACATTCCCACTAACGCACCGATAATGGATGCATCTATTTTTTTTAAGTCTGCCCCTTCAATACCAGCCCAATAGAACAGCCATAAAAACCCCACCCAAAATTCAGCAATCGAAAAATAATGCGCCAACGCCAGATAGATGATGACAACAACGGCGATTGCCACAACAACAGCAAAACCTTTTACAGGAGACATAGTACTCATATTAAAACTTCCTTAATTATTTTATTCTGACTCGGAATTGTAAGAGTAACTGCGGCCCCAGTATGATCACTAGACAATCAACTAGTATCAACAATAGCCGCAAGCTAAAGAGATCAATCATCGCGGGGTTCTTGACACCACCACCAACGCAGCCCTCCCATTAATGAAAAAATAACTTTGACCCTATTATTATGACCAGACCAAAGGCAATGTCATAGGCTGAATAATACCGCCGACCTGGCTGCTAATAACCGCACCCGGCCTAATGGTGAACTCCGGCAATTCCCGCAACAACTCCTCCAGTGCGATGCGTAATTCTCGACGGGCCAAATGAACACCCAAACAAAAATGACTTCCATAACCAAATGATGCGTGAGCTGGTTTACGATCCAGACGCACCTCATGCGGGCTTTCAAAAGACTCCGCATCACGCCCAGCTAAGGTTGTACTCATCGCAACTTTATCACCAGGCTTAATTGTCACCCCTGATATTTGAGTTTCTTTGATACAAATTCTAAACGTGGTAACTGCAGCAAATGCACGCATAAACTCTTCAACCGCCGCACCGATTTTCGCAGGATTGGCGCGTAAATAACGTTGCTGCTCAAGATTACCGGCGAGGTGGCGAACCTGGTTACCAATATTTGCTGTCACCGTATCCAAACCGCCAATAAATAGATTGAAGGCGTAACCGAGTAATTCATCATCAGTAAATTTACGCCCTTTAATGTCGGTTTTTATCGCAGCGCTGATCAAATCATTACCAGGATGAGCCTTGCGTTGTTCGATTATCTCTCGCAAATAGCCTGTCACTCCTCGCACCGCCGCCTGCATATCAGCAATATCACTGGAATGAAGTAAACCGTGCTCCCAAGCACGAAACTGATCAATACGATCCTGCGGCAAGTCCATTAAATCGAGCACAATAGTGACCGGAAAAGGAAACGCAAACTCGCCCATTAATTCCACTTCTCCCCGATCCTTAAAACCAGTGATTAGATTTTTAACTCGAGCGCGAATATCCTGCTCCATCTTTGCCATCATCGGCGGCGAGAATTGTGGATTAAGTGCCGCACGTATCAGCGTATGCTCCGGTGGATCAAGCTCCGTTGGCACCTGGTTCCAGGTTTCACCAACAAGACGCGAGAAAGAACTATAGCCCTTGCTGGAAAAATGCTCAGTATCCATAAATAGGGCGCGTAAGTCTTCATTCCGGCGCATAATCCAAGCGGGACCACCACCCGGATAAATATTAGTGGCATAAGCTACCGCCGGGCCTTCACAGGCCGCAGGTACCATTTCCTCCCAAGGGTTACTGTCACTATAAGCACCCATCACTAATGGAAAAACTTCAACCAGCTCGGCAGGGACATGATCGGGTATTACGGTTTCAGATGTTTGCATGGTAACCTCGTTAGTGTTTGTGCTATCGGTACTGTTAGAATTATTAAAGCGATAAAACAATATAGAGCTAAAGCTTCAAGCCCAATACGCTCGACCTCCGTAGCCTCTTTTAACCCCTCTGTGGATCACTAATCCGGCTGAGCAGGCATAAGTCCCGAACTGATCAAACAGCCCTCTGGCACCAATTCACCCACCAACCATAAGTCATACGCCTTAATTAATGATTTATCGGGCAAAACTATACACTTTGATATAAAATTGTTCAATCATTGTCATTAAGTACCAGCCACTTAAGCTACACCTATAAATCGCACCTCCGATAGCAATGACTTCGGCCGTCGCTGGATCCGATGAAACCTGTGATTTTGATGCTAATAGTGAACTAATGAAACAGAAGCGAATTGTCACATAACGGCAATCCTACTTCGCATGTAGGCAAAAGCGGTACCGATTATTTAAGCGAGGACGAATCATGAGCCAAAGTTCAATAATTTATTTTCCATCAGCCTCGGCATTGGTTTTTAGGCAGGCGAAAATCATCTAACAAAGCAGACCGCTTCTTCCGATATAAGCGAAAATATTAATGACCTAGCCATAGCAAGTAATTATATTTCGGCACAACCATTACACGCGAATCCTCTACTCACAAACCGGGCGATAATTTTTAAAAAATTACTGACATGACTTATACTTTACATCGTCCAACTACAACATTCAGCTACTCACGTGTAGCCTCGTAAATATTTAAGGCCCTCGCTATACTAATAACCCTATTCAACTAATTTAATAACAGAGAATAACCATGGCCCTATCGATAGAAGAAATTTCTGACCGTATTGAAATTAACGACCTACTCAATGCATACTGCGATGCTGTCGACACGATAGACATTGACGCCTTTAACGATATCTTTACCCCCGATGCCAAAATTGATTATTCCGCTTTTGGCTTTCCCGTCGTCAGCTTTGAAGAAACCAAAGCCTTCCTAAAAGACGCATTACCAAAAGTTCCTGGAAGACAACACATGATTGCTAACAGCATTGTGCGTATTACTGGCAATACTGCTACAGGTAAAACACTTTGTTTTAACCCCATGACGGTACCGCAGGAAGATGGTAGTTTGACTATGACCCATTTTGGCCTATGGTATATCGACAAGTTTATACGCACAGCACAGGGTTGGCGCATTTGTGAACGCTCAGAAGAAAAAAGCTATGCTTTCGCCTTACAGGGAGAGCTGAGTTAGGAAAACTGTTAATCAGTTGAGAATATATAAATATTATTATCGCAGCTGATAATATTTAGTCATTAACAAAACACACACCACACTTTTTATTGGAGAATACTATGAGTGATAACACTAAAGACGAGCTATTACAAAAAGGCTTGAACATGATGGATACCGTTTACGGCCCAGGCGTTGCCGAAATGTCTAAACCAGCGGCAGACACTCCTTTTGTTGGCGAGACCATACGTCACCTATTTGGCGAAATTTGGAGCCGCCCCGGTTTATCCGTGCGCGACCGTCGCCTATTGGTGCTCGGAGCAACTGCCATGCTGGGCCGGGCAGACTTAATTGAAATACAAGTCCGCGGAGCAATTCTTAACAACGAATTAAGCAATGAAGAGCTAGAAGAAGCAGCTCTACAACTAGCATTTTACGCAGGATGGGGTAACACCACCACTGTCTGGGGTGGTATTCAGGCTGCCATAAAAAAAATAGCTGAAGAGAAAGCTTCCGAAAAATAAAGAAGTGCAAACTCTTACGTAATAAGGTCGTTTAACAGCGACCCTTTATTACCAACCGGCAATACTTCTTGATTTCTCAAAGGCAAGACTAACGCAACTCTTATCGATCCAAGCCACTGGATTGCAATCACCAGCGGCCGATTATATTTAGAACGCGCTAGTTACGGAATGAAATGAATAAAACTAAAACCAAGACTATCGACAAAATTCTCATTGCTGCAGAAAAAGAGTTTTCCCTGCGTGGTATTGATGGCGCTAAAATAGAAAATATTGCCCGCGATGCCGGCGTAACCAAACAACTTATTTATCATTATTTTAAAACAAAAAATCAATTGTACTGCGCCATCCTGGAAGAAGTTTCAAACGACATGAAAATAATTACAAACCTGGATGCCTATACTGATTTATCACCAATCGAAGCTATTAAACGCTTTATAAACGCTATTTTTGATGAATTTATCAAACACCCCAGCTATACTGCTTTCACCCTCGACCAAGCCTTACACGGTGGAAAACACATTACCCAAGCAAGTAGTTTTATTCCATCTACACGCACCTACATCCAAAAAATAATTGCCCCGGCCTTATCAGCAGGTGCCGAACAAAAAATATTTAAACCCGAATTGGACCCTGAAATCATTTTTTGGATGATATTTCACCTCATCACGGCTTGTTTTTTAAACCAAAAGGTTATGTCCGAAACGTCTTCCATAGATTTTTCAAACTCAACGGGCATTCAAATATGGCGCGAATCTACAATTCGTTTTATTCTCGATGCCTTAGCCGCTTAAACCTAGCAATCCTTTTACTTGTGTCAAACAAATTCGTTTGCACCTTGTCAACTCCGCCGTTATGTTGACTTGTACTTATCATCAATTAATTTGGAGCCGTCATGAGCGTACAGGATAATAAAGCTATTGTAGAAACCTATTTCGAGCTAATGAATGATGCTGACCCAGCAAAAATGTTACCCTATTTAACCGATGATTTTTTGTTTGAATCGATGCTACAAAAACCAGCCGCTTTTAACTTTAAGTGGGGTAAAGACCAATTTTCCGCTGCCTCTGGCGGGATGTCCGCACAAATGAAAGCTCCTCTAAAAATCTGGATTGTCAGCATAATGGGCGAGGACGATAAAGTCGCGGTAGAAGCAAAATCATACGGAGAAATGAACAACGGCAAGTTATACGAAAACGCCTACCACTTTCTGTTCAAACTACGCGATGGAAAAATTTACAACGTACGTGAATACAGTTGTAGCTACACTGCAGCTGATTGCTTTGGAGGCTTTTCGGGCGAATTTAGCGAATAATATTTAAACCGACCCCAACACAAAGAATTCACCGGAGTTGGGGTCGACTTAATATTGTAGTTATATAAAATCAGCAGGAGTAATATTGGGCTCAAATCCGACCAATGCTTTACCCAAGATTTCGTAGCCAACGTAAGGTAAATTAGCAACGTGCCTTGCACCTACGTTTAGGTCGCGCCAATAACGTGAAATAGCTTTACTTTCGGCAAACGCACTCGAGCCGGCTAAAAACATCAATTCATCGGCAGCTTGCGCCAGTAAATCTATCGTAAACGCCCCCTCACCTTTACTTTGCGCGCGCTCCATCGCTGTCATGGGAATACGAGTAATGCCCATTGAATCAATTTGCCCGCAGGTTTTTTCCATCAGCAATTTTGCGGCTGCCACTTTTGCAGCGGCATTTCCCATTTTTCCGTGTACCAAAGCGGAATCAGCTTGTCGCGTATAATTTGTATAAACAATTGGACGAGTTTTCGACGTCTCAACCACTTCTTCTAACATAGCCTCAGCAGCACCGACTACCATGCCATGCGCAGTTGCACGCAAAAACGGCATAAATGGCCAATAATCTGATGGCTCACCTACATGCTTTTTACCAGCCTCGTGCTTACCGATACCTAATTTAGCAATATGAAAAAAACGACTCTTAGGTACAAAAATATCCTTGGCAACACAGGTTTCGGAACCTGTACCTTTCATGCCCACCATAAACCAGGTATCTTCAATTTCTATTTCACTCATCGGGATGTAAACATTACCACCAGGCTCTACCGTGCCATCCTCTTTCACAATATTACAACCAAATTGCCCCCAATCGGCATGGCGTGAACCCGAACAATACGCCCATTTACCATTCACAATATAACCACCATCTACTTCTTGGGCTTGGCCTGGCGGCGTTACTGCTCCACAAATAGTGGGATGCTTACCATTACCAAAAATTTCTTCTTGCAGTGCATCAGGACCCAAGCTTGCAACCCAAGTAGTGCCATGTAAAACAGTATAAACCCAGCCAACCGATGGATCGCCTTTGCCCAATTCAGCACCCACCCGTGCCATGGTAGTCGATGATGTGCCCAAACCACCCCAGCGGCGTGGCGATGCCATTTCCCAAAAACCTGCATCACTCAACTCTTTGAATACATCTTCACTAATCCGACGATTCGCATCAAATTCTGGGGCCCTTTTACGCAACAATGGTTGGAGTTCACGGGCGCGACCCAATAATTCTTTTTCTATTGTTTGATTATAGTCAGTGTATTTCATCGTATCTCCTAATTGTTATGAGGCCTTTCATTCGAAATGCGAAGGCTCAAACCACTTGTTAATTATTAAGGCCTACCAAAGCACCATTTGTAACGACAATCCAACACTAACAAAATGAGACAATATAGGCAATTAGTGTTCAAAGTGAACACATCATAGAAAAACAACAATAGCCATCGTCATCGCAATTTATACAGCCCTGTCAAAAATAAAAAAATCTATATATTTCATATAGATAAGCGGAAAAAATATCTGTCCCCCAAACCAAATAGCGCCATTAATTACTGATAATACTCGCCTCTAAGCCCTTAAAAAGCACTTTCCAAGTAAACGCTTTGTTGATTTAGATCAACAGACAATCTAATAGGATTGGAAAGTGCTGACATCAAACCGACCAGTTTATACACTTAGTGTCGAATATGTTCACTCAACAAGTACATGAGGGAGTCAATACAATGTTAAGAAAAACCAAATCCGTTTTATCCGATGGGACACATGTTAAAGATTTATTCAACATGGAAACGCGCGAAGTATCCCTTAGCGCCATGGCTGATCCAGAGCTATACGACATAGAAATGGACAAAATTTTTCGTCAGAAATGGTTGCTAGTTGGACATGTGACGGAAATACCTAAAGCCGGTGATTTTGTGGTACGCGATATGGGTGAAGATGAAGTCATTGTTACCCGCGACCGCAAAGACAATATCCATGTCAACTTAAATGTCTGCCCACACCGTGGCATGCATGTATGTTTGTCTGAATCGGGCAATGCGCACTCTCATCAATGTATTTACCACGGCTGGGCATTTCGCCCCGACGGTAGCTTTATTGGCGCGCCGATTGAAAAAGAAAAAATGCACGGAGACGTTTATAGCAAGGAAGAGCTAGGTCTTAAAAAAGCCAAAGTAGAACTCTATCACGGTTTAATTTTTGCCAACTGGAACCACGATGCCGCGCCGCTGGATGAGCAGCTGGGTGAAATGAAGTTTTACTATGACATCATGTTTGGTAAAACTGAAGGAGGCATGGAAATACTAGGACCTGTTCAGCGCCTGACCATAGACGCCAACTGGAAAACCGCAGGGGAGCAGTCAGCCTGTGATGGTTTTCATGTATTAACCTTACATCGCTCGCAAATTGAGATAGGTAACTTTGGTAGCGACGGTGCAAGCGCCGATGATTCAGCACCCGCCATGTACGGCATAAACGTCACGGATAACGGCAACGCCTTGCGTTGTATATCAGCTGCCAGCACCTTCAAAATGCTACTGGATAGTGACGATGACTACGACACTCTCACCGACGAAGAGCGCCTGAAAAAACTACCACCTCCAGGCATCTACACTGATGAGCAATTCGAAGCCATGAAGAAAAAACTCACCGATGAGCAACTACATGTTGCCGCTGTAGCACCACCTCAGGTAGGCGGTATGTTCCCTAACCTAAATTTACTCTTTGTTTACGCACCACTGCCTGATGGCACTTTAGGCTCAGGGTATTTAATTCACGCTATCAATCCTAAAGGCCCCGGCAAACTGCAGTGGGTAACATGGTTCTTATGTGAAAAAGGCACTCCTGACAACGTCAAAAAGCTGATTCGCCAGGTGGCCGTGCAAACCGGCGGTACCTCCGGCCTTATTGAGCAAGATGATACCGATACCTGGCCGCATATGACGCAGGCTGCCCGAGGCAGAATGGGCCGCACTGAGACCATGAAATACCAGGCGATTGCTGGTGTTAAACGCCCTGAAGGCTGGCCAGACAAGGGCAATGTGTACGAAGGATTTAGTAAAGACGACGCGCAGTGGAGCTGGTGGCAAGAATACTACCGAATGATGGTCGAATAACGCGTCCTGCAGCCCTGACTAACAAAGAATTGAGGAACAAACCATGACAACACTTGAAAACTCTACATTAGAAAAAAAGGCGCCGTTCGATATTCCGGCAATTGATATTCCAGAACCCACCGATGCACTCACCCATTACGAAGTGCAGCGATTTTTACACTTGGATTCCTACCTGCTGGATCATAACCGTTTGGCAGAATGGCTAAATATTTTAGCCGCGGATTTACGCTACTTTATACCCGTACGTCAAACCCAGCGTCGTGCCAATCGCGATAACGAATTTTCAGACACCATTGGCCACATGGATGAAGACTTTAATTCGATAGCTATGCGTGTACACCGCCTGGTTAACACTAAATCAGCATGGTCGGAAGACCCTGCCTCCCGCGTACGTCGCTTTGTAACCAATGTGTCGGTATGGCAAACCGATGTACCCGACGAGTTTGATGTAGTGAGTTATTTATTACTGACTCGTAACCGCTTTTATCAAGAAGATTATCACCTACTGAGCGCTGAACGACGTGACCGTGTACGCCGTGTAGGTCGTAGTTTTGAACTAGTGACCCGCGAGGTACTGATGGATCAAAGTGTACTCGGCATGCCCAACTTGGCGATTTTTCTTTAATAGTCTCGATAGTATTCACTGGGTTCAAAATCAGCCATATCGATTAAGAACCCAGAACCAAAATTTTAAAATATTAACAATAAAACCAGGAGTCTTACCATGTTGAACCCAGAGCCTGTTGTCACACCCGATCATATTCCCAAAGAGTTAATCCAGGAATTCCCCCTAGTGATGGGCGCATTTACCGACGAAAATCCCTTTACTCGGATTGTACCTGAAGCCTGTGAAGGACCTGATGCCATTTATGCCAGTAACGCCTTACCCGTTGGCATGGGCGGTGCGTGGTTATTCCGCCGCCAGGAAGATATGAAACTTATCTATAATGATACTGAACACTTTACCAACAAAGGTTTTACGCCTTACGCCAAAGTAGTTGGCGAAAGCTGGGAATTAGTGCCTGCCGAACAAGATCCCCCACAGCACACTTTTTACCGCCTACTGCTTGCACCTATGTTTTCACCCAAAGCCATCAACGCACTTGAGAAAAACATTCGCCAAATAGCGATTGATTGCATTGCAACTTTCAAAGACAACAGCGAGTGTGATTTTGTTAAAGAGTTCACCTCCCGCTACCCAATTGCAGTGGTACTAAATTTATTGGCGCTACCGATAGAGCGCCTAGAAGAATTTTTACAATGGGAGGCTCTTTTACTACAGGCAGCAACTATTGAAGATATGCAGGACGGTGTACGCAAAGTAACAGGCTACTTGCGTGAGGTCATTAAAGAGCGCCAAGCTAACCCCGGCGAAGACTTAATCAGCTTTGCCATCAACGCTGAGGTAAACGGCAAAAAAATGACCGACGACGAACTACTCGGTTATGCATTTAACTTTTTTATTGGCGGACTGGATACTGTTACCGCTAACCTTGGTAACTTCTTTCGCCACTTTGCTGAAGATCAGGATAATCAACGTATTTTACGTGAAGACCCCAGCAAAATTCGTATAGCTATCGAAGAGCTACTGCGCGTATTTGGTCCAGTAACCACTGTAAGAGTTTGCTCAAAGGAAACCACCATAGCAGGCGTGACCCTGAAACCCGGTGATGCCGTATGGATGTGTACAACCACCGCAAATCGTGACGCCGATACTTATGACGAACCCCACGCAGTGAAACTGGACCGCAATCCCATGCACGTAAGCTTTGCCAGCGGTCCCCATCATTGCTTAGGTGTACGCTTAGCTCGATTGGAATTTCGCGTCGCCATGGAAGAGGTGTTTAAAGCTATCCCACAATTTCGGTTGAAACAAGGAGCAAAAATCAGCAGTTCTTTAGGCCCCGTTATTCAACCTATGAGCCTGCCAATCACCTGGGCCTAATCGGCCCCCTTGGTAATGCCGGAGTCAATTTTGACTCAGGCAACGCTTATGAGGATAAAAACCATGACAAATAATGAAATACTTTACGCCTCATTCGAACAGGCTGCCGAAAAGCATGGCGATATAACCGATGCTGTCTGCACCGACTTGTTTAAACGTTACCCAAAAGCTGCTCACTGCTTTACCCTCCGTGGTGAGCAGTTTGAACAGGAACTAAAGCAACAAATGGTGCGTGACTCCATCTACGCTTTTTTTGAATATTTAGACACTCCCGAAGAAGTTGAAATCTCGTTCAAATACACCATTCCACAACATCAATCCCTCGACATACCCTTGGAATATATTGTGGCGCTTATGCAGTCAGTAGCAAACATTGCTTGTGAATCAGTCTCCGAAGCCGAACGCGTGCAAACAAAAACTTGCTGGGATAATATTATGCAAACTTTTTCGGCAATGATTTACTCCTACGAGCCAGATCGATCTGCCAACAAATAACAACTATTCAATATTATCTTAGCCACCGCCGCCGGCTCACTCACCATTGCATTGTGGCAGGTGTCAATTTCTAATACCTCGTCTACACCGCCAATATTTTCAATAAACGTGCGCTGCAAGGCAGGGTTTACCGCCCGATCACGCAACGGCAAAATCCAGGTGGCAGGCACATCGGGGTAATCACTTCTATCAACGGGCTCAATGGTCACATTAGGGCTTTCGTTACACAAACAACTATGGGTGAATTGCTTTTGCGCTTTAGTAGCACCATTCGCAAACACCCAAGAGGCAAACCAATTCGGTAGAGGTTTAGATATTTTAGTTGTTTTTGCCGCCAACCAAGCCACTATATTCATTGGCGCATGTAAAGTATCTATCACCCGCTTACCTTGCGGGGGAATACAGCACGCCAAATACACCATACGTTGAATACGTTGTGCACCTAATTTTTCGGCCACACCCGGTATCGTAATGCCGGCCATAGAATGCCCAACCAGAATTACTCGCTCCGCACCGTATGCCTGTATTTTATTCACCACTGAATCAACACATTGAGCAATAGTCAACGTTGCCAAATCACCCGGCTCGCCACCATGACCGGGTAGATTAACTGCAAGAGTGTTCACTTCTGGCGCCAAGGTTTTAATTACATCGATGGTGGGCTGCCAACACTGCTTGGTATGTTGACCACCATGTACAAAAACAATCAGGGGTTGGGTCACTATTTAATCCTCATTTTTACCAACAGTGAAACAAATATCTTTATCGCAGTCCAGAAAACAATCTCTTTTATAGCAGTGTTTTTAGAAGATGGTATAATAATTATTTTGCTAATAGTTGGAATAATAATGTCTCAAAAATTAAACGCTATCGGTCAAGAACGTAAATACTGGGGGGTACTACCGATGGCCTCCGGTGAACAACTAATGACTATGGGTAAACAAATGGAAGACACCGGCTTTGAAGGTGTCTTTATGTTGCAGCTTTACGGCCCTCCATTTGCCCCTTTAGCTGCAGTTGCCTGCGGTACAAATCACTTAAAAATTGCCAGCGGTGTTACCGTGGCCTCCACCCGCAGCCCATTTGAAACGGCTTTTGCCGCGATGGATTTAGACCGCATCAGCAACGGTCGATTTGTACTAGGTATGGGCTGTTCATTGCCAGCAACCACTATCGGCATGCATGGTTTACCCAACTATAAATTAATGACCCATTTGCGCGACACTATATCCGCGGTGCGCCACATTGTAGCTGGCTCACATAAAGGCTTACAGCCATATAATGGAGTTTATTATAAAGCTGACTATCAAGAAATGATTGTTACCGCGCCGCCAGTACGTGAAAAAATCCCCATTTGGGTTGGCGCGATGCGCGAAAAGATGACCAAACTGGGTTTAGAGCAAGGTGATGGTCTGCTAGCTCATTCCTTATGGACTAAACGCTACAACAAAGAAGTAATTCAACCACTAATTGAAAAATCATTACAGGAATATGGCCGCGCTCGCGCAGATATAGAAATTAACTGTTGGCCTTGGGTAGCCATTAATAACGACCGCCAACAAGCTATAAATGACTCCCGCCCCACCGTGGCTTACTACGCCGGGATGAAAGCCTATGAAGACTTATTCTCCTTACACGGCTATTTAAAAGAAGCCAAAATCTGCCAAGAAGCCGCCTTGCGCCAAAGCGATTTGGATTCAGTATTGAATCAAATTCCAGACGAAATGGTACTAGATTTCGTTTGCTGCGGTAGTGTTGACGAAGTACAAGAGCAAATAGAACCGTTTTGGGATATAGCCACTAGTCTCTGCCCCATGACCCCATTCCGAAATTTAAGTTTGGAACAATTGCAAACCTACGGCGCAGGTATTTATCAACTAGTCGCACAAGCTAAAAGATAGCGCAAACTGTTTTACCGCACCTTAATACTACCGGCATCCATTTGCCGGTAGTCCCTCTACACCACTCATAGGGATGCCGAGCACGCACAATTAATCATCGTGTCGAAGGCTACCTGGCTGTATAGCAATTTACTGCCGGCTTATTCAATAATTAAGCCACTAAAGACTCACGGTGCACTCCTTGTTTAGTTATGTGAGAGGCTCTACTTTCATTAATACCAAATGATCTTCTGGTGGGTTTGGCCCTGTAATCACATGGCATTGGCGTAGATAACGGCGGTGGAACAACTTGGTGAGTACTTTGTCGTGCTCAGGGCCCGCCTGTTTTACAAAGCTGGTTAGGGCTTTGTTGGCCTCGATGATATCGACTGGACGATATCCTAGGATCTCGACCAGTTCATCGAGCTCTTGCTCCTGTGCCCACGCACCGTAGTGAAATTGATTGCGCAGGTATTCAGGAACTCCTGCAATAGAATTGCGCTGCCAATCAGCAAAGGTGTCTGTGAGGGATAAATTATTAATATCAAAACTGAGTTTATCAAGTGCGTAATTTTCCATGGGTGCGGGGCGTGGGGCAGGCAGCTCTATCTCATCAAGCTCTACGTCAATAATTTCTGCTAGTGCTTCGAGTGCTCGACGGGAAATAAACGCCACTTGTATTGCGCCCTCAACCCAGTCCCCACCAGGCGTAGGCTCTACCACAAAAAATAGCGGGGTAAACACTGCCAAAGCTAAGAATAATACCGTGTAAAAACGAATGGCATCTAAATCTAAAGGCTGGTCAGAGAACTTGGCATAGTGATCAAATAGCGCGCGCACATCACCCATATTCTCTACTGGGTGGCGACCTCTAAAGCAGGCTAAGTCACTGGCATGGTCGCTGAGGTAGCCGGCTTCCATATCCAGTAAAACAGTGACCTTTGAACCTTTAGATAAGAACTGTCCGCAGTCCCCCGTTACAAACGATACCTTAGGTTTATGCTTAGGCACGTTGCGGCGCAACCATTGGGTGACAAATTCGAGGAAGGGATCGCTTAGCTTCGCATCGAGATACATCTGGTAAAATCGCTCATAACCGTTCATGGCTATATCGTGATCGCTGGTTGGCATTTCACAGCCCGCTGCGACAAATTGCGCAGGATCTATATTGTGAATTTTGGCCAGTATTTCCATATAGTCCAGGCTGGCTTGCCAGCGCTCAGGATTCATTTCAGATTTGCTTTCTATTGCTTCAACTACAAGGCCTGGGTCGCGGCCACCTTCCATCCAGCCCATAACAATGGCATGCGGTTGCTGGCACATACCGTATAAGGTGGGTACAGGTATGCCGTTGTCCTCTAGCACACGCAACATGCGATATTCATGCTCTAAAGGGTAGGGTATTGAGTTGTCAGGACGAGTGCCCTTAAACATGAGCGGCATAGGCTTACCGTCTTTTTCAGCGTCGACCTGCCACACGGGGCGCCAGCGACGTTGTCGGGTTATTTTAGTGACCGTTGCGCCCAGATTTTTGGCAACCCAATCAACAATACCCTGATGAGCAAAGGCGTTTAACTCTGCTTGGTCATTACTCATTATTATTCTCCTTACCGAATAGATTTTATTTTTAAATACTAAAGTGAGACTGACCGTCTTAATATGCAACTAAATTTGTTTAACTGTTGTAAAGTTTTTAGAGGATTTCAAAATAAATAATAGCTCGCCCCATTATCAAGTAATCCTATATCGCTGCCAGCCCAACACCCGTTCGATAAACTTGCCCAAATCGCCGACACACCCAACATTAAATCAAACATCGTGAAAACCCAGCTGCTTTTGTGGAATCCATGGAGGATTCCCATAATAAAAATATCGAGCTCTTCGAACTTTTCAGGCAGAAATTATCACACTTTAAAGCACCCTATTTTATCCAGCCAGTAACCAAACGGCTCAGACCAGCGTCTAAAATTTATAAATTTCACTGACCCAATAAACTGCCACTCGAACTGGGCATTGAGGCATGACCCCGTAA
>Ga0172382_10005215_pt1 | contig 19484 bp, 19 predicted proteins | sample Leawel138RmetaG_FD_122245 | JGI IMG/M metagenome (GOLD analysis project Ga0172382, IMG submission 122245) | Leachate microbial communities from a municipal landfill in Southern Ontario, Canada - Leachate well 138R metaG | ecosystem: Engineered > Solid waste > Landfill > Unclassified | place...
CTCCTGGGCAATATCATGCAGCACCAGCGCCTTCATTGCCACTTCGCCCTGCTCCAGGAACTCGCGCTGGTGCTCGACGATGCAGCTGGCCACCTTGAGCAGGGTCTCGTTGCGGCTTTGCAGACTCTTGATAAACCAGCGCGCCTCCTGCAGGTGGTTTTTCAGGGTGGTGTTGTCGCTGGCGTTGCCGACCTGCTTGATCATGCCGGCATAGGTGGCGTTGATGCGCAGGCGCGGCGCGGCTTCCGGGTTCAGCTCCACCCGCCAGGTGCCTTTCACCTTGCGCACGATGACGTCGGGCACGATGTATTCGGTGCGGGTGCTGGAGATGTGGGAGCCGGGGCGCGGGTTGAGCGACTGGATCAGCCGGATCACCTGACCCAGCTCCTCCTCTTCCAGCTTGAGGCGGCGCTTGAGCTGGTTGTAGTCGCGGTTGGCCAGCAGGTCGAAGTGCTCGCTGAGCAGCTGGTGGGCGGTGTCCAGGCAGGGGGTGTCTTCAGGCAGCTGGCGCAGCTGCAACAGCAGGCTTTCGCGCAGGTCGCGCGCGGCGATGCCCGGCGGATCGAGGTTCTGCACCGCGTGCAGCACGGCCTCCACCTCGTCCAGCTCGATGTCGAATTCCTCGCGCAGGCTTTCGTACAGCTCCTCCAGCGGCACGCTGAGCAGGCCGTCGTCGCCCACGGCGTCGACGATGGACTCGGCGATGGCGCGGTCGGTGTCGCTCATGGGCATCAGGCGCAGCTGCCAGTTGAGGTGCTCCTGCAGGGTTTCGCCCGAGGTATCGCCGTAGTCGTAGTCGCGCTCGTCGTTGTCGTAGCTGGAGGCGCCGCCACTGTTGATGGTGTCGTAGATATCTTCCCAGACGCTGTCCACCGGCAGTTCGTCGGGGATGTCGCTGCTGCCTTGCAGCTCCAGATCGTGCTCGGCGGCGGGAGCCTGATGTAGCTCGGTTTCTGCCGGCTCGTTGTCGGCAAAGCTGTCGGCCTCCGGCGGCACCGCGTCTTGCTGGGGTTCCGAATCCGCCTGCGTGTCCAGCCCCTCTTCGTCACCCTCTTCGGCCAGTTCCAGCATGACGTTGGATTCCAGCGCCTGTTGCACCTCCATCTGCAGCTCAAGCGTCGACAGCTGCAACAGGCGAATGGCCTGTTGCAGTTGCGGGGTCATGGTGAGTTGCTGACCGAGACGGAGCTGTAATGACTGTTTCATTGGATTCTTGGCGCGCCCGAAGGGCGGGGTGGTGATTCTACCGCAAATAACATGCCAGGCATAAAGGGAAAAGATAGAAGTTACAAGATACAAGTAAAAAAACGGTCCGGGACAGCGCCGGCCGCGCCGGCACAGCCCCTTGTCTCTTTCATCTTTCCTTTTGCACCTGACTCAAAGCTTGAAGCTCTCCCCCAGGTAAACCTTTCTGACCTGCTCATTTTTGAGCAGCTCGTCCGGCGTTCCGGCAGCGATGACCTGGCCGTCGCTCATGATATAGCCGCGTTCGCAGATGCCGAGGGTCTCACGCACGTTATGGTCGGTGATCAGGACGCCGATGTTGCGTTCCCGCAAGTGGTTGATGATGCTCTGGATATCCAGCACCGAGATGGGGTCGACGCCGGCAAAGGGTTCGTCCAGCAGGATGAAGCGTGGTTCCATGGCCAGGGCGCGGGCGATTTCCACCCGGCGCCGCTCGCCGCCGGACAGGCTCATGCCGAGGTTGTCGCGGATATGGTCGATGTGCAACTCGTCCAGCAGCGCCTCCAGCTTTTCCAGGCGCTGGGCGCGGGACAGGTCCTTGCGGGTCTCCAGGATGCCAAGGATGTTGTCCGCGACGGTGAGTTTGCGAAATACCGAGGCCTCCTGCGGCAGGTAGCCCAGCCCGAGGTGGGCGCGGCGGTGGATCGGTTCGCGGGTGATGTCGTGGCCGTCGATGGTGATGCTGCCGGCATCGCAGGGTACCAGGCCGACGATCATGTAGAAACAGGTGGTCTTGCCGGCACCATTGGGGCCGAGCAGGCCCACCACCTCGCCGCTGTCGATGTGCAGCGACACGCTTTTGACCACGGCGCGCGTCTTGTAGCGCTTGGCCAGTCCCGCGGCGTTGAGGCGGGTCACCGTCATGGCGTTTTCTCCCCTTCGCTACGGGGCTGGATGATGGCATGGACACGGCCGTCGCCATTGTCCTGACCACTGGCCTGTACCCGGCTGAGCATGGTGTCGTATTCAATGCGCTCACCGCTGAAGCGGTCGCCGCCCTGGCGTACGCTGGCACCGCCCTGCAACAGCAAACGGTCCCCTGCCGCGTGGTATTCCAGCCGCTGTGCCTCGCCCTCGACGTCGGCCGCGGCGCCGTCCGGCCGCTGGCGGAAGCGTACCGGTCGCCCCTCGGCTTCAATGCGATCCAACCCCTGGGTGGCGCGATACACCACGAGCAGATCGGCCGACATATACAGCGAGCCCTGCTCCAGGGTGACATTGCCGCGGTAACTGCTCATACCCTTGCGGTTGTCCACTTCCATGCGATCTGCACGAACGTGGATTGGCTGCTGGCGGTCGCTTTCCAGGGCGGTCGCCAATGGCGGCACGGAAACCAGGGCGAAAAACAAAAATCTAATGAGACGGGACATAGTTCCCCCTGACCTGGGCCAGCAGTACCAGCCGCTCGTCCTGCATGTAGGCGCGCAGGCCAACGGCATCTAACTGGCCTTGTGGGTAGGTGACGGTGAGCGGGGCGTCGGTCTCCGCATACCGCTCCTTGGGCATGAGTAGCAAATCGTCGGTGATGAGCTCCAGCATGCCATCGTCCTCCATGCGGGTCATGCGTACGCCACCGCGCAATTGCACCTGTTTGCCGTCACCGCTGATGTGGCCGTGAGCGGCATCGATCTGCCAAGGGGCCACATTGTCTGTTTCTCCGTATAGCGTCAACCGCGGTTCGGTGAGTTCCATCGAGCCGTCATCGGCGTAGCGCAGCATGAGTTCGGCGGCCAGACGTTGTTCCGGTCGTCCTTGCGGGTCCATGGTGGTGGTGGTGAAGTCGCGCAGGAAATATTCCGCGACATGCCGCGCGGCTTCGGCGCTTTCCTGTTTCGCTTCCTCGCGCAGGCCTGACAGCCAGTGCACGAACAGCCCCAGCGCCGTCAACAAGCTGACGATGAGCAGGGGACGTTTCATGTCAGGTAATGTTGCAGCTGGGCGTCGAGGTTGCCCTGGGCGCGCATGATCAGTTCACTGACATCGCGCGCGGCACCACGGCCACCGCCGTGATCGGTGGTCCAATGGGCGTGCTGCTTGACCAGCGGGTGGGCGTCCTGCACTGCAATGGCCAGCCCGACGCGGCGCATCACCGGCAGGTCCACCACGTCGTCGCCGGCGTAGGCGACCTGATGCGGTCGCAGGCCCAGCTTGGCGACCAGCTCCTCGAAGGCCGGCAGTTTTTCCAGCTTGCCCTGGTAGACGTGGCGGATGCCGAGGCTGTCCATGCGGTGTGTGACCACCTGTGAGGTACGGCCGGTGATGATGCCGATCTCCACACCGCTGGCCTGCAGCATCTTCATGCCGTGGCCGTCGCGGGAGTGAAAGGCCTTGTACTCCTGGCCGTCGTCACCGATGAACAGGCTGCCATCGGTGAGCACGCCGTCGACGTCGAAGATGACCAGGCGGATGTGGGCGGCGCGTTCCAGAATATCCTGCATGGCGTTGGTTATCCGTGGTTCGTTTTTGGGGGATACAAGATGCAAGAGCAAAGATACAACTAAGAAAACCTTTTCTTTCCCCTTGTATCTTGCCTGTTGTCCCTGCTGTTAAACAACGCCGGCCCGCAGCAGGTCGTGCATGTTGATGGCGCCGCACAGCACGCCGTCGGCATCCACCACTGGCAGGGCATTGATGCGCTTCTCGTCCATGATGCGCAGGGCCTCGGCGGCGAGCAGGTCGGCACGGATGGTGGTGCAGCCGCGCGACATCACCTGGGCCACCTGCATGCCGGCGATGGACACCTCGCCGTGGTCGAGCAGGCGGCGCAGGTCGCCGTCGGTGAAGATGCCGATGACCCGACCGGCCGCATCCACCACCGCAGTCATGCCGAGGCCCTTGCGGGTCATTTCCAGCAGGGCGTCGCGCAGCGGCGCGTCCTCGGTGACCCGCGGGATGCTCTCGCCGCTGTGCATGATGTCCTCGATGCGCAGCAGCAGGCGCCGGCCCAGGCTGCCCGCCGGGTGGGACAGGGCGAAGTCTTCGGCGGTGAAGCCGCGCGCCTCCAGCAGGGCGACCGCCAGGGCATCGCCCATGGCCAGGGTGGCGGTAGTGCTGGCGGTGGGGGCCAGGCCGAGCGGGCAGGCCTCGCGTTCCACGCTCACATCCAGATTGACGTCGGCGGCCTTGGCCAGGCGCGAGCGCGGGTTGCCGGTCAGGGTGATGAGGGCGATGCCGAGGCGTTTGATCAGGGGCAGGATGGTGAGCAGTTCCTCGGTCTCGCCGGAGTTGGACAGGGCCAGCACCACGTCCCTGGCCGTGATCATGCCGAGGTCGCCGTGGCTGGCCTCGCCGGGGTGGACGAAGAAGGCCGGCGAGCCGGTGCTGGCCAGGGTGGCGGCGATCTTGGCGCCGATATGGCCGGACTTGCCCATGCCGGTGACCACGATGCGCCCTTCGCAGGCCAGCATGTGGCGGCAGGCGCGGGCGAAGCCGGCGTCGATGCGCCCGGCCAGGGCGGCTACCGCCTGGGCCTCGGTGTCGAGTACCGCGCGGCCCAGTTGTTGCAGCTTGTCGTCGTCGGCAGGGCGCGTCATTCAGACCACCGGATAGCCGAGCTCGGCCAGCTTGGCGGTCAGGGCGGCGCGATCCAGCTGTTCGCCCCGCACGGTCACCTGTCCCGCCAGGGTGACTTCCACGGCGCTGACGCCGGGCAGATCCTTCAGTCCGTTGTGGATGGTGGCGACGCAGCCGCCGCATTTGACGTTTTTGACTGTGAATTCCTCGGTCTGCATGCACTTGCTCCTTATTGGGTGCTGGCGTAATACAGCAGTCCCATGTAGGCGATGAAGCCTGTCAGCAGCACGCCACCCTCCAGGCGGGTGAGGCGGCCCGGGCCGCGGAAACCGTAGGCGAAGGCAAACAGCAGCACGGTAAAGCCGAACATGATGGGGAAGTCGCGCTCCATCACACCCTCGGGCGTCGCCAGCGGGTGAATCAGGCCGGGCAGGCCCAGCACCGCCAGCAGGTTGAACATATTGGAGCCCAACACGTTGCCGATGGCAATGTCGTCCTCCCCCTTGAGGGCGCCGGTGATGGAGGCCGCCAGTTCCGGCAGGCTGGTGCCGATGGCGACGATGGTCAGGCCGATGATGAGGTCGGGAACCTCGAAGTAGTGGGCCACATTGACCGCGCCCCATACCAGCAGGCGCGAGCTGAGCAGCAGCACCACCAGGCCCAGGGCCACCCAGAACAGGGCGCGGCCCATGGTCATGTCGGTGGGGATCTCCTCGGCGAATTCGTCCTGCATCGGGTCACAGGCCTGCACCGCCGGGTCGCAGGCGCGCTCGCGCAGGCCGAGGCCCACCAGCCAGTAGATCATCAGGCCGAAGCCGGCCAGCAGGATCACGCCGTCGATGCGGCTGAGATCGCCATCCAGCAGCAGGATCAGGGTCAGGGTGGTCACGGCGAACAGGATGGGGAACTCGCGGCGCAGGGTTTCCGAATGCACCGACAGGGGGGTGATGAGGGCGGTGAGGCCGAGCACCAGGCCGACATTGGTGATGTTGGAGCCGATGGCGTTGCCCACCGCAATGCCGGGATTGCCGGCCCAGGCGGCCATGGCGGAGACCAGCATCTCCGGCGCCGAGGTGCCGAAGCCGACGATGGTCAGACCGATGATCAGGGGCGAGACGCCCAGATTGCGGGCGGTGGCGGCGGCGCCGGTGACGAAACGGTCGGCGCCCCAGACCAGCAGCACGAAGCCGCCGAGGATGGCAAAAAATGAGGTCCAGAGCATGGTTGTCTATTCAAGGGGTGGAAGGCGGGCATTCTGCCACAAGAGGATAGGTACGAGATACGAGGTAAATGGTGCGAAGGACGCGTGTGCGAGGGGCGCTGTACGACGGTTGAAAACGTGGTCGCGCGCAACGGGCTCCGTCCTGCGCACCATTTACCTCGTATCTCGTACCTCCCCCAGGTGGGCACTGGGGATTATTGTGCCGGCGGCTCGTCGGGAGGCAGGTCGTCGAAATCGTCGAAATCAAATTCGGGCGCCGGAGGGTTGCCGTCGTAGACCAGATTTTCCCGCATCTGCAGATAAGATTCGCGCATGAACAGATAGGGATCGAGTGCGCCCTGCTCCAGCAGGCGGGTGGTGCGCAGCAGATTGGCGCGGGTGTTCACCGCATTCAGGCCGATGACGGTATAGCGGGTGGTGTCGTCCCCAATCTCGCCGACGAGGTCGAACTGGGTGTAGTCCACCAGACGGCCGGTGCCGTCACGCAGGGAGCTGGGGCCGAGAAACTGCAGCACCAGATAGGGGCCGGAACCGACACCCCAGCGGCCCAGGGTCTGGCCGAAGTCCTCCTCATGTTTGGTCAGGCCCATGGGGGTGGCGACGTCGATGAGACCGCCCAGCCCTACCGTGGTGTTCCACAGCAGGCGCGAAAAATCCGCGGCCGCCTGGTGAAGCTTGAACTGCAGCAGGTCGTTGGCCAGCACCACCACGTCACCCAGGTTGCTGAAAAAGTTGGATACCCCGGTGCGCGCCGTCTGCGGCACGACGCGCACATAGCCCTCGGCAATGGGCTTGGCCAGCGCCTCATCGAAGTCGGTGTTGAACGCATGGACGCCGCGGTTGAAGCCTTCCCACGGATCGCGCGGGTCACGCTCGCCATGTACGGTGGCACAGCCGGTGAGGATGAGAAGCAGTGGGATGAGAAAGAGGCGGGTCAAGGTTCTGGGTTCTGGCTTATTGGTTTGGTGGGCACCTTACCGCTTTTTTAACCAAGTTTGAATCTCGATCCACAGATGTGCCCGTGTTGGCCCCTCCATAGAAGGTGGCTGCCAACCTGTATGGCGCCAATCACCGGGCTGTGCGCCCCAGGGGCTGGTGTTGCTCACGGTGTGGCGTGCGCAGGATCAATTGTCGTGGCGCCACCACGCCGGATGCAGCCCACCGCCCCAGGCAGGATCCACCGTCACTTGTCGGACATCCTGGCCGTTTTGGCGCATTACAAAGATTTCCGGCTGAGCACGCACCGTCGTCTGCCCGACGAAGGCGAGCCATTCACCGTCGGGTGACCAGGCCGGCAGCCGCTGTTCGCCGGGTAGTGAGAGGCGCAGGGGTTCACTGCCGTTGGACGTCATCACAAAGATGTCGGAGCGGTTGCCGCCGCTGCGGCGGAATGCGATCCGTTGCCCGTCCGGCGACCATGCCGGTTCGGCGTCGAAGTCAGGGGTGTTGGTCAGTTGTCGCTTGCCGCCGCCGACGGCGTCCATTACCCAGATGCCGAAGTCGCCGCCCATGTTGCTGGCATAGACGATCGCCTGTCCATCCGGCGACCAGTCGGGGCGCCGGTTGTCGATGATGGCCGGGAGTGGCGTCGGTGTGAGATTCATGGCCCCGGTGCCATCGGCGTTCATGATCCAAATCTCGCCTTCGTAGCCTCCGCGATAACTGCGGAACGCCAATTGCTGGCCGTCGGGTGACCAGGCGGGTGAGTCATCGAGTTCGGGGGCAAAGGTGAGCTGGCGAAGTCCGCTGCCGTCACGGTTGACCACAAAGATGTCCCCGGTCCACGCGGTGTAATTGGCGACCACAAAGGCGATTCGGCTGCCGTCGGGAGAGGGCGCGGGATCCATGGCGATGGTGCCGGGAGGCAGCAGGCGGTGTGGTTCGCCGCCCGAGGTGTCGAGGCGGACAAGTTCGGGTATACCGGCAACATAGCCTTCGTAGAGCACGGACACCGTGGTGGGTTCGGCACCCTGGGGGGGCGTGAGGGCACCCTCACAGCCGGTGACGAGAACGGCGACAAACAGAGCCGTGAGTAGATCTTTGCCGTGGCAGGCGAGCCTGCCGGTGGGGGTGTTCTTGCGTGCCATCGCTGTCAATTCCTTTGGGCGGCGGAGGATGCCCCAACGGTATTGTCGTTGGGGGGGGGGCCGGGCGGTACGAAAACTGTATTCAGGCCAGCGGGCGTGGTCATGCGCTCCCACGCCGCCATGAGAGAGCGCATGACTTTCCCAGGTTGATCAATGGGCTGCCGACGTATCATGCGCCGGTTCCGCGGCCCCTTGCCGGCGGTGTCGCGGGGCGAGGCTGACGTAGGTTACGACGGCAAACAGCAACAACCCCGCGGTAACCAGCAACGCTCCCATGGCGATGAGTGGCTCGAACTGGTGGTGGCCGAGGCTGTAGCCGCCCAGGCCGAACATCATCAACGGCAGTCCCAGGCTGTGCAGCCAGAAGTGTGCGGTGGCGAGCCTGTTGGCGGCGGCGTGTGGGAACATGCAGTAGACCAGGCCACTGATGGCCATGGTCGCCCAGCCCAGCAGGTTGATGTGCGTGTGCAGGGAGCGCAGTTCGAAATGGTGGCTGGCGGCCATGCCGATCCCCAGGAGCAGGCCCAGCAGCAGATAGGTCACGGCCATTCTTATCAGGTTGATGCCCAGCAGGGGTGGGCTTGTCGTTGTCACGTTCATTGTCCTCTCCTCCATGTCCGTCTGAACCCGGATGGTTTTTTGGTAATTAGTCAGTCAGCATGACCATTATAGACAGTCCTGCTGACTATATGTCAAGCTCGGACCATGGCGGCAGACGATACCTTTCCCGAAGCGCAGCGCACGATGGGGGCTCTGTTGCGCGCTCCCTGGCAGGTACTGGCGGCACGGGTCTACGGCACACTGGCCGAAGGCGGCTATCCCGATATCCGGCCATCACACGGGGTGGTTTTTCGTTACATCGGTGCCGACGGATCGCGCATCGTCGAACTGGCGGAGCGCGCCGGGATGACCAAACAGAGTATGGCCGCGTTGGTGGACTATCTGGCGGAGCATGGCTATCTGACCGTCGCGCCGGACCCACGCGATGGCCGCGCCAAACTGGCACGGCTGACCAACCGCGGCAGGGCGGTGCAGCGGGCGGCGCTGCAACTGTCGCGTCAGGTAGAAGCGGAATGGTCCGCTCTTATTGGTGAGCAAGAGATGGTGACCTTGCGTACCCTGCTGGAATGTCTTTATGACCACCTCAAGGCAACGGACTGACGGTACCGTGTTTTGAATCTGGAACGCGGCAGGCCGGTGTTTCCTGCACGGCGGGGCGTTTCGGCACTGTGGCCCGGTCAGGCACGGTCGCCGGCCGTAAGCACGTCCCGTACTAGGCTGAATACGGATTCGTCCGACCTGTTTTGGGTGTACAGTCAGTCGCCGCGCATCACCGTGTCGGGCGGAGCCCGATACGCTGATGAACGAGCCGATGGAGGTTGCACAATGGCAGTGAGCAGGACGTTCACTTGGGTCGGTGTCTGCTGCGACTGCTTGGTGCGCTGGTCCTCAGCTTCACCACCTGCACCCCCCCGGACACTCCTGTCTGCACTCGGTTGTCGAACACGTTCCTTCATTCGACGTGTAGATGGCCCTGGCCGGTATTGCCCTGCTCATGGGTTGGGTGGTTTATCCGGGGCCACTGGCCGCTCACTTGGCCCCTGGGGCGTGATTCCGGCCACCGCCTTCTGCGGCATGCTCATCTGGCTGGGGGTGGATATCGGCAGCATCCCTGCCGATAGTGTCGAGGCGATCCCCCGGCTGATCCTGGTGGTCATGTCCATCGTCCTTGCCACCGGCATGTCCTGGTCTCACATCCGGCGCCGGCTGTCAGGGCAGGCAGATGTGGATGATGTGGAGAATTAGCCTCAGGAAATGGTTGTATGGGGCATGCCATTGTCCCGTAACGTGGTCCTCCACGCAGCGTTGGAGGGAGATTGATTAAGGAGCCTTACATGTCATCCAGGGAACCGGTGTTACGTGCCTTGCTGGTCAACCTGCGTACAGGCCTGCGCATAGGTCTGTTACGCCCCTTTGACCCCAGCCGCCTGCAGGTGGACATTCGCCAAGTGGTACTGCTGTTGTTGGTGGCCTTCGGGCTCGATGTGTTGTCCGATTTCATCCATGTCAAACCGGAGCGCCAGTTCAACGGTTGGGGCGTGATCAGTCAGCTGGCCAATTATGCGATGTTTCTGCTGGCGGCTTATCTGGCGACGCAGATCCAGGGGCAACTCGAACGTTTCGGCCTGCTGGTTGTCGCCATGCTGGCGGCTGAGCCGGTGGGGCAGGGGATGATCGAAATATACCTCCTGAGCCTGGATTTTGCCGCCGCAGGCGAAAACGACTGGATGGCATGGGGTGTATACGCGCTGCTGGTGGCGTGGTTCTTCGCCGTGTTCTTCCGCGCGCAGCGCAGGCTGTTCACAACCAGCCACCGCCGTACTGCGCTGGCAGTCGGCATCTATTTCGGCGTGATATTGGCCAACTCTTTCGTCCTGCCGCATACCGAGGTCTGGTATACCGCGTATGCCGAGGATGATGCGCCGTCGCGGCCCGCGCTGGATGTGGAGGCCACCTATTATGCCCAGCCCGAACTGCTCAATGCTGCGCTGGAGCGCCTGCAGCCGCAGCGCCCCGGCATTCACGACATTTACTTCGTCGGCGTGGCAGGCTGGGCCGAGCAGGATGTGTTTTTGCACGAGGTGCGTTCGGTACACCAGCTGTTTGATGCCCGCTTCGATACCGCGGGCCGCTCGCTCGTGCTCATCAATAATCCGGCAACGGTTGGCGAGGTGCCGCTGGCCAATGCCTCCAACCTGCAACGCGTCCTACACCATATCGGTGAGTTGATGGACCCGGATGAGGACATGCTGTTTTTATACGTGACCTCTCATGGCTCCAGTAAGCATGAGGTTTCCATGCACTATTGGCCGTTGTCGCTCAACGATATATCGGCCGGGCGGTTGAGCGAAATGCTCGCCGCCTCGGCCATCGGCTGGCGAGCCGTGGTGATCTCGGCCTGTTATTCGGGGGGATTCATCCCGTCGCTAAATGACGCCAAAACGATGGTGCTGACAGCCTCCGCTGCGGACCGACAGTCCTTTGGGTGCAGTAATGAAAATGTCTGGACGTATTTTGGTGAGGCCTATTTCGACAAGGCGTTGCCCCAGACCCCTTCGTTTGTTGCCGCCTTTCAACGGGCGGCGAGCGTGATAGCCGAACGCGAGGCCAGCGAAAAGCTGGAGCCCTCACTGCCGCAAGCGTGGGTTGGCGAAGACATCGCCCAATTTCTGCCGAAGCTGGAAACCCGTCTTGCCACACTGAATGGAAATGTGGAGGCGCAGCCCGTCGACTGCGGCGATCTGGCTGTGGGGCAGTCATCTTGCCGGTGATGTGCGCGCCTGTTGGCTTGAGCGTGCTCGAATGTTGGTGGCAGAGGTGTTGCGCATGCCGTTGTCGGGTGAGGTCATGAAGCATCATTCCATTGGACGCATCCTGTGCGTCACCTTGCTGTTGTTGGTGTTGGCGGGGTGCAGCCGTGAGCCACCGTTGCCGCCGCTGGCCAGTGATGCGGTGATCCTGGCCTTTGGCGACAGCCTGACCTACGGTATCGGTGCCGCAGCGGAGCAGAGTTATCCGGCGGTGCTGGAACAGTTGAGCGGACGGCGCGTGGTCAACGATGGTGTACCGGGTGAGGAAACATCAGGTGGGCTGGCGCGGCTTGCCGATGCGCTTGATGAATATCGTCCGCAACTGCTGATCCTGTGCCTGGGTGGCAACGACTTTCTGCGCAAGAAACCTGTGGCGGACATCATGCAGAATCTGGAACAGATGGTGATGCTCAGCCGCGCGCGGGGGGTGCCGGTGCTGTTGCTGGGTGTGCCGCGACCGGCCATCTTCGGCCTGGAAAGCGCACCGCTGTATCACGAGTTGGCGGATCGACTGATGTTGCCGTTGGAGGCGGATGCCATTCCGGCGGTGCTCGCCGATCGCAGTCTCAAGGCTGATCCCATCCACCCCAATGCCGCAGGTTACCGCCGTATCGCCGAAGCCATTCATGCCAAGTTGCGGGCGAGCGGGGCACTGTAGTGTGCTTTGTCACCAGTGCGGATCTCATCGGGTCGGGTGGTGCGGATAATTTTCAGGCGGAGTGCATTACGGCTGGCATCGGATGGCGGTGCCGAGAGCAGTGTACCGCGTGCCGCGTGGAAATCGGACATCCGGACAAGGGCGAAACCAATCACTGGCGCTGCCTCAACGACAGCATGTGGAGCCAGGTACCGGCGTACAGGTGATGGCGTGGCGCCTGCTGCCCCATCTGAGTGGTGAAGGCTGGCTGCTGGCCGGTGTTGGGGTGAACTGAGCCCCGACGCGTTTTGCGGAATGGCTCATGTTTTGCGCCGGCCGCCCTGGCGCCGGTCGCGGGCTCGGCTATAGTTGTTTCCGCCGCGGCTTCCGGATTGGCACGCTGGCGACAGGGATGAGGCAATTCACATGGAGCGGGTGACTATGGCACAGGTACGATCGGACGGGATGTATTTCGGTTCCAATCCGCTTGTGCTTTTTCCAGCAGCGGCGTGCGATTCGCGCCGTCCGTCCTGATCTTCCCATCCCCGTTTCCTTCTCCTCCGCGCCGCAGCCGGCGCGGGGCAGTGCCGTCCATCGCCCCGGTATCGCAGGGAGACAGGCAGTCTCCATCCATGTAGAAAGGAGGATGCAGCATGGCTACACAACTGGTGATTAGAGACGGTGACCCGCACTGGTGGAACAGCCCGGATATCTGGGTGGTGCCGGGCAGCGATCCCAATGGCATACCGGGACAGCCGGTGGCGGGCGAGCCGGCCTTCGTCTGGGGGCGGGTGCGCAACGCGGGCGAGCAGCCGGTGTCCGGCGCGGTGGTGAATTTCTACTGGTCCAATCCGGCCACCGGCGTGTTGCGCAGCAATTCCACGCCCATCGGCACGGCCTTCGTCGATCTGGTGGCGGGGGAGGCCAAGGAGGTGCTGTGCGTGGTGCCCTGGCTGCCGGTGGTGGTCAACGACGGCCACGAGTGCCTCGTCGCCGAGGTGCTGCACAGTGCCGATCCGTTGCCCGTGCCGCTGCCCGATGCTTTCAACCCGCCGGCCTACCGGCAGGTGGCGCAGAAAAACCTCACCGTGCTGGTGATGAAGAAGAGTGCGCGGGTGCTGCCGGTGCAGGTGGCGGCGCCGCCGCGCATGGCGGCGGCGCTGACGCTGACGGTGGAGTTCGGCGGCGAACTGGACCAGGAAAACTTGGTGCAGGTGGGACTGAAGGGCTTCCGCCCGGCGCGATCCAATCCGTTCAAGGCAGGGCTCGGCATGGACGGCGGCTGCGACGAGGGGCGCATTGCCGATATGCTGAAAGTCGAGCTCAAGCCGGGCAGCAGCCGTGCGGTGTTCCTGCACCTCAGGCCGCAGGACGTACTGGAACCGAAGACGTATCAGTTGGTGCACGTCATTTCCCGCAAGGGGAAGGAGATCGAAGGCGGCATCACCTACATCCTGGTCAACGCAAAGGAGGGCTAGACTATGGCCACCACACCCATGGACATCAAGCGGCGCCCATTCTCGGTGGAGCCGTACACCAATATCATGCTGCCGGACGGCATCTTCGACACCGCGCTCAAGCTGCAGCGCATCACCTGTTACTACACCAATACCTCGGCGGCGACTCTCGACAACGTCACCATCTATCTGGAGGGGGTCGGCGATCCGGGCATCGTGCCGGTGGCGCAAAGCTATTTTTTCAACCATATCCCCGCCGGGGCCTCGGTGCGGGTGTCCTGGCTGGCGGATTTCGAATTCGGTTCGCCGGGCAAGAAGATCATCAGCTTCATCGCCCAGGCGGCGGGCATGGCGCTGGTGCGTACCATCAAGCAGATATTCGTGTCGCAGACCACGCAGGACCCGGTGACCGGAGAGTACAGCTGTACTGTGGAGGAGGGTACGCTCAAGGTGGGCAAGCTGGGCGTGATCGGTCCGCGCGACAAGTGGCAGCCGTGCAGCGAGCGCTACAAGGAGTGTCGGCCGACCCAGGGGCCCTGGGTGCCGTTAGAAATGTCGATGGCGTTCTATCCCAATCCGGCCTATCCCGGCATCCACGGCGATCTGCCGTTCAGCGATCCGTGGTGGAAGATCCTCGCCTGGATCGTGGCGGCCATCGCCGCTATCGTCGCCATCGTGGCGGCGGCCATGGGCGAGGGCACCGCCGGCACGGCGGTGGGCGGCACCTTCGACGAAACCACTGGCGACATCGACTGCTGCACGCCCGAACCGGGCGGCATACCGGGCGATGACGGGCTCACCGTGGCCGGTGTCGCCTCGGTCATCGCCACCGCCGCCGTCGCCGTCGGCCTGTCGGACGCCGCTGATCCATGGTGGCGCGGCCAGGAGGCAACGCCGCCCAAGCCGGCGGAGCTGACCACGGCGGAGACGGTGGACGTGAAGTTCAGCTATCCGGAGGACGTGATGGCCGCGGGCAAGCCCTATCCGGTGCACGTCGGCTGGGGCTACCGGCGCATCACCAGCGGCAATACCTACAGCTACGATGTGGATGAGACGCAGACCAACATCCACGTCAATGGCGGCGTCGAGGTGGAGGTGCCCGCGCTGCATCACGCCTTCGCTGCGCCGTTGGTGGTGAAGGCGCGTTTCAAGCGCGAGGACGGCAAGCCTTTCAGCGGCCCCGATCTATACGCTTTCGCGTTGCTGCGCTCACCCGACGACGGCATGTACTTCCTGATCGATCTGCTGGATGACGGTATCGTGCCCGACGAGAAGGCCAATGACGGTACCTACACCGGTTCGATCAATCTGGAGGCGGCCTACCGCGTGCTGCTGAAGAACAAGCTGAAGCTGGAGGGGCGCTGGAAGGTGTACGTGTTCGCCCAGGACGTCAACGATGCCACTCCCGATATGAAGCCTGAGATCGCCGCGCAGCACATCGGCGGCTTCATGGTGGCAAGCGCGCTGCAGATCACCTTCGACCCGACGCTGCCCTGTCCGTTGGAGGCGCAGACCACGGTGGACGTGGTGATGTAGCGGCCGCCTACCGTTTCCTGACTTGTGCCCGCTCCGCGCCGAGCCGCGCGGGGCGGGCTATTTTTTTGCCGCGCTAATGGTTGCCGATACGGCGACAGGTGTGTACACCGAACAGATTCCGCATGAACGCAGCAGCGGCGCTGGGTGCGAGTCGTGCGGGGCCACGGGTGAACTCGGCGTGTATGCGATCTGATAAAGTTCGTGGAACGGTCGTGCTACGATTCCTGCCGGTGACACGGATCAGACTGCCGCCCGACGGTTCTGGCTCCCCGCGCATTGTCGCCGGGACGAGGCCCGCCCCACACGATACTGCGCGTTAACGCGATAAGGCTCACCCTTGGCCCTGCTCTGGTGCAAACAGGATGGTGTTACCCGCTACGAGGTGCGCAGCGCCGGCCATTCCATCCGCCTGTATACCAATGGCGTGTTCCACAGCCAGTACAATCCGCGCCAGCCGGTGAGCGGCAGCCTGTGGGATCTGTTGATGCTGCCGGCATTTTTTGACCCGCAGGCGGTGCAGAGGGTGCTGATGCTGGGTGTGGGCGGCGGCGCGGTGATCCGCCAGCTCAATCACTTCCTGGCTCCGCCGGCCATCGTCGGCGTGGAGCTGAATCCGGTGCATCTGGACGTGGCGCAGCGTTTTTTCGGTGTCGCTGCGGCCAATGTCACACTGCACGAGGCGGATGCCCTGCGCTGGGTGCGTGACTACCGGGGCGAGCCCTTCGATTTGATTGTCGACGATCTGTTCGGCCATGCCGATGGCGAGCCGCAACGGGCAGTGGCAGCAGACGGCCGCTGGTTGCGTCAACTGGACAAACTGCTCGCCCCGGACGGGACGCTGGTATTCAACTTTGGGTCGGGCGCTGAACTGCAGGGTTGCGCGTGGTTTCATGACCAGCGGCTGCGCGCCCGCTATCCCTCTGCCTTTCGTCTTACCGCGCCGCATTATCACAATGCCGTGGGCGCCTTCCTCCGCCGGGATGTTCCCACCGCCCGGCTGCGCGAGCAGCTGGCGGCCTGGCCGGCGCTCGATCCAGCACGGCGCACCTGTCGGCTCAATTACCGCATCCGCCGTCTGTAGCTCGGTGCCGATAGTGTTTCCATCAGTGGCGCGGGCCGGGCGGCTTGCCGTGCTGCTGCAAGTGGGCGCGCATCCGTGCTTCGGCGGCCTGCTGCTCCGGCGTGAACGCGGCACCAAAGTCCTCCGCCTCGAACACTTGCCGGATCTCGATCTCGGCGGTGCCGCCGCCATCGAAGGGGAATGGGCAGCGTCGGACCCAGGCGATCGCCTCGTCCAGAGATTTGACGTCAAACATCCAGAAACCGGCGATCAGGCAGGCGGTGTCGCTGAACGGGCCATGGCTGACGGTGCGTTCAGTTCCGGAAAAGTGCACACGCGCCCCTCTGGCGCTCGAGCGCAGACCTTCGCCGGCACGCATCACCCCGGCCTGTACCAGTTCCTCATTGTATTTGCCCATTGCGGCGAGCAACTCGCTGCTGGGGAGCACGTCCGCCTCGGATTCTGCGGTGGCCTTGAGCAGGATCATGAAGCGCATGGTGGTTCCTCCTTTGCGGGTAAGGTTTGGCATGGATGACGCGATGAGCGGAGGGGCTGCGGTGAAACATATACCGGCTGAGGCACACAAGCCGCCGGCTGGCGTCCCATAATGCGTAGACTCGAATCCGGCGCCGGCGGCGCTGGTGCGACCGGAAGATTGGGTTTTTTGGGGGTAAATTCGAGGAGCGAGAATCAAGTATTGTATTTTTTAATAATGAGTATTGGATTTTCTGTGAGTCAGGTACAATGCCCGCCATTTTTGCGGTTTCCCATCTTCGTTTCAGCTAACTGACTGAGAGATATAGATATTTATATGAACTCCAAGGATATGACCGCGCGCCTGGACCCGGACCGCTTCGGCAAGGGTACCGGCGCCGCCCGTTCACGCCGCCCCGTCTACATGGATTTCCTGCCGCCCTGCAACAATGCCTGCCCCGCCGGTGAGGACATCCAGGCCTGGCTGGCGCTGGCCCAGGCCGGCAACTACGAGGCCGCCTGGCAGACCCTGATCGAGAACAACCCCTTCCCGGCCATCCATGGCCGTGTCTGCTATCACCCCTGCGAAACCTCCTGCAACCGTGCCTATACCGACCAGGAAGTGAGCATTCACGCCGTCGAGCGTTTCCTCGGCGACCTGGCGATGGAGAAGGGCTGGAAGCCCCAGTTCACCCCGCGTCCCGGCGGCAAGCGCGTGCTGGTCATCGGCGGCGGCCCCAGCGGCCTGTCCGCGGCCTATCACCTGACCCGTCTCGGCCATACGGTGGAGATCTACGAGGCCGGCCCGGTGGCCGGCGGCATGATCCACTTCGGCATCCCGGCCTACCGCATGCCGCGTGCTGAGCTGGAGGCGGAGATCAAGCGCGTCGAGGACATGGGCGTGAAGATTCGTCTCAACTACCGCGTCGACGACGTGCTGGGCGAGAAGACCGCCGGCAATTTCGATGCGGTGTTCGTCGCCGTGGGTGCGCACATCTCCAAGAAGATCGACATCCCGGCGCGCGACGCGCGCGGCATGATGGATGCGGTGTCCTTCCTGAAGAGTGTGGAGCAGGGCGAGAAGGTGACCCTCGGCCGCCGCGTCGCCATCTATGGCGGCGGCAACACGGCGATGGACGCGGCGCGCGTCGCCAAGCGCATGGGCGTGGACGAGGCGATGATCATCTATCGCCGCGACCGCGCCAACATGGCTGCCCACGACTTCGAGGCCGACGAGGCGCTGGAAGAGGGCGTCAAGTTCAACTGGCTGCGCTCCATCAAGGAGATCGACGGTTCCACCATCGAGGTGGAAATCATGGAGCTGGACGACAAGGGCCGGCCGCGCCCCACCGGCCGCTATGAAAAGCTGGAGGCCGATTCGCTGATCCTGGCCGTGGGCCAGGAGACCGACACCGGCTTCCTCGGCCGCATCCCCGGCATCGAGTTCAAGGCCGACGGCACGGTGATCGTCAATTCCGCCATGATGACCGGCGCCGACGGCATCTTCGCCGGCGGCGACATGGTGCCATCCGAGCGCTCGGTGACCATCGCCACCGGTCACGGCAAGAAGGCCGCGCGCCACATCGACGCCTGGCTGCGCGGCGAGACCTATCGTCCGCACCCCAAGCATCCCATCGTCAACCACGAACAGCTGCAGCTGTGGTACCGCACCCAGGCGCCGCAGGTGGAGCAGGCACACCTGCCGCTGGCGCAGCGCCTCGGCGGTTTCGAGGAGATCCTGCAGGGCATCAACGAACACGACGCGGTGTACGAGGCCAAGCGCTGTCTGTCCTGCGGCAACTGCTTCGAGTGCGACGGCTGCTACGGCTCCTGCCCGGAAGACGCCATCATCAAGCTCGGTCCGGGCAAGAAGTACCGCTACGACTACGCCCGCTGCACCGGCTGCGGCACCTGCGCCGAGCAGTGCCCGTGCCACGCCATTGAGATGATCCCCGAAGCGGCCTCCGCCAACGGCGGACGCGCGGCGTAATGAATTCGCCTGCGCTGGACGCACCTCCGCACAGCGGAGGTGCGTCGCGCTGCGACCAAACTACAGAACGATCGAGAACAGCATGAGCGAACAGAATACTGCCAAGAAGGTGACCGTCGATGGCGGCCACGCCGTCGCCCACGTCGCCTACCGGGTGAGCGAAATCTGCTCCATCTATCCCATCACCCCGTCGTCGGACATGTCCGAACTATCCGACCTGTGGGCCACCCAGGGTGTGCAGAACATCTGGGGCCAGGTGCCGCAGGTGATCGAGATGCAGAGCGAGGGCGGTGCCGCCGGCACGGCGCACGGCGCATTGCAGACCGGCGCGCTGACCACCACCTTCACCGCCTCGCAGGGCCTGCTGCTGATGCTTCCCAACATGTTCAAGATCGCCGGCGAGCTGACCTCGACGGTGTTCCATGTGGCGGCGCGCTCCATCGCCGCGCAGGCGCTGTCCATTTTCGGCGATCACCAGGACGTGATGGCGGCGCGCATGACCGGCTGGGCCATGCTGGCCTCGTGCTCGGTGCAGGAGGCGCATGATGCGGCGCTCATCGCCCACGCCGCCACCCTCAAGGCGCGCGTGCCCTTCATCAACTTCTTCGACGGCTTCCGCACCTCGCACGAGATCAACAAGATCAGCCTGATCCCGGACGAGCAGATCAAGGCGCTGATCAACGACGAACTGGTGTGGGAACACCGCCGCCGCGCCCTCAATCCCGACAATCCCTTCATCCGCGGCACGGCGCAGAATCCGGACGTGTATTTCCAGGGCCGCGAGAGCGCCAATCCGTTCTATGCCCAGGTGCCGGCCATCGTGCAGGAGACCATGGATCAGCTGGCCAGTCTTACCGGGCGCCAGTACCACCTGTTCGATTACTTCGGTGCA
>Ga0172382_10005216_pt1 | contig 19484 bp, 19 predicted proteins | sample Leawel138RmetaG_FD_122245 | JGI IMG/M metagenome (GOLD analysis project Ga0172382, IMG submission 122245) | Leachate microbial communities from a municipal landfill in Southern Ontario, Canada - Leachate well 138R metaG | ecosystem: Engineered > Solid waste > Landfill > Unclassified | place...
CGTCGCAGAACACGCCGTCCTCGCCCTCGGCCTCCGCGACGACCCCCACCAGCTCGCCGAACTCCGCCGCTCCATCGCCCTGTGGACCCGAGAAGACACCAAGGAGAACTGACATGACGGAACCCGTCACCGACACCACGACCGCCGAAGCTGGAAGCGCCGATGAGGCAGACGCCGAAGCACCCGCTGAAAACGCCGACACAGTCAAAGAGGCGAAGAAGTACAGGCAGCGCGCCCAGGCTGCCGAAGCTGAACGAGACACCCTCAGAACTCGCCTCGAGTCCATGCAACGCAACGAAGTTGAACGCCTCGCCGCCGAACACCTCAAAGACGGCACCGACCTGTGGCGCGACGGCGCACAACTGGCCGACCTCCTCGACGACGACGGCAATATCGACCCCGACAAAATCACCGACGTCACCCAAACGCTGGTAACCGCACACCCCCACTGGCGAAAGCTCGCCCCGGCAGCACCACCGGCCTCCATCGTCACCGCCACCGACAAGATCGCGCCGGGCGAGAAACAAGCCACCTGGTCAGACCTTCTCCAAGGCCGAAACACCAAGTAGAATCGTGCGTATCGGCGGGACCAAGCCGCGTGCCAACCCCGCCGATACGCACGCCCCTGGTGGGCAACCTTGAACAGCAGTGCGCTGCAAGGACTCCCAATCACTCACCGACACGCACTCGCGTGCACTCCCACCAGGAGAACCAACCATGTCTCTACTGACCACTAACGCCGGCGGCATCCTTCGGCCCGAAGAAGTCGGCGCGCTCATCGTCCAGCCCGTCGCCAAAGCCAGTGTCGCCATGCAAGTCGGCACCATCGTCGAAACCAACTCCAAGGACTTCCGCATCCCCATCGTCACCGACGATGTCAGCGCGTCCTGGACCGCTGAAGGCGCAGACATCACCGCCACCGACGCCGAGGTCGACGAACTCCTCGTCACCCCGAAAAAGATTGCAGCCCTTTCGAAGGTGAGCCGAGAACTGGCCGCCGATTCCAGCCCAGCCGCCCAGAACGTGGTCGGACAGTCCATTGCCCGCGACATCGCGCGCCGCGTGGACTCCGCATTCTTCGGCGACACCGTGGCCAACGGACCCGACGGAATCTCCTCGCTCAACGACATCCAGTTCGTCGACGCCGACACCATCACCAACGTCGACCCGTTCTCAGAAGCCATCTCCAAGGCCGAGAACGAAGGCGCACAGATCACCGCGTTCATCGCCAACGCCGCCACCGTGCTGGCCCTGTCAAAACTGAAAAAGCTCACGACCGGATCGAACGAGCCACTGCTGCAGCCAGACCCCACACTGCCCACCCGACGGCAGATCCTCGGCGTCCCGCTCTACAGCGTCCCCAACACCGTTGTCCCCGCCAACACGGTCTGGGCTGTCGACATCAGCCGCGTCTTCGTCGTCGTCCGACAGGACGTCGAGCTCTCCGTCGACGAGTCGTTCTACTTCGGGTCCGACTCACTGGCCGTGCGCGCAGTCATGCGGGTCGCGTTCGGCTTCCCCCACGAACGCGCCGTCATCAAAATCGCCCCCGAGCCGGGCACCTAGAAAAGCCGTCCGGGGCTGTCCTCTCCTTGCAGACCCCGGACACAACCGGGCCGGGTCGAGCACCAACCTTTCCAGGGTGTGTTGGTGCTCCCCGGCCCGGCCAACCCGAACGGAGACAACCACATGCCGCGCGCACCCAAGTACTGCTCATACCAAGACTGCCGCAACCTCGTCACCGGCAAGAGTCGCTGCCACGACCACACAGGCTGGAAGACGAGCCCACGCACCGCATCGTCCGGCCGCACCAACACCACCATCTGGAAGGCCCTACGAGCCCAAGCACTCGACCGCGACAGCCACCAATGCCAGATCCGCGGACCCAGATGCCTCGACGCCGCATCCCAGGTCGACCACATCAGACCCGTCCACCTCGGCGGCGCCGATGCACTCCCCAACCTCCAATCCACCTGCGGACCCTGCCACGACGAGAAGACCGCACGCGAAGCACGAGCAGCCCGTGGATAACGGCATCCGATGGGGGGTCGGGAATCCTCCCCCCGGGTCAGAATTCCTGCCGGTAGGCACTGCGGATTTTGGTGTGTACGGTTTCCCAGACTTTTTAACGTGCACATTGTTTTGGCCCGTTCGGCGGGGTTTGTGCTGGTGAGAAGCCGTAGAGGGCACTGGGGCCTGCCGCTGATACCGTGCGGTTGGTGCGGTGCGCGGGTTCGGGAGACCGAATCCGGCCGCCGCCGCCGGTGGTGCTCGGATGCCTGCCGAATGAAGTCATACCGGGCGCATCGACCCGGCAGGGCGACGTCTTCTACGACGGCGTTCGCCCAGTCCGCCCATTCACGCCCCACATCAGTCGGTCGAGTCGGGTCAGCGTGACACCCTCCGTCCCACCGTACATCAGGCGCTTCAGGGGGACTTCGGTGCTTGCCTCCGCTCCATCAGCGGTCAGCCATCCCGGTCGCTGAGGTGGCGAATCGCCCAGCCCGAAGTCTTGGGCATACTTGTCCAGACGATCGACGATCAGCAGGTAGTCAAAGAGTTGGCGACGCCAAATCATGAGGTCGGGGTTGCTTACGCCGAAGCCAAGGCCCGGATACCGCTCGGCCATCGAAGCGAGACTGTGGAAACTCAGAAAGTGCGAATGCCTCTGAATCGCTGTCAGAAGGTCGACCAGTTCCGACGGTACCGCGGTTGAGAAGCCGAGAATCTCCTTGATGCAGGTTTCGGTCCGCCCCATGCGATCGAGAATCACGAAAAGCACTGTGACGGACTTGATTCCGGTACGTGTTAGCTCTACGCCCTGATCCTGCGGTGCCGGCGAGTTCGGGCCGATTTTTCTGCACAGCTCATCGACGTTCGCCCAGGTGTTCGGGCGATCGGCTGGCTCAATGTCCGCGGCGCGATTCAACGTGACCATCAGGCTCTTTGCGTGTTCGACGATGAGCCAGATGAGCCAGCCAAGATGACCGTCGTGGTTTTTCCTGTCGCGGCGCAACGGAATTCGGACGACGAGGAGGTAGAACACGAACGCCCCGGCGTAGGCGATCGAAAGGTCGTAGATCAAGTCGCCGAGTCGGGCACCGCCGGGAAAACGCTCGGGCACGTTGGCTAGGACAACATGTTGCGCCAAGGCATACAGCAGAGCGAACCCCAGCATCGCCCAGAGGCTCCGGTTCAGCCGGCGCTCAAATGGGCTCAGATATGCCAGGCGGTTCCACTCCCGGCACCGCTTCCACATCATCTATCCCTCTGGGTTCGTATCCACGGCCGAGTGTGGAAGCTCGCGCGCGACCTCCCGGGCGCCTTTCTCGAGGCTCTCCCCCGCGCTATAGCGGCGTTCGACGATCTCTGACGGGATCAATTCCAGCGTGCCCGGGTGGTCGTCGCTCGCCCGCCAATAGATGTGATCGCCAGGCTCGATACGAAGCCGATTCGCCAGACGAATAGGTATCCGTACCTGAAGCTTGGAGCTCACAGGGTGGGGTCCGTCTGGCGCGGTCACCAACCGATTATTCCAGGTATTTTACTTTTTTTACAACGAGCAGTAGTCTGCAGTTAAGGGCTGACCCAGGTCCTCATGATCTGGCTAGGCACTTTCAGGCCCCGTCCCGCAACTCGCGGGCGGGGCCCTTTAACGCCGCAAACAAGGCGCTCGAACGACTGTCATGTCACATCGTCCTGAGCACGATGCCGGCAGCCGCGCGTGGTTTCAGAGCGGCAACGGCGCGATGAGTCGCATCGCCGATTTCACCCCACATCCCTTGCGGGCAAATGGATTCGATGCTTGGGCCGGGTGGGACGACACTGCGGAACGCCGCATATGCGGTGAGATCTGCAACTTGTATGAAGTAGGACTGCGTTGACTGCCTCGCCACCGGGTCGTCGATCAGCAGCGCCGCCGGCGCCACGATGGTTCCGCCGCCGTAGGCGCTACCCGCGGTGAGGTGTCGGCGCGCGCGGCGGACCCATCGGCGGACGGCGTCGTTCTCACCTTCGTCGTGCACCACCATGAATCGAGTTTTCTCGTACGTGCTGGTCCGTTCAAGGCGTTGCAGCAAGCCTTCCCAGGCGAGATCGAAACATGCGGTTGGCGTTGTGTAGTTCGCCCGCTTGTCCACGACGATCGCAAATGCCCGGACACCGAGATCCGAAAGCACTCGCAGGTGCGCTCGGTAGATCGTGTGACGGGCCCCGTATCCGAGGCCATACCGTCTGAGGTCGCCTCCGTTGCGGAGCAGGTAATTCGCTTTTACCTCGGCGCGCATGTGGACACCGAACTTGTCCCGCACACGGCGCCGGAACCGCAGCAAGCCGTCGAACGTCTCCGGCCATGCGTCTGCGTCGACCAGGACGCAGCCGAGGGTGAACGTCATCGATCCACCCTTGCTCGGATCTCCTGTATTCCCCGATTCATCGATGTACGCGATGAGCATGCGCCATACGACCACACCGCGACCACAATTTGACCACAGTTACAGATAACTACTGTTAACCACGGTTGCGTGTTTAAGCACGTCACGCGCGATGAGAACCCCTGAACTGCACCATGTTTCGCCTTTGCAAGGCAGATGTCAGGAGTTCGAATCTCCTAGGCTCCACAACCTCCCTTTCGTCAGTCCCCCACCCGCAGGGCTCCTGCCGGACACATCGCGGCCGCCCGCACGACGGCGTCGCGTTCGGTGGTCGGCGGATCCGGGTCGATCACCACGACCTGTTCTGAACCGTCGGGCAGGTCGAACACCGTCGGCGCAGCCATCAGGCACTGGCCGTGACCCTCACACAACGTGTAGTCCACCGTGATCCGCATGACGCCTCCATTCGCGTTTGTTCACCCAGTGTTGGGGCTCGCCTGCACGATGGGCTGGATCGAGCGCGCCAAACTTGGCCTGTAGGTGCCAGTTGCGACGAGGCGTCAGCCTTCGGCGAGGTCTTCGAGCAGACCGCTGCGGCCGGCGAGAGCGGCGGCGGCGATCCTGTTGTTGACACCGAGCCGGTGCAGCAGCGAGGCCACCATGCGCTTGGCGGTGCGCTCGGAGACCACCATCCGCGCGGCGATGTCGACGGTCTCCATGCCCGTCGACAGCAGCGTCCACAGCTTCAGGTCCGCCGGCGTCAGCGAGTCCACCAACGACGACGCGGGCTTGCGTGTGCTCGACAGCAACCGGTCGAGCAGGCCGGGGTCGAGCACCTTCAAGCCGGCCGCGATGGTTTGCAGCGGACCGACGAGGGCTTCGGGCCGAACGGTTTTCGACAGGAACCCGTCCGCGCCGGCGCGCAGCGCGTCCTCGGCCAGCTGATGGTCGTCGGTCCCCGACAGGGCCAGGATCCGCGTGGCGGGATGCCGGGCCTTGATGTGCCGTATCGCGGCCACCCCGCCCAGCGGCGGCATGGACAGATCCACGATCGCCAGATCGGCATTGCAGGAGCCGACGAGGTCCGCGGCCTCCTCGACAAACGTGGTGCGCCCGCCGATGACGAACTGCTCCCCCCAGTCCCGCCGCAACAGCAGTTCCAGACCTTCGGCGAACAGCTCGTGATCGTCGACGATCACGATGACGAAGGGTCCGTGGTGCACGGGGCGGATGGTAGCCGCATCGGCTGCGCGGCAGTCCGGAATGCCTGGGCCCGGCCGGTGGGCGATGTCTAGGGTGAGCTCGTGAACACCGCCGGCCGGCTGCGGGCCTTCGTCGTGCCCTCAGCGGATCGGTTCGGCCTGGCTCGTGTCGTCGTGTCGGTTCGGGTGGTGGTCGTCCTGTCGGTCATCGTGCTGGCGGCCTTCGGCCCTGACTGGATGCGTAGGCAACCGGTGGCCCTGGCGGTGGTTTTCGCCGGCACGTTGGCGTACGCGGCCGTGGTCATGGCGCGGCCGAACCTGGAGGTGCGCCGGACCCGCTACGCCTGGTTGGTGTCGCTGCTGGACACCGGCTTCAGCCTGGTGTTGATCGGGCTCACCGGCGGGGTGGACAGCCCGGTTGTGGCTGCGTTGACGCTGGTGGTGATCGCGTCGGCGGCGCGACTGACACTCGCCGAATGTCTGGGCTTCGCCGGCCTGGCCGGCCTCGGCTATCTCGTGGTGGTCCTGGTGTCGCCGGCCGGGGGCGGCTCCGGGCTGGCGGCACCGGTGCAGGGGCTGTGGTGGGCGCTCTATCTGGTGTTCATCGCGCTGCTCAGCGGCGCGCTGTCGGTACTGCTCGAGCGCGAACACCAATCGCGGGTGAAGGCGCTGGTCGAGGCCGAGGCCGAACACGCCGCCGCCGAGGAGGAACGGGATCTGCGGGCGCGCCTGCTGCGCTCGTATGAGGCACAGCAGGAGGGCCTGCAGGTTCTGCTTCACGAATTCCGCACCCCGGTCGCGTCGCTGGACGCGCTCACCGAGGCACTCGTCTCGTCGGAGATGGGATCGGCCGACCGCGAGTCCGCGCTCAAGCTCGCCGGACGCCACGCGCGTCACCTCTCGGACATGCTCGACTCGTTGGCCGACGTGAACCTGAGCCGACAACCGGCGTTCTCGTCCGGACGGGTCCGCCGCATCGACCTGGCCGAGGTGATCGGGGAAGCAGGCGACGCGGCGGGCATCCGCGCGCCCCGACTGCAGATCTCGATCAGCGGCGAGACATCGGCCATCCACGTCGACGCGCAAGGCCTGCGCCGTGTGCTGACGAACCTGCTGGAGAACGCGGCACGGCACGGACGCGGGCTGCCCATCGACGTGGTGTGCGAACGCGGCGACGGGCATCTCAGTGTCGCCGTCTCCGATCGCGGACCCGGCGTGCCGCAGGAGGATCTCGGCCAGCTGACCACCAAGTTCGTCAGCCTGTCGGACCGCCACGGCACCGCCGGGCTCGGCTTGTGGATCGTGGCCGAGATCGTCGACGCGCTCGGCGGCACGTTGCGCTTCACCGCGCGTGACGAAGGCGGACTGACCGCCTCGTTCACCATTCCCGTCAACTGACCGGCCCCCGCACGCAGCCGAACTGGCCCGCGTGGACCGGCAGTTGGCCCGCACGACGGCGTAATCGAGCTGCTGCGTGATTGAGACTGGCCTGGATTGCGCGACGTGAGCTGCACCACAGGTCAGCGCGGAGCAGCACGAAAGGACTCTCGATGACCACCGCCGTCCCAACCCATCGCGACATCGATCTCAGCGACCGCAACTTCTGGGCCAGGCCCCATGAGGAGCGGGATGCGGCATTCGCCGTGCTGCGCCGCGAGAATCCCGTGCCGTGGAGCCGACCGGCCGACTCCGATCTGCTGCCCCCCGAGCAGAACCTCAAGGGCTTCTGGTCGCTGACCAAACACGAGGACATCCGGTACGCCAGCCGCCATCCCGAGATCTTCTCCTCGGCCGAGGGCATCACGGTCGAGGATTTCCCGGTCGAGATCCGGATGATGTCGCAGTCGTTCATTGCGATGGACGCGCCGCGGCACACCCAGCTGCGCGGCATCACCCTCGATGCGTTCAAGCCGCGCAACATGCTTCGGCTGCAGGACTGGATCCAGGGCCACGCCCGCGACCTGATCTCGGAGATCTCGCACCTCGGTGAGGGCGACTTCGTCGATCTGGTGTCGGTCAAACTGCCCGGGCGCATCTTCGGCAGCTTCTTCGGTCTGCCGCCGGGTGAGCTGCACGAGAAGACCATCAACGCCGCGCAGCGCACGCTGGGCTGGACCGACCCGGAGGTGCGCGGCGACCTGACCGCGGTCGAACTGTTCGTCGGCGCGGTGATGGACCTGCACGAGACGGTGACGACCCTTCTTCCGGAGCGCCGGGCCAACCCGGGTGACGACCTGTTGTCGTGGATGGTGCAGGCCGAGTTCGACGGCGAGAAGATGACCGACGACGAGCTGAAGGCGTTCTTCACGCTGCTGGCCGTCGCCGCCAACGACACCACCCGGCACGCGTCGGCACACGCGATCCTGGCGTTCTCGCAGTTCCCCGATCAGCGCGACCTGCTGGTGGCCGACGTCGAGGGCAGGGTGGACACTGCGGTCGAGGAGGTGCTGCGCTGGGCGTCGCCGCTGGTGCACATGCGGCGCACCGCCGTTCAGGACGTCACGCTGCGTGGGTCCGAGATCAAGGCCGGCGACAAGGTGGTGCTCTGGTACAGCTCCGCCAACCGCGACGAGGACATCTTCGAGGATCCGTTCAAGTTCGACATCGCGCGTAACCCGAACCCGCACATCGCATTCGGTGGCGGCGGTCCGCACTTCTGCCTGGGTGCCGCACTGGCCCGCACCATGCTGCGGTCGCTGCTGACCGAGGTGTACACCCGCATCCCGGACATCTCCGCGCCCGAACCGCGATACCAGGTGGCCAACTTCATCAACGGCATCAACAGCCTGCCCGCCACCTGGACCCCCGAACGCCGCTGACGGCCCCGAAAGGAATCACGATATGAAGACCAAGGCCGCTGTGCTGTGGGGTCTGCACCAGAAGTGGGAGGTCGAGGAGCTCGAGCTGGACGCTCCCCGTGCGCAGGAGGTGCTGGTCAAGCTGACCGCCAGCGGGCTCTGCCACTCCGATGACCATCTGGTGACCGGGGACATGCCGATGAACCTGCCGGTGGTCGGCGGGCACGAGGGCGCAGGCGTGGTCGTCGACGTCGGCCCCGGGGTGACCGAGGTCGAGGCCGGCGATCATGTGGTGCTGAGCTTCATCCCGGCGTGCGGCCGCTGCACCGAATGTGCGCGCGGACGCAGCAACCTGTGCGTGTACGGGGCCGCCATCGTGGCCGGTCCCCAACTCGACGGCACCTTCCGCTTCCATGGTTCGTCAGGGGGCCGCGCCTACGATATCGGTCAGATGTGCGTGCTGGGAACGTTTTCCGAGTACACCGTGGTCCCGATCGCCTCGGTGGTCAAGGTGGACAACGACATTCCGCTGGACAAAGCCGCCCTCGTCGGCTGCGGCGTCACCACCGGATACGGCGCCGCGGTGCGCACCGGTGAGGCTGCCGACGGGGACACCGTCGTGGTGATGGGCGTCGGCGGGCTCGGCATCAACGCGATCCAGGGCGCCGCCATCGCCGGCGCGCGGAACGTGGTGGCATTGGACCCGGTCGCCTATAAGCGGGAGCGGTCCTTCGAATTCGGCGCCACCCACGCGGCCGCCGACGTCGCCGAAGCCCAGGCCCTGATCACCGATCTGACCCGGGGCACCATGGCCGACGTCTGCGTCGTCACCACCGACAGCGCCGAGGGCGCCTATGTGGCCCAGGCCCTGAGCCTGGTCGGCAAGCGAGGCCGGGTGGTGATGACCGCGATTCCGCACCCCACCGACACCGTGGTGGACATGTCGCTGTTCGACCTGACGCTGTACGAAAAGCAGGTCAGGGGATGCCTTTTCGGCTCGTCCAACCCGCGCCTGGACATCCCCCGGCTCCTCGACCTCTACGGATCGGGCCGGCTCAAACTCGATGAGCTCATCACCCGGGAGTACACCCTCGAGGAGATCAACCAGGGGTATGAGGACATGCACAACGGGCGCAACCTGCGCGGCGTGATCCGGTTCTGAGCCATGCCCGGCGGGTCCATCCAGGATCGCAAAACTGAACTACGACATGAAGGTGAGCAATTCATGAGCGACATCCCGCACTACCGGATGTACATCGACGGCGCGTGGCGTGACGCCGCGGACACGATCGAAGTCCGCAGTCCCGCCACCGGCGAACTGGTGGCGACGGTCGCCTACGGCGGCGTGACCACCGTGGACGACGCGGTCGCCGCGGCCAAGGCCGCCGACGAGGCCGGGGTGTGGCGCAACACGTCTGCACAGCAACGCGCGGACGTACTCGATGCGATCGCCGACAACCTCGCTGCGCGCACCGACGAACTGACCGCACTTCAGGTCGCCGAGAACGGTGCCACCGTCCGCGCGGCGGGCGCCTTCCTCATCGGCTACGCCATCGCGCACCTGCGGTACTTCGCCGGCCTTGCGCGCACCTACGCGTTCCAGTCCAGCGGACCGCTGATGGAGGCCCCGACGCTGGCCGCAGGGATGATCGTCAGGGATCCGGTCGGCGTGTGCGCCGGCATCATCCCGTGGAACTTCCCGCTGCTGCTCGCGGTCTGGAAGCTGGGTCCGGCGCTGGCCGCCGGCAACACCGTCGTGCTGAAGCCCGACGACCAGACGCCGCTGACGCTGCTCGAGCTGGCCCGCGCCGCCGACGAAGTCGGGCTCCCCGCAGGGGTTCTCAACGTGGTCACGGGCGCCGGCCCGACCGTCGGGGCACGTCTGGCCGAACACCCGGACGTCCGGAAGGTGGCGTTCACCGGATCGACCGAAGTGGGCAAGAGCGTCATGCGCGCGGCGGCCGACACGGTGAAGAAGGTCACGCTCGAGCTGGGCGGCAAGGGCGCCAGCATCGTCCTCGACGATGCCGACCTCGACCTGGCGGTCGACGGATCGCTGTTCGCGTTCCTGTTGATGAGCGGTCAGGCCTGCGAGTCCGGAACCCGGCTGCTCGTCCACGAGTCCATCCATGACGAGTTCGTCCGCCGCATGGTGGCCCGTGCCGAGACGCTGGTGATGGGCGACCCGATGAGCCTCGCCTCCGATCTGGGACCGCTGGTCTCCGCCAAGCAGAAGGCGCGGGTGGAGAAGTACATCGCGCTCGGCCAGGAGGAAGGGTGCAAGCTGGCCTACCAGGGCACCGTCCCGACGGATCCTGCTCTGGCACAAGGTCATTGGGTGCCTCCGACGATCCTCACCGGCGCCACCAACGACATGCGGATCGCCCGGGAGGAGATCTTCGGTCCCGTGCTCGTCGTGCTCACCTACGGTGACGACGACGAGGCGGTCGCCATCGCGAACGACAGCGAGTACGGGCTGTCGGCCGGGGTGTGGAGTGCCGACAGGGAACGGGCGCTGGGGATCGCCCGCCGCCTGCAATCCGGCACGGTGTGGGTCAACGACTGGCACATGATCAACGCGATGTACCCGTTCGGCGGGGTCAAGCAGAGCGGTCTCGGCCGTGAACTCGGTCCCGACGCACTCGACGAGTACACCGAACCGAAGTTCATTCACGTCGACATGACCGACGACCGCCGCAAACGCGTGTATCCGGTTGTCATCTCCGCCCCAGCGCAGGGCTGAGAACGACGGATGTATCCCGGTACCCACGCCAGGACGGCGCCCGAGCGAGCGGCGGTCGTCGTCGCCGAGACCGGCGAAACGCTCAGCTACCGCCGGCTCGACGAACAGTCCGCCGCGCTGGCCCGGGTGCTGCACGACGCCGGTCTGCGCCCCGGTGACGTGGTCGCGTTGCTGTCGGACAACGCGCCCGAGGCGCTCGTCGTGCTGTGGGCGGCACAGCGTTCCGGGCTGTACGTCACCGCGATCAACCACCACCTGACCCCGGCGGAGGCCGGTTACATCGTCTGCGATTCCGGCGCGCGGGCACTGGTCGCGTCGGCCGCCCTGCGCGAGTTGGCCGACGGGGTGGTTGCCGAGGCCGGCGGTCCCGAGGTGCGCATCGCCTTCGGCGGCCGCATCGACGGATTCGCCGACTACGAGTCCACCCTGGCCGCGGCCGGTCCCCCGCTGGCCGAGCAGCCGTGCGGCGCTGTCATGCTCTACTCCTCGGGAACGACGGGATTTCCCAAGGGAATTCGTCCCGATCTACCGGAGCGCAGCGTCGACCAGCCCGGTGATCCGGTGGTGGCCATCGCCGGTGGCCTGTTCGGCATCACCTCGTCGGACGTCTACTTCTCGTCGGCGCCGATCTATCACGCCGCGCCGTTGCGTTGGTGTGGCATGGTGCATGCGCTGGGTGGAACCGTGGTGCTTGCCAAGAGGTTCGACGCCGCCGACACGTTGAGGTACATCGAGAAGTTCCGGATCACCGCGACACAGATGGTGCCGACCATGTTCGTGCGGATGCTCAAGCTCAATGACGAGGTCCGCAGCCGCTATGACCTGTCCAGTCTGCGCGTGGTGATCCATGCCGCCGCTCCGTGTCCGGTGGATGTCAAGCAGGCCATGATCGACTGGCTGGGTCCGATCATCTGGGAGTACTACAGCTCCACGGAAGTGCACGGCATGACCGTCATCGACACCGGGCAGTGGCTGAGCCACCAGGGTTCGGTGGGGCGCAGTGTCCTTGGCACGCTTCATATCTGCGATGACGACGGACACGACCTACCCGCCGGTGAGGTCGGAACGGTCTACTTCGAGCGGGACGCTCTGCCGTTCAGCTATCACAACGCCCCGGAGAAGACCGCGGAGGCCCAGCATCCGGCGCATCCGTTCTGGACCACCGTCGGTGACCTCGGTTACGTGGACGACGAGGGCTATCTGTACCTGGCGGACCGCAAGGCGTTCATGATCATCTCGGGTGGCGTGAACATCTATCCCCAAGAAGTCGAGAACGCGCTGACGTTGCACCCGGCCGTGCACGACGTCGCGGTCATCGGGGTGCCGGATCCCGAGATGGGGGAACAGGTCAAGGCGGTGGTGCACCTCACCGCCGGCGTCGACCCCTCCGAGGAACTGGCGCGGGAGCTGATCGACTACACCCGGGCGCGGATCGCGCACTACAAGGCGCCGCGCTCGGTGGATTTCGTCGACGACCTGCCGAGAACGCCGACCGGAAAACTGGTCAAGGGCAAGCTGCGGGAGAGGTATCTGGTCGATGTCTGAGCTCGTCGCGCCCCTGGCCATCATGGGGCTGGTGCTCGCACCCCTCTACATCCCGGTGGGAGTCACGATCGTCCACTGGATCGGCAACTGGTCCAGGCCGGAGGCCCAGCCTCCCGGGCCTCCTACGGCTTAGGGCTGACCTCCACGCTGGGCGGCAGCGGCGACGGTTCGGGCTGCGTCGAGCGGCGCACGATGGAGAACGTCACCGCTCCCCCGGCCAGCACGACGACGGCGATCCCGGCCAGCAGCAGCGGACGCTTGCGGCGGCGGGACCTGCGGGCCTTCTCGAGCGCCTGCGGCAAACCGGCCACCACTTCCTGGGCGGCGGCCACCTCGACGGCGATCGCCTCCTGAGCCGCGGCGAGCTCGGCCTTCAGCTGGCGGGCCATCTTGCTGCGCCGATACTTGTTGCCCGCCCACACCGCGGACGACCGCGCCGACTCGACTCCGAGACCCACCGCTCCCCTGGTGACGTCGATCGGGCCGACGGTCGAATACATCAGGCCGCGGCTGAGCCGCTGACTGGGGGTCAGACGTACGCGGGTCGTGGAGCTCATATCCCACCTCTTTCGGGCTGTCGGATGTCGCGCCCCCAGCCTGCCATCCCGGCCAACGGCAAGGTGGCCGGTTGGCCCTCAGACCAGGCGTGGCACACTGGATTCCTGTGACGAGTCCCATTCAGACCGCGACCGCGACACTGCACACCAACCGCGGCGATATCAAAATCGCACTCTTCGGAAACCACGCCCCCAAGACCGTGTCCAACTTCGTGGGACTGGCCCAGGGCACGAAGGAATACAGCACTGAGAACGCCTCGGGCGGCTCGTCGGGCCCGTTCTACGACGGGGTGATCTTCCACCGCGTCATCGAAGGGTTCATGATCCAGGGCGGCGACCCGACCGGTACCGGACGCGGCGACGCGGGCTACAAGTTCGCCGACGAGTTCCATCCGGAGCTTCAGTTCGACAAGCCCTACCTGCTGGCGATGGCCAACGCCGGCCCGGGCACCAACGGCTCGCAGTTCTTCATCACCGTGACCGAGACGCCGCACCTGAACCGGCGCCACACGATCTTCGGCGAGGTCGTCGATCCGGAGTCGCGCAAGGTCGTCGACGCGATCGCCACCACGGCCACCGACCGCAGCGACCGTCCCACCGACCCGGTCGTGATCGAGTCGATCACCATCTCTTAGCGTTTTCGGTGTAGTTGGTCATGCTGAGCGTGACCAACTACACCGAAATCACCCCGGGCCGGGCGCGTATCCGGCTTCGGTGAGTGCGTCGAGCACGTGCAACGGGTCGGTGCCGAGGTCCCAGCGGCTCAGCACCAGCAGCTGCCCATCGCGGGTGTCGATCTCCAGCAGCCGCATTTTTCGGCCCAGACGGCGGAACTCCGTGATGCGGATGCGCTCGATGTCGGCCGATGTGAGCCGCTTCACACCGAACCAGCCGCGGTAGGTCAGCGACCCGTCGGTGATTGCCAGTTTCGGACGTGCGCGCCACGACATGAGTGCAAACACAACCAACCCAGCCGAGGCAACCCCGACCAGAATGCGCCCCGGAGGGTCTGTGACCAGCGTCACAGCGCCGACAGCCATCACGAGGCCCAGCACACCCGCGGTCACGATGCTTGCGGCCGGTGGACCCCACTGTGTTTGCTGCATGGGCTTCTCACACCCTTCTACCGCGCCGAACGCGGTTATCCACAAGTGCTATCCCCAATGGGGATGAATCACATCCGTGTGATCTGGTGACGGCCAGATGGCTTGCGGGGTAACGGCAGGCGACCATGATGGATTCATTCGTGGCCGTCGGCGGCTCACCGCCAGCGCATCGTGAGCAACAGCCCCGTGATCATGAAGGCAAACGCGATGGCGTAGTTCCAGACGTTCAGATCCGCCATCCACTGAAGGAAGCTCGGCACGTCCGGTCCGCTGCCCGCCAACTGGAACACGATGAGCCACACCAGCCCGATCAACATCAGGCCGACGAACAGCACCACGAACCAGGTGCTCGACTGCCCCGTCTTGACCTTGACCGGAGTCCGGCTCACCGGATTGATGGTGAAGTCGTTCTTCTTACGGACCTTGGACTTGGGCATGCGTACCTTCGGACGATCGGCGCCGCGCCTGTTCCCGGTGCCACGAACGACCGGTCAGTGCGACGATGTGTAGGGAAAGCCTAACGCAGGCGCACCTGGCAGCTCCGAAAGAGACGACACCGATGGACCACCGCAGCACCCGTACCGGGAAGCGCTCCGTGTGGCGCTTCGGCGTCCCGGTGATCTGTGTGGCCGCCGGACTGCTCCTCGGGGCGACGCACGGGGTCTCGGGAGGCGACGAGATCCGCCGCAGCGACGCTCCACGCCTGGTCGATCTGGTACGGGAATCTCAGCAGTCGGTGGACCGTCTCGGTGCCGAGCGCGACTCGCTGAGCCTCGAGATCGACAACCATCACGGCGGCTCCCCCGGCGCCGATGCCGCGCTGTCCGCGATCGTCGAGCGTGGCGATCTGCTCGCCGCTCAGGCGGGCATGACGCCCCTGCGAGGCCCGGGCCTGGTCGTCACCCTCAACGACGCTCAGCGCGACGCTCAGGGGCGGTTTCCCCGGGACGCGTCACCGGACGACCTGGTGGTCCATCAGCAGGACATCCAGGCGGTGATCAACGCGCTGTGGAGCGCCGGCGCTGAGGGCATCCAGGTGCAGGACCAACGCATCATCGGAACCTCCGCGCCCCGGTGCGTGGGCAACACGCTGTTGCTCAACGGCCGCACCTACAGCCCGCCGTATGTCATCTCGGCGGTCGGAGATCCGGGGGCGATGCAGGCGGCGTTGGCGGCGGCGCCCCTGGTGACGCTGTACAAGCGATACGCGGTCCGCTTCGGGCTCGGCTACACCGAGGAGTCCCGCGAGGTGGAGCTGGTGGGGCACCAGGAGCCGGTTCGGATGAAGTACGCCCAGCCGCTCGGCCCTGTTGGTTACTGAACGTTTCCACAGATTTCTTTGCTATCGGTAGCAACGCTGCGCTAGCTGTGCTATGTATATTTACGGTCAAGCAATCAAGTTGAACTGCACTGACAGGTGCCGCTGACGAATGGCGGCAATCTGACAGTGGCTGAAAGCGCGCAAAAACTCTGGATGCTTCCCGTAGCCGTGGGCTGTGGGCAGCAAACGCTGGAACGTGCCGGGGGGAATCGTGAGAGTGCGTGAGGGCCGCAGGATGTTCACCGCGGCATTGGCCGTGCCGGCCGCGATCTGCCTGTCATGGGCACCTGCGGCGCCGGCTGCGACGGTGCTCGGCGTCGAGGGCACCGGCCAGCCGAAAGGCACCACCCAGACGGCGTTTCAGGGCTCGTTCTGTGAGCGGAACACCTGCCGGTCGATCAACAACAACCGCACCCCGTTCGATGTCGCGCTGGGCTCCAGCCAGATCCACACGGCGGTGTCGGCCACTCCGGGAGATGTCATCGTGATGGCGTACTCCCTGGGGGCGGCGTCGACCTACCACCGGCTCCGGGAGTGGGCGGAGAAGCCCGCGAAGGCGCCCGACCCCGACCGGATAGTGCTTGTCGTGACGTTCGGCAACCCCGAGAACAAGTTCGGCGGCGACGACCGGAACCTGTTCTGGACCGGCCTGCCCGAGGGTTCTCCATACCAGCACCTGGACGTCACGATGCAGTACGACAGCGTGGCCGACCGCCCGACCCGGTGGGGTTTCTTCTCGTCGATCAACACCACGTTCGCGCGCCACATGGCCTATTTCGACGACGTCGACATCAACGACCCCGACAATCTCGTCTACCGGGACGGCAACACGACGTACATGCTGATCAAGGCCGACGTGCTGCCGATGCTGGGCTGGCTCGACTGGTTCGTCGACGACGAGGGCATGGCCAAGCTCGACGCGACCTTCCGGCCGTTGGTGGAACGCGATTACCGGCGCCCCGCTTTCACCCCGCAGGGCGACGGCGCGGACTGGGGCAACGGCAACCCGCCGCCCAGTGTGGACGGCGTCACCGACCCGGAACCGTCCGAACGCCGCTCCGACGACGGGGACGGGGACGGGGACGGGGACGCGCAACCGTCCGCGGCCGACACCGACATCGCCGAGGGCGAACCCGACGCGGACATCGCCGAGGGCGAACCCGACGCGGACGGCGTCGAGGACGAACCCGACGCGCCGGAGCCCGCGGACGTCATCGGCGGCGACGAACACGGGGCAGACGGGCCCGAGGGGGATGAGCCCGAGGCCGAGATCGAGACGGAACCCGGGGCCGAGGCGGAGCAGCAGCGCGAGACCTCGTCGCCGACGGTGGCGGAGTCCGGGTCGCCGGAGGGCGTCGCGCCCGACGGTGCCGAGGGCGTCGCGGCCTGAGCGACGGCCAACGTCCTGGCGGTAGCCTGTTCCGATGCAGGTCTTGGTCGTCGACAACTACGACAGCTTCGTGTTCAACCTGGTCCAGTACCTGGGCCAGCTCGGCGTGGACGCGCAGGTGTGGCGCAATGACGACGACAGGTTGGTCACCGACGCGGACGTCAGCCGCGTCGCCGAGGAGTTCGACGGTGTGCTGCTGAGCCCCGGACCCGGGACTCCCGAGCGCGCCGGCGCGTCGATCGGTCTGGTGCATGCGTGCGCGGCCGCACGCACCCCATTGTTGGGAGTGTGCCTCGGACATCAGGCGATCGGCGTGGCGTTCGGCGGCACCGTCGACCGTGCCCCGGAGCTCCTGCACGGTAAGACCAGCACGGTCCACCACACGAATCAGGGCGTGCTCAAAGGCCTTCCGGACCCGTTCACCGCGACGCGGTACCACTCATTGACGATCCTGCCGGAGACGATGCCCGCCGAGCTCGAGGTCACGGCGAAGACCGAAGGTGGCGTCATCATGGGCGTCCGGCACGTCGAGCTACCGATCCACGGTGTCCAGTTCCACCCGGAGTCGATCCTGACCCAGGGTGGGCACCGGATGCTCGCCAACTGGCTGGGCTTTTGCGGTGCAGCCCCGGATGAGGCGCTGGTACGCCGGCTCGAGGACGAGGTCGCGGACGCCGTCGCGGCGGCTACGACGCGAAATTCAGCGTGATCCTGCTGCCGTAGTTCACGCCGCTGCCCGGTGACGGGCTCTGCGTCACCACAGCGTTGGTGCGTTGCCCGCTGTTGGGCACGTCGGCGCCCTTGTCGAGCACCCCGGTCCAGCCGAGTGCCCGCAGCCGCGGCTCGGCGTCCGCCCAGAACTGACCCCGCAGGTCCGGCATCACGAACTGGTTGCCGCGCGACACCTGGATCTGAATCACGGTGTCCTGCGGAACGGTCTGGCCGGCAGCGGGCTCCAGGCCGACCACCTGGCCGGCCGCGACGGTGCTGTCCACCTCGACCGGCACCGACTTGGTGAACCCCGACGCACCCAGGATCTGCTGGCACACCTCGACCGTCTGCCCGACGCACTCCGGGACGACGGCCGTCGCCGGCCCCTTGCCCACCACGATGGTGATCTCGTTGGTGATCGCCGAGGTCTGATTGGCCGGCGGCACCGTGGACAGCACCCGGTCCTTCTGCTCGGGCAGCGACGTCGACGCCGTCTGCCGGAACTTCTCGAAACCGGCCTCGGTGAGCCGACGAACCGCCTCGGTGTAACTGAGGCCGGACACGTCGGGCACCTCGCGCTGCTCGGGCCCCGTCGACACGTTGAGGGTGATCTCGTCACCCGCGCCGACCTCCGTGTTGGCGCCGGGGTCGGTGTCGATGACATGGTCCGGAGGCACCTCGGAATCCGGCTTCTGCTGGGTGCGGATCGAGAAGCCGCGGTTCTGCAGCGTCGCGATCGCGTCGGCGGACGCCTGCCCGCGCACGTCGGGAACCTGCACGTCGCGGGTCCCGCCTCCGAACATGTTGATGCCGATGGTCACCACCACCGTCAGCACCGCGAGGATGGCGACGGCGATAAGCCAGCGTCCCAGCGACCCACCCCGCTCCGGCTCCGCGTACCGGGGCTGGCGCCGACCGGCCGGCTCGACCGGCTCCGTGCGGTGGTGCGCGGGGTTCGCGGCGAGCAGCGACGTGCGCTCGGCGTCGGTGAACACCTTGGGCGCGTCGGGCGCCTCACCGCTGTGCACCCGGACCAGATCGGTGCGCATCTCCGCCGCCGTCTGATAGCGGTTGTCGGGGTTCTTGGCCAGCGCCTTGAGCACCACCGCGTCGAGCTCTGGGGAGATACCGGCGTGCCGCTGCGACGGCGGCACGGGATCCTCACGGACATGCTGGTAAGCCACCGCGACGGGGGAGTCGCCGACAAAGGGCGGCTCACCGGTCAGGACCTCGTACAGCACGCAGCCCAGCGAGTACACGTCGGAGCGCGCGTCGACCTTGACGCCGCGTGCCTGTTCGGGCGACAGGTACTGCGCCGTGCCGATCACCGCGGCGGTCTGGGTGACGGGATTGCCCGCGTCGGCAAGGGCGCGGGCGATGCCGAAGTCCATCACCTTGACCGCGCCGGTCTTGCTGATCATGATGTTCGCCGGTTTGACGTCGCGGTGGATGATTCCGTGCTGGTGGCTGAAGTTGAGGGCCTGGCACGCGTCGGCGATCACCTCGATCGCGCGCTGCGGCGCCATCGGGCCGTCGTTGTGCACGATGTCGCGCAGTGTCACACCGTCGACGTACTCCATGACGATGTACGGCAGCGGCCCGGTCGGTGTCTCCGCCTCACCGGTGTCGTACACGGCGACGATCGCGGGATGGTTCAACGCGGCCGCGTTCTGCGCTTCCCGCCGGAACCGCAGATAGAAGCTGGGGTCGCGGGCCAGGTCGGCGCGCAGCACCTTGA
>Ga0172382_10005218_pt1 | contig 19481 bp, 18 predicted proteins | sample Leawel138RmetaG_FD_122245 | JGI IMG/M metagenome (GOLD analysis project Ga0172382, IMG submission 122245) | Leachate microbial communities from a municipal landfill in Southern Ontario, Canada - Leachate well 138R metaG | ecosystem: Engineered > Solid waste > Landfill > Unclassified | place...
ACAAGAACACCATCCGCTGCCACGAAGGGTCACTGCGCATCGGCGACAAGGTGGTGCTCGGGCGCGACAACGTGATCAACACCTATCTCGACATCGAGCTGGGTGATTCGGTGTTGATGGCCGACTGGTGCTACGTCTGCGATTTCGACCACAAGATGGAGAGCATCGAGTTGCCGATCAAGGATCAGGGGATCGTCAAGAGCCCGGTCCGGATCGGGCCCGACACGTGGGTCGCGGCCAAGGTGACCGTGCTGCGCGGCACCAGCATCGGCCGTGGCTGCGTGCTGGGGGCGCACGCGGTGGTCAAGGGCGAGATCCCGGACTATTCGATCGCGGTGGGCGCGCCGGCCAAGGTCGTCAAGAACCGCAAGCTGTCCTGGGAGACGTCCGCCGCCGAGCGTGCGGAGCTGGCCGCCGCGCTGGCCGACATCGAGCGTAAGAAGGCCGTTCGCTGACACGCCGCCGAGGTCGGGGTCACCGGTCGGGCAGCGGCCGTTCCACGATGGGGCGCCGCGGCTGGGGCCGGCGCACCGCCCGCTTGGCGGCCAGGTACACCTGAGCCGTCTCGGCGGCCACGGTGTGCCAGGAGAAGTCCGACGTGAGGCGTTCCCGCGCCGCCCTCGCCCGCTGCTGGGCGGCGGCGGGGGAGTCGAGGACCGCGCGCACGGCCCTGGCCAGTGCGGCCACGTCGCCCGGCGGGTAGGACAGGCCGGTGACACCGTCTATGACGGCCTCGCCGAGGCCGCCGGCCGTCGAGGTGACCAGCGGGGTGCCGGTGGCCGCCGCTTCGAGTGCCACGATCCCGAACGGTTCGTAGTGCGAAGGCAACACGGCCGCGTCGGCGCGGTGCAGAAGCCGCAACAGCTCCGAATGGTCCACGCGGCCAATGAAATTCGTCGCCTTGACCACCTTGTGCTTGCGGGCCTGCTCGACCAGGAAGTCGAGTTGGGTGCCGTCCCCGGCGATCGTCAGCGTGGTTCCGGGATGAGCGCGGCGGATCCGGGGCAGGGCGGCGATGAGGTCGTGGACGCCCTTCTCGTACTCGAGCCGGCCGAAGTACAGCAGCTCGGCAGGTCCGGGCCGGGGCCGGTGCGGCGCGAACGGCCAACCGTCGGTGTCGATTCCGTTCGGGATGACCGTGATGTCGGCGAGCTCGGGCCCGAACAGCGTGGTGATCTCGTCGCGCATCGACGCCGAGCACGTGATCAGCGAGTCCGAATCGCGCACCAGCCATGACTCCAACGCGTGGACCTGCCGGCTCACCTGGCCCGAGACCCAGCCGGAGTGACGGCCCGCCTCGGTGGCGTGGATCGTGGAAACCAGTGGGACATCGAAGAACTGGGCCAGAGCCACGGCAGGGGTTGCGACCAGCCAGTCGTGCGCGTGCACGATGTCGGGTCGCCAGTCGGCCAGCACCAGCCCGGCACGGATCATCGCGTGGCCCATGGCCAGCGTCCAGGCCATCATGTCGGTGCCGAAGGTGAACTCGTGCGGGTCCTCGGCGGCCGCGATCACCCGGACACCCTCGTGGACCTCGTCGGTGGTCGGATGCGTCTGGGGATCGGTGGCGGTGGGCCGCCGGCTGAGCACGACGACCTCGTGACCGGACTGGGCGAGTTCGGTGGCCAGGTGGTGCACATGACGGCCGAGGCCGCCGATCACCACCGGCGGATACTCCCACGAGACCAGCAGGATCTTCGTCTTCATCGGCCGGGCAGCCTTCGCGCGTCGAGCGCCCCGAACAGCCCGTCGGCCCGGTTCCAGCCCTCCGCCAGTCGCTGTGCGTGGTCGTCGCGGCCCGACGCCAGCGCCGCCGAGATCTCCCGGGTGGCGTGCGCGTGCAGGTGGGCGCGGTAGCGCGCGTAGTCGGCCGCCGAGTCCTTGCTGACCATGAACGGCCAGTCGCTGGAGACGGTGAGCAGGGTCTCGCGCAGGATCTGGTCTGCGACGAAATCCCGTGGTGTAGGGGCATCCAGCGACCCGCCGCGGGCCAGCGCTTTGTCGACGGTGCTCAACGCGGTGTCGACGACCTCGCTGTTGAGCTGAACCAGATCGGCCACCTGCTCACCCGACCACACCTGCCAGTCCTTGCCCGAACCCCACGAGCTGGGCGGCAGTTCCACCGGGGAACCCACAAATCCGTCGGCGATCGCGTCCGACAGCGTGCCGACCCGCACCCCGGCGGCGGGCAGCGCCCGCAGCACCCGCTCGAGCCAGACCGGCCCCTCGTACCACCAGTGGCCGAACAATTCGGTGTCGAAGGCGGCGACGACGTGGGCCGGTCTGCCGATGCGGGCGCTCTCGGCGCTCAGCCGCTGCCGCACGGTTTCGACGAAGTCGGCGACGTGGACGTCCACCGCGGCGTCGGCGCGTGCGGGGTCGTACGGCGCCTTCTCCTCCGACGGCACGGCGCGTCCGGTCACCCTCGCCGGCTTGAGCCCCGTGGCGTGGTCGTAGGTGTGGAAGTCGCGATAGGCCGCGTGGCCCGGATAGCCCGACTTCGGCGACCACACGCGGTAGCTGACTTGCAGGTCGCGACCGAACGCCACCACGCCCGAGTCGCCGACCGGCCTGCCCAGCGCGGTGTCCCCGTGCAACGAGGGCCCGTCGACCATGAAGTGACTCACGCCCGCGTCGGCGTAGCCGACCTCCATGCCGGGCGAATAGGCGCATTCCGGCGCCCAGATGCCGGTCGGCGAATGCGCGAACCGGTGGGCGGCGTCCGCCAGGCCTTCGCGCAGCGCGAACTCGCGCAGCCGGGGATTCAGCAGGGGCTGGAACGGGTGGGCCAGCGGCCCGCCGAGCAGCTCGATGACCTCGCCGTCGAGCAGCTCGCGCAGCGCGGGGCTCGCGCCGTGGCGCCACAGCGCGTCGAACTCGGCCAGCTCCCGCTCGGCCTCGGTATGTTCGCGGGAGCCGAACTGTCGCAGGGCTTTCGGCTCGGAAGCCGGGGAGGCGCCGGATGCGGTGCGCATGGTTGCCGCTTCCACCGCACGCAGCTGCCAGTTCGCCAGCCAGTGCTGCATACCCTGCAGGCAGTACGGGTCGTCCAACTGGGCGGCCACCACCGGTGTCACGCCGAGGGTGATCAGGTGCCTGCGGTTCTCCGCCGCCAGCGTGCGCAGCACCCGCACCAGGGGCAGGTAGCAGGCCGACCACGACTGGTAGAGCCACTCCTCGCCGACCGGCCACCGCCCGTGGTGGGCCAGCCAGGGCAGGTGGGTGTGCAGGACCAGGGTGAACAGCCCGGGTACGGGCTCCGCGTCCGCCTCGCGCTTCTGTACTTTGTTCGCTCCGCTCACGTGCGTACCGCGATCGCCACGAGGTCAAGGCTGTCGTCGATGTCACGGTGCGTCCCGTCGGCCGGAACCAGGTCGAAGTCCTCGATCGTGACCGATTCGATGTCGGCGAGCAGCTCGGCCGGCCACGGCGCGTCGGCCAGGGCTCGGGCGATCTGCGCGTCGATGACGGATCCGCCGTGGCGGGCGTCGATCTCGGCGAGCCGTCGGCCGTGGAACACCCCGAGCATCGCCTCCATCGCGAAATCGGCCGACTCGATGAGTTCGGTGAGCTCGGCGGCGTTGAGTTCGCGGGTGTGGAACGGGTTCACCGGGGTGTCGCGGCCGGGAGAGAAGGTGATGCGGTTCGGCGTCGACATCAGGAGCACACCGCCGGGACGCAGCACCCGCGCGCATTCGGCCACGAACTGGCCCTGGTCCCAGAGGTGTTCGATCACCTGGAAGTTGACCACCACATCAACCGAAGCCGTCGGCAGCGGCAGGGCGGCCAGGTTGCCATGGCGCATGTCGACCCGCGGATAGCGGGCCCGCACGTGCGCCACCGCGGACTCGTCGTAGTCGAGGCCGATCACGGACCGGGCGACCTCGGCGATCAGCGCGGCGCCGTATCCCTCACCACATCCGGCTTCCAGCACGTCGCGTCCCGCGCAGCGGTCGACCAGCCTGCGGTACACGACCTCGTGGCGGCGGAACCAGTAGTTCTCCTCCGCCACACCGGGCACGGTCCGCTCACCGGTCAACGCCATGGGGGCCGGATCTTCAGTGGGACCGTCGGTCACAGATGCGCTCATTGTGAAGGCAGGCTAACCCCTAACCGACCGTTGGCGAACTCTTGGTGAGCGTGACGTAAGCGCGGGGCTGGTGGATCGCAAACTTCGACCAGCTATGGTGTTCGTGCGAAGCACCCAAAGTTACCCGCTGGTAACATCGTGGTGCCTGCGTCAATCGTGGTATGGCGGGTCGACTACCGGCCCCTTCGAGGAGGACGAACCAGAGTCATGACGAACATCGTGGTCCTGATCAAACAGGTCCCAGACACATGGTCTGAGCGCAAGCTGTCCGACGGTGACTACACCCTGGACCGGGAAGCCGCCGACGCCGTGCTCGACGAGATCAACGAGCGTGCCGTCGAGGAGGCGCTCCTGATCAAGGAGCGCGAAGGCGGGGACAGCACCGTGACGGTCCTGACCGCCGGACCCGAGCGCGCCACCGAGGCCATCCGGAAGGCCCTGTCGATGGGCGCCGACAAGGCTGTCCACCTCGTCGACGAGGGCATGCACGGCTCCGACATGGTGCAGACGGGCTGGGCGCTGGCCCGCGCGCTGGGCACCATCGAGGGCACCGAGCTCGTCATCGCGGGCAACGAGGCCACCGACGGCACCGGCGGTGCCGTGCCGGCCATCATCGCCGAATACCTCGGCCTGCCGCAGCTGACGCACGTGCGCAAGCTGTCCGTCGAGAACGGCAAGGTCACCGCTGAGCGCGAGACCGACGACGGTGTGTTCACCCTCGAGGCGTCGCTGCCCGCCGTGGTGAGCGTCAACGAGAAGATCAACGAGCCCCGGTTCCCGTCCTTCAAGGGCATCATGGCCGCCAAGAAGAAGGAAGTCACCAAGCTCACGCTCGCCGAGATCGGCGTCGAGAGCGACGAGGTGGGCGTGGCCAACGCCGGGTCGAAGGTGCTGTCCTCGACCCCGAAGCCGCCCAAGACCGCGGGCGAGAAGGTGACCGACGAAGGCGACGGCGGCACCAAGATCGCCGAGTACCTGGTTGCTCAGAAAATCATCTAGCAGATCATTCCTTCCGTACTTGAGAAACGAGATACGAACCCATGGCTGAAGTACTTGTGCTCGTCGAGCACGCCGAAGGTGCGCTGAAGAAGGTCACCTCCGAACTGATCACCGCCGCCCGCGTGTTGGGTGAGCCGGCCGCCGTCGTGGTCGGCAAGCCGGGCACCGCCGAAGGGCTGATCGACGGCCTGAAGTCGGCCGGCGCGGTGAAGATCTACGTCGCCGAGTCCGACGACGCCGAGAGCTACCTCATCACCCCGTATGTGGATGTGCTGGCCTCGCTGGCCGAGTCCGCGACGCCCGCCGCTGTGCTGCTGGCGTCCAGCGCCGACGGCAAGGAGATCGCGGGTCGCCTGGCGGCCCGGATCGGCTCAGGCATCCTCAGCGACGTCGTCGAGGTCCGCGATGGCGGGGTGGGCATCCATTCCATCTTCGGTGGTGCATTCACCGTCGAAGCCGAGGCCGTCGGCGACACCCCGGTCATCACCGTGCGTCCCGGCGCCGTCGAGGCTGCGCCGGCCGCCGGCGCAGGCGAGGTCGTCAACGTCGAGGTGCCCGCCCCGGCCGAGAACGCCACCAAGATCACCTCACGCGAGCCGGCCGTGGCCGGTGACCGCCCGGAGCTCACCGAGGCGACGGTCGTCGTCTCCGGTGGACGCGGCGTGGGCAGCGCCGAGAACTTCGGCATCGTCGAGGAACTGGCGGACTCGCTCGGTGGAGCGGTGGGCGCTTCGCGTGCCGCGGTCGACTCCGGCTACTACCCGGGCCAGTTCCAGGTCGGCCAGACCGGTAAGACCGTGTCGCCGCAGCTCTACATCGCGCTCGGCATCTCCGGGGCGATCCAGCACCGCGCAGGCATGCAGACGTCCAAGACGATCATCGCGGTGAACAAGGACGAAGAGGCGCCGATCTTCGAGATCGCCGATCTCGGCATCGTCGGCGACCTGTTCAAGGTGACCCCGCAGCTGACCGAGGCGGTCAAGGCCCGCAAGGGCTGAGTTTCTCTGCGCGAGCAGACACAAAATCGCACGTTCCGCCCCGGCGGACGTGCGATTTTGCGTCTGGCCGTCGGCACGTGGGCCCAGCCGGCGGGCGGAGACTACGAACTTTCAAGGGTTCCATCACGGGCGCCGAGCGTCAGTCTTGACGCATGAAGATCTCAGTTATCGGGGCCACCGGCCTGATCGGCTCGAAGGTGGTCGACCTGCTCCAGCGCGACGGTCACCACGTCGTCGCAGCATCGCGCGCGTCGGGCGCCGACGTGCTCACCGGCGAGGGACTCACCGACGCCCTGGCCGGCGCCGACGTCCTCGTCGACGTCACCAATTCGCCGTCGTTCGACGACGACGCGGTGATGGACTTCTTCACCCGCTCGTCGGCGAACCTGGTCTCCGCCGCCGAGGAATCAGGCGTCCGGCACTACGTCGCGTTGTCGATCGTCGGCGCCGACGGACTGCCCGAAAGCGGCTATATGCGCGCGAAAGTGGTGCAGGAGAAGACGATCGCCGGATCCGACGTGCCCCACAGCATCGTGCGGGCCACCCAGTTTCCACGAGTTCGCGGACGCCATCGTCGGCACACTCGAGGCCGACGACGAGGTGCGGGTGCCGGATGCCCGGATCCAGCCGATCGCCGCCGATGACGTCGCCGCCGAAGTGTTCCGCGCTGCGGTGGGGTCACCGGTCGACGGTGTCATCAACATCGGCGGGCCCGACAAGATCTCGTTCGCCGACCTCGCTCGGGCTGTGCTGGCCCGACGGGGCGCCGACAAGACCGTGGTGATCGACCCGCAGGCCACCTACTTCGGCACGCCGCTGGACCAGAACAGCCTCGTCACAGGCGACGGTGCCGTGCTGGGGGCCGTTCGCTTCGCCGACCACCATTGAGGAGAACGATGTTCGACACCGCAGATCTGATGAAAGCCATCACGACCATCCAGACCGTCAAACCGCCGTTCATCCCCTCCGATGCCGAGGTGATGACGTCGATCATCGAATGGCCGCCAGGAAGCGCAGGAGCCCCGCCGCATCGGCACCCGGGCGGGCCGGCGTTCGGCTACGTGCTCGAAGGCGAGATGCTCTTCGAACTGGAAGGCGAAGCGCCCCGGGTGATCAAAGCCGGCGAGGCGTTCTGGGAGCCGGGAGGCGACGTCATCCACTATTCGGACGCCAACAATCGCGACGACGTCGCGCTGCGGTTCCTCGTCACGATGATCTGCGCACCCGGCGTACCGATGCTGGTCATCGTCGACGACGAGGAACTCGAACTGCGCAAGGGCCGGCGCGTCCCACGTCCATGACGGGGCTTGCCGGCCTCGTGCGTGACCGCCGGTCGACACGGGGCCTGTCCAAGTCGTCACTTGGCGCTCACAGACACGACACGTGCTGGATGCCGTGACGAGAGGCGGCTGCGCGACCGTGCAGCCATGAGCACTGCTTCTGTACTCATCGCCCCCGACGACATCGACCACGCGCAGGGCGGATCTTCGCCGTCCGCGCCGCGCTACACCCTGCTGCTGTGCACCGACGTCGACTCCATCGAGGCAGCCCAGCGGCTCCGGCACGACGTGTTCAGCACCGAACCGGGCTTCACGCTCACCGACGACGGCGGCTCCGGCGGCCTGGACGCCGACCGGTTCGACGAATACTGCGATCACCTGCTCGTCCGCGACGACGCCACCGGCGAACTGGTCGGCTGCTACCGGATGCTGCCGCCGCCCGGAGCGATCGCCGCCGGCGGCCTGTACACGGCGACCGAGTTCGATGTCACCGCCCTCGACCCGCTTCGGCCCTCACTGGTCGAGATGGGCCGCGCCGTGGTGCGCGACGGTCACCGCAACGGCGCCGTGGTGCTGTTGATGTGGGCGGGCATTCTCGCCTACCTGGACCACAGCGGGTACGACTACGTGGCCGGATGCGTGTCCGTGCCCGTCGCGGACCCCGAGGGCCGCAGCCCGGCCGGCAGCCAGCTGCGCGGGGTGCGCGACTTCGTCATCCGCCGTCACGCCGCGCCCGCCGAGTACACCGTCCGCCCGTACCGTCCCGTGGTCGTCGACGGTCGGCCCCTCGACGAGATCGAGCCACCCGCACGGTTGTCGGTGCCCGCCCTGATGCGCGGCTATCTGCGGCTGGGCGCCCAGGTGTGCGGCGAACCGGCCCACGACCCGGATTTCGGGGTCGGCGACTTTCCCGCCCTACTGGCCAAGCGGCACGCCGACACCCGCTACCTGCGGCGGCTCCGTTCGGTCGGGATGGCCACCGCCGCGGTCGCCGACGGGACGCGGTCATGACACTGATCCACGAACACGCGTGGTTGCAGCCGGCGACCTGCGGCGCGGGATGCGTGCACGCCGGCGCCGACGGTCCCGGCCGACGCTGGGTGGTCGCCCTGCGCACCACCGTGCGGGTCGTGGCCGCGGTGACGCTGTTCGCGGGGGTCTGGCTGCTGGCACTGCCGCTGCCGGGGCGCTCGCACCTGCAGCGCGGCTACTGCCGGTTGATGCTCCGCAGTCTCGGCGTGCGGATGTCCGTGTCCGGGGGGCCGATACGCAACCTGCGGGGCGTGCTGGTGGTCAGCGGGCACGTGTCGTGGCTCGACGTCTTCGCCATCGGCACGGTGCTGCCCGGCTCCTTCGTCGCCCGTGCCGACCTCGTCGACTGGCCCGCCCTCGGCCCGATCGTCCGGATCATGAAGGTCATCCCGATCGACCGTGCCCGGTTGCGCAGGCTGCCCGCGGTGGTGGCCGCCGTCGCAGGCCGGCTGCGGGCCGGCTACACGGTGGTCGCGTTTCCGGAGGGCACGACCTGGTGCGGGCTGGGCTACGGCCGGTTCCGGCCTGCGATGTTCCAGGCCGCGATCGACGCGGGTCGGCCGGTACAGCCGCTGCGGCTGACCTACCGGCACAAGGACGGGCGACCGTCCACCGTGCCTGCGTTCGTGGGGGACGACACGCTGCTGACCTCGATCAAGCGGGTGATCACCGCGCGCCGAACCGTGTGCCACATCCACGTCGAATCGCTGCAGTTGCCCGGCGTCGACCGCCGTGACCTGGCGGCCCGCTGCGAGGCTGCCGTTCGCGGAGATGCCGGATCGTCGGCTCGCAGGGCGATCTCCGGTTGCGGCGGTGCCGGATTCGCCGCCCGCGGCGGTAACCACACGCTGGTGGCCTGAGCGCGATAGGGGAGGTCCGGCGCGCGACGGCTATTCTGGAACGGCCATGCCTGGACCCGCGCCGGTCTATCTCGACCACGCCGCCACCACCCCGATGCGCCCCGGGGCCATCGAGGCGATGACCGCTGCGCTGGCAACCGTGGGTAACGCCGCGTCGCTGCACGGCTCCGGCAGGCTGGCCCGGCGCAGGCTGGAGGAATCCCGCGAGACCCTGGCCCGACTGCTGGGGGCGCGTCCGTCGGAGGTGATCTTCACCGCGGGCGGCACCGAGAGCGACAACCTCGCCGTCAAGGGCATCTACTGGGCGCGGCGCGCTTCGTCGCCGAAACGCCGTCGCATCATCACCACGCCGGTCGAACACCACGCGGTGCTCGACGCCGTGGAATGGCTGGTCGAGCACGAGGACGCCGAGGTGACGTGGCTGCCGGTCGACGAGTTCGGCGCCGTCGGCGCTGCCGATCTGCGCTCTGCGCTCGCCGACCCCGACGATGTCGCGCTGATCTCGGTGATGTGGGCCAACAACGAGGTCGGCACCATCATGCCGATAGACGAACTAGCTTCTGTCGCAGCAGAATTCGAGATACCGATGCACAGCGACGCGATTCAGGTGGTGGGCCAGCTCCCGGTCGACTTCGCGGCCAGCGGCCTGTCGGCGATGAGTGTGACCGCCCACAAGTTCGGCGGGCCGATCGGGGTCGGGGCGCTGCTGCTGCGCCGGGAGACCGCGTGTGTTCCGCTGTTGCACGGCGGCGGCCAGGAACGCGACGTGCGTTCGGGCACGCAGGATGTTCCCGGTGCCGTCGGGATGGCCGCCGCCGCGCAGATCGCCGCCGACACCATGGACTCGGCGGCCGAGAAGGTACGCGCGCTTCGCGACCGGCTCATCGACGGCGTGCTCGACGCCGTCGACGACGTCGACGTCAACGGCGCGCCCGGCGCGGGCCGCCTGCCCGGAAACGCGCATTTCACGTTCCGTGGCTGCGAGGGTGATTCTCTGCTGATGTTGTTGGACGCCAAGGGGATCGAGTGCTCGACCGGCTCGGCCTGTACGGCGGGCGTGGCCCAGCCGTCGCACGTGCTGACCGCGATGGGCGCCGACCCGGTCAGTGCCCGCGGCTCACTGCGGCTCTCGCTCGGTCACACCAGCACCGATGCCGACATCGACGCCGTCCTCGACGTGCTGCCCGCCGCGGTGGAGCGTGCGCGGCAGGCGGCGCTGGCCAGTTCGGGACGGCGCTGACGATGCGGGTGCTGGTCGCCATGAGTGGCGGTGTGGACTCCTCGGTGGCCGCCGCCAGGATGGTGGACGCCGGGCACGACGTCGTCGGCGTGCATCTGGCGCTCTCGTCGGCGCCCGGCACCCTGCGCACCGGATCCCGCGGCTGCTGTTCCAAGGAAGACGCCGGCGATGCCCGCCGCGTGGCCGACGTGCTCGGGATCCCGTTCTATGTCTGGGATTTCGCCGACCGGTTCAAGGAAGACGTGATCGACGACTTCGTCGAGTCCTACGCGCGCGGCGCGACACCCAACCCGTGCGTGCGCTGCAACGAGCGAATCAAGTTCTCCGCCCTGTCGGCCCGCGCGCTGGCACTCGGCTTCGACGCACTGGCCACCGGACACTACGCCCGGCTGACGGACGGCCGGCTGCGGCGGGCGGTCGACCACGACAAGGACCAGTCCTACGTGTTGGCCGTGCTGACCGCCGAGCAGCTGCGCCACGCGGTGTTCCCGATCGGGGACACCCCGAAGCCCGCGATCCGCGAAGAGGCGGCACGACGCGGCCTGGCGGTCGCCGACAAGGCCGACAGCCACGACATCTGCTTCATCCCCTCGGGTGACACGAGAGCGTTTCTCGGTGCCCGGATCGGGGTGCGCCGCGGCAGCGTGGTCGACGCCACCGGCGCCGTGCTCGCCGAACACGACGGTGTGCACGGGTTCACGATCGGCCAGCGCAAGGGCCTGGGCATCCCGGGTCCCGGGCCGGACGGTCGCCCACGCTATGTGACCGGTATCGACGCCGAGACGGGCACCGTGCACGTCGGCGATGTCACCGACCTCGAGGTGACCAGCCTGCTCGGCGAGGCGCCGGTGTTCACCTCCGGGGTCGCACCCGATGCGCCTGTCGAGTGCGCGGTGCAGGTCCGTGCCCACGGCGGTGTCGTCGACGCCGTCGCCGAACTGAGGGACGGCGCACTTGAGGTGAGTCTGCGCACCCCACTGCGCGGGGTGGCGCCGGGACAGACGTTGGTGCTCTACCGGTCCGACCCCGACGGTGACGAGGTGCTGGGCAGCGCGACGATCAGCGCGGCGCGCTAGCCCGCCGCTCAGCCCGGCACGTTGGCCAGGATGTTGGTCATCACGATGTCGGGCACCGACGCCGGGAACGCGCAGAAGGTGATCTCGACGAGCAGCACGGATTTCACCCGGTAGTCGCGGCCGCAGTCACCAGGCCTGGTGTGCACCGAATCCGTGGTCCTCGTCACGTCACCGACCATCGCCCGGCCCGAGTCCGTCGCCCCGCATGCTTCGATCCGCTCGGCCACCGTGTCGAACGCGCGCCTGGCCGTCGCGGCGTCCGGATACCCGGCGGCCGCCTGTGAGATCAGCCCACCGCCGGGCGGGTTCTGGTACGTCGACTTGCGGAACTCCTCGACGTCGGACCCGAACACCTGTGTCTCGGCGTAGACCCACTCACATTGCGGCGGAACGGTTTTCAGCATGAGATCGAGGTCGACCGGGACTTTGCTCTCGGTGCCCGGGATCATCGTCAGGTGTTCTCCGGCGCCGGTGACCGCCTGCATCCGGGCGCGGTCCAGCAGCACGGTGTCGACGTCGATCGGTGACAACGAGCCCTCGTCGGCGGCGGGTGCGGACCGCACCGCCGTCCCGCCGACCTGCTGGGTGCACCCGGTGGCCAGGATCGCCACCGCGCACAACAGCGACGCGGATGCGCGGCCCGTCATACCCCGACCCTAATCCGTCGAATATCGTCGGGCGAGTGAGTGTTTTCGCCGCCGCCACCGGTATCGGATCCTGGCCGGGTACGTCCGCAAGGGAAGCCGCCGAGGTGGTCATCGGTGAACTACACCGTCTGCCGCATCTGGTCGAGTTGCCCGCCCGTGGTGTGGGCGCCGACATGATCGGTCGCGCAGGCGCCCTGCTGGTCGACATCTCGATCGACACCGTGCCCCGCGGATACCGCATCGCGCGTGGCCGTAGCGGTGCGATGCGGCGTGCGGTCAGCCTGCTCGAGGAGGACCTCGACGCGCTGGAGGAGGCGTGGGAGAAGGCCGGCCTGCGCGGCGGCGAGCGCGCCGTGAAGGTGCAGGCGCCGGGCCCGGTGACACTGGCCGCGCAACTGGAACTGCCCGGCGGGCACCGGGCCATCACCGACCAGGGTGCGGTCCGCGATCTGACGACGTCACTGGCCGAAGGGGTGGCGATGCACCGCGCGCAGCTGCTCCGCAGGCTGGAAAGTCCGGTGGTGGTTCAGTTCGACGAACCGTCGCTGCCCGCCGCGCTGGCAGGCCGGCTCACGGGGGTGACCGGCGTGAGCCCGGTGCACCCCGTCGACGAGTCGGTGGTCCCCGCGCTGCTCGACGAATGTGTCGAGGCGGTGGGCGGCGAGGTCGCGCTGCACAGCTGCGCCGCCGATATTCCGTGGAAACTGTTGCAGCGCAGCGCTATCAGTGCGGTTTCGGTGGACATGCACACGCTCACCCCGGCGGATCTGGACGGCATCGGCGAATTCGTCGACTCGAACCGGACCGTTCTTCTCGGTGCGGTGCCTACCGCGGACCCGGGCACGCGCCCGTCGGCGGAGCAGATCGCCGCCGCGGTGGCGGACGTGACCGATCGGCTGGGTTTCCCCCGCTCGGTGTTGCGTGACCGGGTGGGGGTCACGCCGGCCTGTGGCCTCGCCGCCGCGACGCAGGCGTGGGCCCGCGCCGCAGTCGAGTTGGCGCAGCGGGCGGCCGACGGGCTGGCCGATGACCCCGATGCGGTCTGAAACGCTCGATCCGGGACCCATCCTGGTCTAGTCTCGGATTGGCGCTGGCTGGGGGCAGCCAGGGGGTGTGAGCGCTGGATTCACGGGGTTGATGCTGTTGGCGGGGAAGCTCTCGAGCCGCGGCGCCGACTGCCGTCCGGACGGCGAGACCGCACGCCTGCTGGCGCTGGAATCGTTCGAGATCCTCGACACTGTGCCGGAGACGCCGTTCGACGGCCTGACGGCGTTGGCCGCCTATGTGTGCGGCGCTCCGATGGCGCTGCTCAGCTTCGTGGATGCCACGCGTCAGTGGATCAAGTCACGGCACGGCGTCGACGTCGCCGAGATCGATCGCGAGGTGTCGTTCTGTGCCCGCACCCTCGCGGCCGCGTCCCTTCTGGAGATCCCCGACACCCACCTGGATCCGCGGTTCGCCCCCCACCCGATGGTGACCGGCGATCCGCACGTGCGCTTCTACGCCGGCGTGCCGATCGTCACCGGCGACGGCCATGCGCTGGGCGCCCTCTGCGTCATGGACCGCGAGCCCCGCACCCTGTCCGATCCTCAGCGCGTCCACCTGCAGACGCTGGCCGATCAGGTGCTCACCCTGCTGCAGCTGCGCAGCCGGACCCGCCAGACCGCCTCCGAGATCGATCGCAGGCTGGCTGCCGATGCGGCGCTGCGCCAGCAGCAGCGCATGCTCGAGGCCGTGCTGGAGCACACCGACGTCCTCATCTTCGCCAAGGACGTCGACGGCCGATTCGTGATGGCCAATCGCGCGCTGGAGCACGTCACGCGGGCCGAGAGCACTCTGATCGGGTTCACCGACCACGACTTCTTCGACGCCGAGATCGCCGACGACTACCGCCGCAACGACCGGCGCATCATGGCCGGCAGAGAATGGCAGGTCTTCAGCGAGGAGGTCGTCCACCCGGACGGATCCGTGCACACCTACCGGTCGACCAAGTTCCCGCTGTTCGACGACGGCGGGGAAGTGATCGGTACCGGGGGAGTGTCGACGGACGTCACCGAGCTGGTGGCGGCGCGGGCAGCACACGCGGCCGCCGAACAGCGGTGGCGGGCCCTGGTCGAGCAGTCGCCCGCCGCGGTGATCGTCATCGACAGGGACGGCGGACTCTCCTACGTCAACCCGGAAGCCGTCACGCTGCTCGGCGGGGAGACGGCCGAGCAGATCACCGCGCAGCCCGGGCTGGACTTTGTGCCCGCACACCTGCGCGCCGCCGCGCAGACGCTGCTCGAGGTGGCGCTGTCCGGAGGAACCCCGGCGCGTTCCCAGCGCGGGTTGCTGCGCCGGGTGGACGGCACTGTGATCGCGGTGGAGTTCAACGGCACCGTCGTCGACCATTCCGACGAGCGCAGCGTGCAACTCGAAGTTCGCGACGTGTCCGCCGACGCGGCCGCCCATGCCGCCCTGAAACTGTCCGCCTCGACCGATCCGCTGACGGGTGCCCTCAACCGACGCGGCTGGGATGCCCGGGTGGCGGCCCTGCTCGCCGACGGCGCCGCCATGACGGTCGCGGTCCTCGACCTGGACAACTTCAAGTCGTACAACGACGCGCACGGCCACACCGCGGGAGACGCGCTGCTGCAGAACTTCGCGGCGGCCGCGGGGGCCTCGATCCGGGACGGTGACGTGTTCGCGCGCTGGGGTGGCGAGGAATTCATCGTCGCCCTGCCCGACACGACGCCCGATCAGGCCGAGAGGATCCTGAACCGGCTCCGCAACTGCGTGCCCTACGGGCAGACCTGCTCGATCGGGTACACCGCCCACACGCCCGCCGATACGTTGACCGACACCGTGGCCCGCGCCGACAAGGCGCTCTACGAGGCCAAGAGCCGGGGCAGGAATCAGCTCCGGCTGCTGTAGCCGCGCCTAGCCGCCGTTGCGTAGGTCCTTGCGAAGGATCTTGCCCGACGCCGATTTCGGGATCGCGTCGATGAACTCGACCTGACGGACCTTCTTGTACGGGGCGACCTGGCCCGCGACGAACTCGATGACGTCGGCCTCGGTCAGCGCGGCGCCGCCGTCGGCGTCCGTCGAGGCCTGCCGCACCACGAACGCTTTCGGCACCTCTTCGCCTTCCTCGTCGTGCACGCCGACCACTGCCGCGTCGGCGATCCCGGGATGCGACAGCAGCAGGGCCTCCAACTCGGCAGGCGGCACCTGGTAGCCCTTGTACTTGATCAGCTCCTTGAGCCGGTCGACGATGTACACCAGGCCTCTGGCGTCGACCTGGGCGAGATCGCCGGTGTGCAGCCAGCCGTCCTCGTCGATGGTGGACCTGGTGGCCTCGTCGTTGTTGAGGTATCCGGCCATCACGTTGGGCCCCTTGAACCACAGTTCGCCGGTTTTACTCAAACCCTCTTCGGGGATGGGGATCTCGTCACCGGTCTCGGGATCGACGAGTTTGGACGCGGCGTTGGAGACCGTCCACCCGACCGAGCTCAGCGGCGCGTCCTCGTGCATGTCGACAAGGCCGCCGTCGAACGGGGTGATGTGGCTGACGGGGCTGAGCTCACTCATGCCGTAACCCTGAACGACCTTGCAGCCCAGGCGTTTCGCGACGGCGTGGCCGAGGTCGGCGTCCAGGGGTGCGGCCCCCGACATGACGACGTTGAGCGACGACAGATCGTGCTCGTCGACGAGCGGGTGCTTCGCCAGCGCCACCGCCACCGGGGGTGCGATGAATGCGATGGTGCACCGGTGCTCGGCGATGTTGCCGAGGAACTCGCCCAGGTCGAAGCTCGGCATGATGACCAGCCGGGCCCGCGCGTGCAGGGCGGCGTTGAGCAGCACCGTCATCCCGTAGATGTGGAAGAACGGCAGCACGGCCAGCACCACGTCGTCGGCGACCATGCCGTGCAGCGGGCGGATCTGGGCGACGTTGGCGACCAGATTGCGGTGTGTGAGCATGACGCCCTTGGGATTCCCGGTGGTCCCCGAGCTGTACGGCAGCACCGCCAGATGTGACGACGGCGCGAAGTCGACTTGCGGCGCAGGGGTTCCCGCGGCCAGCAGATCCGCCGCGTTGGGATGGCCGGCGCCCTCGCCGGAGCCGTCGCGGCCTGCGCCGTCGAGCACCACCACGTCCTCGTCCGAGAGGCCGGCCGCCGCCGCACCCGCCTTGGCCTGGGGGAGCAGCGCCGCGACGGTGACCAGCATCGTGGCCTTCGAGTCGGTCAGCTGCTTGGCGATGTCCTTGGCGGTGAAAAGCGCGTTGACCGTCGTCGCCGTCGCACCGGCCCGCAGGATGCCGTGGAACGCGACGGCGAACACCGAGCTGTTCGGGGCCAGCAGGGCGACGACGTCGCCGACGCCGATCCCGCGGGCGGCCAGTGCGCCGGCGAACGAATCGATCCTGGCCACCATCTCGCGGTAGGTGGTCTGCCTGCCGGATTTCGCGTCGATCAACGCGACGCGGTCCAGGACGCTGTCCTCGGGGCCCGCCAACCCGGAGAACAGGTAGTCGTAGACGCTGGCGGTGGGGATGTCGACTTCGGGGAAGGGGCTCAAGAAGGTCATGGTGTGTCCGATCGAATCATGAGGTGGATACCTACTGCGCAGGGTGGTCGAGCCGCGCGACCAGTTTCTTCGATGCCACCAGCCGGAAGGACGCGTCGACCAACTCGGTGACCTCGGCCCAGTCCACCTTCGCGGCGGCGAGATCAAGCCCGAGCCAGCCGAACGGTCCCATGTAGGCGGGAAAGAAGAACCGGCGATCCTGCTCGAGGGCCCTGCGGTCGCTGTCGTCGACCTTCACCAGCACCGAATGCGGGTACTGCGTGTAGTCACCCTTGGTCGCGCCCTTCACGCTGCCCCCGTACATCGCGAACATCTTCGGCGCGCAGAACACCGGCCTGCCCCAGGACACCTTCTCGAAAGCCTCCGGGAATCCGAGCGCGATCCGGCGAACCTCGGCCAATCCCGTGTCGTGGTCACGAAACATGATCGGGTGCGGCATGGCAGCAGCCTACGCAGCGAATCGGGGTCGGTCGCCGGATCCGTGTCGGGTCCCTTCGATAGCCTGCCAGAGTGAGTTCCAAGGCGACCCAGGATCCCGAGGCGGTGCTGGCCGAGCAGTCCGACGACGCCACTGAAGCCGGCCTGCGCCGGCAATGGCAGGAGCTCGCCGACGAGGTGCGCGACCACCAGTTCCGCTACTACGTGCGTGACGCGCCGATCATCACCGACGCCGAGTTCGACGCGATGCTGCGCAGGTTGGAGGCCCTCGAGGAGGCCCACCCCGAGCTGCGCACCCCGGATTCACCGACCCAGCTGGTGGGTGGGGCCGGGTTCGCCACCGATTTCACCGCCGCCGAGCACCTCGAGCGGATGCTCAGCCTGGACAACGTGTTCACCCCCGACGAGCTCGCCGCCTGGGCCGCCCGGATCCGCACCGAGATCGGTGCGGACGCCCAATACCTGTGCGAGCTGAAGATCGACGGGGTGGCGCTGTCGCTGGTCTACCGCGACGGCCGGCTGGAGCGTGGGGCCACCCGCGGTGACGGCCGCACCGGTGAGGACGTCACACTCAATGCCCGCACCATCGAGGACGTTCCCGAAAAGCTCACCGGCACTGAGGAATTCCCGCTTCCCAGCGTTCTCGAGGTGCGCGGTGAGGTGTTCTTCCGGATCGCCGACTTCGAGGACCTCAACGCCGGGCTGGTCGCCGAGGGCAAACCGCCGTTCGCCAACCCCCGTAACAGCGCGGCCGGCTCGCTGCGCCAGAAGAACCCGGCCGTCACCGCCAGGCGCAGGCTGCGGATGATCTGCCACGGCCTCGGCCACATCGAAGACGCTGCGGGCTTCCCCTTCAGGACGTTGCACGACGCGTACCGCGCGCTGCAGGCCTGGGGGTTGCCGGTCTCACCACACACCGCCCAGGTCACCGGCCTGGACGCGGTCACCGAACGCATCGCCTACTGGGGCGAGCACCGGCACGACGTCGAGCACGAGATCGACGGCGTGGTGGTCAAAGTGGACGAGGTGGCGCTGCAACGGCGCCTCGGGGCCACGTCGCGCGCCCCGCGCTGGGCGGTCGCCTACAAGTATCCGCCCGAGGAGGCTCAGACCAAGCTGCTCGACATCCGGGTCAATGTCGGACGCACCGGCCGGGTGACCCCGTTCGCCTACATGGAGCCGGTCAAGATCGCGGGCTCCACGGTCGGGCTGGCCACGCTGCACAACGGCTCCGAGGTCAAACGCAAGGGCGTGCTGATCGGCGACACCGTGGTGATCCGCAAGGCCGGCGACGTGATTCCCGAGGTGCTCGGACCGGTCGTCGATCTGCGCGACGGCAGCGAGCGCGAATTCGTGATGCCGACGCACTGCCCGGAGTGCGGCACCGAACTGGCCCCCGCCAAGGAGGGCGACGCCGACATCCGCTGCCCCAACTCCCGCACCTGCCCGGCGCAGTTGCGGGAGCGGGTCTTTCACGTCGCGGGCCGGGGCGCCTTCGACATCGAGGGCCTGGGCTACGAAGCCGCGATCGCGCTACTGCAGGCCCGCGTCATCACCGACGAAGGCGACCTGTTCACACTTACCGCAGACGACCTGCTGCGCACCGACCTGTTCACCACCAAGGCCGGCGAGCTGTCCGCCAACGGCAAGCGGCTGCTCACCAACCTGGGCAAGGCCAAGGCCCAACCGTTGTGGCGGGTGCTGGTGGCGCTGTCGATCCGGCACGTCGGACCGACGGCGGCGCGTGCGCTGGCCACCGAGTTCGGCAGCCTCGACGCGATCGTCGCGGCCTCGGAGGAGGAACTGGCCGCCGTCGAGGGCGTCGGCCCCACGATCGCGGCTGCGGTCACCGACTGGTTCACCGTCGACTGGCACCGCACGATCGTCGACAAGTGGCGCGCTGCCGGGGTGCGGATGGCCGACGAGCGCGACGCCAGCATCGAACGCACTCTGGACGGGCTGTCGATCGTCGTCACCGGATCGCTGACCGGCTACAGCCGCGACGAGGCGAAGGAGGCCATCATCGCTCGCGGCGGCAAGGCGGCCGGTTCGGTGTCGAAGAAGACCGCCTATGTGGTGGCCGGCGACTCGCCCGGGTCCAAGTACGACAAGGCCATCGAGCTGGGAGTGCCGGTGTTGGACGAGGACGGGTTCCGCCGGCTGCTCGAAAACGGGCCCGACACACCGGACTCCTAGGCGGCGTTCGGCCGATGATCCCGGCGGTCGGCCGATGATCCCGGCGGTCAGCCGAT
>Ga0172382_10005219_pt1 | contig 19480 bp, 15 predicted proteins | sample Leawel138RmetaG_FD_122245 | JGI IMG/M metagenome (GOLD analysis project Ga0172382, IMG submission 122245) | Leachate microbial communities from a municipal landfill in Southern Ontario, Canada - Leachate well 138R metaG | ecosystem: Engineered > Solid waste > Landfill > Unclassified | place...
GCGTTCGGTGATCTGGGCCACCGCATCGCGCTTGAACTCATCACTGAAATTGGGCTTCCCCATCATCGTCTCCTGTCCTCAAAATTAGGATAGAAGGCGTCCAGAAATCTAGGCGCTATTCACAGTGTTTCCGCCATTTAGCCTGCATAATGTGCATTTTCACACTTGGCGAGCCACACATGCATCAAGGGGATAAACGGGAAAATGAATAGAAAAATAAGTCTCATAAATATTATTATTAATAATAACCGCATAATATAAAAATATAATCTGCACTAATATTTATATCCATCTATAAATGATAATTATTGTATTTAAGATATTATATTATCTATTTCTACAATTAATTTAGAAATAGCTGACATTTCTCCGGAATAATCTACGTTGGCAAGAGAAAGCGTGTCATGAGCAAAGGCCTGCACCAGTGACGCCTGATTTCTTTCGATAATCTCAAGCACTTCACGAGCCACAACAGAAAGCTTCGCAACTCCGCGCTCACTGCGAACCAACACCTGACAAAACTGGTCAACATCCTCTCGCAAAGCATCATTTTCATCATCAGCACAGACAAGAGCTTGCTTCATTTGCTCCAATGTCGCTCTTGCTTCTACCTCCCGGTTTTCTGCCTCCGCAATCGCCTTCAGCAAGTCTGTTTGTTCCGCCACAAGACGCACTATATTGGTCTGCGCTTCACGGTGATCGGCTCGCTCCTGCTCCAGTGCGCGCTGGGTATCGGCAATCGTCTGGCGCAAGGCCTCTTTCTCTGATTCAGCCCGAGAAGACACCTCTTCTCGTACATTTTCGGCTTCAGCCAAGCGCGCTTTTTCCTGAGACAAGACCACCTGAAGCTGTTTGACTTCAGACCCAGCTTTTCGGGCATTCTCTTGCGCAGCAAGACCCGCATCGATCAACCGGGCAAACGCTGATGCGCTATGCTCGAACTCCCGCGCAATAGAATCCAGGGTAGAGTAATCTTCTTTACGCTCGCCATCTTGCACCCAATTCTGCAAAATTCGATAGGTTTCTCGAACCCATATCGAGGCGAGAGGGTTTTCCAATATCTGCTCTTTTGCCTGCATATGGTGATGCAGGGATGACGTAAGAAACGCATCAATCTCGATAGCAGCGCGCGCGGGGGAACGAGGCCAGCCAATATCGAGATCCTGGCCGACACGCTCGACCAAGCCAGCCCAATTTTGCAAAAGCTGATCATAGGAAACAAAACTGCGCGCCATACCGCGGCTATCCCGCTCCGCATTCAGCATATGACAGAGCCAAACGAGTTGGGTCAGCTCCGCCGCCTTCCCGTCACGAACACGCAGCGAAGCAGCTACATCGAGTGGATTACGATGGATATGGACAATAGCCGGGCGGATATCAGCGACTTCCAGTACATTGGCCCAGAACGGGAACAGCCGACAAATCCGGGGATCCTTCATCACAAAAAGAGGGGATCCACCAAATTCCTCCAGCAGCACCTCAATGGCGCGATCCGCGAACTCCCCGGCAGGCGGAGACTGGAACCAGGTCCGGTTGAAAGGCAGCCAGTCATACCAGTTGGATCCAGCAGAAGCGAGAATGGCATCATTCAGCTTATAAATTGCCATGGACTCGAAAAAGCCCTTGGGATTGGTTTCATGAGCAGGCATAAGATGTGCTGGCAGGTCACAGCCCAGTTGCGACAAAACTCCGCCCAGGGCCGAAGTTCCGGACCGGTGCATACCCAGCACGATAACAGCCGTATGTTTCTTTTCTCCCTTTGGTGAAGAAGCACTGCGTATAGCACTCATATCGTTCTGTTTTCTATACTATTAGGGATCGGTATTGATGGCATAGATCGCATGACGTAGAGCTTTAAGATAGGAACGCCCGTCAATCTCAGTTGGCTCCAAAACAGCTCCCTCAGCCCATTCATTCCAAGCATTAATGAAAAGAAAGGGTGCGGGCAAGTTGCCCATTTTATGTTTGTGGACAGCATAAGCCGCAGCCTGTTCCACCCATTTTCCAAATTTATCCGGATTTGCGCCAACAAGGATATTCGCATTCCGCGCCCTCCGAGGAGAATTATCCCAGTTTGGACAAGCTCCGGGAGCCAATTTACAATATGCATCGACTGCCTCAAGGCTTTGCCGAACGACGTCTTCATAGCTCTCCAGAAAATCTTCGCAAGCTTCGCTCGCCCCCGGCACTGCACTGCGGGAGAGGATATGACGTTTCGATTTACGAGGCGTTCTATGAGGAGGGAATTGAACGATGAAATCCACCATGTCTTCCCATTCCGGCTGGAAATCGGGGTTCCATGTGGAACCAATCATCACTTCGATATTCAGGCGCTCACGTACCTGCTCTCTAAGGAAACGGATCGCACCGCCGGGATCGGGAAGTTTATTCAGCTGATATATCATCACGATAGGCTTATCGTCGATCCGAAAATATCGAACATCAGCGAAGGATTCGATCAGATCATCGACAAACAGGGTTAATGTCTCAATGCTATAATCCTGTTTGAGGATAACATCACTTGTCTTTCCGTCCCAAGCACGCGTCCAATCTTCATTGGCCCAGCAATAGAAAAATTCGGGGCCACCCTCTGGCATAGACATTATGCGGTCCGTCACCGCATTCATCAGTCTCTCACGGCCGAAGCGGTAATAATAAACTGCCATAGCCGAAAGACCAAATTCACGCGCCATATTTCCCTGCGCGACAAGCGTTTCCGCCGTACGAAGATCATAATAGCCAAGTTCGCCCGGCAAGCGTGGTTGTTGATGCCCAGTATATCGTGGTTTGGCTTTGACAACATTGCGCCACTCGGAAAAACCAGGCCCCCAGTTGCGATCATTCACTGCAAAACTGTGAAATTGTGGCAAATAAAATCCGACAACCTTAGGGTAGGGTTCGTTACGACAGGTTAAAGCCTTGAAACGAGATCTTGCCATCTTGAGTACGGGGCTCTCCTGAAGATCGCGAACCGCAGAATCAAGAACCCCCTTACCGTGCTTCTTCACCAGACTTTCCCAGCCTACCCGGCTTAATATACGACGACGTTCGTGGCTAAAGCTTTTTGATTTCGCATGAAACACATACGTTGATAACGCAACACCGCAAGTCATTCCTATATCTGATAAACGCAGGCAATAGTCGTTTTCTTCACCATATCCTTGAGGAAACGCTTCCTCATCGAGATATCCAATACTATCTATAACCTTCCGTTTTATCGCAAAACAAAACCCGTTAACGATCGGAACTTTATAAACAGGTATATGGGATATACGCGCGCATGTCCGCGCAACATCAGAAATGGTCATTCCCGCCGGAATGCTATTTATAGCAAAATCCCCTGAATCATCTTTGGCTAATGGAACAGACTGCCATGTAGCTGCGTTTGACAAAGGGCCAATAATGCCAACTTCCGGATCACTCTCCCCAGCTTTGAGTAAAGCCTGTATCCATCCATTGGGTACAATCGTATCGCTGTTGAGCAGAATTACATAATCCGCTGATGAAGCCTTGAGGCCCACATTCGCAGATTTTGTATATCCCTGAGCCGTATCGTGTCGGATTAATTGATCCGACGGACAGAGCTCCAGATGACGTGCAATCACTTCCCGCGTCGGCGCTTGGGATCCATCGTCCACGACGATTATTCTGGTTCGCGGATCGCGAGCAAGATGTACGGAACGCAGGCATCGAGCCACATCATCCGGACTGTTGTGGACACAGACAACTACATCTACCGTCAAGCTGTCAATATCGGAGATATTTGGATAGAGACGCCTTTCTTTCCCTGTAATCAGCATCGGGGAAAGGTGCAGCTGCCCATGGTTACCCCCTCCATGGGGAAAATAAGCAAACCGCGGATCAGCCCGGACAGACAAGCCCGTCTCGATAAGACTGGTTTTATGTGCACCCGCCTTCCAGCAGGCATAGTCAAAGCTCATCTGGTCCCGGCGGCTATTATCTTTAATTTCCTGCCACCAGATATCGAGCGCCTTGCGAGCTTCAGGCCGGCGTAAATCCATCACCATGAAATTCGTTTCGGTCAACCCGCCATTGTCAGGAAAGCCCTCTTCAACATAACGCGCATATTGCTTGCGCAGAACGTCGCCGACATCCATATCATTGTCGAGCAGGGCCGAAAGCTCCGCCTTGACGTTAGAGCGATAGGGATGCGGGACAACGCCAAAAGCAGCATCATTCTCAAGAGTTTGCGCTATAAGCGACGCAACATCACCGGTTACAGCAATATTTCCATCAATCCAGACAGCAATGTCACATTCATCCAAAATGGCGTGTGGCTGAGTCTTGTGCCGTCTTGCCGTCTTGATAGGAGTATCGGCTTCGACAGCCAAACTTCGCAATTCCCATTGCGCTTGTTGCACCGGTTCAGGCTTATCCGAGAAGAAAATATATCGGGCGCCATCCACTCTCCCTTCGAAAGGCAGAGGTCTTTCGTAGCCTCCCGTTGCACAGGTAAAGAAAGTGATACGTAACCCCGCCAACGCCGGGTGACGGATAGTTGGAATCCCTTTCAAATCGCCAGATGCAATCCGATGAAGAGTATCGGAGATATAGGTCGCCCCCTGCAAATAGCTGCGGGACAGCGAATGCGGCTTTTCTGCTCTGATCTGCCGAAATGCAAAACCCCGCCGTGCACTTACGAGGGTAAACATCCGTTCGATTGCATGCGCTAATGTGCCATCAATTTGGCCGGCCTCCGGCTCGAAATCCGCCAGGGCAAAGCTCCCTTCCAAAAGCGGGCGGATGGCGTCTGTTCTAGCGATAAAAAACGACCCTGCAGGAAACGGCAGAAGGTCGTCTTCAATCAAAGGCGGACCATCAGAAAGCCGCTGCATTTCCTTGGCCGCTCGAGCAAAATTCGCACCCCATTTGATCTGACCTTCAATGCTAGGGTGATAGACTGGGAAAGCGAGGCCCAGTGACGAATCATCAGCGAAAAGGTTGAGAACCTGAGCAAAATGTTCTCTCGAATGGAACATATGATGCCCAAGTTGAATTCCCCAGTCGCGCTTTGAAGCCGTATGGGAGCTCTTCTTCGAATGGAAATGGATGACGAGATCGTATCTAGCCAGTTGCGGTCCAAAACCAACAATCATTGGCCCGATATCACGTCCCCGATTGGGTTGGCATTCCGCATATAAGCGGACAAGTCCCGGCAGAGAACGGAACTCCTCCTCAACCTTCTGCACCCCTTCCTCATCCGCCGTGCTGACAAAGAGATCAAATGGTACTTCGATGGATGCAAGCCATATCTGGCACTGAGCAATCATGTCGAGGTGAAAAAGGTGCAGGTGAACGGCAAGCTTTCCAACAAACCGGATTTCCGGAGCCTCCTCTTCTTTGAGAAGTATCCCAGGCCCGCGATGAGCAGAGGCATGCTCACCTAGAATCTCGAATGACGCCGCCGGATGCCTCGCTTCTCCAATTTCTGGCCGTTCTGCCGCCCTCTGCTTGACTGGCCCCTTTGGCCTGCCGAGACGACTACCAATACGCAACCAGTGCTCTAAAGGACTAAAACCGCTCAGTCTAACATCCGGAAACTGATCTGCATACCAATCAGCATCAAATTCTCGAATATTATTGAGTTCTTCAGAGAATTTATCTTGTTTTTCCATAATGAAACGGATTCTCACGGGCCAAAAATATATGTCGCTATTTCAGCAACGAATAATGTTACATAGCATGATGATCCGACGCAGCAAGGCCTTGTTGCGATAAGATATTATGGTGCGCGCGCTGCCATGCGGCCCCCGAAGCGTTAGAACGGTCTCAATCTAGCAAAAGGTCCAACCGCTTGAGATGCACTCTAAAAAATCAAACAATGTCAACCGTATATTCGATATGCAAACCCTTGCTCACATTCGATAATTATCTAGCTGTTGCCAGAACGGTTATCGCTGCCAGATTGCTTCAACTTTGGAAAATATCACGGATCCCGGCCTTCAATACTGATCACTGGGGACATATGCGCCCCTCCTTCATGCCGTGAGTGATATAATGACGCACCGGGTCCACCCCCTCCGCAGCTACATCCGGATAGAGTTCCACATATCTCTGAACATCAAAAAGATTCATACGCCGTAGTCGATCCTGCCGATATCGCATTTTCCATTTCCTGGGCGCAAAAGCCCACCACCAAGGACGGTAGTCGAGAAAGGAACATATCCGAAGCAGCCAATCATTCTGATGCGATAGGACCTCCTCTTTGTCTTCAGACACCTTTAACAATTTCGTTAGAATTGCCAGTTCATGAAAACGCTTTTCTACGTCCAAACGCGTAGATTTGAGATCAGAAACAACGCGAGACATATCCACTTTTGCTTTCTCTATACACCTCTCTTTCTCTTCAAAATCTAATCTTATTTTCTTATTTTCCAATTCCGATATATTTAATTTAATTTCAAGATTTTTTGAAATTTCTTCTTTAAGAGATAAATTTAATAACAACTCTTTTAATCTATATCTTTCTTGAGATAATTTATCCTCTAATTCTCTACCACGATTTTTCTGTTCCGTGACACGCCTTTCCGCCTCTTTCAAGCGACGGCCTTGCCGGACAAGCAATCTTTCCGTCGCTTGCCGTTCACCTGCCAAACGAAAAATCCAATTATCGGCATCTTTTATCTTAAAATTCAATATTTCTATTTTTTGCGATTTATTCTGCTCAGATTTTAACGCACTCCGCGTCTGTTCAATTTCTTCCTGACGTTGCCGCAGAGTATTTTCTAGTATAGCGATGCGATTACGCAATTCTGATATGACTTTATCTGGATTCTCTCTTGCCTGCGCGCTCATCTCTTGTACCGAAAGAGCATCAGCGTGACTATGATCAAGCGATTCCATATTATACGCAACCTTTTCCATCTATTTTAATCGTATCAGTGATATTCCTTATACTCGAAATATCTTCCATGATGCTATCACATATGTCTCTTCGCAGGAGGCACTCATCGCATAACATGGCTTTTGGATCAAGAAACCTTGCTCTGCCGCCGCCCCGATCCAGCGCGAAGGCGAAAACCATAATAAGTAAAATTAAAACACAATTATTGATTTTAAAATAAATAAAAATACTAATTTATTTTCTTTTGATCGAAGAAAATATTTAATCCACCAATAATTAACTTGATACTTCGCAGGAAACCTCCATTTCCATGCATAACATATTTTAATATTTTGAAAAAATCATGCCGTATGGCACTTATTTCATCAAGATCTTGGTAAATATCTAAAAACCTCTTTGATCCAACCACACGGGGCATGTTAAACACACCATGATATCCAAAGCTAATAGCTATATTACCCGTTCGTTCGGCGGAGAAGAGATCAGCAAGTGCCGCCGGAGCAAAACGCATCCCCCGCCCCTCCAGCCAATCACGGTTCGTCCTGCCGATCGCCACATCCTCAGCATACTCACCGCGAAATTCTGGCTCCCTACAAGCCTCCATTAACCGGCGGCTACGCAGCGAGAAACCACCATTACCGACATCATGACCATCATCAAATTGCGGCCAGCGCGCACCGATATAATCATAGTCGAGGAAATCCGGGAGCCATCGTTCCGCATCCAGCACATAGCCATCCCATTGAACCACAAGGCAGTGGGAGGTTGCGACATGGTCGACCATGCGCGACAGTAGAAAATCCGAATAAGCCGATGAAGAGGAAAGCCGCCCGATAGGTACCACCTCAATGTTAGGATGCTCGGGCCGCACCAGAGCATCAGTGAACAGCTTGCAAGCCGCAAAGTCAATCTGCATGAGGCAAGCTTCCAACGCGTGCATGGTCGCCTTTACGTTGACCGAGGTGGCCGCGCACAATGTCACCTGCGGTAACGCAAGCCGCTTTCCTGGCACCGACCGATCTTCCATTTCTTCCACGCTACAGCCGCAAGACATATTGCTCGCTCGTCCGGCTGAGTAGAGAATGATGAAAGGGATCAGTGACCTCATCAGTACGCCATAATTTCTGCAACGCAGCCAGTTCCTTCGCAAAGCGCGCTGCTCCCACCGGATCACGATCCAGCCCACGCGACACAGATTCATGGTGGATCAGCCGAGCACGCGATTCATAGAAGGACTGCCAGCCCCGCTGATTCAAGCGCAGGCACAGGTCGACATCATTAAACGCCACAGCAAAATTTCCCTCGTCCAAGCCGTCCACCGCAAAAAAACGCTCTCGTTTCACTACTAGGCAGGCGGCCGTCACCGCCATGGTGAATTGTGGCACGGAATGGCGATGGAAATACCCTTCCTCCTCCGGACGGAGCAGGCGATGGGAGTGCCCCGCGGCATTCCCCATCCCGATCGTCACGCCCGCATGCTGGAGACGCCCATCGGGATAAAGCAACTGCGCACCGACCGCACCGACATCTTCGCGCTGTGCCTGGACGGCCATGATCCGGAGCCAGTCCGGCGCGATCACCTCGATATCATTATTGAGCAGGCAAAGCAGGTGTCCCCTCGCCTCCTTCGCCGCGCGATTATTGATCGCGGAAAAATTAAAGGCTCCCGCATGACGCAGAACTCGGTGACGCGTAGGATCAAGCCCTTCTAAATAGGTAAGAGTTTCAGGATCGTCGCTATCATTATCGGCTATTATCACCTCAATATCAGGGTAATCCGTAGCCGCGATGCCCTCGATGCATGTCCGCAGCAGATCGACGCGGTTGCGCGTCGGCACGATGATCGAAACAAGCGGCAGGTCCCGCTCCGCAATCTCGGGTACAGCAGGCAGACGGGGTTGGGGCCGGACAAGGCGATGGTGCAGTATCCGGGACAAATGAAAAGGCCTCCCCTTCCCTGCAAGGCGATGCGTTAGCCGGCTCTCCCAACCCGGTGACAAGGAACAGGCCTCCAAATCCTCAGGCGAGGCACGCAAGATGCAAGCGCCGGAGAGATAATCGAAATGTCGGAACAGCTCGGAATTCCAGTCCGGTTTGAAATGCGGAACATGCCACCGGCCTTTCTCATCGGCGAGATCATCATCCGCATAGATAAGAGCTGTTTCCGTATCAGATGCAGCGATGGCCGCGCGATAGGCACCGATAGCGCCGTGGGCAAGACTGTCACCGACAGCAAGCGGCAGCAGCCATGGCCCTTCGCTCCAGTCTATCGCCTTTGCCACAGCCCCAGGCGTTTGTAGATCCGCCCCGCCGACCAGAAGCACGGTCATAGCCTCGCTCGTCAGACTACGCAGTGTGTCATCAAGCTTCTCTTCCCCTTCTCTCACATCGATCAACACGATGATCGGCGGACAGGCAATATCCTCGCTTTCCTTCCCATGTACCGCGCCATCCCGCAACAACCAGAGCCTGTAGGCATTAGGCATACGTCCGAATAAAGAAGAAAATTGATGATGGGAGCGCAGCCTTTTGCGGCACAACCTCCACCAGAAAGCGGTGAGATATGCTTTAGGCTCGCTACGGAAAGCATCCCAATGGACAGACGCCACCAATTTTCTGTCCGCCCATTTGCTGGGTCTGATCCCTATCCGTTTCACCTGCATCTCCCGTACGATAGCCGATTGGCGGACAGGAACAAAGCGAAAGACTTAGCCCATTGTATTCATGGTGGTGTGGCTTCTAGACTCAGGACCCATTGATGTTGGAGGCGCGATGTGATTCAGGCTTTTGGAGGAGACTGAGCATGAGCACCTGTATTGGCTGACGGACGATCAGATGGCGTGTCTGGAGCCGTATTTTTCCGAAGAACCACGGCAAGCCCCAGGTTGATGATCGCCGGGTGTTGAGGGGGATCATCTTCGTGAACTGTAACGGGCTTCGCTGGCGTAATGCGCCAAAGGATTATGGGCCGCACAAGACGCTGTACAACCGCTGAAAGCGGTGGGGCGACAAGGGCGTCTTCCTTCGGATGATGGAAGGGCTGTCCTCCGCAGGCGCGGATCGCAAGACGGTGATGATCGACGCGACCTATTTGAAGGCGCACCGCACGGCATCGAGCCTGGCGGTAAAAAAGGGGATCTCGGGCGCCTGATCGGACGGACCAAGGGCGGCATGAACACCAAGCTCCATGCCGTTACCGATGCGAACGGCCGTCCCTTGAGCTTCTTCATCACGGCCGGCCAGGTCAGCGATTACACCGGTGCCGCTGCTCTACTCGACGAGCTTCCCAAAGCCCGATGACTACTGGCCGACCGTGGCTACGATGCCGACTGGTTCCGCGATGCCTTGCAGGCCAAGGGTATCAAACCCTGCATCCCCGGCCGAAAATCGCGGAACGAGGCCGTCAAATACGACAAGCGCCGCTACAGGCGCCGTAACCGCATCGAGATCATGTTCGGTCGCCTCAAAGACTGGCGCCGCGTCGCAACCCGCTACGATTGATGCCCAACGGCCTTAATCCGATCGATAGGATTCGTCGAAGCATCGAAGGCAATCGGGCGATCACGATTTTCATATACGCTTACAATGGCATTCGCGGCAATTTCGGAAAGGGATGCGCGCACGGAGAAGCGGTCGAGACGCCGTTTCAAGTGCCTGAGCGGTTGCGGCAATCGTTGCGGTAACGCCGAATGGAATTTGAAAATTCCTAGTTATTTCAATATACTATGAGGAGTTTTGGCGGGCGGGAGGGAGCCGTACCATTATCCTATGTAATTGATATATTGATATTATTTTAGATTCCACAAATCCTCACCCACATTTCCCCCCACACATTTTCAAAGTGTCCCTACTTTTCACCGGCTGCGGAGATGCGCGAAGATAGCGAGACTGCCCGCTCGCGCGCTTCCCATATTGCGCTGTAGCGGGCGGGCGGTCTTGCGGGCCGGTTAGCCCTGACGGCGGTAGAACCAGAACAGGTCAACGAGCGCCCCTCTCAGAGGAGGAAGTTCGTCGAATCAGTAGTTCGCCCTCGCGTCGTCACCGAGTCGGCCAGCGACTCGCTCGAAATGGCCTAGAACCCAACGCCCCGGAGCCTGTGGAAAAATAAAATCACCTCTTTAGGTGAGGTTTAGCCATGAAAATGGGGAAGCCTTTGCCTCATTCTCATAGAAATTGAACAATGCATATGCTGTCGAATTTTCTGATTGTTTAGTTCTGAGATTTATTCATCTAAATTACGGCTGTGCTTCAGTCAGCGTACGCTTGCGAACAGACTTCATTCATAGAATACCTCCGGCGTCCGCACATGACGCGGTCGTTAGATCGGAACTAGTTTCTATGCTTTGTTCAGTTAGAGAAGCCACCCAGATGCTCGGCATCGGGCGCACCAAGATTTACGATATGCTGTCGAAAGGTGAACTCGCCTCGATCCAGATCGGCACTCGACGGCTGGTAAAGATCGATAGCATCAAGGCGCTGGTCGAACGCGCCACTGGAGGTGCAGCATGAGCGACACGTTCCACAATGAAAGGGCCGGTGCTGCGCCAACAGCAACCGGCCCGGAAGTTGCCAAAGCTCAGACCCCGGCAACTCCTGATACCGTAAATGCTCAACGCCCACCAGACGAAACCCCTCCGACCACCGCCCACGGTGACGAAGGAGCCGATCTGCTGGACCGAGCGTTGGACTTCTTGAAGCGCTTCGTCATCCTGCCATCTGATGATGCGGGCACAGCGATGGTTCTCTGGGCGGCCCACACACACCTTATTAAGGCGTGGGATACAACACCGCGCCTTGCATTTCTCTCGGCGGAACCGGGGAGCGGCAAGTCTCTGGCAATGCGGCTGACCGCGCTAATGTGCCCGCTGGCGCTGGAAGCGTCCAGCGCGACGACGGCCAGCCTCATTCGCGCCTTGGACGATCCTGAAGGCCGCCCAACCTACTTCATCGATGAAATCGACACCAAGTATGGGCCAAAAGCCAAGGGCGACGAAGACCTACGGTGCCTTATCAATGCAGGCCATGGGACGGGCGGCTACATCTTGCGGAATGAACTGGTGAACAACCAGTGGCAGCCCGTTAAAAAGAGCGCTTTTGCAGCGGTCGCCATGGCAGGCATCGGCAACATTCTGCCTGATACGATCCTGACCCGTTCCGTCGTCATCAAGATGCGTAAGCCATTGCCGGACCAGAAAGTGGACAAGTACCGGCAGCGTGTTCACGGACAGCTTGGCGAAGCCCTTCGTGACGAACTTGCTTCGTGGGCCGATCAGGTTCGCGATGTAGCAGCACAGACATGGCCCGCGCTACCCGATTGCATCGCCGACCGGGACGAAGACGTGTGGGGACCACTGATTGTCGTCGCCGATCTGGCTGGCGGGAGGTGGCCCGACCTTGCTCGACGGGCCGCGCTCTCGGCGGTGCAGTCTGCGAAAGCGAACAGCAGGCCTACTCTGGGCGTCCGATTGTTGGCTGATATTCAACGATGCTTCGACGAGAGAGACTTGCTCCCTTCCCGAGAGTTGGTGAACATGCTGCTGGCTGATGAAGAAGCGCCTTGGGCTACCATTGGCCGAAAGGGGCTTGAGCCTCGTAGCTTGGCGGAGATGCTGCATGAATATGAAATCCAGCCAAGACCCATTCGTCCGAACGGCCCAAGTGGCTCGATGGTGAGAGGGTACTGCCGGGCTGATTTCGCAGATGCATGGCTGCGTCACCCCTCGCACACTGCATCTGACGTAACGGGCGTCACACCTGTCACGGATGCATCCAGCGGGAGTTAACTGGAAGGCTGAAGCGTTCATGCTTCAGCCCGTGTGACGGGCGTTACGCCTGTGACACGTCACCGGGATGGCGGCAGGGATGATGATCTCTGCCGCCGTTCTGTTGTCTATCAGATATTTTGAACGCACCTCGCCCCGAAGAGCGAGGTGCGAACATTCAGTCATTAAAGATCGTGTCGGGTAGGTAGACTTCGGCTTCCTGATACAGCAGCTTGTAATCATCGCTTTCGCTGATGAAGGCCAAAACCTCAAGGTTTCTGCGGGCGACTTCCATGCGGGATTCCTGCAATAGGCGATCCCGGAACGTCTTCCGATGAATCAACTGACGGTCTTTTTGATCCGTAGCGGCGGATTCGACGAAACGGTTGATGATGGTAACGCCGCTGCCAGCAGTCTTTACGATGTCGGTGACGGTGTTCGCCGCCTCCGAAACCGTGCCCAAGACTGCACCGGCTGTCATACGAGCGGTAGTCATGTGTGCCTCCTGATGGATTGAAATTGATCCAAACCAGCCGGAGGCCCGTATAAAAGGGGGGCGCCCCCTGTTCGTGTATTCCTCGGGCACCCCGGGGGGGGTATCTGTATATTGGGGGTGCCTCATGGTGACACCCCTGCCGTCAGACGTGCCAAGGAAAAAATTCGATAAGGCTCGCGCGGCTTCGCCTTTTCTCACTCCCCTTCGTCTGGCTGGTCGCTCGGGAGCGAAGGCTGCTCATCGGCCCGTAGCGAAGCGGAGGGGCCGATAGGGCAAAGCCGGGAGCGGAGAGCGGACGGCCAGACGGAAAGTTAAACCACCACCCCCATATCCTCATAAAAATGGTGGTGGACAGTGGAAGGATTTTTTCGCCTTGGTTCCCGCTTCCGGCGCACGGCGTGCCCAGCCTCTTCCACTCCTGCCCCACCGCGCCTGCGGCGCGTGAGTTGGGCGGACGGCTGGAACACGCCGACGCCATGGGCAACGGGCATCAGGTGGGATTTAGGAGACGGCTGCGGGCCTGCCGATACTCTTCATCGTCGATCACGCCTTGATCGTGCAGCGCCTTCCATTTCGCGATCTCGTCGGCCACCGAATAAGGTTGCAGCCCGTCGCGGGACATAATCTTCTGCACCTTCGGCCTTTTTGGCATCGCCGGTATCTGGATACCGAACAGGAAGGAACGAATGGCATCGAACTGACGCAGCAAGGGATTGAGCCAGAGATAGCGCAAAGCAATGATCGCAGCCCAGGACAGTGCCGCCGTTAGAAAAGCGACCAACGCAAGCCTGCCGGGGTAGAATGAAGCAATGTCCCGGTAAAAAAGCTCACCACTCCCAAATGCGAGAAAGATTGCAAAAAAGAGGGCTCCGATGGCTAAAGATACGACCAGCAGCCCTTTACCGAAGCCCGCCACCAGTTTCGTGGAAGTCTTAAGATAACCCGTGTTCCCGCCCCTCAACGACATGACAAGTCCGAATGCCAAGATGCCCACTGGCAGCAAGCCAACTAGGGACGCACACGCGGCGATGCCGATGATAGCGGCAAAGATCAGCAGGAAGCTGTCCATGACATGCGACGGAATTTCATCAGGGGCTGCGGGATGAGCCGTTTCTCCCGCTGACACCATTCCACCTCTTGGTTCATTCCGTGATTGCGGGGAACATTCTACATCCGCAGGCGAGACATCGGCACTAGGGCTTGCCTTAGACAAGGATATAGCGTGCTCCTTGCCGTCCGCCTTGACGCGACCGACACGGGCGTAGCCAAGCCTGCGCAGTTTCCGTGCTCGCCATGAATTGCCGAACATTCCCAGCAGCACGCGAATCACCAGTGGAATGGCGAACACCGCCGCTAGGACGAGCCGGGTCGTCTCGTCGTAGCCGTCATATGGATCGAACGAACCGTTAGCGCTGTTTCCGGCGATGCTGAAAACGAAGTCTATGGGCAGCAGCAGAAAGGCCGCAAGCCATAGTCCGCTGAACAAGGCCCATATCGATCCGAAGAAGAATGCTGGCCAGCACCAGCCTTGCTTGACGGCCCTGTAATCACCGCCACCGTCTGAGAACACATTGAATGATCGCATATTTCCCCCTTCCGGATGCCGCCCGCAAGGCAGCCGCGATAAAAACACCTATAGGTGTGATTTCGTTGAAATGCATCGTAAAAGCGGGATTCACACTTATACGATGTGGTGATGATGTAGGCAGGGCGGCAACCACATTTCCGTGGAAGTCGACCCTGATCTTGTCCCTTTAGGTGAGGCCGTTCGGCGGCTCAGAAAGGCGCGTGGGCTGACGCAGGAAGACTTGTCCGGCCTGACCGAACTGCATCGCAACCATATCGGCGGGATCGAACGCGGTGAACGCAACATCACGATCAAAACCGTACTCGCTTTAGCTCGCGCACTAAATGTGCAGCCTGCCGAATTGCTAGTGGGGTATTGAATTTCCAAGACGATCCTGATGTCGCCGAGTCACGAAATGTTCACCACGCACTGACAGGAATGCGCCCAAGGTGGCCATTCGGACCACTAAGCGCCGATCCCGTTAGCTGCCGCCCGATGCGCCACGGGATGGCTAGTTTTGTGCCACCTTGATCGACGGATTAATTTCTTCCGAACGAGGTAGGCCATCGTTTTCAACCACCGCATCAACCGGTGGGGGCAGCAGGATCTTTGCCAGCGTTTCGATTTCATTACGGTTGGGAAGAGGGAGCTGATCCCAGTAGTTGGGTTCTTCAAGAAAGCTGATCAGATCGTCCACACGCTTTCCACGGCGGCCGAGTGGTAAATAGTCCTCTAGTGCCCCTTGAGAAAGAATGTGCGTGCCTTGGTCACGCCGCGCTATCAGAAATGCGTCAAGGGAAGCCCTTTCTTCTTTGGACAGGTCAGGCTTCTGCTTCACTCGCCGCGACTTGATATAGGCCCAAACGCCTTGGGCATTTTCCCAATTTCCGCTTGCCATCGCCTCGTCGATGCGGGCAACTAGAGCTGCTCCATCGAGGCTACCAACGTTGTCGATCACATCTTTTTTGATCTCAGCGGCATCGGCACGGAACAGCGTTTTGATGTCGCTCGTGCCGACTTGTTCGACATAATCCAAATCGGCGATCACCATGTGCTTGATACGGCAAGCGTCGAGTAGCTTGCGATAGGCTTCAAATAAATATTTCCCGCCGATGCTGACTATTTCGATCACCTCGCGTGAATTCTTGTTTCCGAATCGCGCCAAAATCTTCTCAAAGAAGATTCTATCGAGCATCCCTTCGACAAGAATTACCTTGTCGCAAAAAAACAGTCGCTCATTGTTTTGACTGTTAACTATGTTAAAGAGATGTTTTGCTTCCGGAAGGTGCGTAGCGTTTAAGCGAAAAATCCGGCTCTTTTGTTCCTCAGCGTACACTCGAGAGACATACTGGATGGATGCTGGCGACACGAACGTCGGTGAGTGGGTAGCGAGAATGAATTGGTTGCCAGTTTCGTCCGATAGCTGTTTGAAGAGGTCAAAAAGGATCTTCTGCCAGCGCGGATGAAGGTGAAGCTCTGGCTCGTCAACGACGATAACTGCGTCACGGACGTTTAGGGCGTAGATCGCAAAAAGATAGGTCAGTATCTCGCGCTCGCCTGACGACGCAGTCCCGGCGGTGAATTCAGTTCCTTGTTTTTTAAGGGTTACATCATATTCGTTGGTATCTGGATTTACCGTCGTTAGTTCCCAAGCGTAACCAAGGTCGGAAAGCGCTGCTGTCAGCGATTGAAGCGTTTTATCTGCATAGAACGCCTGCTTCACCGACATATTGTCATCAAGCTCTAGAGTGCGGTAGCGCTTACCCAGACGGCCGACGGCCAGAGAGACAATGTTCGTTCCAACCGACCGAGACGTGATGCTATCCAACTGCCGTTTTTGGTCACGATCATTAAATCCCGACAGCGCCACCCGGGAATTGAAGCCGTTGCCTGCCCGATTTACCGGGAGATAGATCATCGGTAGCTGAAGCGTGTCCTGTTTTAGTTCGTAACGGCAGGCATTATCGAACTCAAAAATTTGGAGGTATTGCAGGAAGTCGCGAGATTTCTGATCTTCAGATGCAAGCAGCGTTCCGTCTTTCCAAATATAGGTAAGTTCGTCCTCCGCAGAGATCGCATCGACAGTCCAGTGGTGAACGTTTTCCCATGGGTCTCGATACCAGTCCTTTTTCTGAGCAGCCTTGATCTTATCACATTCGGCTTGAATGCGTCTCATATTAGACAGGTCGCTCTCTGAGACCTCTACTGTCAGTTCGACAGATTGAGGTTTGTCCGGCGCGGTCGCGTGCTTCTCCAGGTTCAGGCCGTGTAGATTTTGATTGGCCTGGAGATGCCAAGCCTGTCGTCCATCGCCTAGGCCGACCTGTTCGAGGTAGGGGGTAGCTATGAGGTAACGTCGCAGCATCGTTACGATTGTGTCGAGAAGATTGGTCTTGCCGCCGCCATTTGGACCGATAAGAATGGAAATCTTACCATCGAAGGTCATTTCTTGGCGGTCGAGAAAGCTCCTTACGTTTTCGACAGCGATTTTGCGAATTAACATTTTCCCCCCGGATTCAGTCCCGACCCACAGTCGTAGGCAAAGCAAACTTATTATCAAGATCGTTGTCCGGCAACGGCGCTGTGGGGGCTGCTTCGCGCACTAACTGCCAGACTTTGCGGTAGTTTGCAGGCCTTTGATACGGGCAGCTATACGTTGCTGTCCGCTTAAAGCCGACGGTCAGCTATCGGCCCACTTGCTCTTCGTCTGAGGCGCTACAATCATCATCCAGCCTTCATCAAGCCCGTCTCGTAATTGGCACCACCTCCGCCTGCTCACGATCCGTAGCGCAATAGGCACCCCATGCCTCCATCAGTTTCCGGCGCTTTTCGAGCATACCACCCCGCTGATAGGCACGCTCCACCTCGTTGGGGTTCTGATGGGCCAGCGCCGCTTCGGCCACTTCGCCGGGAAAGTCCGTCTGTTCGGCAACCCACGTCCGGAAAGAAGACCGGAAGCCGTGAACTGTCACTGGTTCCTCCATTCGGCGGAGCACTTTTAGCAGCGTCATATCGGACATGACGCCACCGTTCATGCCGGGGAATACAACGTCGGTTCCTTCTCGCCGGACAGCTTTGGCGCTTCGCAGCACGGCTACAGCTTCGGGCGAGAGCGGCACTTCATGTTCTCGCCGCATCTTCATGTGATCGGCTGGCACCGTCCACAAGGCGTTCTCAAGGTCGAACTCGGACCACGTCGCCAGCCGCACTTCCTGTGATCGGGCAGCGGTCAGCACGGCGAACTCCAGAGCCAACCGCCCCCACACTCCACCTGTGACACGAAGACGGGTGAGGAAGGCTGGTACATCAGAATAGGGCATGGCCGGATGATGCTTGCCGCCCGACTGCTTGGGCAGGCCCTTGCCTGCCGCCAGAGCCTTATGCGGGGCTTCGGTGGTTCGCCAGCCGCGAGCATGGGCATAGTCCAGCACGGTGCAAATCCGCTGCTTCACTCGCCGCCCGGTTTCCGGTGTTTTCGTCCACACTTCGGAGATGGCCGAAATGATCTCGCCAGCGGTGATGCCGCCTACCGGCTTGGAGCCAAGGGAAGGAAACGCATACGTCTTCAGCGTGCTTAACCACTGGTCGCCATGCTTCTCGTTCGCCCATTGATGCTTATGCGCTTCAAGATATGCATCGGCGGCTTCTTTGAACGAAACGGTTTCGGCCTTCGCCTTGCGCTTCTCGGCAACGGGATCACGGCCTTTGATTCGGACAGCCTCACGCAACTTTGCAGCTTCGATACGGGCGTTGGCCAGCGTCACCATTTTGGCAGGGCCAATGGAGTAATCTCTGCGTTTTCCGTCATTTTGGATGCGGACGAGCCAAGATGCACCGCCCCGCTTGTCCACTTTAAGAAACAGGCCGTCACCATCCTGATAGGTGCCGGGCTTGTTCAGAAAAGCCTTCACTTCGTTGGCTGTAAGTTTTCCCATGCCTCACCTCGTCGGGGCATATTCCACCACACCCCGTGAACTCCACCACACTTTCTACCACGTTTTATCGTGATTGTGGGCGAACTTCAACGAACATCAGCGGCCTAGGAAAGACAGATTTACCGCAGAAAACCGCGCCTTTCGGCGGTTTACTATGAACACTGGCGAATGGGTAAATGGCGGAGCGGGAGGGATTCGAACCCTCGATACGCTTTTGACGTATACTCACTTTCCAGGCGAGCGCCTTCGACCACTCGGCCACCGCTCCGCATGCTCTGGAATGGGGGCGTCTAGCGGCTTGTGCCGCCGCTGGCAAGCGTTCAGAATATCCGGCAGGGTACGGCGCATTAATAAAACAGGGTCGCCACATTTGCCGTCGGCCGTCGCCATCGGCAAGGCCGGATCCGCCACCAGCGCGCATCCGGCACTAATCCCGAGAGAGGCCATGCCGGTTTCGACCGCCGCCTCCTCCTTTCCCAGCCCGACAATGAGGATAACCAAACCGGTGGAAGGAGGGGATATATCCGGGGCATCTAGCCCCAACCAGATGCCGGGGCCAGATGCCCGGGAGTCTTTCAAAGACCGTTTGAAAATCGCGCGACGCGAATTTGACGGCGCGAACCCACTCCCCACTCAGCCACCCATCGGCAGAATAGTGTAGGCGGCCGGGTGAGGGGGTGGACCGGTACCGATCCGAAAATGCCCGCAACGGCATTTTGCAAACAGGCTCTTAGCTGTTGAGCACGCTTTCGACCAGTACGAGCCCAGGCTCCCCCGGGCAGGCGCGAGCAGTGAAGCCCATTTCGCGTTCCAGCTCGATCGCGGCGTGATTATCGCGGCTTTCGATGCATTGCA
>Ga0172382_10005222_pt1 | contig 19476 bp, 19 predicted proteins | sample Leawel138RmetaG_FD_122245 | JGI IMG/M metagenome (GOLD analysis project Ga0172382, IMG submission 122245) | Leachate microbial communities from a municipal landfill in Southern Ontario, Canada - Leachate well 138R metaG | ecosystem: Engineered > Solid waste > Landfill > Unclassified | place...
GACCGTCTTGAGTGGTTCGACCGCAACGATCTGCCCGAGTCCGTGGTCCCCTATGTCCGCACGGCGCTCGATGCCGGTGAGGGGCCGTGGGTGATCGAACTGGGCTGGCCAGCCCAGGGCTGAATGCCTGGCGTGGCACGCGGTTGATGTATTAGTGCATTCTGATAGGCTTCCTTGCTTAAATACAAGAACAGGCGGGGGGCGACAATGAAACACTGGAAATACGCGTTTTTTTCGGGGATGGTGGCGCTCGGGTTAGCGGCGGGTGCCCGGGCGGCGGACTTCCCTGAGGTCGATCTGGCGCGCGCGGAAGAGATCAGCATGGGCCGGTGCTTTCTGTGCCACGGAACCGAGGGCGAGAGTACAACCGTCCTCTATCCGCGCCTGGCAGGGCAGCACTATCAGTACATCGCCAAGCAGCTGGCGGATTTCAAGTCAGGGCGGCGGCAGAGCGATACGATGGTAAACATGGCAGCTGATCTTTCGCCCGAGGAAATGCTGGCCCTCGGCGTCTATTTCGAGAAAAAGCCGACCCGAGCTCAAGTGGTGGAGGACGGTGAGCTTGCAGCGATCGGCCGTTTCATCTTCCGCCGTGGTAACGAGTATTCCGGTGTGGCTGCCTGCGCTTCCTGTCATGGAGAGCGGGGACTGGGGACGTCGCAGTTGCCCCGGCTGGCGGGGCAGGTGCCGCAGTACATCGAGCGGCAGTTGCGTTCGTTCAATACGCGCGACCGCACCAACGACAATGCGGTCATGCATTCGATCGCCTCCAGGTTGACGGAGCTGGAGATCAAGTCTGTCGCCCTCTACATCAGCTCGCTGAATTGAGCGCGCAAGGCAAAAGGAAAGGGGCTCGCCTGGAGCCCCTTTTTCATGCCTGGATCAAGTCCTTCGAACCGGTTTCTGCCTCATGCCAGCATATCCGCCCAGATGTTCTGCGCCCAGGCGTGCGCGAACTTGCCCTCGATCTCGTTCGCCGCAACTGAAACGCCGCCCGCACCCGGCACCGGCATCGGTTGTTTTTTTACCGTGTCGTATTGATGTACCGAGGCGACGTGCATCGCATTCTTTGCGTCGACAAAGCTGTAGCAGGTGTTCATGACCACAGGTGAGGGGTTCGGCGCCTCGCCGGCGAGGAGGTTGATGATGGCCGCGGCCACCACTTTGGCCTGCTGATTGGCCATGTGTCCGGATTTGGGCATCGTCGGCGCGGGGAACAGCGAATCCCCGATGACATGCACCCCCGGGATGCCCCTGGCCTCGTAGGTGAGCCATTCGACGTCAACCCAACGGTCGTTGATCAGCGGCAGGCCCGACTGCGTCGCGATGTTGCCCGCACGCATCGGGGGAATGACGTTGAGTACGTCTGCCTTGACCTTCTCGAAGTCGAGTTCGGCGGTGCGCGTCTTTGCATTCACGCTGCGTAACTCGTTGTTGGGCATGTATTCGATCAGGCCCTTGTAGCCCTCAAAAGCCTTCGTGAACAGCGCTTTCTTCGACTGGATCTCACCATTCGCGTCGAGCACAAGGACCTTGGATTTCGGTTTCTCCCTGCGCAGATAATTGGCCACCATGCAGGCCCGCTCGTAGGGGCCGGGCGGGCAACGATAGGGTGATTTTGGGATATGAAGGGCGAAAATGCCGCCATCCTTCATGTCCTGGAGTTGCTGGCGCAGCACGACGGTCTGCGGACCAGCCTTCCAGGCGTGGGGGATGAGTTCTTCATTGCCGGCGAGGCCGCCTACGCGGTCGAACATGAAGTCGATACCGGGCGAGAGGACGACACGGTCGTAAGCGATGGTCCCGTTGTGGGCGGTGCTGACAGTGCGTTTGGCGGTATCGAGTGCAAGTACTTCATCGGTGATGACCTTCACGCCCCATCGCGACCGCAAATTGTCGTAGCTGATCGTGATGTCGGTCATGTTCTTCAACCCGCCGATGACCAGATTTGACATCGGGCAGGAGACAAACTCGGTGCTGCGCTCGATCAGCGTGACATTGATCCGGCCTTCGCTCCACATGCGCAGATATTTGGCGACCGTTGCGCCACCATACCCTCCGCCAACAACGACCACGTGCCCGCCGGCGCCGCGATCCATGCCCGCACAGCCTGCGAGTCCGAGCAGGGAGGAGCCGGCAACGACTGCGCCGGCCGACTTCAGAAATTCGCGTCTGTTCTGCATTTTTTTCTCCCCGTCCTACTTCATTGCTGCGTAATACGCGGTGATCAGATCGAGCTGCTCATCGGTGTAACCCTTGGAGATCTGATGCATGATCGACGCCGGTTTTGCACCCGAGCGGAAGTCGGCAAGCTTTTGCAGGAGTTTTTCCTTCGGCTCGCCCGCGAGGCTTTCCATGCCCCCGAGGCTCTTGCCGCTGGTGCCGTGGCAGTTGGCGCAGGTGGCGGCGAGGTTGCGCGCCAGGTTGGGATCGTTTGCGTGCGAGAGCCCGGCGAGGCCAGTCAGGCAAAGAGTGGTGAGTACAAGCTTTGCGTTCACGATTTCCTCCTCTGGATTTCTTGGTGTGTACGAACGCCAACAACCGACGCTGTAGCCACTTTCGGGCTCATCCTGGGCACTCGGAAGGCACTTCGCCGACCCAGTATATCGCAGCTGTTTAGCATTCAAAGCACCGTTTTTCCGTTATTTCAACGGCATTTTCCGGACCAGTGCGTTTTGCGCAATGCACAAATATTAGTAGTTGACCATATACGTGTATGGTTATAGATTAATTAAATCGATACATAAGGCCGGCTGTGCAATGAATGAGTTGAACAAGGTCTTCGAGAGCGTGGCTGAGTACTTCGGATTGCTGGCGGAGCCCACTCGACTCAAGATCCTCCACTGTCTGTGCAGCGAGGAACACGCGGTCAATGAGGTCGTGGAGGCGGTCGGCTTGACGCAGGCCAATGCCTCGCGCCACCTCAATCTGCTGTACCGCGCGGGGGTGCTGGACCGTCGTCGCGATGGCACACAGGTGATCTACCGGATCATTGATCCGAACTTCGCCGATCTGTGTCGCACGGTGTGTGTGAGCATCGCTTCGCGTGCCGACGTGCCGGCGCCGCGGCGTGAAGAGTTGCTCAGGCTCGAGCAGGATCTTGGTGCAGGGAATTGAGCGATGTGCACTACAAAAATGATGAACGATCGAAAGCAGAGGGGGGTGCGTAAGCATGGACAACAGTGAGTTCCGGCTTGGTCGGGTGAGACCGGCGCCTGAGAATTTCCTGACCGACGAGGATATCCAGTCGGTCAAGGAGGGACGGCGCGATTTCCTGCGCAAGGCGTTTATCGGTGCCAGTGCTGCGATGGTGGCGCCGGCGATGGCGCGTGCCGCGGGTGAGGGTGATCCCGCGATCCTGGATCTGCCGCCGTGGTCCACCAGCCTGGGCCTGCCCGTTGCAGCGAACCCCTATGGCCTGCCGTCAAAATACGAGCGTGGTCTTGTGCGGCGCGAAAGTCCCGGTCTGACCAGGGTCGGCGGATCATCGGTGGCTTTTACCCCGTTGCAGGGGCTGTTCGGGATCATTACCCCGTCAGGGCTGCACTTCGAACGCCATCATCAGGGCTGGCACGACATCGATCCGTCGAAGCACCGGCTGATGATCAATGGGCTGGTGAAATCGAGTTCGGTGTTCACCATGGACGACATCATGCGGCTGCCATCGGTGTCGAGGGTTCATTTCATCGAGTGTGGTGCGAATACCGGCATGGAGTGGGGCAATGTGGCGGTGCCGACGGTGCAGTACAGCCACGGGATGCTGTCCTGTTCGGAGTTCACCGGCGTGCCGCTCAAGGCCATTCTCGACATGTGTGGCGCCGACTACAAGAAAGGCCGCTTCATTCTGGCCGAAGGCGCCGACGGCTCGTCGATGACACGCACCATTCCGATGGAACTGGTCGAGTCCGGTGAGGTGCTGGTTGCTTATGGCATGAACGGCGAAATGCTGCGCCCGGAAAACGGATACCCCTTGCGCCTGGTGGTGCCCGGTGTGCAGGGCGTGAGCTGGGTCAAGTGGCTGCGCCGCATCGAGGTGGGCGACATGCCCTGGGCCGCGAAAGACGAGGCGGTTCATTACATGGACCTGATGCCCGATGGTCAGCACCGCCAATACACGTCGGTGCAGGAGTGCAAATCGGTCATCACCACACCGTCCGGCGGTCAGATTCTGCTCGACAAGGGTTTCTACAATATTTCCGGTATGGCGTGGTCGGGGCGGGGCAAGATCACCCGCGTCGACGTATCGACCGACGGCGGCATCAACTGGCGCCAGGCGCGCCTCGAAACACCGGTGCTGTCGAAGGCGGTGACCCGTTTCAACATTGACTGGGTGTGGGACGGCAAGCCTGCCATTCTGCAGTCGCGGGCAATGGACGAATCCGGTTTTGTGCAGCCGGGCTACGGTCAGTTGCGTGCCGCACGCGGCACCAAGTCGATCTATCACAACAATGCGATTCAGTCATGGAAAGTGGTCGAGTCCGGGGAGGTGAGCAATGTCCAGGTTCTCTAAGACTCTATCAGTGCTCGCTGTTGCCGCTGCCACGGTCGGTCTGGTCACCCCTGCAACCGCCTTTGATCGTTATCCGGGCGTTGGTCGTGCCGCCACGCCGGCGGAAGTCAAAGTGTGGGATATCGATGTTCGTCCCGATTTTGCCGGATTGCCGAAGGGCAAGGGGACGGTTGATCAGGGCATTGAGGTGTGGGAAGCAAATTGCGCCAGTTGTCACGGCGCATTCGGCGAGTCAAACGAGGTGTTCACGCCGCTCGTAGGCGGGACGACACGCGATGACATCAAGACCGGCCACGTCAAGTCGCTCATCAGCGGCTCCTTTCCGCAGCGGACGACGCTGATGAAGGTGGCGACGGTATCGACGCTGTTCGACTATATTCAACGGGCGATGCCATGGACCGCGCCAAAGTCGCTCAAGCCTGACGATGTCTATGCGGTCGTGGCTTATCTGCTCAACCTCGCTGAAGTGGTACCGGCTGACTTTGAACTCAGCGATCAGAATATCGCCGAGGTGCAGCAGCGCATGCCGAACCGCAACGGGATGACGACGGATCACGGCATGTGGCCTGGCGCATCCGCGGCCAAGGGCGGCATCGGCAACGGAGGCAAGCCGGATACGAAGAACGTTGCATGCATGAAAGACTGCAAGAAGGATGTGCAGATCGTCTCCTCCCTGCCCGCGTATGCGCAGGACGCGCACGGTAACCTCGCCGAGCAGAATCGCTTCGTGGGGCAGACGCGCGGGAAGCAGACCGGGGAGCCGGGCGCGACGGAGGCCGCCGCACCCTCTGCAGCGGCGGCGACACTGGCGCTGGCAAACTCGAAGGGGTGCATGGCGTGCCATGGTCTGTCCAACAAGATTGTGGGCCCGGCGTACGCCGATATTGCGGCAAAATACAAAGATCAGGACGATGCTGCCGCAAAGCTGATGGCCAAGGTCAAGGCGGGCGGTCAGGGTGTCTGGGGGGCGGTGCCAATGCCGTCGCAAGGCCACGTGAAGGACGAGGAAATCAAACAGCTCGTCCAGTGGATTCTGGAGGGCGCGAAAGCGCAGTAATAATTCAATGAGGAGAGACGGGATGAATAATCAACGCAGGGCGACCCTGAAGGCGGGCGGCGGTCTGGGCATGCTCGGTCTGCTGGCTGCGGCCGGTCTGATCAAGCCCGAATTGGCTGAGGCAGCCTGGAACAAAGGCGCTTTCGACGCCAAGACCCTTGATGCCGCAATGTCGGCGATGGGGGCAGGCAAGCCGATGGAAAGCGCCGACGTCCAGATCTCAGCACCCGATATCGCCGAGAACGGTGCCGTGGTGCCGGTCGGGGTGGTGAGCAACCTTCCGAATACTGAACAGATCTCGATCATGATCGAGAAAAATCCGAACATGCTGGCAGCCTCTTTCGACATTCCGGCAGGCACGCTTCCCGATGTCCAGACCCGGGTCAAGATGGGGCAGACCTCGGACGTGTATGCGGTGGTCAAGGCGGACGGCAAGTTCTACATGGCCAAGAAGGAAATCAAGGTCACTCTCGGCGGCTGCGGCGGCTGAACCCGGTCACGAATTCAAGGAGATAACTCGATGGCAAATCCGATGCGTATCCGCGCAGCCGCCAAGGAAGGCGTGACTGAAGTGCGAGTGCTGATGTCTCACGTGATGGAAACCGGCCAGCGCAAGGACTCGTCCGGCGCGCTGATCCCGGCGCACTTCATCACCGAGTTGACGGCCAAGCACAACGACAAGGTGGTGCTCTCGGCCCAGTTCGGCGCCTCCGTTTCCACCAACCCCTATCTCGCATTCAAGTTCAATGGTGGGGCCAAGGGTGACAAAGTCACGGTGAGCTGGGTAGACAACAAGGGTGACAGCCGCTCCGACGAGGTTCAGGTTTCCTGATCCGGCGTCCTCTGGCCCGTCTGCAACTGCGGGCGGGTGAGGCGGCTTCCGGGGTACGCCGCCACTGAACAATTACATACACCCCATCCTCGGAGGAGACAGAGACGATGAGGAATGCGCTCAAACTGGTCGCCGTTGCGGTAGCGGCGGTCGTGGTGGCAGGAACAGCGACGGCCCAGTCTACGGCCGACGACATTGCCAAGTATCGCGAGATGATCGCGGACGGAAATCCGGCCGAACTTTACGAGATGCAAGGCGAGGAACTGTGGCGAACGCTACGTGGACCCAAAAAGGCAACGCTGGAAAAGTGTGACCTGGGGATGGGGCCCGGTGTCGTGAAAGGGGCGTCTGCACGGATGCCGCGCTATTTCAAGGATACCGGCATGGTGCAGGATCTCGAGTCGCGCCTGCTGACATGCATGGAAACGCTTCAGGGGATCGACCCCAAGCTCGTCATCGATGGCAAGTTCAACAGTGGCGAGCGCAAGACCATGGATGCGCTGGTGGCCTATGTCGTCACGCACTCCAAGGGTGACGCGATCAAGGTCGACATGAGCAACCCGAAGATGAAGGAGCTCTACGCCCTTGGCGAACGTGCCTTCTATTACCGTGCGGGTCCGATGGACTTCTCCTGCGCGACCTGTCATGGCGAAGACGACAAACGGATTCGCCTGCAGGACTTGCCCAACCTCACCACGCACAAGGGTGCGGCGGCAGGGTGGGGAAGCTGGCCGGCATACCGGGTTTCCAACAGTCAGTTCTGGACCATGCAACATCGCCTTAACGACTGTTTCCGCCAACAGCGGACGGCAGAGCCCATTTATGCATCCGAAGTCACCATCGCGCTGTCGGTCTACATGGCTGCCAAGGCGAATGGCGGTGAAGTGATGACCCCCGGACTGAAGCGCTGAGGAGACCCGAGCCATGAAAATGAAACTGATTGTGCCCCTGGCCCTCGCCGCCGTCTTTGCCGTTCCCGTTCACGCCGCCAGCTCGGACGAGCTCGACATGAAGGCGCGCGAGATGATGAAGGATTCGTTCAAGGAAACCGGCATCGCGAAGAAGCACCGCATGCTCCAGCTTGATTTCCAGGAGGCCTGCTCGCAGGCCAAGTTGCCGCCCACTGCGGTCATGAAGCAGATTGAAGCCGAGCAGATGAAGACCATCAAGTGGCCTTCGGACGGCAAGTACTACGGTGACTGGAAGGAAGGCGAAAAAATTGCCATCAGCGGACGGGGCCTTACGTGGCGCGACAAGGCCGATGCGGAGAACGGAGGTGGTTGCTACAACTGTCACCAGCTGTCGCACAATGAAATCTCCTACGGCACCATCGGCCCCAGCCTGCTCGAATACGGCAAACTGCGCGGCAACTCGGACGAGATGGTGAAGTACACCTGGGGCAAGTTGTGGAACGCCAAGGCCTACAACGCCTGCAGCAACATGCCACGCAATGGTGATGCGGAAATCCTGACCGAACAGCAGATCAAGCACCTGATGGCCTACCTGTTCGACCCTGAATCCCCCGTCAACAAGCGCTGACGGTTGATTCGCTCCGGCCCGGTCCGTGATGCGGTCCGGGCTTTTTTCCGCCCGAATTTCCGTTTTTCGTCCATTTTCATGACGTAAGGATTCAGATCATGAGCATGAATCGCCGCGAGTTTCTCCAGCTCCTGGCCATCGCTTCGGCAGGTGGCATGACCCTTCACAGCGACATTGCGCGCGCCGAGGCGGCTGCGGAAAAGCTCTACGAACTGCCGAAGTTCGGCAATGTCAGCCTCCTGCACATGACCGATTGTCATGCGCAGTTGCTGCCGATCTATTTCCGCGAGCCCAACGTCAACCTGGGCGTGGGCGACATGCTCGGGAGACCGCCCCATGTCGTAGGCGAGGGTTTTCTCAAGGCGTTCGGGCTCAAGCCGGGCGGGGCCGAGGCACATGCCTTCACCTATCTGAATTTCAGCGAGGCTGCGCGACATTACGGCAAGGTCGGCGGGTTTGCGCATCTTTCCACGTTGGTCAAGAGAATGAAGGCCAGTCGTCCCGGCGCGCTCCTGCTCGACGGCGGCGACACGTGGCAGGGCTCGGGTACCGCCTTGTGGACCAATGCGCAGGACATGGTCGACGCCAGCAAGCTGCTTGGCGTGGATGTGATGACGCTGCACTGGGAATCCACCTATGGCGCCGAGCGGGTGAAGGAGATCGAGGAGAAGGACTTCGCCGGCAAGATCGATATCGTGGCGCAGAACGTGCGCACGACCGACTTCGAAGACCCCGTCTTCAAGCCCTACGTGATCAAGAACATCAACGGTATTCCGGTCGCGATCGTCGGGCAGGCCTTCCCCTACACACCCATTGCGAATCCGCGCTGGATGACGCCGAACTGGAGTTTCGGCATCCAGGAGCAGGGCATGCAGGAGGCCGTCGATGCGGCGCGGGCAGAGGGCGCACAGGTCGTCGTCGTGCTCTCGCACAATGGCATGGACGTGGACCTCAAGCTCGCCAGCAGGGTAACCGGCATCGATGCGATTTTCGGCGGACACACACACGATGGCATGCCGGCACCGACGGTCGTGAGCAATTCCGGCGGCAAGACGCTGGTGACCAATGCAGGCTCCAACGGCAAGTTTCTGGGGGTGATGGATTTTGATGTGCGCGGCGGAAAGGTCATGGATTTCCGCTACAAGCTGCTGCCGGTGTTCGCGAACATGCTGCCTGCCGACAAGGAAATGGCCAGCTATATCGACAAGGTGCGGGCGCCCTTCATCGAGAAGCTCTCGGAGAAACTGGCGGTGACCGAAGGCATGCTCTATCGGCGGGGCAATTTCAACGGTTCCTGGGATCAGTTGCTGGTCGATGCGCTGATCGCGGAGAAGGATGCCGAGATCGCGTTCTCGCCCGGCTTCCGCTGGGGAACGTCGCTGCTGCCGGGCGACACCATCACGATGGAGCACCTGCTCGATCAGACCGCAATCACCTATCCGTGGACGACGGTGACGGAGATGAGTGGCGAGACGATCAAGGCCGTGCTGGAAGATGTCGCCGACAACCTGTTCAACCCCGACCCGTACTATCAGCAAGGCGGCGACATGGTGCGTGTTGGCGGGTTGCAGTACAGCTGCGATCCGAATGCGGGCATGGGCAAGCGCATCGACAACATGATGCTTCAGGGCAAGCGCATCGAGCCCGGCAAGACCTACAAGGTCGCGGGGTGGGCGCCGGTGTCGGAGGCGGCGAAGGATTCCGGTCCTGCGGTATGGGACGTGGTGGCCAATTATCTGCGGACGCAGAAGGTCATCTCGCAGCGCCCGCTCAACCTGCCTACGCTGAAGGGGATGGAGGGTAACCCGGGCGTGGCGGTATGAGACTGGTCCTGCAGGGCGGCGCTGCCGTGCCCGTCCTGCTCTGGCAGGCGGCGCGCGTTCGGAACTGAGTTGAATCGGCACCGGGCGGGCGCATGCGCCTGACCTGGGCCGGCCTTCTCATGTGGCCGGCGATGCCGGTTCGTTTTCGGCCTGCTCGGGGAATAGATTGCAGAAGCGCAACGCCTGCGGATAGGGAAAGAAGTCTTCCACATACCCGCTGCGGATGCTGTCCTGTGCCCTGCGCCAGAATTCAGGTGCCAGCAGGTCGCGGTGGTGTTTCAGGAACGCCTTGCGAATGCGGGGCGTGCCGAGCAGAAAGGTCGCGAACTCCTCGGGAAACACATCCATGGGCCCGGTCGAGTACCAGGGTTCGGCCGCCATCTCCATTTCCTCATAGGGCGCGGGCGGGATGTTGCGGAAGTTCACATCCGTCATGTATTCGATCTCGTCGTAGTCGTAGAAGACCACGCGGCCATAGCGGGTCACGCCGAAGTTTTTCCACAGCATGTCGCCGGGGAAGATATTGGCGATCGCCATCTCGCGAATCGCGTTGCCGTACTCCTCGACCGCGTGCTCCACGTCGTCGTCGCTCGCATGCTCCAGATGGATGTTGAGCGGCGTCATCCTGCGCTCGATATAGAGGTGCTTGATGACGATCGAGTCGCCGTCGAGCTCGAACGAGCTGGGTGCCAGCCGGCTCAGTTCTTCGAGCAGATCGGGATGGAAGCGCGACAGCGGCAGCGCGGCGTAGGAAAACTCCAGCGTGTCGGCCATGCGCCCGACGCGGTCGATCTGCTTGACCATCAGGTACTTGCGTTTGACGGTGGCGCGATCCATGTTCTTCGAGGCGCCGAACACATCCTTGATGATCTTGAACACATAGGGGTAGGACGGTAGCGTGAAGACCAGCATCACCAGCCCGCGAATGCCGGGGGCGATGATGAACTGGTCGTTCGAGTGGCGCAGGTGCGAGACGAGATCGCGGAAGAACATCGTCTTGCCCTGCTTGCCGAGGCCAAGCATGGTGTAGAGCTCGCTGCGCGGCTTGTTGGGCATGATCGAGCGCAGAAACTGAACATAGCCCGAGGGCACTTCCATTTCGACCATGAAGTAGGCGCGTGAGAGCGAAAACAGCACCGAGATGCGCCACGGGTCGAGCAGCAGGGTGTCGAAGAAGAGCTTGCCCGATGGCGTATGGCGCACTGCGAGCGTGAAGGGGTATTCCTGATAGCCGTTGATCGCCTTGCCGATGATGTAGGCCGTCTTGTTGCGATAGAACGCCGAGTACAGCACCTGGATCTGGCAATTGACCTCCATCTCGGGCCAGGACGCCAGATGGGCTTGAGTGGTGCGGACGATGAAATCGACATCGCGATCGAGGTTGTCGAACGGACGCTGCCAGTCGAAGTCTTCGATGATGTTCTTCACCGTGGCGCGCAGTCCTGCTTCCTGCGGGTAGTAGCTGGAATAGACCGGCGGGTAGGAGTCGATGTATTCGGTCGAAACTGCCGGGCGGGCAAAGATGTAGTCGTTGTTGAAATAGGTGCGGTGCAGGATCTTGCAGCACACAGAGTTGAAGAAGGTTTCAGCCAGTTCGGGCTGCTTGTGCCGGATCAGCATGCCGATGAAGTGCAGCTTGACCTGCTGCCAGGTGGTGTCGTCGAGGGAGTCGGCGTCGAACTCGCCATGCAGGCGGGCGACGGTTTCATTCACACGGTCGTCGTAAAACTGCACGCGCTCGCGCACCGCGTCGAGCTGTGCCTGCCACTCTCCAGCCTCGAAGTACTCTTTCGCTCGTCGGGATGTGTCGCGAAAAATCCGGTAATGCTTGTTGAAGCCTTCGATCAGGGTCTGCGCAATCGCCTGCGCGACCGGGTTTTCTCCCATGGGTGCATCCATCCCCGCTCTCCTCCGTCAGGACTCGTCTGCGCTTGCCCGGATGGTGCTTGGGGCAGGTCGGGATTTTATCATTGGCGCTTCGCGTCCAAGGTATGGGTGTTGTTTCGGACGTGCCGGATATCATAGATAATCATCGTCCGGTGGCGTGGCGATCGGGCTCCAGAGACAAGCCCTTTCGTCCCGGCTGTCGATGACAGCCGCACCCTTCCAAAGGTCAACAGAGTCCAGCGAGGGAACAGCAATGAGCGAATCCAAAATCACGGTGCCCACCGGCGGCCAGAAAATCGTTCCGGGACAAGCGATCCCTGACAACCCGATCATCCCCTTCATCGAGGGCGATGGCATTGGCGTGGATATCACGCCGGTCATGATCAAGGTCATCGACGCCGCGGTCGACAAGGCCTACGGCGGCAAGAAGAAGATCCACTGGATGGAGGTCTTTGCCGGCGAGAAATCCACCCGCATCTACGGTCCCGACGAATGGCTGTCGAAGGAGACCTTCGACGCACTCAAGGAATACTCGGTCTCGATCAAGGGGCCGATGACGACACCCGTCGGTGGCGGCATCCGCTCACTGAACGTGGCGCTGCGCCAGGAACTCGACCTGTACCAGTGCGTGCGCCCGGTGCGCTACTTCAAGGGGGTGCCCTCGCCGCTGAAGGACCCCACCAAGACCGACATGGTGATCTATCGCGAGAATACCGAGGACATCTATGCCGGCATCGAGTGGCAGGCCGAGTCCGAAGGGGCGAAGAAGGTCATCAAGTTCCTCATCGAAGAGATGGGCGTCACCAAGATCCGCTTCCCGAATACCTCCGGTATCGGTATCAAGCCGGTCTCGAAGGAAGGGACCACCCGGCTGGTGCGTGCTGCGATCAAGTATGCGATCGACAACGACCGCAGAAGCGTCACCATCGTGCACAAGGGCAACATCATGAAGTACACCGAGGGTGGCTTCCGTGACTGGGCCTATGAACTGGCACAGACCGAGTTCAACGCGGCGCCGATCGACGGTGGGCCGTGGTGCAGTTTCAAGAACCCGAAAACGGGTCGCGAGATCATCGTCAAGGATGCGATCGCAGACGCCTTCCTGCAGCAGATCCTGCTGCGTCCGGGCGAATACGACGTGATTGCCTGCTGCAACCTCAATGGCGACTACATCTCCGATGCGCTTGCTGCACAGGTGGGTGGCATCGGCATTGCGCCAGGGGCGAACATCTCCGACCAGTACGCCTGCTTCGAGGCAACCCACGGTACCGCACCCAAGTACGCAGGTCTCGACAAGGTGAACCCGGGTTCGCTGATCCTGTCCGCCGAAATGATGCTGCGCCACCTGGGGTGGACCGAAGCCGCCGACCTGGTCATCAAGTCGATGGAGGCGGCAATTGGCGACAAGGTTGTTACCTATGACTTTGCCCGTCTGATGGAGGGCGCAACCGAGGTCAGCTGTTCCGCCTTCGGTGACGCCATGATCGAACGCATGTGATTCCGCTCCGGCCGTGTCGGGCTGGAGCCATACCGACCGCAAGGTATGAAAAAACCCCGCCATCCTTCCGGATGCGGGGTTTTTTCATGTGCAGGATGAACCGCGGAAGTCAGTGGTCTCCGCGCACGATCAGCACCGACACGTTCACCTTGCGTACCAGGTTCTCAGCTACGCTGCCAAGCAGCATGCGGCGGAAGCCGCGGCGACCATGTGAGCCGACAACCAGCAGGTCGGCGCCTGATGTTTCAACCGCGTGGGCGATCTGGTCCGCAGCATGCAGATCCTCTGCGGCAAGAAAGCGCTCGCGCGGCGCGAGACCGGCTGCGCGCGCAGTTTCCATCGCAGTCTTCAAGGTGTTGCGCCCGCCGTCGAGCAGGGCGTCCTGCATCTTGCCGTGGTCCACCAGGGTCACGCCGTGATGTGAAAATGCCTGCAGCATGGATTCGTCCACCGCATGTGCAATCTCCAGCACCGCTTCGTGAAGTCGCGCCAGTGCAATGGCTTCGTCAAGGGCCTTGGCAGACGTCTCGCTGTCATCGATTGCGACCAGAATATGTTTGTACATCTTGGCTCCCGCGCCAGAACAATATCGCGCAAGCCTAGCACTGGTGAGGGCGTCAGTGCATCGGCGTTTTCCTGTAAGCCACCGCGCCGTGGCCGTCGAATTCTGCGTGGCATGCGGGATTGGAGGAGGCACGGGTTTCGCGCTTTCCCATCTGCGCGGCGGGGCGATATGCGAATGGCAGATTACTCAAGCTGACGAAGAAGTTTCTCTTTGTAAGCCAGAAGTAAGATCCGCGTTCATATAATCCACCTGCAGTTTTGTCGGCTGGCCTGATTCCGGCCTGTCCGGTCGCAAAGCAGGCAACAATTATCGAGAGGAGACATTATGGAAAGCAACAGTTCAGCCTATTGGAAGGCGACGCTGGGCCTGTTGACCAAGATCCTGATCATCTGGTTCTTGGTCTCTTTTGGCGCAGGCATTCTCTTCGCGCCGATGCTCAACAACATCCACCTGGGTGGTTACCCGTTGGGATTCTGGTTCGCGCAACAGGGTTCGATTTACGTGTTCGTTGTTCTCATCTTCTATTACGCGAAGAAGATGGGTCAGCTCGACGAACAGTTCGACGTTCACGAAGACTGAGGGGCGACACATGGATCTTCAAACAATTACCTACGTGGTGGTCGGCATCAGCTTTGCGCTGTATATCGGCATCGCAATCTGGGCACGTGCAGGCAGCACCAGTGAGTTCTATGTCGCAGGCGGCGGCGTTCACCCGATCGCAAACGGCATGGCAACAGGCGCTGACTGGATGTCTGCAGCGTCCTTCATCTCAATGGCCGGCCTCATCTCCAACATGGGCTATGGTGGCGGTCTGTTCCTGATGGGATGGACCGGTGGCTACGTTCTGCTGGCGATGCTGCTTGCACCGTACCTGCGCAAGTTCGGCAAATTCACCGTGCCCCAGTTCATTGGCGACCGCTTCTACTCGAAGTCCGCCAGCACGGTTGCCGTGATCTGCCTGCTGACCGCCTCCATCACCTACGTCATCGGCCAGATGACGGGTGTGGGCGTGGCCTTCTCGCGCTTCCTTGGCGTGACCAACGACACCGGTATCTACATCGGTATGGGCATTGTGTTCATGTACGCCGTGTTCGGCGGCATGAAAGGCATTACCTACACCCAGGTAGCCCAGTACGTTGTTCTCATCCTGGCCTACACGGTTCCGGCGATCTTCATCTCGCTGCAACTGACGGGCAGCGTCCTGCCGCAGTTCGGTCTTGGCGGCACGCTGGTCGGTACCGACACGACCCTGCTGACGCGTCTTGATCAGGTGGTGACGGATCTCGGCTTCGGTCAATACACGACATCGGTTCCGGGCAGCACGCTGAACATGTTCGTATACACCGTGTCGCTGATGATCGGTACCGCAGGTCTGCCGCACGTGATCGTTCGCTTCTTCACCGTACCGAAGGTCAAGGATGCACGTTCGTCCGCCGGTTGGGCGCTGGTCTTCATCGCCCTGCTGTACACGACTGCACCTGGCGTTGCCGCCATGGCCAAGTACAACCTGCATGCGACGGTGAACTCCGCAGTGACCCACGGTGGTGATCTGTACGCTGCTGATGCCAGCCTTGAGTTCGAAAAGCGTCCGGCATGGATGAAGCGTTGGGAGCAAACCGGTCTGCTGGCCTTCGAAGACAAGAACGGCGACGGTCGCATCCAGTACTACAACGACAAGCCGACTGCCAACGCCGAATCCAAGGCCAAGGCTGAAGCTGCAGGCTGGAAGGGCAACGAGCTGACGGTCAACCCCGACATCATCGTGCTGGCCAACCCGGAAATCGCACTGCTGCCCAACTGGGTGATCGCACTGATCGCTGCAGGTGGTCTGGCTGCTGCGCTCTCCACGGCTGCCGGTCTGCTGATGGCCATCTCGTCCGCCGTGTCGCATGACCTGGTGAAGAACGTGATCAATCCGGATATTTCGGACAAGAACGAACTGCTCGTGGGCAAGATCTCCATGGCTTTCGCGATTGTTCTGGCCGGCTATCTCGGTCTGAACCCGCCGGGCTTTGCTGCCGGTACCGTGGCCCTGGCCTTCGGTATTGCAGCCAGCTCGCTGTTCCCGGCGATCATGATGGGCATCTTCTCCAAGAAGATGAACAAGGAAGGCGCCATCGCCGGCATGCTGTCGGGTCTGCTCATTACCCTGCTTTACGTGTTCGCTCACAAGGGTATGTTCTTCATCAAGGGCACCGAGTTCACCGATCTGATCGGTGGTCCGAACTCCTTCTTCGGCATCACGCCGGAAGCGTTCGGTGCAATCGGCGCTGTGGTGAACTTCACCGTGGCCTTCCTGGTCGATAAGGTGACGAAAGAGCCGCCCGAGCACATCCAGGCGCTGGTCGAGAGTGTTCGTATCCCCCGCGGTTCCAAGGCGGTCGACGGCGCTCACTAAGCACGCATGAAGTGGTCCTGCACCGCGTGGCGCCTGGTGCGGCGCGCGGTGCAGGTGAAACCCTGCCGGATTCAATGGCGGGGTTTTTTGTTTTGTGGCACGGTGCAGGCAGGATCGGTATGTCTGCTGGCCGGCATAACAGGAGTGCCCAATGAAGTTTGATGTAAGTGTTGCGCTGACCTGGATTCTTTTCCTGGCGCTGTTTCCGATTACCTTCTTCTGGCTGCGCCGCGCGTGGCGTATCGTCGTGAAGCGTGATTTTTCCGAAGTTGCGCTCAAGCGCGGCGAATCGCCACCCAATCCCGAGAAGTACGCACCCTATGCGGCAGCAATCAACCTTGTTGCAGGAGGGGTCATCATCTTTATCGTCAGCTGGGTTGTCTTGTATGTCGCGTTTGGTGTTGGCGGCAGCGCGCCCGACTACGAAACCTGGAGTGCAATCGCCGGCAGCACGATCTGGTGCAAGTTCTTTGCCGATTTCATCCTCAGTCGGCAGGCACATCCGATGGTCATCAAGAAGCGCGGAAAACCTGAGTCGGCAACGGAAAAACCGAGCCGGTAAAGATCGGGTCGTCGGTAGAGGCTGGCTGTGCGGCGGTCGTCGGGACAAGGTCGAGCCGTGAGGCCCGTGCAGCGCCAGGCTCAGGCGCGGCGTTCGGATACGCCGTAGCGCCGGTCAAGCCGGTTCATGACCTTCACGTAGATGCCGATGATCACGAGATACGTAATCAGCGAGCCCTGGGCGAACACGTAGAAGCCGAGCGGAAAGCCCATAAAGCTCAAGGTGTTGAGCTCCACAGCGTAGTAACCCGCCGCGAAAGTGCCGACGAACCAGATGATCAGCAGGCTGCTGGTCAGCATCAGGTTGCGCCGCCAGTAGGTGCGGTGACGTTCGGACAGTTCCATGGTGTTCAGGGTGGCAGCTAAGGTTTTTGCGGGCAGGCCTGCATTTGTGGCCGAACGTGCCGGCGTGCCCCGCAGGCCGCGCCGGCGTGATGATTGTCGATATTATGCGCTGTGCTCGCGGCGCAATTGTGCCTGTGTTTCTGCTGCGGCGGGCTCGTAGCCGCTGGCTTCAATCATGAACTCGCTTTCTCCAGCGCAGATGGCCTTCAGGCGGGCTTCGAATCCGTCCATGCTGGCCATGGGGACGCGTGCCGAAATCATGGTCCAGCCGCTCGCCGGGCTGTCGGTGGCCGTCAGGTGGCCACGGCGACCGGCAAGCTCGGCGCTGACCTCGCCGAAACGGTCGTCCGCCACTTTTACCGTGATCTCGAGCATCGGTTCGAGGATCTGCGGGCGGGCGGCAAGCACCGCTTCAGTCAGCGCATGACGGGCTGCGGTTGCAAAGGAGATCTCGTTCGAATCAACCGCATGGTGTTTTCCGTCGGTAACGATCACCCGCAAGTCGTGGATCGGGAAGCCTGCGAGCGCCCCTTCGGTGAGTGCCTGACGGACACCTTTCTCGACTGCGGGCATGAAGTGCGTGGGAATGGCGCCGCCCTTCACTTCGTCGGCAAGCTGCAGCCCTTCGCCGCGGGCCAGAGGCTCGACGCGCAGGGCCACCTCACCGAACTGGCCTGATCCGCCGCTCTGCTTCTTGTGGCGGTAGCGTGCTTCCGCCGTGACCGAGATGGTCTCGCGGTAAGGGATTGCCGGTGGGGCGGTGTCGAGCTCCAGGTTCCAGCGGCTCGCAAGCTGGTCGAGCACGATCTTGAGGTGCTGCTCGCCGAGTCCGCGCACGACCGTGTGGTGGCCACGTGCGTCGTAGCTCACCTCGAGGCAGGGATCTTCGTCTGTCAGGCGCACCAGCGCTTCGGCCAGTTTGTGTTCGTCAGCCGGCTTGCGTGTGATCAGTGCCAGCCCGAATACGGGTTGCGGATAGACCGGTGGCGCCAGGCGGAACAGGTCTTCATCGTGCGAGTCGTGCAGGACGGCATCGCGATGGAGTTCGTCGACGCGCGACACGGCGCACAGGTCTCCGGGCACCGCGAGGGCGGTTTCACTTACGTTCCGGCCCTGCAGGCGCAGCAGATGGGCGACCTTGAAGGGTTTGCGTGCATCACCGATGAAGAGCGTGCTGCCCGGTTCGATCGTTCCTTGATGAACACGGAATAACCCGATCTTGCCACGGTAGGGGTCGTTGCTGATCTGGAATACATGGGCCAGAACGTGGCGTGCCGGATCGAGAACGGTGTCCACCGCGACTGCCGATTCGCCTTCGCCCCGGAGAAAGCGCGGAGGATTGCCCTCGGTCGGGTCCGGCATCAGCCGCCCCAGGATATCGAGGAGCTCGCTGACGCCGGCGCCTGTTCGGGCCGAGACGAAGCAGATGGGAATCAGATGCCCTTCGCGCAAAGCCTGTTCAAACGGGGCATGCAGTTGCTCGGGGTCCAGCGCTTCACCCTGTTCCAGGTAGCGCGCCATGAGCGCTTCGTCGAGTTCGATCACCTGGTCGATGATTGCCTCGTGGGCGGCGGCAGACGAGGAGAATGCGCTGGCACGCGATGCGTCGGGCGCAAAGAAACAATCTACGACGCTGGCGCCGTCTGCTGACGGCAAGTTGATCGGCAGGCATGCGGCGCCGAACTCGCCGACGATGGCGTCAGTGAGTGCAGCGAAGTCGGTGCCGGCAAGGTCGATGCCGTTCACCACAATCATGCGGCATTTGCCTGCGGCGGCTGCCATCATGCGGCGCGTGCCGCTCTCGATACCGGTCGCCGCATGGATCACAATCGCGGCAGTTTCGACTGCAGACAGGGTCGCCAGCGCGCGTCCGGCGAGGTCCGGCAGTCCGGGCGTGTCGAGCAGGTTGATCCAGTGACCCGCCCATTCGAGGTGGGTCAGGCTTGGCGTGAGCGAGTGCCCCATGGCCTTTTCCAGCGGGTCGGGGTCGGCCCCGGTGTCGCCGCGTGCCGTGGCGCCGGACGCTGCAAACAGCGCTTCCAGCAGTGTGGTCTTGCCGCAGCCTGTGTGGCCGAGCAGGCTGAGGTTGCGGATATCGTGAACCGACTCTGGTGTCATGACGCATCCCTCCGGAGAACGAATGGTTCGAGTTTCCACCTGTGTCGAACGGATAGCAATGCGCTATATCAAGCGGGCGGTGGCGAGATGGCCTGCGCAGGGCCTTCAGTGCGGCGAGACGGGATTGGCGGGAACCAAAACGGTCATTGCATGTAGATATGTGCGAGCATGTAAACCGAGTTGTTGAACCTGTTTCGGTATCCGCAAATGAACGCCAGAGTCGAGCCTGATCCAGGTGGTGAACACGTCGATTGGCACGCTTGCCCTGCCACCGATGCCATCCAGAAACTGAATGCAAGCAGGCTCAGGGGCCTGTCCACCGCCGAGCTTGAGCTGCGGCAGA
>Ga0172382_10005224_pt1 | contig 19470 bp, 16 predicted proteins | sample Leawel138RmetaG_FD_122245 | JGI IMG/M metagenome (GOLD analysis project Ga0172382, IMG submission 122245) | Leachate microbial communities from a municipal landfill in Southern Ontario, Canada - Leachate well 138R metaG | ecosystem: Engineered > Solid waste > Landfill > Unclassified | place...
CCCGAGTATAGAATAATTCGAGCCACCTTGTGCCAAAACCGCAACACAGCTCATAAAAAAGGTAATCACAAGAATAAAACTTTTCATCATGTTTATTTTGGCTCCAAATATGCCGGATTAAGGGAATATACTATCTTTAGCACTGGACGTTTTGTACTGTCGGAATGATTTAATCCGAAGAATGTTAATCTTTCGAGCTCACGTGCCTGATTATTAAGTGAATGCGGCATTAAGACCAACGAAAACTTACCGGAATATTTATTCATATATTGTATGATTGAAGTCAAACTTGGAAATAAATATTTATCTGACTCTGCTTGTCTTCCGCCGGTATAATTGAAAGTTGATACCTGTTCACCATCAACAAAATATCCGAATTCAACTACGGAATCCAAGCCGACATTGCCTTGACGTGTTCTTTCAGGATCCAAAGTCAGCTCAAATTGAGCTTTATGAATTCCGGAATATCTCGGTATCGAAGTTACATCGAAATCAAATCTTGTCCAGTAATTCAAACCATTTTGAATAACTATATCACTGGTATCCGGCTCAGTATCTTTTAAGAAGGTAACATCAACGCCGGAAACCAAGTTAAGCTCTCTATCGGCAGTATCAGCGGCTGTCTTATACTTCACAAGAATCTCAGTTGACATTGTCTTGGAAGGTGCGGCTGCTTCAAAACGATGGATAACGGAAGTATTTTCAGTAGGGACAAATGCTATTCCCCAGTTTGGAATTCGGCGGGGTTTCATGGTATTCGACACGGTGTCAAGTACTTCTTCTGTCTTTAACCACTCAATTATTAAATCCTTGGGTAATGTTATTTTTACCGGGTCAATAGAATCTTTCAAATCAATTCTGTTTTCCCATCTCATTATCTTTTCCTGTGCAAAATAATTCGCCGGACTTATCATTAATGAATCATGAGTAGTTGAATCAGGCACCCATCTGCGAACAACTTTGTATATGTCAAATCCGTAATTACCTGACACAGTATCGCCGAATGCGTAACGGTCGGGGAACATGGTCATCTCCACCGATTGAATTTCACTTTCGGTCAAACTACCCAAAGTATCCGGCAAAAATGCAAAGTTTATAACTGAAACAGCATTCAACTCACCGAACTTACCAATGAGTATAGAGCCGTTATTAAATATCGGCATCTTAGGTGCATAAACAGTCTTACCGGTAATTAGCAATGTGTCGTAAGAACTTACAGACCGTACAGCCACAGTATCAGGCAGGAGGTTCACAGCCAAATCACTGGGTTTATCATTGCATGCTACAAATAAGAATAATCCGGCAAAAGAGACTATGAAGTACCGGACATAATTTACAACATTTTCTATATTCATATTTTTCAAATTCACTCTTTCATAATCGTTCTATAAATTTTATCATATTCAGCAGCACCCACTTTCCATGAAAAATCACTGTTCATTCCGTTCTTGATAATTCTGTGAAACTCGGTTTTATTATGATAAAGATTGACAGCTCTTAATATCGCTGCCGAGAAATCTTTAACATCATAATCAACAAAGACGATTGAATTGCCTTCTCCGGTATCATCATCGTAATTTTTTGCTGAATCCTTCATTCCGCCCGTATGTCTGACCACCGGAACGGTGCCGTATTTCATCGAATACATTAGATTCAATCCGCAAGGCTCGTATTTAGAAGGCATAAGAAAGAAGTCAGCTCCGGCTTCAATCTGGTGAGACAGTACTTCATCAAAAGCAAAAACAACCTTGAATTTGTTCGGATGTTTCTCTGATATTTCTGATAAACGACTCTTGTGCGAAGGGTCGCCCTGACCTAATAATATAATTTGAATGTCTTGTTTCAGAAGTTCTTCGGCTGAATCAATCAGAAGTTGAGTACCTTTCTGATAACCTATGCGCGGAATCATTCCAAATAACGGTGTATCAATCTTGACCGGCAAGTTTACGCTTCTTTGTAGAAAGACCTTATTTTTAATCTTATAATCTTCAAAATCATCTGATAAACGGCTGTGAATCATTCTATCACGCATAGGGTTCCAGGTATAAGTTTCAATACCGTTCAGAATACCCTTAAAAGAATTTCTTTTGTCATTGAGAGCCGTATGCAGTCCGTTGCCGAATTCGTTTTCTGTGAGTATTTCATCGGCATAACTCGGACTGACGGTCGTAATAAAATTTGAATAATGAATGCCGCCTTTGAGGAAGTTCAGTTTACCATCATGAATGTAAGGTTTTAGATACTTGCTGTCTAAGCCGGTTTTTTCGAACTCAGATAGTTCAAATATTCCTTGACGATAAAAATTGTGGATGGTTAGAAGAATCTTTGTTTTGGAAAATTTACCGGAATAATTACTTCTTAGATAAGCCGGAAGAAGAGCTGTCTGCCAGTCGTTGCAATGTACTATATCCGGTATCCATTTCAATCTTAGGCAGGTTTCGAGAATACTTTTACTGAAAAAGATAAACCTCTCTGCATTATCAGGATATTCCGACCATGTTCGCGGGTCATGATAGACTCCTGACCTCTCTCCGAAATAATCTTGGTTGGTTGAAAAATATACCTGTACCTTATGCTTAGGTGAATAGACCGATGATGATTTGATAAATGCAATGTCAGTCTTATCTCCGACTTCTATTGGCACCTCACGTAAGCGACTGATGTTGTGAATTTTACTTCTGCGTTCACGGATTGTACCATACTTCGGTGTCATGACCCTTATGTCATGTTTAAAGTCACGAATAGCTAATGGCAAAGATTGTGATACATCCGCTATACCACTCTCTTTTGCAAATGGAAACACTTCGCTTGATACAAATAATACCTTATAGGTCTTTGCCATTTTAGCTGAACTTTAAGTAAAAAATGATTAACCAATATTACAAAAGTAATCAAATTGAACAAATTATTAAATTTATAATAAAATTATGTGATAATCCAATTTCAATTTATTTTGATATTACAATTAATCATACATACTCTATATACCTTATCTTATATTGCAATAGTACTTGTCGGAGCGTCTGTTATGATATAATTTTCAGCTTACACAAAAAAACACTTTACTTGTCGAAATATTTTTTTATTATATTCTTCAAGTATTTTATAGTGCCGGATTCAATTTTTTACTATTAAATTTGAAGAATGAGATATATCGGAAGTAATATTTGAGACAATTAAAAATAATACAACTCCGGAATTATAACAATGATTAACTTTATAATTAGTACAGACGACTCGAAGACCACAATACTAATCAGACTCATGGTCGGATTGATTTTTCTTTCAGAAGGGATACAAAAATTTATTTTTCCTTCTGATAGAGGAGCAGGGAGATTTGAATCATTAGGATTGCCGATGCCCGAGTTCTTGGGGAGTTTTGTTGCAAGTTTTGAGGTAACTTGCGGAATTTTGATTATCATTGGATTTTTGACAAGGTTAGCTGCTTGCCCTACTCTGATAATAATGATTTTAGCAATTTTGACAAGTAAAACAAACATATTTGTTAGTAACGGATTCTGGGAAATGCTTCACGCAAGCAGAACAGATTGGTCTATGCTATTAGGCAGTATTTTTCTGATTATCAACGGCGGGGGATATTTGTCACTTGATGCAAAATTAATGAAAGAAGATTCCTCAAATGACTTAGATACAAATCCAAATAGAAAAATTTCAACACCGGATAAATAAATAATCAGAATTACCGGAATTTACATTTCGACATAGTAAATTCTTGAACAAAAAAGTGAAAAATCATAACAAAATCTTGAACTATGTCAATTTTTTCTTTTAATATAGTAAATAATTGCTACTTTTGAAGATTGTTCATGGCTACGAAATACAAACATTTAGAAAATATTTCAATTTTCATTTACATAATCGGAGAGAATTATGATTCGATCAATACACGATGCAAATTTCAGCGGTAAGCATGTACTTTTAAGAGTAGATTTGAATGTTCCGCTTGAAAAGAACGGCAATATCAGTGATGACAAACGAATAGTAGAGTCGTTGCCGACAATTGACGAAGTAATTGACAAGGGTGGGATACCAATCCTGATGTCGCACCTTGGCAGACCAAAAGGGAAGCGAAATCCTGAGTATTCTTTGGAGCCTATAGCACGTCATTTGATAGAACATTACGGTTACAAAGTGATTTTTGCTTCTGACTGTATCGGCGATGAAGCCAAAAATGCCGTTGATAAAGCTGAAATTGGCGAAGTTGTATTACTCGAAAATTTGAGATTCTACAGTCAGGAAGAATCCAATGACAGCGAATTTGCAAGAGAGCTTGCTTCACTTGGAGATTGTTACGTTAACGATGCCTTCGGGGCTGCACACAGAGCTCATGCAAGCATAGCAGCCATCACTAATTTTGTAAGTGAAAAATACGCCGGTAATCTAATGATTAAAGAACTGCGGTATTTGGGCAATGCTGTTGATGAACCTCGACGACCATTTACAGCAGTAATCGGAGGAGCTAAAATATCCGGTAAGATAGATGTTATAAACAGTTTACTCCAAAAGTGCGATAATATTATTATTGGTGGGGGTATGATGTTTACTTTCTATAAAGCTTTAGGATATGAAATAGGAAATTCCTTGCTCGAAGCAGATAAAATCAGCCTTGCTTTAGAATTACTCAATAAAGCTAAAGATAATGGGATTAACCTAATGCTGCCGATTGATGTAATTGTTGCCGACAAATTCAGTAATGAGGCTACTTTTAATACTTGTGAGGCTTCAAATATACCAGCCGGTGGGATTGGTATGGATATCGGTGAAAAAACTATTGCTGCATACAGAGACATTATCCTCAAATCTAAAACAATTGTTTGGAATGGTCCTATGGGTGTTTTTGAAATGTCAAATTTTGCCGGAGGGACATTTGCCATTGCTTCATCACTTGCAGATGCAACAAATGCAGGTGCAGTTACTATTGTGGGTGGCGGTGATTCAGCAGCTGCAATAAACCAAATGCAATTTGAAAAAAAGGTGACACACGTTTCAACAGGAGGTGGTGCTTCTCTCGAATATTTGGAAGGGAAGATTCTTCCGGGCGTCAAGGCGCTTGATGTTTAATAGTCAAATAATGGCTGCCAATTATACTTTATGATTGTCAGCCATTGTTTTTTTTATTAAAGCTTTCTTATCATTTTTTCTGCATATTTGATAGTGTCATCAAAAGCTCTGAATATGTCACGACTACTTAAAACAACTATCTGATTGATGTTGACGAATCTTATAGCTTGAAATGCAAATGCACCGTAGAAAGCCACATATCCCAATGGCATAAGCACAGGCTTATTAATTACTCCAATGATTATAAATGACAACACTGATACTGCAAATGAAATTGCAACTATCCTCATCAAATCATAATGCTTACCGGAAGCTGTAATTACAAAATAAAGAATATTAAAAGGCAGGAATAATGTGGCTATCAACAATAATTTGAAATGAGTTGCAGCATCTATAAATTTTGCTTTCATCAAGTAAGCTATCAGGATATCGGATAATCCCAATGTTAGAATAACAGCACCGACAGCAAAAAGAATTAATGTGAATGATACAGCCTTGCTCACTATCGAGTGTAGTCCTACTTTGTCCCCCGAAGTAACAGCTCTTACAGCTGCCGGATACACCAGACCGTTCACACCGTTCATTCCTTCCTCAAAGAACTTGAACAAAGATTTTGCAGCAGAATAAATTCCGATTTGGTCGAGCGGAAAAAATAGTTTCAGAATCAATATATCTAAATATTTTGGGATTGTATTTATTGCATTTGTAATTGTAAACGGAAGACTGAAAGAAACAATGTCCTTCAATTTTATGTTTCCTGTAAATGAAAATTCGAGCATCCGCCAAGCGATTACAATTGACACTATTGAGCTTGCACCTGTACCGTATAAGTATATTTCTGCCGCCGAGTCAAGATTTAACATCTGTCCCGTAAATTTATAATAAAGTATATAAGCAACCATAACACCAAAGAATACAAAGTTGCTCATAAATATGCCGCTCATATTGTGCTCTCTCAGCATCAACTTTAAGCAGAAAGTTCTGGGCAACATCAGCACGGTCAGTATTGGTAAATAATAGGTTATTTCATCTATGCGTGGTTCATCCATGATTCCTGCAAGAGCACTACCCGAATAACTTATCAAAAATGTAAGTGATAATACTATGACCGAATGAATAATCAGCGCAAAAGTATTTACCTTCTTACGATTTTCATGTTCAAATCCGTATTGTATAATAGACTGCAATGCAAAAGAATCACCTATTACGAATATCCATGTATTAAATGCTGTTAGAAATCCGAACAAAGCAAGATTATCTGTACTGAGAAGAGATATTTTAATTAGAAACACAAAACCATAGACTACATAGAGGACTTTGTCTGCTAAAGTCCAACTGATTTTTGCTATGTGATGCTGTAGCTGCAATTTATGTCCTAAATATTTACGGGAACAGTATTACCTACTTCTTTTATGGCTTCTTTTAAATTAATTCGAGATAAAATTATAAGACCGATTACAAATAGAATTCCGAGAGAAAATATTGCAATCTGATAAGAACCAGCAAATTGAAGCGATAATCCGAATATGAGCGGTCCAATCCAACTGGTTCCTCTTTCACTTATTTCATACAGGCTGAAATACTCAGCTTCCTTACCAACGGGAATAAGATGTGAATAAATCGAACGACTTAGAGCTTGTGTTCCTCCCAGGACTAAACCTATGACAGCACCCAGCAAGTAAAATCCCGTTTCTGATTCAAGGAATAAGTAGGCATAAAATATGCAGGCTATCCATATAAAAATACTTAGAATCAAAGCTTTCTTTGAACTCCATACTTCAGCCACATAAGCGAAAATCTTTGCTCCAGCAAATGCCACAAATTGCACCATCAGAATTACCGTAGTCAAAGTACCGATTTCCAAGCCGAGTGCCTCTTGACCAAATTGCGATGAAACTACAATGACAGCTTGTACACCATCATTGTAAAAAATATAAGCCAATATGAAAAGAAGGGTTTTGGGATATTTGAAAGATTCTCTGATTGTAGCTATTATCTGCTTAACACCGAAAACAAATGTGTTTGAGTTGCTCGGTAGTTTCTTGATTATTCCGGAGTTTTTAAGAGTAATCATTGGATAAATAGTAAACAAAGCCCACCATAATCCCGCAGAAGCAAGAGAGATTCTGACAGCCATAGACGTACTCATATTCAAAGATTCAGCCTGAAGTACTAAAGCAAGATTGAGTGCAAGTAGTACTCCGCCTCCAATATAACCGAGAGCAAATCCATTTGACGATATTTTGTCTCTCTCACTTGGCATAGATATATCATTTAAAAATGAGTTATAGAACACCATAGAAGCACCGAATGCTATATTCGAGATAATGAGGAGAATTCCTCCGAGCAAGTAATTTGTACCTTCCAGAAAGTACATACCTAAAGTAGCGACAGCTCCGAGATATGCAAAGATACCGAGTAGCTGCTTTTTCTTTCGGGAATAGTCTGCTAAGGCTCCAAGCCAAGGTAGTATTAATACCTGTAGAATAACTGATAATGATACGCAGTATGGGAAAAATGACCCTGAGTAAACCTTCATACCTAGAACATCAACAAATCCGTTGACTGCGGCTGACTCTGTAACGGAAGTTAAGTAAGGTCCAATAAATACAGTTATGACAGTTGTAGTAAATGCCGATACAGCCCAATCATAAATATACCAACCTCGCTGTTGTCTTAATCTATCATTCATATATAATTATCAAAAATCGAAAATGAAATTAAACGAAAGCTATACTTATGAATTGTTAAAAGGCATACCCTTTTTTAAATTTAGAAATTATAAGTTGTTTGCAATCATTTGCATTATTCCGGAATATTCAAGTTTTCTCTGCGATTCGAAGTTTAGCGCTTCTGGCTCTGGGATTTTTCTTGATTTCATCCATAGAGGCTGACATGGGTTTTGAATTTACAAGTTTAATTAAGGGTAATTTATCCGTTGGTTTAGCATATTCTTTGAAAATATTCTTAACAATTCTGTCTTCCAACGAATGATAGCTTAATACGACAATCCTCGCATTAGGCGCTGCCATATTAATAAAACAATGTAAAGCTTTTTCCAAAATATTAAGCTCATCATTGACGGCAATCCTAAAAGCCTGAAACACTCTTGATAGCGTTTTGAATAATTGCGATGGAGGGACAATCTCACTCACCAAATCTCTCAAATCAGTGGTGGTTTCAAGAGGAATTGCACGGCGCCGTTCTTCAATACGCCGTGCAATGAGCCCTGCTTTGGGTTCTTCTCCGTAGAGGAAAAGAATCCTCTTGATATCTGCAATATCATGAGTATTGATTATATCATAAGCCGTTATACCTTCACCACCGAACCTCATGTCGAGTCTGGCGGGAAATCTGTAGCTTAGTCCGACTGAATCAGAGTCGAGCTGTCTTGAGGAAACGCCCAAATCTAATAATACTCCGTTTATCAGTCCATCATACTCGGGTTTACTGCAGATTGTACTGAAGCATTCATTATAGTAGGTTACCCTCGGAGCGGATATTTTTTCAGTTAATTCCTGAAACTTCCTCTTGCAATGCATAATGGCATTGGGATCTTTATCAAACACTACCAAATTCCCCCCGGAACCGAGTTTGGAAAAAATCCTGACTGCATGCCCACCGCCGCCGAGTGTTCCATCTATATAAATGCCTTCGTTACAAAGAACAAGATTATCTATACATTCTTCCAACATAACCGGCAAATGATAATCGTATTCTACCGGTTCATAATCTTTCTTACTGAGTCTATTTTTTTTTCTGTTTCGGCTCAATTATTTCACCATTACATTTGCCGCAACATCTTCATAAGACTCATCAAATTTATCTAAATATTCATCCAATTTATCAGGATTCCAAAACTCTATATGGTCAACCAAACCTACTATGGAAACCTTTCCTTCAATTCCTGCAAATTCAATCAACTTCTTAGGAAGCATAATTCTCTGCTGAGAATCAAGAGATACCTCTTCGCTCCACATCAATAATTTTCTTAAAAAGTATCTATTCTTAAGTTCGTATTGATTGAGATCTACAAATCTCGCTTCATACTTCTTCCACTCATTCATAGGGTAGGCTGCAATACACTGGTCCTGTCCACGAATCACTAAGAAAGTGTCGTTGGCTTCCGGCGATATACTCTTACGCATCTTGGCCGGGATATTCACCCTGCCTTTGTTGTCTATCGAGTATGTCTCTTGACCTTTGAAAAATGTCATTACAACTCCACAATAAATGATATGAATGAATCGGGAAACAGTTTTCCCATTTTCACCCACTTTTACACACCTAAAATAACACTTTTACCACAAACAGCAAATTTTTTTTAAAAATATTAACAAAATCGTATTTTTTTCTTATTTATTCCCGGTTTACACATTACTGACAGCTTGTAATTTGTTGTTATTACATTGAAAAGCTCATTCTGCTCATAATATTATACTAAAATTTAAGTGCTTTTAACCTAAACTGTATAATCAAGAAAGAGTTTAACTGTATATCAAATTTGATGAAGGATTCTAATACTGTTATTAAGCAAGCTGTTGCAACCGAAATAGACTCAACATTTCAATTTTATTTCTTGAATAATCATATAAAATTTTGTTTGGGAGAAGAACTGTGGTAGATAGTGGGAGATTTTTTATAATAGTTAATATTATATAATCCTACAAATAAATGTAGAATATACCTTGAATCCTAAACGGACATGATTAGATTTATCTCCAGTATTCTCTATCCAAGCTTCTGTATTGAATAGCTTCACTTATGTGTTCCGGATAAATAACATCAGAGTTTGACAAGTCGGCAATCGTCCTGGATACTTTGAGAATTCTGTCATAAGCTCTCGCAGACAGTCCGAGCTTTGTCATCGCCATTTTCAATAAACCTTGTGATGGAGCATCGAGCTCACAATATTTCTTTATTTCTTGAGAACTCATATCTGCATTTTTAAAAGAAGACGAGTCTTCAAACCTCAACTGTTGAATCTTTCTAGCTTTTACGACTCTTTCTCTGATAGCCCTTGAAGGTTCACCCTCTCGTTTAGAAGATAACTCTTGATATTTCACTGCGGGGACTTCTACGTGCAAATCTATTCTATCTAAAAGAGGACCGGAAATTTTACTCAAATAAGATTGAATTTTTTGCGGCGAGCATGAGCAATCTTTGGTCGGGTCACCGAAATTACCGCATGGGCATGGATTCATAGAACACAGTAACATGAAGTTTGCCGGATATTCAACCGTTGTTTTTGTCCTTGCAATTACAATTTTCTTGTCTTCGAGCGGCTGCCTCATTACCTCCAACACATTACGTGCAAACTCCGGTAATTCATCTAAAAAAAGAACACCATGGTGAGCAAGAGATATTTCACCCGGTTTAATTCTATTCATACCACCACCTACAAGAGCCGCATCAGAAATTGTATGATGCGGAGACCTGAAGGGACGTACCTTGATAAGCGGTACATTGTCAGGTAGAAATCCTGAAACAGAATGTATTTTTGTCGTTTCTAATGATTCTTGCAATGTCAAGGGAGGCAAGATAGTTGTAATTCTCTTGGCAAGCATGGTTTTTCCCGAGCCCGGAGGTCCAATCATAAGTAAGTTGTGTCCACCGGCAGCAGCTACTTCCATAGCTCGTTTCACAATTTCTTGTCCTTTGACATCTCTCATATCAATCAAGGTATCTAATTCATCATTCATGAAGTATTTATGAACATCAGTTTTCTTCGCTTCGATTATAATTTCTCCGTTTAGGTAGTCGAGAGCATCTCGAAGACTGTGAAGCGGTATTACTTCTATGCCGTCCACCATTGCTGCCTCATCTGCATTATCTTCAGGAAGAAGCAATCTGGAATATCCTTTTCTCTTAGCTTCCATGGCTATAGGTAAAGCTCCGTGAACAGGACGCAATACTCCATCGAGTGACAGCTCCCCTAATGACATGGCATCAGTAGATTTGATATAATCGAAATTACCTGTAGCGGCAAGAATTCCAAGTGCTATCGGCAGGTCGAATCCGCTGCCCTCCTTGCGTATATCGGCAGGAGCAAGATTGACCGTGATTTTTTTATTGGGAAATAATAAATCGGAGTTTTTTATCGCTGCCGTTACGCGTTCACGGGATTCCTTGACTGCTGAATCAGGTAAACCTACGACTGAAAATGACGGCAATTGATTGTCGAGATGAGTTTCTATCTCAATTGAATAAGCATTAATTCCTATGATTGAAGCAGAATTTATTTTTGAAAACATAATTTTTATTTATTGATTCATTATAATATGCAAAATTGATTTTTTTTTTGTAATAATCAAAGTCTTTTTTCGAGAATTATAATTTGCAGATAAATTTCATTCTATTTACAAAGCCAAGGGGATGTAAATTGAATCAATTAGAGTCATCAACAATTCCGTTTTCCCAGTAATCTGCGAAGAATGTAGTTCCGAGCGGTCTTCTAAATCGCGGTTTTGATTCTTCTGACTTATGGTCATCATCAAGTACAGACTCACTGGTTTGGTAGCCGATAGCGATGAATGCCATAGGAGTAAACCTGTCAGGTACATTAAACTCTTGCTTGAGTTTATTAGCATCGAATCCTCCAAGTGGATGTGCACCCAAGCCTAAAGCATTAGCTTGCAGAAGAACATTTTGGGTAGCAAGTCCTGTATCATGTTGTCCCCAGCGGTTTGCATCACCGTTTTTTCTAAATCTGTCATCAGCGAATGACGCCATAATGATTGGAGCAGTTTTCACCCATCTTTTATTCCAATCACCGATGCAATCAAATGCTTTCAAATAAGCATCTTCATTATCGTAAACATCCCACACCAAAAATCTCCAAGGTTCATCGCCAAAACACGAGGGTGCCCATCTGCCTGCTTCACAAATGGAAATAATCATGTCGCGAGGTACTTTTCGGTTAATGTCAAAAGCCCTCATAGACCAGCGCCTTGACAGCAAAGAGTCAATTGGCACAATCGTTTCGGCTTGTTTAATAAGCATTTCAAACTCCTAATAAGTCAAATCATATAATATACACCCGTTTTTAACTCACTCGATTTCGACAGCATTCCTTATAAATTCAGTAACACTAATGAAGTCATCAGGTAGGGCAGATTCAAAGCTCATGAATTTGCTTGTAGCCGGATGAGTAAATCCGAGTGTTCGGGCATGTAAGAGTTGACGATTCACCATGCTTAAACATTTATTTGCCAATTTATTAATTTCAGGGAGCCCGCCATAAAGGTTCTTATCGCCACCATAAGCAGGGTCTCCAAAGACGGTATGGTTTATGTGATTTAAATGAACCCTGATTTGATGTGTACGTCCGGTGTGCAGCTTCAACTTGAGCAAAGTAACAAACTTGTAACGCTTTATAACTTTGTACTCTGTTTTAGCAAATTTACCCCCTTTCTTGACAACTGCGAAGATTTTCCGGTCACGGGGTGATCTCCCGATATCGCCGGTAATAATTCCTTCATCATCTTTAACATCGCCCCAAACAAGAGCATTATATTCCCTTTCTGTTGTTCGGGCGGCAAATTGTTCAGAAAGCTTAGCATGGATATGTGGTTGTTTAGCGATTACCAACACACCGGAGGTATCCTTATCAAGCCTGTGAACAATTCCGGGTCTTATTAATTCGGAAGAAAAGATTTTACCTTCATCAATATTATCAATCACATCCTCCGACTCTTCATCAATTTCATCATCAAAATCTGCATCAATTTCGACAGGTTTCCGCATCCCGAAGTGATATAATACTGCATTTACAAGTGTACCGTACCTATGACCAAATCCAGGGTGAGTTACCATTCCGGCAGGTTTATTAACAACTAACAAATAGTCATCTTCAAATAAAATATCGAGTGCAATATCTTCGGGAAGTAATTCAATAGGAGGTGCTTTCATTATTCGACAAATAATCTCGTCATTCGGTTGCACTTTCCTTCCCGGTTTAGCCGGCTTGTCGTTAATTGTTACTCTCGACTCATTTATTGCTTGTTGTACACGATTTCGTGTAGCATTGTATATATATTTCGTCAGATATGTATCTACTCGTTCCGGGTTTTGTCCTTTGGCAACAACAAAGCGGAATTCCTTTTCAATATAATCGGGGTAGTTTTTTTTATCTTCAGACACGATTACTGCCGGATTCGTTATCAGAATTTACTTCGGATGAATTAAGAAGCTCCGAATCTTCACGTTTTGCAGGAAATACATCATCCCAATCCGGTAATCTGTTATGAAAAAGTATTAGAACCGACACTCCGACAGTAACACAAGAATCCGCAATGTTGAACACCGGAAAGTGAGTCCAACCCAAAAAAGCAATATCCGGAATATCCACTTGAATGAAATCCACAACTTTACCGTAGAATAAGGGCGCCTCTCCGAATATTACACCATAGAAAACTCTGTCTATCAAGTTGCCTACAGCTCCGGCAAATATCAGCGAAAAACCGCTCAAAACCCATTTGTCATGATTCCGCAACTTATAAATTATATAAGCAAGTCCGATTCCGGCAATAATTGAAAATAAGCTTAGAAATATTTTCCCCCAACCGAATTCTATACCGAATGCCATACCCGGATTTTCTATATAAGTCCAGAATAACACATCACCCAAAACAGGGACTTGTTCGCCGTAACGATAACCTTCGTGGTCCATGCCAAGGAACGAAAACCCTTTGAAATATAATTTCGTTACTTGGTCAAATACAATTAATATGAAGGCTGATATGTAAAAATATAAGGTTTTATTTGCCTGCTTACTCATTTATGATTTTTTTTATTTAAACAAGTAGTTTCGTAAAAAACAGATAATTATTGTATCAGCAAATGAAGTTTAGTCTATGATATTAGACATAATAATCACTACCATAAATCAATAAAACTTCAGATGCAAAATACAGTCTTTGATAATGAGTCTTATCGGCTCAAGACAAAATATAATGCGTTCCTCTGCTGACTCTTGACTCAAGAGTAGCTGAAGTAACTGCGATAGCAGTCTGTACACCATTTCGTAATTGAACCATCTCTTTTGTCATTTTTGCCTTCTGGTAAAATGATTCTACTTCTGTTTGCAAATGTCTAAGTATAGTAGTCGCCCTAAGTAATCGTTGTCTTGTACGTATCAAGCCGACATAGTTCCACATAGTATTTTTTATGGTGAGCCAGTCTTGTCTGATAAGTGCGGGGTCAATGTAATCATCGTAACCCTGCCAGTTATACAATTCCGGGAAATAATGATCAACCGTAGAATGTTCTGCAGCTTCCTCACCGGCTTTATGTCCCCATACCAATGATTCGAGCAAGGAGGTTGAAGCTAATCTGTTAGAGCCGTGTACACCGGTGCAAGCGACTTCACCCACTGCATATAGTCGTTGAAGAGATGTTCTGCCTTTCAGGCTGACACCGACACCGCCACAAGAATAATGAGCTGATGGAACAACGGGTATTGGTTCGGCACATATATCAACACCATTCATGAGGCAATGTTTGTAAATTGTCGGAAAGCGATTTTTTATCCATTCACTGTCTTTGAAAGATATATCCAGATATACACAAGGATGTTCGGTCTCAAGCATGACTTGATGAATTGTCCTTGCTACAATATCACGCGGAGCAAGAGAGCCGAGCGGATGTACATTGTCCATGAACTTTTTCCCGTTTCTGTCTAACAAAATTCCACCTTCTCCCCTAATCGCTTCAGATATCAGGAATCTATCTTTTTCACCATAGAATGTGGTCGGGTGAAATTGTATATATTGAAGGTTGAAGCATCGTGCTCCTGCTCTCCAAGCTAATGCAATCCCGTCACCTGTGGACTCCACCGGATTTGTAGTGTGTAAATAAATTTGACCGAGGCCTCCAAGAGCAAGAATTGTCTCATTTGCATACACAGGAAATACACTGCTCTCATCATTATTAATAAAATATGCACCAAAACATGCCGGTTTCTCATAAATGTCAAGCGGGTTAGCAGAATGGTGCGAAAGCGTAAGCAGATCTACTGCTGTATGATTTGTTATCATCTTAATGTTGGGATGACTTTCGACAGCCCCGGCAAGTCCTTCATGAATTGATAAACCCGTCTTGTCTTTCGAATGGATTATACGCGGCTCAGAGTGCGCTCCCTCAGCGGTCAAATGAAGACTACTGCTGCTGTTTCTGTCAAATTTTATCCCGCACCTTTCAATTAATATCTTTTCTACATAACCTGCACCTTCATTGCAAAGCTGGTCAACAGCTATTTCCCAACTTGTATTATCCCCCGCACTGATAATATCTTGCTTCAGCTTTTCCGGCGAATCATCTATCCCTTTATATATAATACCACCCTGTGCCCAAGGTGTGTTACCTGAAATCAAATTCTTTGTTTTAGTAACCAAAGTAACATTCGCTCCCTTGTCAGCTGCCGCAAGTGCTGCCGAACAGCCGGCTATTCCGGAGCCTATCACCAATATTTCTGTTTGTATCATTTCTTTTAATTCTACAATTTTATCATATTTTATCTTAGCAAACTAACGAAAATTTGCTCTAATAAAAAAATAATGAAACTTTTATTATTCCATCACTGCAATGATTGCTGACGCATTTCATCTCAGATAATATATAAATTGATCCTCTATTTTTTTTGAATGATAAATCCGAAATTACAATTAAATAATTATCACTCTAATATCGTTTAATTCCAATTATTAAGATGCTTTTTCGTTTCTATCACAATATTTATTAACTATTTTTTTGAAATTTAGCTGCCAAGATATAATTTTGCTGCATATCAAAAAATGTTTAGTTTTGTAACTTTTTCAAACATATAATCATAGAATGGCAAAAAAGAAGCTAAGTAATTCCGAAGAAGCGAAGATTGAAAATACGATTTCGGAAAATGATGATAGCATTAATACTAAAAGCGGGAATGAAACAAATCCTGCTCCCGATTCTAATAATTCGGAAAGACCTAAAAGAGGCAAAACCCGCATCTGGAAGAAACCGCTTAAAATCAATGGGATACCTTCCGAATTAATTCAGAAGGCTGAGCCTGTTAAGCAATCAGAAACTATAGAGACAAAGGATTTATCCCATGTTAAGAAAAATCTCGTCAAATCAAAGGATGTCGCTATTCGTGATGCCGAAAAACAATCGAAAGCTGCTTCCGAAATGGATGCCGGTTTAACTAAAACAGAAACCACACAAAATGAAAGAAAATTTGACGGGGACAATAAAACCTTTAATAAAAAGAAGACCTTCAAAGGTAATAAAAAGCATGGGACAAACCAAAAACCCGACAATACTGATGCCACTACCGTAAATAAACAGACTGCCTTGTCGGCTCATACTGAAAGTGAACCTGCGAGCACTAATGTAAACTCTGTCGAAGCTACAACTGATACTGCGGCTCAAAAAAACAGAAGAAAAAAGAAGAAAAAAAATAATAACTCTCATCAGCAGGAATCGGGTTCAAAAGAAAATCGAAAAGAAGAACTTCTAACTCCTATTAAACAAGAGGAAAGTAAGCAGACATCTAAGCCTGTTAAATCACAAGCTCAAACAAATATCATTGTCAAAGACAAACAATCGGATAATCGAAATAAGGCACAGAAAAATAAACCGGAACCATCTAAACGTAAAGAAATTGTCTTTACTGTCATCCCTCAAGTTAAGCAATTGAATAAATCGCAGACTAATAATGCTTTCCTGAATAATTTTCTGTCCAAAGTTGAGGATTATCTTCGTCAGAAAGCCTATATAGAGCCCGGCGGCAAATTACTGGCTGCCGTAAGCGGTGGAGTAGATTCTATTGTGCTGATGGACTGTCTGGCTCTATTGGCAGAGGGAATGAGATTTACTTTGTATGTTGCTCATTTTAACCATAAATTGCGCGGATTATCTGCCGATAATGATGAGGCTCTTGTTAAAAATACAACAAAGGAATACAATCTGCATTATTACTCCGGCTCCGGTAATGTAAAACAATATTCTTCCAAAAACAGTATATCCATCGAACATGCCGCCCGAATTCTTAGATATAATTTTTTTGAACGCACAGCACGTAATATAGGCGTTGACATTGTGGCTACCGCTCATACTGAAGATGACTTGGTCGAAACATTTTTCATAAACTTATTCAGAGGTAGCGGACTTACAGGGTTAAGCAGCATGCCTACAAAACGTAAGTTTGTAAAAAATGTTAGTCTCGTAAGACCATTTCTGCAATTTACAAAACAAGACTTATACAACTACGCATCAATCAGGCGTCTAAAATGGCATGAAGACGAGACAAATTCACTTCTGAATTATACAAGGAATAAGGTAAGACACGAGTTAGTTCCATTATTAAAGGAATCATACAATCCGGCTCTTTCTAATATAATTACACGAACTTCCGAATTATTACAAGGTGCCGATGAAGTAATTAAGGATTTAGTTTCAAAAAGTGTCCCAACAATTCTCGAAGATGCCAATAATGAAAAATTCAGAATTAAAATCAATATGTTATTGACCTTCAATCGTTTCATGCAGGGAGAACTTATTCAGTATTTATGGTCTAAGTATTTCAGACTTCAACCACTGTCCTTATCAACAATTGACCGAATACTCGCTTTAACCAAGAGCATAACAGGCAGTATTTGTGAAATTTCAGGTGGTAACTTTGTTCTTCGTGACCGTAACAATCTTGTATTTGCCAAGAGAATCAAGGATGTTCAGTCGTCAATCATCATTGAAAAGCCGGGAGAATATAAATTAGGAAAGATGAAGATTGAAATCAAAGAAGTTCGACGCAATGAAATTATTTTCAATGATGATAAGAATATTGAATTTATCCCTGCAAGAATGTTACAGCCCTTTGTTGAAATTCGCAATAAACGCGAAGGCGATGACTTCCACCCTTTGGGTGCTCCCGGCGTCATGAAGTTGAGCGATTTTCTGACGAATGAAAAAGTTTCTCTTGCTGATAAGCCAAATGTACTTGTAATGAGTAATAAATTTGATATTCTTTGGGTGCTCGGATATCGGATTAGCGAAAAATGCAGAATCAAAGATACCAATGAAAAGATTTACAGAATAAGATTAATTAGTTAAAAGTATTAACATTAACCGGATAATATGATGAATGACAGAATTTTCTTAAACGATAAGTACTTCCGTAAATTCATTGACCAGAGTGAAATTGACATAGCAGTGTCTAAAATAGCATCAAGAATCAACAGAGACTATGCTGATAAGAAACCCACATTCTTGGTAGTACTGAAAGGAGCTATGCTCTTTGCTGCAGATTTACTGAGAAAAATTGAAATTGCCTGTGATATTGAGGTTATCAGTGCGAAAAGTTACGGCAATGGGATGACTTCTTCAGGTGAGGTAAGAATTTCTGATTTAGGAGCTAAATTTGCGGGCAGGGACATTATCATAGTAGAAGACATAGTTGATACAGGTCTGACTTTGAAAGCTCTTTACAGAAACATATTGATACATAATCCGGCAAGTGTAGCTGCTACTTCAATTCTATCTAAGCCTGAATCACGTGAAGTGGAAGTTGATTTGAAATACGTGGGCATTGAAATACCTCCATACTTTGTGGTAGGCTACGGTTTAGATTATGCAGAATCCGGGCGTCACCTTCCGGAAATATACATTGCAGACAATGAAAATATATAAAAAATGCCTCCTGAATGGAGGCACTTTTATTTAATCCAACAAAGATTTATTTCTCACTTATAGACATTAACCAATCTACCATTGTTTTAAGGTCTTCATCGCTTCCTTTGAAAGGAATGGGATGTTTTTTGCTGTTAAGTGTTTCATCTTTTTTAAGGTATTTTGCCCAGAAATCTGCTGTATATGTTTCACCTTGATGAATTTTTGACAGATCAGGATTCTTATCCGATTTTTTCTTGGGGACAATTCCTTGAGATTCGATACCATGGCAAGCTGTACATTTTGAATTTTCAAATATAGACTTACCGGTATTTTCTTCTTCAGCATTTGCAAACTGAACAAGTGAGACGCATAGTGTCCCAAGCATAACTAATGCTGCTGCTGCTTTCATTAAATTCATAATAGTTCTCCTAAAAAAATTAAAAATCAATCATTTATAATAGTAAGTAATTTCTTACTTGAGTCGTACTCAGTTCTGAATACAGCCATGTCAGGAACAGAGTAACCTTTATTGTCAACAACTTTACCATCAGTAAAAGAGAAAGTTGCTTGATGGCAAAGGCACACCATTAATCCATCAGACGTATCAGGAAGCTCAACGTTACAAGTCTGATGTCTGCAAATTGCATCCATAACAAAAAAAGTACCGTCCGCATTATGTTTTACAATCACAGGGTCACCGCCATTGACTTTATCAAGTCTTAAAACCTTATGAGTTCCCGG
>Ga0172382_10005225_pt1 | contig 19468 bp, 21 predicted proteins | sample Leawel138RmetaG_FD_122245 | JGI IMG/M metagenome (GOLD analysis project Ga0172382, IMG submission 122245) | Leachate microbial communities from a municipal landfill in Southern Ontario, Canada - Leachate well 138R metaG | ecosystem: Engineered > Solid waste > Landfill > Unclassified | place...
GAATGTTCGAATCTTGTTGAACGGGAAAATCCGAAGCGATACTGGCCCGATGACGTCGTAGAGGGGGATAGTTCCAAGGCCGTTGCGCGAATCGTATGAAAAGTTACCCTCGCGGTGGTCGCCTGATACGAAAAGCTCGTTTTCTGGAATAGTAACATCAATCTCACCACTCGTTGGGCTGCCCGGTTCGCCGTGGTTGAAATCGTCAGGGTTGAAGCCGGTTGGATGTGCGGCATTATATACGGTATATTTTCCATTGACGAGCACAACACGTTCGCCCGGAAGGCCGATAACACGCTTTACGATGTATTCGTCTTCAACGCCAAGTGCGTAGCGAGGGTTTTTGAATACAATAACTTGTCCGCGTTCAGGCATGTACTGCTTACCTTGCACCGATGCAACGGTGACAGGGAGGCGGTTTACAATAAGGCGATCACCCGTATAAAGGGTCGTTTCCATACTTGGGCCGACCACATTATAACTGCGAAATACGAAGGTATTGATAAGAAGGGTACCAATAACCACACAGATGATAAAGAGAACCAGACTGAGGACATCTTTTAAGAATGGGTGGCGCGTAAAAAAAGAGGCTTCCATAAACTTCTTTTTATTATACGCGACATAGGGGTGAAATACTATAAAGATACTCGCTTATGGTAATAAGTTTATTTTAAAGTAGTCCCTGTAGGGTTTAAAATGACGTGCTTTCACGTATAATAAGTAAAAGTTTTATGAATAACAAACGAACATCGATAGACGGGTTTATTCCGCGTAGGCCCGATAGTCAGGTTGGTGAGCGTCACCTTGGGGATGCCTCTGTTAAGCCACAGCCACGTAAAGAGTTAAAAAGTGCGAAAGACCTCGAGAATACGCAAGTAGGTGTTGCTCGTCCAGGTCGTCGCGTGAGCGCTCGTTCAGATATTGACGAATCACTTCGTCAGCTTGATGATCCTGCGGAGCAGGTACGCACGCGTAAAATGTCGCGCCGTGAAAAGCGTCGCCTCAAGAAAGAGAACCGTACCCGTGCGCAGCGAATCCGCCGACGCATTATTCTTTCGATCGTGTGGGTACTGGTCGCGCTCCTCGTTGCTGCAGGTGGTTTCCTCCTTTATAAGACGTACAAGGCGTCAGGAAACGTACTGAGCGGCAACTTCTTCGATATTATTCAGCACCAGCCACTTAAGGAAGACGCAAATGGGCGAAGTAATTTCCTCATTCTTGGTACCTCCGAGGACGACCCGGGACATGAGGGTGCGAACCTGACTGACTCAATCATGGTGATGAGCCTCGACCAGACAAAGAAGAATGCCTATATGTTTAGTATTCCGCGCGACCTTTATGTTGAATATGGCATGGCGTGTCTTTCTGGGTACCGAGGTAAGATTAACGTGTACTTTAGCTGTGTGAGTGAAGAGGAGACCGCTGAAGCCGAACAGGAGCGCCTTACGAAGACGCGTGAATTTATCGGCGATATTATTGGTATGGATATCCAGTATGCGGTACACGTTAATTACACGGTGATGCGTGACGTTGTGAACGCAATCGGTGGCAGCATTGAGGTGACGATTAATAGCCGTGACCCGCGCGGTGTTATGGATAGTAACTTCGACTGGAAGTGTGGAAAGCGTGTTGATCGTATCAAGAACTGTCCACCGAGCGGCCACTTTATTGATTATCCAAACGGTAAGGTGACACTTGATGCTGAGCATGCACTGTACCTTGCGCAGGCTCGTGGTGATATTGCTCCAACCTATGGTTTTGAGCAATCGAACTTCGACCGTGAACGTAACCAGCAGATGATTGCCGTGGCAATCCGTGACAAGGCGCTTAGTACGGGGACACTGACAAATATCGGTAAGGTGACAAGCTTGATTGATGCGCTGGGTAATAACCTTCGTACGAACATTGCAACGAAAGAAGTCCGCACCCTTATGGACCTCGCAAGCGAGATCGAATCAGGAAATATTAAATCGCTCGATTTCTATAGTGACGACAACCGTATTTTGACGACCGGTACCGTCCCAGGGGCGGGCAGCTCGGTATATCCGAAGGCAGGATACTTTGACTATTCAGAGCTTCGCGCATTCATTAAGAAAGAATTAACTTCAGATCCATTTGTAAAAGAAGGTGCACAGGTATCGGTACTGAATGGAAGTGAAACGACTGGTATTGCGCAGCGCGTTGCTGAATCGCTTGAAGAAAAGGGCTTCACGATTGACGCTATCGACAACGCCCCAGATGGTTCATACCAAAGTGTAGAAATCTACCAGATCGCAACCGATAAGCCAGCAACTGCTGCAAAGCTCCAGCAAATTTACGGCGTGACTGTTAAGACAAGCACCCCGCCGTTTAGTGTGACGGGCGAAACCGACTTTGTGATTGTTATCGGCAGCGCCGAAAAGGTACAAGCAACGCTTTCAAGCAGATAAGCTAAAGGCGGTGGGGACGTGCTATAATGAAGGGGTCTATGGAGCTTCTTAAATTCGTTCGGAAGAAATCATTCCTGAGTGAGCTAATTTACACTATTCTTAATATCGCGCTCGCGGTCGGTGTATTCCTGATTGTTCGCTATACCGAAGCGGTGTGGCTTGCGGTGGTATTGATCGCGCTGAGTAAGTGGCGTGTATTCGCTGTCCGCCCTCGCTATTGGTGGGCGAACCTGCGCTCAAATACCGTCGACTTTATTGTTAGCGTAAGCTTTGTTGTGCACATGTACGTCATTAACGCTTCGGCAATGAGTGACGCTGTACAACTGATACTTCTTGCTGGCCTTACCTTGCTTTATATCGGCTGGCTCTTGTTTGTGAAACCACGCTCGAAGCGAGTGTTTATGGTGGCGCAAGCGGGGATTGCCGTATTCTTGGGTATTTCAGCGCTGTTTATTACGACGTACGACTGGCCGGTATCAATTGTTGTGGCGCTCGCATGGCTCATTGGCTATTCGGCGGCTCGCCATGTGTTAAGCACTTATGATGATGAAACGCACGAGCTCTTCTTGAGCATTGCGTGGGGCTTCGTTATTGCAGAGGTGACATGGCTTTCGTACCACTGGGCAATTGCGTATCCGCTTCCAATCTTCCCGGCACTCATGCTTCCGCAGGCTGCAATTAGCATCACGCTTATCAGTTTCCTTATGTATAAGGTGTACGATTCGTTCCATCATCATGCAAAGGTACGCATCAATGATATTCTTCTTCCGCTTCTTTTCACGGTGAGTGTACTTCTTGTGTTGTTGGTTATTTTCAACCGCGTTGGTACGGCGATTTAGACTGTTCATAGGGGCGAAAACCTCTCCCTATATCCTAAGAACACTTTCACGTAACCCCTAAAAATAAGGCGTAGAGACCCTTATTTTTAGTGGCGTGAAGCAAGTTTCGAGGGTATAGGGAGAGGTTTTTGCCCTCTTGAATGCACGAACCACCGACCATCCGCGAGGGGAATGACCAACTACGCAAGCTTTTCAAGCACAACACCGTAATCGCGCTGGGTGTGAAGAACTAGGTGGTAGTTCTTTGCCTCTTTGATAATGGCATCGTGTTGTTCGGGGTCGGCTTCAAGGATAATTTTACCGCCAATAGCGAGCTTATCTTTTGTCTGCAAGAGAAGCTGGTTGATGAGCGCAAGGCCGTTTTGCTCGGCAAAGAGTGCGAGTGACGGTTCGTGGTTGGTTTCTGGTGACCGTTCCCACTCTGGGTTCACGTAGGGGAGGTTGGCGATAATAAAGTCAGCTTGATATGGGTATGAGGTAAGGAGGTCGCCTTGCAAGCATTCGACATCGGCGTGAAGTGCGTGTGCATTTTCTTCGGCTATTTTGAGTGCGTGGCGGCTGACATCAACCAGCATTACTTCGAGTTCAGGGTGTTCGAGTTTAGCGGTGATTCCAAGACAGCCGCTTCCAGTGCCCACGTCAACGAGGCGGAGCGGATGCTCGGCAAGGAGCGCTTCGTTGCGAGGAAGAAGCTCTTTAAGGAGTTCAATGAGCGTCTCCGATTCTGGGCGGGGGATAAGTGTCGCGGTCGTCACTTTAAAGGTTCGTCCGTAAAATTCTTTGTGGCCAATAATATACGCCACAGGAACACGGTCGAGGCGGAGGTCGAGGCGCGCGCGAGCAATCTCGAGGCGTCGTTCGTCGAGGGGTTCATCGCCGTGGCTATGAAGCCACGTGCGCGGCTTGCGAATAGTGTGCGCTAAAAGGAGTTCGGCGTCGAGCCGAGCGCTTGGAACCTGAGCAAAAACAAGTTGCCGTGTTGCATCGGCAAGCCAGTCGTTAATCGTTATTTTGAAGGGCAAGTTCTCGTTCATATGCTTGTAAATGCTCCACTAGGTCGTCAATACGCCCATCAAGTGCTTGAGGGATACCTGAGCGGCTGTAGCCAATACGGTGGTCAGTGATACGGTCTTGCGGGAAGTTATAGGTGCGAATCTTTTCAGAGCGGTCGCCCGATCCAATGAGGCCGCGGCGTTCGGCAGTGAGCTTGGCGTTTTCTTCGTCAATTTTTTGCTGTAAGAGGCGAGAACGAAGTACGCTCATTGCTTTCTCTTTATTCTTAATTTGTGATTTTTCGTCTTGGTTAGTGACGACCATGCCGGTAGGAAGGTGAGTGATACGCACGGCAGAGTCGGTTGTGTTGACGGATTGTCCGCCATGTCCACCTGATCGGTAGACGTCAATTTTAAGGTCATTCGGGTTGATCTCGATATCGGTCTCTTCGGCCTCGGGAAGTACGGCAACGGTAGTGGTGCTGGTGTGAATACGACCTTGGCTTTCGGTTGCGGGAACGCGCTGTACGCGGTGAACGCCTGATTCGAATTTAAGCTGTGAATACGGCGCATCGCCCTTCACCTGGAAGATGACTTCCTTGTAGCCACCGGTGTCATTGGCGCTTTCGCTCATAAGTTCCGTTTTAAGGTTATGAGCCTCGCAGTAACGGAGATACATGCGGTAGAGTTCAGCTGCAAAAAGGCTTGCTTCATCGCCACCAGCACCGGCGCGAATTTCAACGATGACATTCTTTTCGTCGTTCGGGTCTTTTGGCGCGAGCATGATGAAAAGCTCCTCTTCGAGTGTTTCGAGTTGCGCTTCAGCATCGGCGGCTTCGAGTTTGGCAAGTTCAGCCAGTTCGTCACTTCCGTTTGCAAGTTCTTTTGCTTCGGCAAGTTGCGTTTCAAGTTTTTCGCGCAGGAGCCCTTTTTCAAGGAGGTTTTGCAACTCGACGAGCCGTTTATTTTTCTTTGAAAAGTCGGGGTCGTTATAGGCGCTTGGTTGCGCTAGAAAAGCATCGAGTTCATTTTTCTCGGCTTGTAGTTCGTCAATGTTGAGTGAGATTTTAGGCATAGTTCAAGTGGTATTATAGCATACTACCTCTGTTCTTTATAGTAGGTGTGAGGGGGGACTCTTGGTCGGTATTGGGTATACGCCGCTTTGGAATTATTAAAATACTCGCAGGAGTGTCATAATATTACTTATGGATACAGTAAGGCAGGCTCGGCAGGGGATTGTATGGGTCTATAACCAAATGCACTGGTTCACCGACCGCGAGGCGTGGTGGATTTTTAGGCTCGGGGCTATTTTAGAGACGATTGGCTGGAGTTTGTTAATAAGCGCAATCATTTGGCGGGCGAACGGTTTACCAATGGCGGATGCCTTTATTTCGGTCGCTGGGCGTATACATGGTATGTTCTTTGTGGCTTATTTCGCTGCGGTACTGGCAACGTTTCGGAGTATGGAATGGGGGTTCTGGCGCTTTGCCTCGGCGGTATTGTTGGGTATGCCACCGTTTACCTCATTGGTTTTCGAGAAAGCTATGGCTTGGCACCGAAAGAAATACCCTAAAGAAATTGCGCCGCCGCGTAATATCGACGAGTAATTAAAAAATATCCCCTCGTAGTGAGGGGATATTTCATTGGGCGAACGCGTTTAGTTGTCGCCAGCTTCTTTACGAGCTTTGTTTGCCGCAGCCTTCTTTGCCTTGTTGGCGAGTGCTTGCTTGCGTGCTTCAGCCGCAGCGAAGCGGTTCTTGAAGCGGTCGACACGACCTTCGGTGTCGATAATCTTCTCTTCACCGGTGAAGAATGGGTGAGAGGCACTTGAAATGTGTACCTTCACGAGTGGGTAGGTGTTGCCATCTTCCCATTTAATTGTTTCGGTGGTTTGTGCAGTTGACTGAGTCAAGAACGCAAAACCGGCGACGTCATCGCTAAATACGACGGGCCTATAGTCGGTTGGGTGTAAATTGCTTTTCATAATCTGGTCTATTGTATCTGAAAAGAGGGGGTTTGTAAAGGGATGTACGGCATGCTTTACTGGACAGCATGGAAAAAGAGGCGAGCGAGCGAATTCAGTCATACGAAGATGACAGGGTGTTTATCCAATGGCGCGAAGCGCTTCGGCACTATGACGAAACAGGAGCGCCTGCACACCTTTTTGTGTATAACGATGAGGCACAGTGGGATGCTTGTCTTGAATTGCTTCGGTGTCGAGAAGTTGAGTCGTATCAGATTGTTGAGTTCTCTTACGACAACCATGCAGGCTACTATAGTCGCCGACACGGGTATGTATGGGAATTTGAGGGTGCGCAGCCCGTAAATGAGGTAATTCAGTCGATTGCTGATGTCGACGCGCAGTTATTAACGTTTCCGAATGATTTTAAGATTGTACTAAAGGTTTTGCGAGATACTGAAACCGCAGTCGAGTTTATATATGAGAGCAATACAACCCCTGTGGTGTGTGAGCGCTGTCGAGTGTCGACTGATCCGCTCATTGTTGAAGACCTAGAACTTAACCCAGAGTTTAGCTGCAGGCATGCCGACGATGAACTTTCAATTTCTATGTCGGCTAATGTAACGCGTCGCACGTAGCGAGCAACCTCTTTCGTAAAAGATAGAGGGGCGCGTATAATAAGACCCAGCTAGACATTTCTGGTGTACCTACGAGAACGAAAGAGGTGATGCCTTGTGGCAACATCGAATGCGCCCGTGGGTGGGCGTAAGAGTAAGCGAGTAGCAGAGCTCGATGAGCTTCTGCTGGCTCGCGAGGAATGTGAGGCGCGCATTAAGCAAGCGGCTGGGGTGCGTGACGCGGCGATTGGCCGTGCCAAGCGTCGATATGACGAAGCGGTGGGTGAGACGCCAAAGGAGCTGGAGGCTATCGATGAGCAGCTACGGCTATTCCTTGGCAGGCACCGTCCGTATCTGACACGGCGGCTGTCCAAGACGATGCGGCGTCCGGCGGGCGAGGTGAAGGTGACGCTTCGGGCTGAGGAGCTCGAGCTTCCTGCCGACGCGACGCCGGTGATCGATCTACTCCTGGAGCGGTCGGGCGGCAAGCGCTACCTACGCCGCAAGTGGGAGTTGGATCTGCGAGCACTTCTGCAGGCACCACGCAGTGTGATGGACGCTTTGGCGCCTTTGGGCGTCTGGCGTGGCAAGCACCGCACGGTTTCGGTGAAGTCACTCTCGAGTGATAAGCCGAAGACGCTATCGAGGCGACGCTTCAATGATCGGACGAGTAGTCGACGTCGTTGAGTGCACCGTGGCTTTGCGGAGGTCGAGAGGTTCATTCACAAAACAAGAGAGATTCTCTCCGCCGTTATGGCTAGCTGGCCTCGGGTATATCCCGGGGCCAGTTCCTTTTTTAGAATTACTTTTTCGTTGCTTGTTTTTTATGATCGGCGGCGTTTTTTCGTAGACTGCTTACAAATGCAGCAGCAATAAATGCTACGCCCACGCCCCCGGTAATAAATTCACTTACGGGTTGAGCGATGCTTGTCAGGAGGATGATTGCCAGCGCGCCAATTGCCCAGTGCGCGCCGTGCTCAAGGTACACGAGGCTTTCAAGGGTATTGCGCTTTACCATGTAAACCGTTAAAGAGCGGACAAACATCGCTCCGATTAACCCAAGGCCGAGCGCGATAATAATAGGGTCGGGGGTGATAGCGAACGCACCAATTGCACCGTCAAACGAAAGTGTTGCATCAAGAATTTCAAGGTACATAAAGAGAACGAACCCGGCTTTTCCAGTGGCAAGTGCCATGTGCGCGGCTTTATTTTCACTGTATTTCTTCAGTGATTCGCCAAGGGTATGAATGACGAAGTAGAGGACAACACCAATAAGCCCTGCAATAAGAACGCGCTGCTGTTCTTCGGTTGGCACGAGTGCCGTTGTAATAAGGAGGCTGCCAATAGTAAGGAGTGCTGGGGCAAAGGGAATTCGTCCGATGATCGCTGCCGGTTTTTCAATCCAGCGAAGCCAAAGTACTTCGCGTTTTTCGGTAAGGAAGTGGAGGAAGAGCATAAGCAGGAATGTCCCCCCGAACGCCGCCACAACCGGGTGGGCTGAGGCGAAAATATATCCGTAGGTACCCGGCGTGTGTGGGTCACCCTTTTGGAGGGCGAGTTGGAGTGTTTCAATAAGGCCAATGTTTGCGGCCAGCGCGACGATAAGTAACGGGAAAACAAGCCGCATACCGAATACGGCAATAAGAATTCCAATAGTGAGGAACATTTTTTGCCAGAAGGGGCTCATTTTACGCAGGATGGTCGCATTAAGGACGGCGTTATCGAACGATATGGACACCTCGAGAATACCAAGCACTAAACAGATAAGGAAGGCAGGCCAGCCGCCATAGATAAACGCCAGTACTAACGCGAGCGCAGAAATAATAAAAGACCAACGGAATGTTTTCATAAGCATATACATAGTATACTCACCAATATGGGAGAAAAACATAAAATTTTCGCACGAAATGAGGACGAGCTTCGAAAAAGTCCGCATCCAGTACAGCCAAAACTCACTTCTGAGCAAATTGATGCTATATATCGCCCCGCTAAAACGAAAGTGCAGCGCTACGCAGATGATCGAGCTCGGCAACAGCATACCCTCGACTATCTGCCGAAGTTTCCGACACTTAAGGTCGCAGGACTACTCGGCATGCTCTTTGCATGGGCACTTCTTTTTGCCTTTTCGCTTTTTGACCTTTGGCGCACACAAAGCATTGCATTGATTTTCTTTTCATTCTTGTGGTTTCTTTCGATAGGCATCAGCTATTTTTTGGCACACGGGTATGTTGCGGAGCTTTTGTACCGATACGGTCGTTCATCGAAATGGTTTTGGGGTGGAATGGGTGTGGTTGCCACTGGGGCAATCGTGTGCGTCTCGTTGCTCCAGCTTACTCCCGCAACGAGTGGACACGCGGGGATATGGCTCGCAGCCCTCGCGCACACTTTTGGCGTCTGGGTGCTCGGAATGATTATATTTCCGCGGAAGCCGACCTCTGGACATTCCCTCTGAAATGCGCTATAATAAGAGGGTAATATATTAAACGACACACCTGTTTGTAATTACTCCTGAATTATTCAGGCGCAAACAGGGAGGAAAAAGGAGTAATATCATGGCCGTAGAGGTTGATATTAAGCAGCTGCTCGAAGCTGGTGTCCACTTTGGTCACAAAACGAGTCGTTGGCACCCAAAGATGGCGCCATACATTCACAGCAAGCGTCAAGATTCACACATCATTGACCTCACAAAGACCGTAGAAGGTCTTGAAAAGGCATTGCCATTCCTTACTGCAACCGCAGCTGCAGGAAAGCCAATTCTTTTCGTTGCAACCAAGAAGCAAACCAAAGACCTCGTAAAGAAGACTGCTGAAGAACTGAAGCAGCCATACGTTACCGAGCGTTGGCTTGGTGGTATGCTCACCAACGTGAACACTATTGGTACTCAAATTAAGAAGCTTAAGGACCTCGAGCGCAACATGGACTCAGGTGCTTTTGAAAAGAAGTACAACAAGCTTGAAGTACAGCGTTTCCAAGAGGAGATTGACGCACTGAACGCAAAGTACAGTGGTGTGAAAGACCTTTCAGGTAAGCCAGGCGCACTCTTCCTTATTGACGCAATTGGTGACACGAACGCTATTAACGAAGCAAAAACACTGGGCATTCCAGTTGTTGCGCTTGTTGACACAAATGTCGACCCAAGCCGCATCGACTACGTTATTCCAGGTAACGACGACGCAATCAAGGGTGTTTCACTTATTCTTGACTACGTAGCCAAGGCTATCGAAGCAGGAAAGGGTGTGACCGCAAAAGAAAAGGGTGAGGAGGCCTAATACCATGGCAGTATCAGTCGAAGATATTAAGAAGCTTAAAGAACTTACCGGTGTTGGGCTTGGCGATGCAAAGTCAGCACTCGTAGAGGCTGAAGGTGACTTCGATAAGGCACTTGAAGCAATGCGCAAAAAGGGTCTTACGAAGGCTGAAAAGAAAGCCGACCGCGAAGCGCGCGAAGGGGTTGTTGACAGTTACGTGCACGGTGGACGTATTGGCGTACTTGTCGAAGTAAACTGTGAAACCGACTTCGTTGCGCGTACCGATGGCTTTAAAGACTTCGCACACCAAATTGCGCTTCAGGTTGCTTCAATGACTCCAGAATACGTTTCAGAAGATGAAATTCCAGCGGAAGAAATCGAACGTGTTCGCGAAGAAGCAAAGGCAAGTGACGCGCTTGCGGGCAAGCCTGCTGATATGATCGACAAGATTGTTGACGGACAGGTTAAGAAGCACTTTGCTGATAAGGTGCTTTTGAGCCAAAGCTACATTATGGATGACTCAAAGACCGTTGGCGATTTTCTTAAGGAAACAATCGCAAAAACTGGTGAGAATATCATCATTCGTCGTTTCAAGCGTATTGAACTTGGCGTAAACGACTAATCTACAGCATACGCCGTTAAGGAGCACTGCATGACCGAGCCCACAGGTGAACATTTACATTCATCCCCTGAGCTCGGTTTTGCTTTTGGGAATGTTTCTCTCGAGGATTTCCTCGACGCACTTGATGTGCCCGAACTTCGTCAAAACAGTGAAATGGATAACCTCTCCTTTAGCATGCGCACAGCAGGGGACTTTCTTCGCGAAGGGCCGGTGCGGGATATCTGGTATATATTTGTTGATGCCGAGCGGCTCGCCAAAGAAGTGAAATCGCAAGGGGTGCTGAGTTCGGAGCTTGTCCAGCAGTATCAAAACGTCGCAAGCCAAACATACGCCGAGCATATCGAGTATGTCGCCGGACATGTTGATGATGTGAACACGTTCCTTGCGACCCATCCGGAACTTCTCGTGCGCGCCGACGACCAGGCAGCCCTGCGTGCGGTCGGGCTGCAACATATTCCGCGTACAGAAGTGCAACTCCGTCATAGCGCAGCCCCGGCTCGAGTACTTGCCGATTGGGGTGGGGAGGTAGAGGAGGTAACCACTGCACCGAAGCTCTACGTGAACATGGCGGCGTTGCCAAACAGATACGCAGAAGCCGTTGACCGCTATAGCCGTGACTACGAAGTTGCTATAGATGTAATGTATACTGAAGACAATGAAAGCACGAGCGGTACGTAAGGCGAAGAGTTTTACCACAGGGTTTACGATAGTCGAACTTCTTATCGTGATTGTTGTTATCGCGATATTGGCCGCAGTAACGGCGGTTGCTTATCAAGGGGTGTCGAACAGTGCGCATAATCGTTCCGTTCAGGCGTATTTAAACCAAATTCTCAAGAAGATAGAGCTTGCGAGGGTGGAAAGTGGTTTTCAGTTTATGCGTTATACGAGCGCTGAAACGGGGACACTTGGCGAAATACTGCGAAGTGTCCCGCTCTCAGAGGGTATTGATACGACGAAAGATTTCCCTGTCGTGATATCACACGGGGGCTACAACGGAGAGGTGATGCTCAATACTATAATTCGCGCCTACAGTAAGTCTGGTGAAATACTCACGGCATATCCTGACCCGGGTGGTGCGCGTGTGGTGTACGAGTCTTCAAAAGAAGCTGCTAAGAAGAGTAGGCAAGATACAATCGCTTTCTGGCAAGACCTGACGTATGCGGAATGTGTTGCGATGTTTGAGGGCACATGTCCCATCGGTGGCTCAACCGAAGCAGGATTCAATCAATACAAAGCTGATATGCTCCAGGGGCTACAGGAAGAGATAGCGAATTTATCGGCCGTGAAGACAAAGTGGCCTGATATTAGTTTGGTATCCTGCCCAGACCCTCCAAGTACGGCTCTTACCACCTCAAGAACACGGCTTGGGCATGATGTTGCCTGTTATACATACACGGATAACGGGGATATTGTATCGTACATAATGTCGATGCAGGCATACATTATGTATAGCAGCGCACAACATAAGTATATGAATGTTGTTCTTATAGCGAGTTAGGTTAGCAAAATCTCCTCTGAAATTTGGTATAATAGAGAAAAAGAAAGCGAGAACTATGTTTGATACAAAACAATATGAAACCCGTTTTGATGCTGCTGTAGCGCACTTCCAAGATGAATTGAAGAAAATTAAAGCTGGCCGTGCCCACCCTTCGATGCTCGATGGTGTTTATGTCGAAGTATACGGACAAAAAATGCCACTCAACCAAGTAGCAAACGTTGTTACCTCTGACGCACAACTCCTTACGGTAACACCATTCGACCCAAGTAATATTCAGGCAATTGCCGCCGCAATCCGTAACGATCAAAGTACCGGCTTTAACCCAAGTGATGATGGGCGACTTGTTCGCGTACCTGTTCCGCCGCTTACTGAAGAGCGTCGCCGCGAAATTGTAAAAACTACTTCTGAGAAAGTTGAAGAAGCACGTATCGCCCTTCGTGGTGTTCGCCAAGATGCACTAAAAGAGGCGAAGCGCCTGAAAGACGCCAAAGAGCTTTCTGAAGATGACCTCAAGCGCGTTGAAAAAGCTATCGACGATGACATGGCAACGTACAACGGTAAGGTTGATGCCGCATTTAAGGACAAAGAGAAAGAAATCCTTACTATCTAATGCCTGACGCCGAAGCACCACTTATTCCAAGGCACGTGGGCTACATTGTTGACGGCAATCGCCGCTGGGCAAAAAAGCACGGACTGCCCGCTTACGAGGGGCATCTTGCGGGCTACAACACCTTAAAAGACATCGCAATTGCCACCGTTGATAGCGGGGTGCAGTATGTATCGGCGTATGTTTTCTCAACCGAAAACTGGAAACGAAGCGCCGATGAGGTGAAGAAGCTCATGGCGTTGGTGTTAAAACTTGTCAGCAGTGACTTACCTGAATTTCACCAGCGGAATATGCGCCTACGGGTCCTCGGTTCACGCGAAGGGGTCGATAAAAAGATTCTTAAAGCAATCGATAAGGCCGAGGCAGAAACGGCAGGGAATACGGGCGGTGTCTTTGCGCTTTGCTTTAATTACGGCGGACAACTCGAAATTGCCGATGCGGTTAAAAAAATTGTTCAATCGGGTATATCGGCGGATGAAATCACCGAAGACACCATTGCGGCGCACCTTTACACACCCGAAGTACCCCCGATAGATATGGTGGTACGAACCAGTGGTGAGCAGCGTCTTTCTAACTTTATGCTGTGGCGCTCGGCGTATAGCGAGTTCCTTTTTTTGAAAAAAACCTGGCCAGAAATGACAAAAGACGACGTGGCATTTATAATGAAGGAATATGCAAAACGCCAGCGACGGTTTGGCGGGTAGAATAAGCGTCCTATGGAGGGAACATGCTGATTATCGGAATATTGATTGGGTTGATTGTGCTCGTGTTGATTGTTGCCGTGCACGAACTAGGGCACGCTATTGTTGCGCACCGTAATGGGGTAGTAGTAGAGGAGTTTGGTATTGGCTTCCCACCACGTGCGTGGAAAAAGAAACTCAAGAACGGAGTCCTCTTTAGCCTTAACTGGCTGCCGCTCGGCGGATTTGTAAAACTTCAGGGTGAGCATGACGACGACAAAAAGAAGGGTGATTACGGTGCGGCAACATTCTGGCAGAAGACGAAGATTCTTCTCGCTGGGGTGGTCGTAAACTGGCTGCTTGCGGTAGTGCTTTTAACTGCGCTCGTTCTCACGAGCGGGCTTCCAAAAATTATCGCCGATCAGTTTACCGTTCCTGCCGACACAACAACCATCAGTTCACCAGTGCAGCTCGGGCAACTAGTGGCTGACTATCCAGCCGAGAAAGCTGGCTTGAAAACAGGCGACAAAATTCTTTCTTTTGCTGGGTCTGATATCGAAACAACCCAAGATCTTATCGATATCAGTAAAGAACATCGCGGCGAAACTGTCGCGGTTGAATATGAGCGTGGCGACGAAACGAATACCACCAAGGTAACACTTCGCGATGCCGATAGCTCGGTTTTCGGGGCGAGCCTCGCCCAGCAGGAGCGCATTAAAGCAACGTGGTCAGCGCCAATTGTTGGTGTGGTAACGACGGCGCAGTACACATGGGTAACATTCCAAGGCCTTGGCGATGTAGTTTATAACTTCTTCAGTGGCCTTTTCGGGCAACTCAGTGTTGATCAGGCGACTCGCGAGCACGCCTCAGAGCAGCTTGGGGTTGCGGGCGCGAGCGTAGCTGGCCCTGTTGGTATTCTTGGGGTTATCTTCCCAGCGGCGAGTAAGGCTGGCCCTGCAGAAGTAATTTTCCTCGCAGCAATCATCTCACTTACGTTGGCGGTTATGAACGTACTGCCTATTCCAGCACTCGATGGCGGCCGATGGTTTGTTACATGGCTTTACAAGGTACGAAAAAAGCGGCTCACGCAAGATAAAGAGGAGACGATTCACGGCGTCGGTTTCATGGTACTCATGTTGCTCGTTATTGTAATCACATTCGCTGATGTCATTAAATTCTTCTAATACCACTCCTGTTGCTTCGAACGCTCCTTCTGGGGACGCCCTAAAGCCTGCCGTTGAAAAGAAACCGTTTCATATTCGGGCACTTTTTGTCGTGGCATTTACGGCATGGGTGTTCCTTGGTTTTATGTTGGCGCAGGCGATTATCCGCGCACTTCTGTGGGTGCTGTACCATGGGTTTTCAATTTCTTTTGAGTCGGTAAACGAGACCGTCTTTAGCACTATCGGGGGCATTGTTATCTATGCGCTCGCAATTGCGATTGTTATCGGGGTTCCTTGGCTTGTAAAAAAGCACCGTACCAGCCTGAAAGACCTCGGAATTCAACGCTTCCCAAGTTGGCTTGATATGCTCCTTGCGCCCGCCGGAGCGGTTGCGTATGTAATTCTCACGACAATCATTTCAACCCTTGCAGCAATGCTCCTGACCTTTATTGACTATTCTCAGGCACAAGAAACTGGCTTCTCGAACCTCGCATTGCAGTCCGAGTACACCCTCGCGTTTCTAAGCCTTGTTATTGTTGCCCCAATCGCCGAAGAATTCCTCTTTAGGGGATACCTCTTTGGAAAACTGCGAAAGCACGCGCCGCTCTGGGTGGCAATTCTTATTACCAGCCTTTTGTTTGCTGTTGTTCACTTCCAGTGGAATGTTTCAATCGACGTATTCGCCCTGAGCATCATCCTCTGTTTGCTCCGCGTGTGGTCGGGGAGTTTATGGCCGTCGATCCTTCTTCACATGCTTAAGAACGGGGTCGCATTTTACTTCCTCTTTATAAATCCGTCTATCCTTAGTACACTAGGAGGGTAATGAGGTACGTGCTCACCCCCGCTATGGTAATGACCCCACCGGTTCGCCGGTAGTTATTTTATATATCGACGCACGTATACTAACGCTTTATCAAGGAATCATACTATGAAAGTATCCCATTTATTTACAAAGACGCTCAAGAATGCACCTGCCGATGAGGTAGCGAAGAACGCACAATTACTTATTCGTGCGGGCTATGTTTACAAGGAAATGGCTGGTGTCTACGCGTATCTACCGCTTGGCCTCAAGGTACTCGAGAACATTAAGCAGATTGTCCGCGAGGAAATGAACGGCATTAACAGCAACGAGCTTGTCATGACCAGCTTGCAGCGCAAAGACGTTTGGGAAAAAACCACTCGTTGGAGCGATGAAGTCGTTGATATTTGGTTTAAGACGAAACTTAAAGACGAGACTGAACTTGGGCTTGGCTGGAGCCATGAAGAACCAATCGTTGAAATGATGAAAAACTACGTTCACAGCTACCGCGACCTCCCAGTAAGCTTGTACCAGTTCCAAACCAAGCTTCGTAACGAGCTTCGGGCGAAGAGCGGTATTATGCGCGGGCGCGAGTTTGTCATGAAAGATATGTACTCATTCCACGCAACGAAAGAAGACCTCGACGCGTATTACGATCAAGCGGCCGAAGCCTACAAGCGTGTCTATGAACGCCTCGGTATTGGTGACGATACGTACATGACCTTTGCTAGTGGCGGCGCCTTTACGAAGTTCAGCCATGAATTCCAAACGATTTGTGAAGCGGGTGAGGATGTGATTTACCTCCACCGCGGGAAGAATATCGCCATCAATGAAGAGGTGATTGACGATGCTGTTGCCGAGCTTGGCATTAACCGCGATGAACTCGAGCAGGTGAAAACTGCTGAAGTGGGGAATATCTTTAACTTCGGTACCCAAAAAACCGACGAAATGGACTTGTATTACACCGACAAGGAAGGTAAGCAACACTCACTCTATATTGGTTCGTATGGTATTGGTGTGACGCGCGTAATGGGTGTTATTGCTGAAAAGATGAGCGACGAAAAGGGCTTGGTGTGGCCTGAGGCGATTGCGCCGTACAAAGTCTACCTTGTGAGTATTGGGAAAGTAAGCGACGAAGCCGAGGTGCTCTACGAGAAGCTTCAGACAGCCGGACTAACGGTTCTCTACGATGACCGTGACGAGCGTCCAGGCGCAAAATTTGCCGACGCTGATCTTATGGGCTTGCCGCACCGTGTCACTATCAGCGAACGCTTGATTCAGGACGGCAAGGTAGAGTATACTAGTCGAGCTAGCGGCGAAACTACCGTATTGACACTCGATGAGCTGCTTGCTAAAATAGCATAAATAGAGCTTTTTGGGACATCCCCTACACCACATGTGGTGTAGGGTGTTAACTTGAAAAGAGGAGATATTGAGAAGAGTATGAAAAAAACCTATCAAATTACTGTAGACGGGAAGAAGGAGCTTGAGGCAGAACTCGAGCAGCTTAAGTCACGTCGTGGTGAAGTGGCGGATAAGATTTCCGAAGCCCGTGATTTTGGTGATCTAAGTGAAAATGCTGAATACGATGCTGCTCGTGAAGAGCAGGGTCTTCTTGAGACGCGTATTGCGGAAATTGAAGACATCATCAATAACGCTGAAATCATCAAGGCAAGCAAGAAAAGTGAAGTAGGGCTTGGAAGCCGCGTCGAACTAAAGACCGGTGCGAAAAAGGTTACCTACACCATTGTTGGCCCTGTTGAAGCAGACCCACTTGAGGGTAAGGTAAGTAACGAATCACCAATCGGCATGGCGCTGTATGGTAAAAAGGTAAACGATAAAGTTACCATCACCACCCCTAAGGGCGATATTTCTTACACGATTGTTTCTGTCGGATAAAAGGTATTTACACCAAGAGACGCGGTTGTTTGACCGCGTCTTTTTTGCATGGTAGACTCAAGGTAATGAAAGTGGGCAAACAACAACAGGGTTTTACTATCGTCGAACTCCTTATCGTCGTTGTCGTAATTGCTATTCTTGCGGCGATTACCATCGTTTCTTACAATGGTATTCAAAACAGTGCTAATGACAGTGCTGTGCAGGCCGACTTGCGTAACGTAGGAATGGCGGCGATGCAAATTCAAGCGGAGAGTGGCGAATTTCCTATACCCGCATCCAATAGCGTAGCGCCTCCAGGAATGGAAAACACAAAGGTAAATAAGAACGCGTACGACAGCAACGCTAATAACTTTTATTACTGCGTTACTACTGAAAAAGATCGATTTACCTTGACGGGGCGTGCCAAATCAGGCAAGACTTGGGTGTATTATTCAACCGGTGGCATTCGTGAGTACACGGCAACATGGAGTGCGAGTGCGAGTATCTGTCCGCAGACACTCGGTGTCGCTTCGAGTACCGCGAACTACTCATTTACTTACGGCCAAACCGCTTCGGGTAGTTGGTTTGCTTGGGTAAAGTAACCACGATATCGTAGCTCCCGCCTCTGGTATATGCTATACTTACAGGTGATATGTCGACACTAAAAGATTTTCGAGACGAACGTCTGCGCAAGCTCGCAGACCTAAAAGAGTTGGGTTTTAACCCATACCCAGCTGAAAGTAACCGCAGCCATAATATGGCTGACGTAAAAGATACCTTCGATGCTATTGAAGGTAAGGAGGTGACCGTTGCGGGTCGCGTGATGAGCATTCGTAAGTTCGGAAAACTTGCGTTTATCGTTGTGCGCGATCAGACGGGTGAACTCCAGCTTTTCCTACAAGATGGTAAGGTTGGCGAGCGCGATGCACCTGCGGGAGTGCTTTCATTGGCTGACATTCCACTGCTTGATACCGGCGACTTTATTGAAGCAACCGGCCCGGTAATTAAAACAAAGACGGGCGAGGTTTCTGTCGAAGTGCAAACACTTCGCCTTCTTACCAAGTCACTCCGTCCAATGCCAAGTGCACAGGAAGGCTTCACGAATAAAGAAGAGCGCATGCGTCGCCGTTATATTGATATGAACGTCAACCTCGACGTTCGCGATCGTTTTGTTCGCCGCAGTAAGTTCTGGCAGGCAACCCGTAAATATCTCGATGACCACGGCTTTATCGAAGTGAACATTCCAGTCTTGGAGCACACCACTGGCGGTGCCGATGCGAACCCATTTGTGACGCATATGGACGCACTTGATCAAGATTTCTATCTTCGCATTAGTCACGAGCTTCCATTGAAGCGCCTTATCGGTGCGGGCTTCGAGAAAGTCTACGACCTTGGCCCTCGCTTCCGTAACGAAAACTATAGCGACGAACATCTCCCTGAGCATATTGCCCTTGAATACTACTGGGCATACGCTGATTGGAAGCAGGGGATTGTATTCATGGAAAACATGATGAAATATGTCCTCAAGGAGACTTTCGGTACGTTGCAGTTTAAGCTTGGTAAATTTGATATTGACCTCGACCAAGAGTGGGAGCACTGGGATTACGCCGAGACGATCAAGAAGCGTTATGGCCTCGATATTTACGAATGTAGCCTTGATGACGTCAAGAAAGCGCTTCGCGAAAATAACCTCGAAGTAGAGAACGCGGAGAATAAGGCGCGCGGTATCGACAAGCTTTGGAAGAATATCCGTAAAGATGTCACCGGTCCGGTATGGCTTATTAATACACCACTCTTTATTAGCCCGCTTGCGAAGAAGAACCTTGACGATCCACGGACGACGCAACGCTTCCAGCCGGTTATTGCTGGTTCAGAACTTGGGAATAATTTCTCTGAGTTGAACGACCCAATTGACCAATTGAATCGCTTCCTTGAGCAGCAACAGATGCGTGATGATGGTGATGATGAAGCGATGATGCTCGACATCGATTTTGTTGAAATGCTCGAATACGGTATGCCACCAACATGCGGGTTCAGTTACAGCGAGCGCCTTTTTTGGATTTTTGAAGGAGTGACCGCCCGTGAAGGGGTGCCATTCCCGCAACTTCGCCATGAGTACGACGAAGTTACAAAATC
>Ga0172382_10005230_pt1 | contig 19460 bp, 16 predicted proteins | sample Leawel138RmetaG_FD_122245 | JGI IMG/M metagenome (GOLD analysis project Ga0172382, IMG submission 122245) | Leachate microbial communities from a municipal landfill in Southern Ontario, Canada - Leachate well 138R metaG | ecosystem: Engineered > Solid waste > Landfill > Unclassified | place...
CTGACCAATTCTGAGAAAAACACAGGGCGATCTGTATTGACCCAATTAGGAGCGTCGTAAGGCTTACGGGGAGCGATATTTTGTACTTCATTGACACTGACACTTTGCCCTCTAAACAACGGATTACCTATAGCAAGAGCAGAGGCAGCCGTGATTAAATCCTTATCATCTCGGCCCAACACCAACAACATTTTATAGTACGGATTATCTGGCAAACTAATTAAATCAACAACAGGCCCATTCACTTGTGGGTAATCTTTCAAGAACTCAGGACGCTGCATATTCGTTGCAAAAACAATGACATGCTGCTCAGGTAAAGCATCGTAATACACAGGAAAACTGATATCGCGCCACTTTGCTTGTGTCCCAAAGTAAGATGAAAGAATTACCCCTGCTTGCATTTGCTGGCTATTTGGCGTTCCTGCAAACACAAAAGGCAATTCTTGCGCCTGCATATCACCCGCGTCAAAAAACGGCTCAGGGAAAAAAGACAGATCATTAGTGATTGATAATGCTTGTTGATTGACCCTAACCTGAGTTTTTTTACTGATATCTAACCACAATGATGAATGCGCTAAATCCTCACAAATATCGGTATAATGACCAACAAACTCTAAACGTATACGATTAAAAGTTATCATCATCCGAGGATCTAACTTCACCGTTCTACGCATCTGTTGACCTGGTTCTGCTTCCTCAATGTTAACAACTCCCATCATTTCTTCATTTAAGTAGACCCGCAGATGAGACAGTTTTGGCAACAAAGCAGGCGATGGGGTAAACACTAAGTTCAGCTCAGCGTTTGTTATCAGCTGGTCACGACGAACAGTAAATTCAAGCTGCTGTGTATTGTCTATACCCAATAATTTATAGCTGTCATCTTGCGCTAACTGGGTTAACTCATAAATGTCGTTACGCTCAGGCGCTAAAACAGGTATATCAACAGCTGTATTTTCTAACTCTATGCTCTCACCAGCGTGGCCCGTCGGCTGTACAAGCACAGCAGGGGTCTGCGCATGAACAGGTCCATATAATAAACAGAACAGCAAGCCTACGAGACTCATATGCGACTTATACAATAATGGCTTTGACATAATACTTATGAACCCATGTTAGTAAGTAATAGGGTGGTTACGGGGTAAGAAAGATACAACCCATACCACCAGCTGAGTAAGCTGCTTAACCAACCAGCTCAACGGAAAAGGTAAGTATTCAGCTAAGTGCTGATAACCAGATACACTTAGCAATACAACATCAAAAAAACTTTGCATCGGACGATCAAGTGAAAAATCACGATTATGGGTTAACCAAGCATCCGCTCTTGCAAATGTGCACTGCACAAAATCAATTTGTTGTTGCTTACTAAGCTCTTCAAAATCAATACCGATACTGTCATCTATGCGACGACTAATGTATCCAGGGAAGCTAAACTGTCGTGCTCCGCGCGCCAAGACTAATTGAACACGATCTCCCATATTGAACGACCCGCTTGCGCTAAGCTTCATACCTGCCCCCGCATCTGAATAGTCGGTCAAAACACCAGAATACATATAGCCATTTTCATCCAGCACATCAGCGGGCAAGCTGGTTGTAATGCGGTGACTATGTCGAGTTTGTCGCGTTTCAGCGGCCACTCCAACAGCGCCACCTAAGACAATTAAGTTATACACGACCCAAAGCATTGTAATAATGACTGTCGCTTGCTCATTTTCAGGACCTACCCACAGCCGCCAAATACCAAACCCTAAGCCTAAAAAATTAATTGACGCTAAGAACAAATAAGGTTTAGCCATCTTCCAATCAAAATACTCATGATTAATCAACCCACCTTTCTCTGTCACATTAAAACTGCCTTTATTAGGAGAAAAGAGCGCAACAGTTGTAGGCCTTGCGATATACCAAGACAACACAGTCTCATAGATCTCACCCCAAAACGTGCGCCTATAAGCACCTTGAATGACCGAGTTGGTTAAACCTGCGTGGATCATATGAGGCAGCACATAGAGCATAATGGCGATGGCTGGTGCGTAAATAATATAAGAGTGGAACAATAAGAATGCCAACGGTGCTGTTAAATAAATAATCCGTGGTATGCCTGCAAGAAAATGCATCATCGCATTGGCGTAACATATCCGCTGAAATGCATCCAATCCCTTACCAAATAGCGGGTTATCGGTTCGGAAAATTTGTGCCATGCCTCGCGCCCAGCGAATACGTTGGCCAATATGAGCGGAGAGACTTTCTGTTGCTAACCCTGCAGCCATAGGCACTCGTAAATACGCAGAGTTATACCCCTCGCGGTGCAAGCGTAGGGCAGTGTGGGCATCTTCGGTCACTGTTTCTACTGCAAAGCCACCAATGGACTCTACTGCACTTCGCCTTAATACCGCACAAGAACCACAAAAGAACGCTGCATTCCACAAATCATTACCATCTTGAATCAAACCATAAAAGAGTGCATTTTCATTGGGCTGTTTGCCAAAATGACCAAGATTACGCTCAAACGGATCAGGTGAGAAAAAATGGTGCGGTGTTTGCACTAAGGCTAATTTGTCATCACGCAAAAACCAACCGACCGTCAGCTGTAAAAAAGAACGACTGGGCACATGATCGCAGTCAAAAACAGCTAAAAGATCAGCATCTGTTTGCTGTAAAGCATTGTTCAGGTTTCCAGCTTTGGCATGTCGATTATCAGCACGCACGATATACCCAATGCCAGCTTCTTCGGCAAACGCACGCAACGAATCACGTCGACCATCATCCAATAAGTGAACACGTAACTTATCTGCTGGCCAGTCCATACCAAGTGCAGCATATACCGTTGGTTTGATAACACTTAGATCTTCATTGTAGGTAGGGATCATTAAATCGACCGTTGGCCATAGAGCTCGGTCTGTAGGCAGCGTTGCAACCTTGCGATTTAAGGGCCAAGCAGTTTGAATATAACCCATAACCAAAACAATCCAAGAATAGGTTTCTGCAGCCAATAAAATAACGCCAAATAGCAAATCAACATTGCTATTCCAGTTTAAAGTAGAGGTATAACGCCACCAAATATACCGAGCCGATACGGTCAGAGACAAAACAATCAACAGCAACGATGAAAAACGCCCAGGAATACGGCGCACCAGCATTGCTGCGCCCCATAACAACACCACGAAAATGAATTGTGCTAATAAGCTAAACGGCTGCGTCACCAAAAGTATCGCTAAGAATGCCACCACCAAAAAAAACAAATAAAACACTATCTTTTGTATCGAATTATTCTCGATACGCTCAACTATATAATTTGGACTCGCAAAAGCATGCCTTAATGGGCTCTGCGCTATAGCTGGTTTAACCCCTCGCGCTAAAAACCGACCGAGGTAACGACGCAGGCGTAATACGGCTGACCATGTTTTTTCAAAGTAGGCGGCATACCAAACTGTCTGCGCCATCGGAATACGCAGAAAGATTAGCCATACCACTTGTAGGATATAACGCACTGGATCTGCTGGCTTATAGGCCCTAAGCATCATATGTTTAAACCATGGCTGATAACGTTGCCAAAGTTTTTGCCAAGCCTGCCCTTCTAGACTAAAAAACACATGTGCCAGTATTTTCAATAAAACAAAAATAGAGGCTGTTACAGAGCCCATTTGCCGTCTACGGAGAGCATGATATTGCTTACTTAGCTCTTGTACTGCGTAGTTTCGAATCATCTAGGTAGGTGCTCCGCGCTGCACTAAACACCAGGTTGCTAAACTCAATAAATCTTGCGCACTCGAAGAATCAGGGAAGTAGGTCGTCGCCGGCATTTTATGTGCGAAAGCTTCCTGCACATGTAAGTCTTGACGCACACTGACAGGAACTAAATGTTTTGCATAGCGTATATTCCAGTCCAATAAAATCGCATCACTCAAACGTTGCTTAACATCTAATTGGTTAACAACTATTTTTGTTTTTTCTGCTAGGTGATGTTGGCCTAATAAGATGTGGCTGGACATATCAGCATGGGCTACTAATATGCTTAAATCACTTGTCTCATGTAAGTTTGCATGCTGCCCATTCATATTACCGGTATCAAGAATGACCCATGAACAGCCTGTAGATGCAATTGCCCCCTTATCATGCAAGAAAGCAGGCGCACTGATTGGTGTATCGATACGTGCACCCATTGCGGCTAAACCGTGACGCCCATAAGGTAATACATACAAGTTTTCTTTGACCTGATAAGTATGCTGCTGCCAGCCAGTTCCATCTGCTTCGCTCAATGCCCAACCATTTTCATCAGCATAGGGAATATTAAAATACAGACGCAAAAGGTCACTCGAATTTAAATCGATCAGCAGCACTGTTTCACCAATTAAACTCAACGCATCAGCAAGCATTGCGACAATACTAGTCGTACCAACACCACCGCGTAATCCAGCTACAGTTACTTGCATACCCAACCCAGCCTCTTGCTAACTCTGATTTCAAAACATAAATTTAAATCTTAGTAGTTTTATCGCTTACTCCATACATCCCATTCAGCGAGTAAAGGCCATTCACGTAAAGATTTCTTCCAAGCCTGCATTGAAGCAATATCTATGTAATCAAAAGAATCTGTTTTAAGTTGCTTTTTTAATGACTTAATATCGTCAGATAAAACCAAATCCGAACCATTAAGAACTGAAGGCACGTCTTTTCTATCGTACATACTTAACCCAATCACGACTTCCTAAACGCAGATAAGGAACACCTTGATAAACCATCATGACAGTGCCACTATTTTCCGAAATAGATTGAGTCTCAGGCAAGTTAGAAATAAGTGATTGCCAATCAATCTGAGGTTGATCAAACATATCACTACTAATCACTCTAGAGATAAGTTCAGATAATGCTAAATAGCTGGTAGGCGTGCTCACACGTAGCATTTTCTCAGGAGCAACTGCCTTTGTGCCAATAAAACGTACACCTACGGGAATGTGAGTAATGTCTGCTGTAGGTATTTCCCGCATGCCTGAAATCTGCATCCGATCACCCTCCAATGCAGCACCATGCTCTGGAACAAAAACAACCATGACTTGACGACCGCTAGCCTCTAACTCCGCCATAAATGCATCTAAGTCATCAAGTAGTTTTTGTGCACGTTTTGCATAAGGTGAAGAACGACTTCCCCCGTCTGCCGTAGCCTCACGATTACCATCATGTAAACTAATGGTGTTATATAGAAGTGCTGCTGCAGGTGCATCTTTACTTAGTCGATCAACCCACCATAGCTTTAGCGTATCGTAATCACCCCAAATAGGACTACCGTCAAAAGCCTTAAGCTTAGGCTTGATATCTCTAGGAATCATTGGCTGAGACGCAAAACCAGCCAAGCTTAACTCATCAATAAAACCTTCAAATTCACCTGTATGGTTAAGCACCGCACTATCAGTAAACCCTAGGTTGCTTAAGTTTTTAAAAAGGTAACATTGGTTATCAGCCTTCTGGTACAAACCTTCGTGTGAGGGCTGACCGCAACTGGCACGCATCAAGCGTAAAATAGCTGGGCCGCTATAAGATGTTGCAGAATTAAACTCATCGAAAACAATATCCATTTTTTTAAAAACTGGATGCTGCACAAGCTGACTCACTTCTAAATCTGACCAAGCTAACGAACAAATATTTAGCAGCAATACATCAAATGGCGCAGCATCAGCTATTGGCAGAGCAAACTCAGTGAACCTGTTTTGCTCTGCTTGATAAAAACGCTCAAGTTCTTCATTGAGTAAGCTATTAAGATCGCCACTACGCAACTCTACAACTTGTGGAGTTTCATCTGCTATATTTAATCGTTTCGTGACTGCTTCTGTCGCATCAACCCATGATAAACGTGGTACGTTGGGCAAATTAGGTAATGCCACCAATAATAAAGCGGTCAATGTCCAAGCAGTCATTCGCAACCACTGTGTAAGAAACAAATACACAACTACAAAAATCAAACCGGCACCTAATAAATGCCAATTTATAAAACGAAGAGTTAACTCCAGCAAATATTCATTTGAAAACTGCAGTATTTCTGGCTGTTCAATTAAACGACTAATTGGCGGTAACCAGCTATCGTAATACAGCAAGCTGATAGCAACAGGCAAAGCTATTAAGCCTCGCACTATATGTAATATTTTCGAAGCCAAGGGTATAAGTAAAAACGCTGCAAACACCAGATTGTAAAACACATCGAAATTAATCGAGCCAGTCCAATACAATGCTAACTTAGCTAAAAAATAAAAATTCCAGCCCCCCAAACCACGCCATAGGCAGCCTTTTTGTAACCTAGATTCAGTATAAATATCACTCACCACGATCAATCTCTTTTTCTAGGCCAGCATCGTATCGACGACGCACAGTATACTCTTGCAAATACTGTGCAGGTAACATGCGTATCGACAGCCATTTCCATATTTTTTTGCAGAGCAAGACCAGCATGCATCCGCAAAAAACACCCATAAAAAAAAGCCCCATTCTTATTTACCTTAGAATTCTTATTTAGTTTGACTATATAACTGTAAAGGCTTAAGGCGCGGTTTAAATAAAATAGCCGCACATCTATCTTGTTCAGTATTGCTCGGTACCAAATGAGTCGCTGCCCCGCTTTCACTTGTTTCGTCTAATGAAAAATTCGTTTTATCTTTATTTAGTATCTGCATGCGCCTCATATGATCTTCTATGACGACATAATCAGTATGCACTTGATGCTCAGATACTATGTCTTGAATAGGTAAAGAAAACACTCGCTGTAAAGCAATCTCTATAAAATCACGCTGACATCCAAATAAAAACAAATATACAATGCCATTTACTACGCAAACCACATCACCTTTACGATCTATTCTCAACTGCCCTATCATCTGCTTCATAGTCAACGCAGGTGCTGGGCGCACTGCGACTAAAATACCACCAGGATCTACAAGAGATCCACTTACCAACACACTCTTTACATAAGTTGTAAACTCAAGTACCGAAACAATACCTTTAATATCAGATGCTTTAACTTTAGCAATAGCAGATTCCAGATCTTGCACTAAAGGTAGGCTATTTTGTCGATCTTTTAAACTTTCCAACATACTGAAGAATCGAGCTAAATGAGTGTCAGCAGAAACCACCAAAATAGCACCACACTGTAACAATAGCTGCACTTCTTGATCGCGCAACACTTGCTCCATTTCACGCACCACCAAACTCACAGCAGCCCCTCTTTGCTGCCGCAATTCATATAATGTTCGAGCTAGCGTTTCAAACTCATTATTCGAAGATAAAGCAAACACAAAAATACCGCTTACAGCAGTTTTTGCTGTATTAACAAGCTCTTGCCAATCCTCTGCAATACGCCATTTCTCAGCCATAAAAATGGGCGCACCTTCTAGCACACTGCGTTGTAGAAAAACTTCGCCTGGTACGTTCTTTTCTGGTAATGCAGCTGTTTTTAACAGCTCAAACCCAGTGTCTTTATCTTGCAAAATAAAATATTGAGCACCCTGCACTCCCAGATTATTAATCCAATAATCAATCTGGTAAGAATAATCATTTTCTTGAGTCTTTAAGTGCCCGACACCAGATAAGAAACTACTCTCACTCGCCAAGGATTGACTCATATGCTGAGCTTGCTCGCCATATGCCAATATTAATAAAGTGCAGCCATTACTTTCACACCAGTCGCGCCAGCCCTTAAGTACAGGCTGAGTATCTTTCTCTAGAAAACTCATTGACTCTATAGGCAACAAACATACGATTAGGCGCTTGATCGGCTTTAGCTTGCGATCTAACTGCTCAGTCAAATGCAATATTGCCGTCCGCACATCACGTTTAAAAGTATAAACACGTAAATCAGCAGGTCCTTGATCTTTTTTTAGCGCTGAAATAATCGCTGAAACCTTATTACAAGCCACCACTACCGCGCGGTTATTAAAATCTAGCTCAGCTAAAACTTGTGCACTTAAACGTAAAGCATCGACATGTCTATTCATACTCAACCAATAGACTGAGCCTGCACGCATTTGTTGATACTCGCGAAGGCAACCTGCTATGCCTATCGAAGGGGCTATAGAGCCGTGCTGACTACCGTGAAAAGCATTCATAGTTTGCCAATAATTTAATAAGTTAAAATTTAATACTGATATTTAATCAGCACAACATAAGCAATATTAATCTATATATTTAAAAATCTTGAATATCTACGCAAATTACATGTACACAGTCAATTCGTCAATAAAATCTATAGCCATTTAATTGACGTCAATATTTAGCGAGACGTAACATATCTACAAAATCGTCTCTACGAACAACAATACAGCCACAAACCACCTTCATTACTCACATTACCATTCATTTCAAACTCAGTAAGCAAGCTTAATACCTCGGGTAATGGCAACTCACTGAGCTCAACCAATGCATCAATGTCCAGCGCTTGTGCTTTTAACAGTTCGAGTAGCGGGTGCTGCAACAGCAATGACCGCTGTACGGGCTGGTCTTCAGTTGGCCCAGTCAGCTGCCAACCTTGTAGCGACTGCAAAATATCATCGACTGTTTCAATCAATGTTGCGCCATCACGAATTAACTGGTGGCATCCACGCGCGCACGGAGAATGGATAGAGCCTGGAATGGCATACACCTCACGCCCTTGCTCAGCGGCTAAACGCGCGGTAATCAACGAGCCACTCGAAGGACTGGCCTCCACCACTAACACACCTAATGCAAGACCACTGATAATTCGATTTCGTCGTGGAAAATGGCTGGCATGCGGCGCACTGTTCAGTGTCAGCTCCGAGACTAGAGCACCACCTTGCTCAACAATAGTGCGCGCTAGGTTACGATGTCGCGCGGGATAGACCCGATTCAGCCCCGTACCCACTACGGCAATCGTTGCGCCCTGCACATCTAAAGCACCTTGGTGCGCTGCGGCATCAACCCCTAGCGCTAAACCGCTGGTCACCGCAAAACCACCCTGAGCCAAACTACGGGCAAAACGTTGCGCCGTATCTAAACCAGGCCGTGTTGCTCGGCGGCTGCCAACAATAGCAATTTGCGGTTGCTCCAAAATAAAAGGATCGCCTTGCACAAAGAGTAAGGGTGGTGCAGCGGCAGTCTCTTTTAACAGCGCGGGGTACTCAGGCATATCATGCAAAAGCACATGCTGCTGAGCACGCTCGGCCCAACGCAGCGCCAGCAACGCTTGCTCGCGAACAGTTGCACAACGCCGTGCATCAATGCTGCTTTGCGGCATAGCGATCGCTCGCCACGCGGCGGCCGGCGCACTCAGGGCTGAACTGGCAGAGCCAAATACTTTAATTAATTTATAGAAACGTTGTGGACCGATATCAGGAAGACTATGTAAGCGCAAACGCGCTTCAAGCTCTGCGGGCGAGCACTGCGTCATATCAACATCCTTATCAAGAGTGAATAACGTCCTATCATTCGTGTTGTTCAGTGTAGTCATCAAACGCTAAAAAGCAAAAAAGCGCCCTGATTAAGGACGCTTTTTTGCTTTGCTACAGGTAGTACAGAACCAGACTAAGGGTTTTTTACTTTATCCAAAACTGCTAACTGACGGTTGGCATACAGCACTAAACCATAACTGAGCTTATCGTAAGTACGAAATATCATTAGCAAACCAGAACGCTCATCAGGAATTTTCACCGAATCACCACCCACGCGATCGCGCACTGTTTCACCGGTTTTGTATACCGCCAGAACGTTACCTTCAACGAGACCATCGCGTTCACCTTTATTAATGGTGACCACATCAAATTGACCAATTTGCGATACGCCACGCGGCACATCCAAGATCACTCCATCAATTATGTCGCTTGGCTCACTCGGTGAGAAGGTTGAATTAATGGCTCGTTCTTCAGTTGCAAACAAACGGTCAGCAATCCGCACTTCTTGGGTGGTACGGGTTAACATCATGGTGCCAATGTCGTCTTCAGTGGCAATAATTTCGCCAGTACCGATATCATCGGCGTTAATCCCGAGAAACTCTTCAGTCTGTGGATCAATATAGGTGCGCCCTTGGCGGAAAATGCCATAAATGGCGTCTTCATCAACATCACCACGCACATAAATGCGATCCCCTGCACCACTGACCACGCGCTCAGCGTTACCAGCGACAACATACGGGCCTGAAGCAAACTCTTCAGGTGTATTGACGATACGATTGCTCAATAAAAAGCTATTAATAGCTTCTAAAGGAATCGTGGGAATGGCTTCAGCCATTGGCGTACTGCGAACTTTAGGGGATAACTTAATTGTGCCACGGCTTGCACCGCGGTTCAGCATGATGCGCGGCTGCCCATCAATGTATACTAGGCTTAAGTGGTCGCCTGGATAAATCAAATGTGGGTTAGCAACCTGCGGGTTAGCATGCCAAATTTCTGGCCACTTCCATGGCTTGCTTAGAAATCGACCGGAAATATCCCATAATGTGTCGCCTTTAACCACAGTATAGGAGTCAGGGTGGCCATCTTTTAACTGTACTTGTGCTTGTACTGCAGCAGTAGCAAGTAGTAACAGAGCAAGTAATGTTTTCCTCATGCGGTGAATCCCTTTATCATATGTCGACAGTGGAACGCCTAATGACAATTCCAGAACCCAATTTTGGCTTTACGGCCATTTCTTTATTATGCTGCGTATCATAGTAGCAGTGCTTTATAAATTTATTCCATAAGTACATCACAAACGCATATGGCAATTTTAAATATTCTTGAATATCCCGATCCTCGACTGCGCACCATAGCTAAACCAGTGGCGCAGGTCGATGATAAAATACGCACCCTGATTGATGACATGCTAGAAACCATGTATGACGCTCCTGGCATTGGTTTAGCTGCCTCTCAGGTTGACCAACATATTCGCTTGGTGGTTATGGATTTATCAGAAGATAAATCTGCACCGCAAGTGTTTATTAACCCTGAATTTGAAGTACTCACCGATGAAACCGATACCTATCAAGAAGGTTGTTTATCGGTTCCCGGCTTTTTCGAAGATGTGCAACGTCCTCAGCGGGTTAAAATCAGAGCGCTCGATCGCGATGGCAAACCCTTTGAGCTCTTGGCTGAAGGATTATTAGCCATTTGCATTCAACATGAGTGTGACCATTTAAACGGCAAACTCTTTGTTGACTACTTATCATCACTGAAGCGTGATCGCATTAAGAAAAAACTCGAAAAAATCCATCGCCAGCAGAAAGACTAAGCATTTTCAAAGTGATAGCTGTGCAGTGATACCCCTACAGTTTTAGCAAGGTAATTGTATGTCTTCGTCCCTACGGATTGTGTTTGCCGGTACACCAGAGTTTGCCGCCCGTCATTTACAAGCGCTGCTCGATAGTGAGCATAGCGTTGTGGCGGTTTATACACAGCCCGACCGTCCGGCTGGCCGCGGTCAAAAGCTCACCCCCAGCGCAGTTAAAAAACTAGCGCTTGAGCATGGCATTCCTGTGCTGCAACCGGAAAACCTACGCAGTGCTGAAGCGCAGCAAGAACTGGCCGACTTTAATGCTGATCTAATGGTCGTGGTGGCCTACGGTTTAATCCTGCCACAGGTCGTTTTGGACACCCCACGCTTAGGCTGCATTAATAGCCACGCCTCACTGCTGCCACGCTGGCGTGGTGCAGCACCGATTCAGCGGGCGATTGAAGCTGGCGATGCAGAAAGCGGTATTACTGTTATGCAAATGGAGGCGGGCTTAGACACTGGTCCTATGTTGCTGAAAGTCAGCACACCGATCTTAGCCAGCGATACTGGTGGCAGCTTGCATGATCGTTTGGCGACACTCGGCCCTGATGCGGTGTTAAACGCTATTCAAGGTTTGCTTGACGGCAGCCTAACCCCAGAGAAACAGCTGGATGGCTTAGCCACCTACGCACACAAGCTTAATAAGCAAGCCGCTCTAATTGATTGGCAACGCCCTGCCGCGGCATTAGATTGCCAAATCCGCGCCATGCACCCTTGGCCTATTTGTCATACCAGCTTAGCCGGTGAAAATTTAAAGATTCATGTGGCTGAACCTGCCGAAGGCCAAGGCCAACCCGGTGAAATTCTCAGTGCTGAACGCGAAGGCTTATTGGTTGCCTGTGGTGAACAAGCATTGCGCCTCACCCACCTACAATTGCCTAATGCTAGAGCCTTAGCCTTTAGTGATGTACTCAACAGCAAAAAAGATCTGTTCCAGCCTGGCCAGGTACTCGGCTTATGAATCCGCGCCTTGCAGCAGCGCGCGCATTGGCGGCAGTGCTCGCGGGTAAAGCATCGTTAGCCAGCAGTTTGCCCGCACAACTGGAACGCGTCAGCGATCGTGATAAAGGCTTAGTGCAAGAGTTAGCCTTTGGTACAGCCCGCTGGCAACCGCGTTTATCCGCTTTAGCTTTAGCCCTACTGAGCAAACCTTTTCGTAAAGCCGATCAAGACATTGAAGCGCTACTTTTAATTGGTTTATACCAGTTGCTCTACACCCGCATCCCAGCGCACGCAGCGATTGCAGAAACCGTTGGCTGCGCCACTGCGCTAAAAAAACCGTGGGCCAAAGGTTTACTCAACGCGGTGTTACGCCGTGCGCAACGCGAAGCTGACACACTGCTACCGACACTGGAAAAAGACCCAGTAGTACTGACTGCGCACCCGCGCTGGCTGCAAAAATCACTGAAAGCCTTTTGGCCAGATGATTGGCTCGCCATTTGCGAGGCCAATAACAGCCACCCGCCTTTTACCTTGCGCGTCAATCAGCGCGTGTCCAACCGTGCTGCATACTTAGCAGAATTAAGCGAATGTGGCATTGCTGGGCAAGCAACCCCCTTCAGCCCAGACGGCATCACCTTGGCCACGCCCTGTGATGTCACGGCATTGCCAGGTTTTGCCGAGGGTGCTGTCAGCGTCCAAGATGAAGCGGCACAATTGGCCGCTGAACTGCTGCTGCTTGAGCCAGAGCAACGCGTGCTTGATGCGTGCTGTGCGCCCGGCGGAAAAACCTGTCATATTTTAGAAAGCCAGCCAGACTTGCGCGAAGTCGTAGCGATTGACCTAGAGCCGCAACGCTTAGAACGGGTTAAAGAAAACCTGACACGCTTAAAACTCAATGCCACACTGATTGCCGGTGACGCTCGCGCCACTGAGCAGTGGTGGGATGGCCAGCATTTTCAACGTATTTTGCTTGATGCACCCTGCTCGGCAACGGGGGTGATTCGTCGCCACCCCGATATTAAACTCGCCCGTCAAGCCGATGACATTGCCACTCTCGCACAACTGCAAGGTGAACTGCTTGACGCGTTGTGGCCGACATTGGCAGAAAACGGTATCTTGCTGTACGCCACCTGCTCTACATTACCGACCGAGAACAGCGAAGTGATTGCTGCTTTTTTACAACGTAGCAGCGATGCACTGGAGCTGCCATTCAGTGCAGCATTCGGCAAAGAACAACCTCACGGCCAACAATTGCTAGCGCAAGTCGGTGGCCATGATGGCTTTTACTATGCTCGTCTGATCAAACAAGTGCCAACACAGAGTATTTGAGGGCATCAATGAAAATTATTATTCTCGGCGCAGGGCAAGTTGGCGGTACGCTAGCAGAGCACCTCGCCAGCGAAGCTAATGATATTACCGTGGTGGATACTGACTCTGAACGTTTGCGCGATTTAGGCGACCGCTTAGATATTCGTACAGTGCTGGGTCATTGCTCCTTTCCAACCATTTTGCGCCAAGCCGGTGCTGATGATGCCGACATGCTGGTGGCCGTCACCAATAGTGATGAAACCAATATGGTGGCCTGCCAAGTCGCGCACACCTTGTTTCGCACACCAAAAAAAATCGCCCGCGTGCGTGAAGCAGCCTATTTAACCCGTAAAGAACTGTTTGATAATGACGCCATTCCGATTGACGTCCTGATCAGTCCAGAGCAAGCCGTTACCAATCATATTAAACGCTTAATTGAGTACCCAGGTGCGCTGCAAGTACTGGACTTCGCCGATGGCAAAGCACAACTGGTGTGCGCCCGCGCCCACTATGGCGGCCCACTGATTGGCCAAGAGCTACGCCAATTGCGTGCACATATGCCCAATGTGAATACCCGAGTTGCAGCTATTTTCCGCCGTGACCGGCCCATTGCCCCCACTGGCGATACCATTATCGAAGTGGACGACGAGGTTTTTTTCATTGCTGCACGCGCACATATTCGAGCAGTGATGAGCGAATTACGGCGCATGGAAGACAGCTACCGCAAAGTCATTATTGCTGGTGGTGGGCAGATCGGTGAACGCCTAGCTGAGGCCATTGAAAGCCGCTATCAAGTTAAAATCATTGAGATTAATCCAGCACGTTGTCGCTATTTATCAGACAGTTTAGATACCACCGTAGTGTTGCACGGCAGTGCCTCTGACCGAGACTTACTGGTGGAGGAAAATATTGATGAAGCTGATATTTTTTTAGCTCTGACCAATGATGATGAAGCCAATATCATGGCCTCCTTGCTAGCTAAACGCTTAGGAGCGCGTAAAGTCATGGCGATTATTAATAACCCTGCCTATGCAGATTTAGTCCAAGGCGGCGCGATTGATATTGCTATCAGCCCGCAATTAGCAACCCTTAGTACTTTACTCACACATGTTCGCCGTGGCGATATTGTCAGTGTTCACTCGCTGCGTCGCGGTGCTGCAGAAGCGATTGAAGTGGTTGCACACGGCGACAGTAAATCCAGTAAAGTGATTGGTCGCAAGGTCAGTGAAATCAATTTGCCGCCGGCAACCACCATTGGTGCGATTATTCGCAACGATGAAGTATTGATCAGCAGCGAGGACATTGTTATTCAGGCTGATGATCACTTTATTTTGTTCATGGTCGATAAAAAATACATTCGTGATGTGGAGCGTTTGTTCCAGCCCGGCTTAACTTTTTTTTAACCTATACCTTACGTATTCCATAAACGAGTAGTCTTCATGCACTTTGCCGCTATTGGTCGAATCCTTGGCGTTTTACTGATGCTTTTTAGCCTTAGTCATGTACCTCCAATGCTGATTGCTTTGTATGATCAAGGTGGCTCTAGCTCAAGTTTTCTTTGGGCCTTTGCCATCACTTTATTAACTGGGCTGTTTATTTGGCTACCGGTGCGCCGTGCACGTGCTGAACTGCGGGTACGCGATGGCTATTTAATTACTGCGCTGTTTTGGATCGTACTGGGCACCTTTGGAGCCATTCCTTTTCTGCTCTCGCCCAGTCCCAATATGGGCATCAGTGAATCACTGTTTGAAGCATTTTCTGGATTAAGCACTACAGGCGCCACAGTGTTAACAGGGATTGATCAACTGCCGCGCTCGATTCTCTATTATCGCCAGCAGCTGCAATGGCTCGGCGGCATGGGGATTGTGGTGTTGGCCGTGGCCATTATGCCAATGCTGGGTGTGGGCGGTATGCAACTGTATCGCACAGAAATGCCAGGCCCACTGAAAGATAATAAGCTGTCCCCGCGTATTGCCGACACGGCCAAAACTTTGTGGATTATTTACTGCGGACTCACCCTACTCTGCGCGCTCGCCTACTGGGCCGCGGGCATGAATCTGTTCGATGCCATTGGCCACAGTTTCTCCACTATTGCCATTGGTGGCTTCTCCACCCATGACGCCAGTATTGGCTACTTTGATAGCCCACTGATCGAGCTGATCTGTATATTTTTTATGGTTATTTCTGGGATGAACTTTGCTCTGCACTTTTTAGCATTACGCAGCCGTTCGTTAAAAGCCTATTTGGCTGACCCTGAGTGTCAAACCTATCTGAAGATTTTAGCCGCAGTGATTGTCGTCGCGACCATCGTCTTGATCATTTATAACCAGCATAACGACCCTTTACTATCGCTGCGCTATGCCGCTTTCCAAGTGGTATCGGTAGCCACCACCACAGGCTTTGGCATCACTGACTTCAGTCTCTGGCCTAGTTTTTTGCCATTTTTACTACTCTACACCACCTTTATTGGTGCCTGCGCCGGCTCCACCGGTGGTGGCATGAAAGTGATGCGAGTGATGCTCCTGTATCGCCAAGGTCAACGTGAGATTCAGCGCCTGTTACATCCTAATGGCGTGTTCACAATTAAGTTAGGCAAGCGCAAAGTCCCTGACCGTGTGATTGAATCGGTCTGGGGCTTTTGTGTGGTGTATATGGTGACGTTTTTTACCTTAATGCTGGCCTTGTTGGCCTGTGAACTGGATCCGATTACCGCCTTTTCAGCATTAGCTTCTTGTATGAATAACCTTGGCCCAGCACTAGGTGATGCCACCGCGCACTATGGTAACCTACCCGACGCTGCACACCTGATTCTCAGTCTGGCCATGATTCTTGGCCGCCTAGAAGTGTTTTCCTTGCTGATCTTGTTATCCCCAGCATTCTGGCGCTACTAAAATAGGGCGCTGATCAGGCCTAATCCTTGTCAGCGCTAACACAGTCTTATTGCGTTTGCGCCAAATAGTCATCTTTCAAGCGCACATAGTTAGCAGCGGTATAGGTAAAGTACGCCATCTCTTGTGCAGTCAGTGCGCGCACTTGCTGCGCTGGACGACCCACATATAAATAGCCACTGGCCAAATGCTTGCCCGGCGGCACTAGACTGCCCGCCCCCAGCACCACATCATCGTCGATACATGCGCCATCCATAACAATCGACGCCATTCCAATTAACACCCGCGAACCGATGCTGCAGCCATGCAGCAATACCTGATGGCCAATGGTGACATCTTCACCAATCGTTAACGGGTATCCCTCAGGGTTATACGGTCCGGCATGGGTAATATGCAGCACACTGCCATCTTGCACACTGCAGCGCGCACCAATGCGTATTCTGTGCATGTCACCGCGAATCACCGCCTGCGGCCACACTGAGCAGTCCTCGCCTAAATGCACATCACCAATCACCACTGCACTGGCGTCAATAAATACCCGAGCACCACACTGTGGTAATATTTCGTTATAGATTCGAATCGACACAATATAAACCTTAGGCCGCGTAGGCGCTGATTTGTATTAAGATAGACACATAAATGGCTGTAGACCCGCCATCCCTCTTTTGTATTTACAGGTATTCCCGTGACTGATCAAGACAATCCTCTGCTACACAATTTTGACCTGCCGACATATTCTGCTATTCGTCCTGAGCATGTCGAACCAGCCATTGATACAATTTTAGCCGATAGCCGCGCCGCCATTGAGCAGCTATTAAGCACACAAGAGCACCCCACATGGGACAGTTTGGTGTTACCAATGGACGAACTGGGCGCACGCCTCGGCGAAGCTTGGAGTCCAGTCAGCCACCTGAACGCCGTGTGCAACAGTCCTGAATTACGCGTCGCCTATGAAGCCTGTCTGCCTAAACTGTCTGAGTTCTGGACTGAACTGGGGCAAAATCGTGCCCTGTTTGATGCCTATCAAGCGCTGGCCAATAGCCCCGCCGCCAAACAGTTCTCGACTGCACAAAAAACCATTATTGAAGATGAGCTGCGTGATTTCCGCTTATCAGGTATTGATCTTGAGCCAGCCAAACAAAAGCGCTATGGCGAGATCCAAATGCGTCTCTCAGATCTATCCAGCAGTTTCTCTAATAACTTGCTGGATGCTACGCAAGCTTGGAGCAAGCACATCACCGACGAGCAAGCCTTAGCCGGTTTAACTGATTCTGCAAAAGAGCAAATGGCTCAAGCCGCCAAAGATAAAGAGCTGGATGGCTGGTTAATTACCCTAGAGTTCCCAAGCTATTATGCTGTAATGACCTACGCGGATGACCGTAATCTACGCGAAGAAGTCTATAGCGCTTACAGCACGCGCGCCTCTGACCAAGGCCCCAATGCCGGGCAACTCGATAACTCGCCAATCATGGCTGAAATCCTTGATTTGCGCTTAGAGCTGGCTCAGTTACTCGATTTTAAAAACTACAGTGAATTGTCACTGAGCACTAAAATGGCTGAATCAACCGAGCAAGTACTCACTTTCTTGCACGACTTAGCCGAGCGCAGCAAGCCTTTTGCTGAGCAAGACTTAACTGAATTACGTGCTTTTGCTGCTGAACATAATGTCAGCGATCTCAACAGCTGGGATATTGGTTACTTCAGCGAGAAACTGCGTGAGCAACGCTATGACATCAGCGAAGAAGAACTGCGCGCTTATTTCCCAATCGACAAAGTGCTCAGCGGCCTGTTTGCTATTGTTGAGCAACTGTACGGCATTCAAATCTCTGAACTGAACGATTTTGATAGCTGGCACCCTGATGTACGCCTGTTTGAAATCACTGAAGATGGCAAGCATGTTGGGCGCTTCTTCTTTGATCTGTATGCCCGCTCGCATAAACGTGGCGGCGCTTGGATGGATGGCTCACGTGACAAATTCCGTGCCGCCAATGGCAAACTGATCAATCCCATTGCTTACCTGGTATGTAACTTCACCCCGGCAGGCCAAGGCAAGCCGGCGTTGCTCACGCACGATGAAGTCACTACTTTATTCCACGAGTTTGGTCATGGCCTGCACCACCTGCTAACGCGCATTGAGTTTGCTGGTGCATCTGGCATCAATGGTGTGGCGTGGGATGCAGTCGAGTTACCCAGTCAGTTTATGGAGAACTGGTGCTGGGAGCCGGAAGGCTTGGCGCTAATCTCTGGCCACTACGAAACGCAAGACGTATTACCTAAAACACTACTGGATAAGATGCTCGCTGCGCGTAACTTCCAGTCAGGTTTAGGCATGCTGCGTCAAATCGAGTTTTCTCTGTTCGACTTCGAGCTGCATTGCAGTCACGGTGATGGCCGCACAGTGCTTGATGTATTGCACAGCGTACGCGAGCAAGTGGCAGTCATGACACCGCCGAGCTGGAATCGTTTTGCCAACAGTTTTGCGCATATTTTTGCCGGCGGTTACGCGGCAGGTTATTACAGCTACAAATGGGCTGAAGTGTTATCCGCCGATGCATTCTCACGCTTTGAAGAAGAAGGCGTGCTTAACCCTAAAACCGGTCGAGCGTTCCGTGATGCCATCCTCGCTAAAGGTGGCTCACAATCACCCATGCAGCTATTTATAGAGTTTCGCGGACGCGAGCCAAGTATTGATGCGCTACTGCGTCACAGCGGCCTTAGCGATCCCCAAGTGGCATAACAGAAGAGGTCATTATGACTACGCCAAGCAATACGCCAGAGACTGAAACTAAAAAACGCTTTATCGCCGGTGCGGTATGCCCAGCTTGCCAGGTGATCGATGGCATTCGTATGTGGGAAGTGGACGGTGTGCCCCATCGCGATTGCGTGCACTGCGGTTACAGTGACACCTTGAATGCCGAAGGTAATTCCATTCCCAATGAAATACCGACGCGAGTGAATGTCAGCGCCCTGAAAAAGCCCAAAGAGGCGAAAGGCCAAGCACTGCAGTTTTTTCCTAATCCTAAGCTGAAAAAATAAATCATTCAGCAATAAAAAACGGCCTTAAGGCCGTTTTTTATTATCTCA